>ERZ779623.35-NODE-35-length-100554-cov-27.037145_pt1 | contig 100554 bp, 100 predicted proteins | sample MGYA00514189_ERZ779623 | MGnify/ENA primary metagenome ERZ779623 (study PRJEB29562, sample SAMEA4376712) | mouse gut metagenome | isolation source: Cecum | study: EMG produced TPA metagenomics assembly of the A DSS colitis mouse model was used to assess the... | reverse complement strand
TGCGGTCCACGAAGGCCTGCTCGAACTTGGCGGTGGGGTTGAAGGAGGTCTCGGTGACCGCCCCGGTGATGACGTTCTTCATCTTGGTGCGCACGAAGGCCGCGCCCTTGCCGGGCTTGACGTGCTGGAACTCAACGACCTGCATGACCTTGCCCTCCATCTCGAAGGTCACGCCGTTGCGGAAATCGCCTGCTGTGATCATTGCCATTGGTATCGTCCTCCAATATCGAAAGTTTTTTAACGAGAATCAATCAAGCTATTATACCCTAAATTCCCGCTGATTGCAAGGGGGTTTGGAAGAAACCGCCGCAGGCATGGCAAGGGCCGATGAGGACCCCGGCCCCGGCTGCCGTAGGGGCCGGTGTCCCCACCGGCCCGGGGTGTCCCCACCGGCCCGCCCCGCGTTACAGGATAATGAGCTGCTTGGGGGAACGGGTGATGTCCACGCAGCCCTCCTCGGTGAGCATGATCACGTCCTCAATGCGCACGCCGAACCTTCCGGGCAGGTAGATCCCCGGCTCGGCGGACAGCAGGGCCCCGGCGGGGATGGGCTTGTCGTTCCGGTTGTGGAAGCCGGGATCCTCGTGGATCTCGATGCCCAGGGAGTGGCCGAAGCCGTGGCCGAAGTAGTCCCCGTAGCCCGCGTCGGCGATAACCTTGGCCCCGGCCTGGTGGACCTCCTTGCCGGTGACTCCGGCCCGGGCAACGGCGATGCCCGCCAGCTGGGCCTTGAGCACCGTGTTGTACACCAGCTCCATCTCCTCGGTGGGCTGGCCGATGGCCACGGTGCGGGTCATGTCGGAGCAGTAGCCCCCCACCACGCAGCCGAAGTCCATGGTGACGAACTGGCCCTTCTCAATCACAGCGGGGCCGGGGACGGCGTGGGGCTTGGAGCCGTTGGGGCCGCAGGCCACGATGGGGTCGAAGGAATTGCGCTCGGCGCCCTTGCGGGCCATGATGTAGGTCAGGCGGGCGGCCACCTCGCTCTCGGTGAGACCGGGCCTGATGAAGTTCAAAATCTCCAGCAGGGCCTCGTCGGTGATGCGCTGGGCCTCCCTCATGGCGGCCAGCTCGTCCGCGTCCTTCACCTGGCGCAGCTGGGTGAGCAGCTCGGAGGCGGGGACGAACTCCGCTTGGATATTCTCCGTCCAGATGGTGTGGTCGGCCACGGACATATACCGCTCCTCGAAGCCCAGCTTGGCCACGCCGTGCTCCTTCACCAGTCCGGCGATGAGCTTGCGGAAGCCGCCGCCGGGGGCCCAGTCCGCCACCTCCGCCCCGGCGATGAGCTGCCGGGCGGCCTCGATGTACCGGGAGTCGGTGTAGTACCAGGTCTTGTCCGGGGTAATCAGGGCCACGCCCTCCCCGTGGAAGCCTACGGCGTAGAATTCGCCGGGGGCACTGGTGACCAGCATGGCGTCCAGGCCGCGGTCTTTCAATTTTTCCGCAATTTTCTCAAAATGGGTCATGGGAAACATCTCCTTGCAATTAGTTTAAAATAAGTGAAATATAAAAGGTATGCAGCAAATTATGATAGCACCTATTACGCAAACTGTAATAACATATATGGCTTTCTTATGTTCATCTTTTTTCATTTTGTTTTTCCCCCTGCATTCATCCGGGAATGTCCTGTAGAAAATTTTGATAAATCTTTTTCATGGTCAGCGCGTCCTCCGCCTGGGTGCCCGCGCTCTCGCAGATGAAGGTGGGGCTCCACCCCCGCCGGGCCACTGCCTGGGCCAGCGGCCCCCAGTCCGGGCCGTACCCCCCGTCGTCGGAAAACGTCCGGTGGCATTTCTCCCCGCCGTTGGGGGTGAACTCGATGTGGGAAAAGTGGCTGTGGAACCGGGAGGCCCGCTCCGCCCCCAGCACCTCCTCCATCCGGCTGAGCATCCGCTCCATGGCCTCCGGCCCGTCCTCCGCCCCCAGGGAGCGGGCGTACAGGTGCCCGAAGTCCACACAGGGCAGGAGCCGCCCGTCCAGGGCGCACAGATCCAGCACCTCGTCCAGATCCCCCAGCTGGCCCAGCTTGCCCATGGTCTCCGGGCAGAGGGTGAGGTGCCCGAACCCCGCCCCGTCGCAGGCGGCGATCACCTCCCCCAGGGAACGGCGGGCGGTGTCCAGGGCCTCCCGGCGGGTGCGGCCCATCAGCGCGCCGGAGTGGATCACCACCCGCTCCGCCCCCATCCAGTCCGCCACCCGGCAGGCCCCGGTGATGTACCCGATGGTCTTTTGCAGAGCGTCCCGGTCCGGGTTGGCCAGGTTGATGAAATAGGGCGCGTGGAGGGACAGGGAGATCCCGTGCTCCGCGGCGGCCGCGCCCACCTTCCGGGCGGTGGCCTCCCCCACGTGGACGCCCTTGCCGCATTGGTACTCATAGCAGTCCAGGCCCAGCTCCCGCAGCCATTTCGGGGCGTCCGCCGAGGCTTTGTACGGAAAATTCTCCGCGTTCCCGGCGGGGCCGAACCGCGCGCTCACAGCCGCTCCCCCCTTCCGGACAGCAGGCGGAAGGGCCACTCCGCCGCGTACCGCAGATACCGCCCCGGATTGCCCGCCAGACGGATGGGCTCCACCAGGATGGTGGATATGCCCGCCCGGTTGCCGCCCAAAATGTCGGTGAAAACCTGATCGCCCACAATGGCGGTCTGCCCCTTCTCCGCGCCCATCCGCTCCATGGCCTTGTGGAAGGAGGGGGACTTGGGCTTCCCGGCGTGGCCGATGTAGGGCACGTCCAGCCCCTCCGCAAAGACCCGGGGGCGGCTCTCGTGGCGGTTGTTGGACAGGAGGAACAGCGTCACCCCATGGGCGGCCAGATCGTCCCGCCACGCCTTCAGCCGGTCGTCCGGCAGGGGCACGCCGTAGGGCACCAGGGTGTTGTCCAGATCCGCCAGCAGCAGGCGGATGCCCCGGCGTTTCAGGGCCGCGCCGGTGATCTCAAAAATATCGTGACAGGCAAAGCTGGCCCGGAACCACGCCATAACGCACCTTCTATTCCGCCCGGGACGGGCATAGGATCAAATGAGAACGTCCTGACGGTATCGTCAGCACGACAGGTTCAAAAAAAGGGTACACTTCTTTTGAACCGCGTCAATGATATAGTCAGCACACTTGAAAATCGGTATACTACCGATTTTCAAAACAGCGGCTGTGCCGCTGTAGGCAAAGCCTGTGCGCTGACTATGAAATCTGACGCAAGGCCGCTTTGCGGCCTGTGCGGCACTGACGTGCCGCACAAGTTAAAAAGAAGTGTACGCTTCTTTTTAACTGCGTCAATTATACCACAAAACCGCGCCGCCTACAAGGGGGGACTGCCATGAAAGAATTGCTGCTTGCCCTGCCCGCGGGCCGGGACACCCGGGGGCGGGACTTCGGCCTCACCCCCTGCCACATGGCCTACCGGGTGGGGCCGGGGCCGCGCCTGCTGGGGGCGCGGCTGTCCCCCGGGGCGCGGGGCGGGCTGATGCAGCTGGACTGCGCCGGGTTTGACGGGACGGGGGACCCGGTGCCCTGCTGCCGCCAGATTTTAGGCGAGTGCCGCCGCCGGGGCTACCGGGGGATCGTGTGCGACTTCGAGGGCCCGCCCTGCGGCTGCCTGGGCAGGCTGGTGGAGATTCTGGACCGCAACTGCGCCGCCCAGGGCTGGGGGCTTTACGCGCCGGAGGCCTATCTGCCCCAGGCCCCGGGGGGGCGGGCGATGGTGCCCTCCGCCCTCACCCGGGGGACGCTGGAGCGGCGGCTCCGGGAGGCCCTGGAGCGGTACGGCCCCCAGCGTGTGGCCCTGGCGGTGGAGTGGGTGCGGGAGGACTTCCCCCTGCCCGCCGCGGGCCGGGGCGCGCCCCTGGCCCCGGACGCCCTGGAGGGGCTGCTCCACCGGCTGGAGCCGGCGGTGTTCTTCGACCGGGGGCTGTGCGCCCACTACTTCACCTACATGGCGGGACCCCAGGCCCACTTTGTGCTGTTCGACACCCCCCGGTCCATCCGGGAGAAGCTGTCCCTGGCGGACCGGCTGGGGGTGCCCGCCGCCCTGCTGCCCCAGCCGGAGATCGAGGGGCATCTGGAGGAGATTTTCGGCGGTGGAGCATAAAAAGGTCCGGCCCCCTGTCAGCGGGGCCGGACCTTTTTTATGCCTGCTCTGTGGGGCGGGTGAACTGCTCCACGTAGATCCGCTTATAGAGATCCAGAAGCTGCTGGTTGGTGGTCTCCCGGCAGCGGACGATGTCCCCCAGGGCCGCCGCCTTGGCCTGGGTGAGCTCCCTGGGCGCGCCCGCCCCCATCCCGGCCAGCTGCTGGATGACCTCGTGGAGATACGCGGTGTCGCCCTGGATGGCGGCGATCTGCCGGAGCAGCCAGCTCAAGTCCACGCTATTGTCGCTCATTTCTGTGTCCTCCAAATCTGTATTTGGCGGGCACGCAAGGCAAATCGTATCCTCCGAGATGAAGCGTGCCCTGCCCTGCTTCACAAGACCTCTGGCCCGCCTGGGCCAGGTCGCTTCGTATACGCCGCCCCGTTCGTCTACCACATGAATGTTTTTTTCGATGGGTGCCATCCCCCTGTTGTGAGATTCGCGGGTGGTTGGACGCCGTTTTTTGTGATGGGTGCCGCCCCCGGTCCGGGTTCAGTGTACCACCCGCCGGGGCGTCTTGTCAAGAGCGGGGCGGGTGTGGTATACTGTCCCCAGAACGATGGGAGGGGGCCTTGCCATGAACGCTGCGGAACGCCGGGGGCGCATTTTGGAGTACCTGAGAAGCTCGGACGGGCCGCTGGCGGCGGCGGCCCTGGCCCAAAAGCTGTCGGTGAGCCGCCAGATCATCGTGGGGGACGTGGCCCTGCTCCGGGCGGGCGGGGAGGAGGTCACCGCCACCCCCCGGGGCTACGTGCTGGACGGGCCCAGGCCGGGGATCGTCCGCACCGTGGCCTGCGTCCACAGCGGGGCGGACATGGAGCGGGAGCTGACGCTGGTGGTGGACCAGGGGTGCACGGTGGAGAACGTCATTGTGGAGCATCCGGTGTACGGCCAGATCACCGGGCCGCTGGCCCTGTCCTCCCGGTACGACGTGGGGGAGTTTCTCCGCAGGGTGCGGGAGTGCGGGGCGCAGCCCCTGTCCGCCCTGACGGACGGGGTGCACCTGCACACACTCCGGTGCCCGGACGAGGGGGGCTTCGAGCGGGCGCGGGCGGCCCTGGATCAGGCGGGGTTTTTGGTGAAATAGGGGCGGAAACCGGGGGATAGGGAGCTTGATCCGGCGGCGCAACCGATAGTTGCCCGATATTTGGTGGACGCAACCGGGGTTTTCCGGTAGAATTGGCCCATCATAAGAAGGAGGTAATGATTATGATGAGTGGCTCAGCACCGGATGCCCGGGCGGTGAGTATGTTCGGGATTGCGCAGGTGATCGGCATCGCCGGCGCGGCACTGTCGGTGACGCTGATCGTCCTGCTGATCCGCGCCCTGCTGAAGTACCTGCGCTCCGACGGACGCCGAAGCCCCCCGGAGCAGAGCCGGAATCTGGGGGAGGCCATCAAAAACCGCCGCGCCGCCGCGGGCTACACCCAGGAGTACGTGGCGGAGACACTGGGAGTGAGCCGTCAGGCGGTGTCCAAGTGGGAGAACGGCACGTCCGAGCCAAGCACCGCCAACCTGATGGCTTTAGCCAAGCTGTACCAGGTGACGGTGGACGAGCTGCTGGGCGGGTGACGGCCCCGGATTTTGGGCAAAAAGCCGATTGACATTTTTCCCCCGTCCCTGTATGATAGTCCGCACAGGTGTCTTGACACCTGTGCGGACTATTTTGGAGAGTTGAGGGATCCCTATGGAAAAGATAAAAACGTTCCTGAAGCGCAAGGACATCGTCCTATCCGCCCGGCGGTACGGCATCGACGCCCTGGGGGCCATGGCCCAGGGCCTGTTCTGCTCCCTGCTCATCGGCACCATCGTGAAAACCCTGGGCGAGCAGCTCGGCCTGCCGTTCCTGGTGGAGGTGGGGGGCTACGCCTCCGCCATGAGCGGCGCGGCCATGGCGGTGGCCATCGGCTGGGCACTGAAAGCCCCGCCCATGGTGCTGTTCTCCCTGGCCACGGTGGGCTGCGCCGCCAACGCCCTGGGCAGCACCACCCTGTCCGGCGAGCCGGGGGCGGGGGGGCCGCTGGCGGTGCTGTTCATCGCCATCATCGCCGCCGAGTGCGGCAAGGCCGTCTCCAAGGAGACGAAGGTGGACATTCTGATCACCCCCCTGGTGACGATTCTGGCGGGGGTGGGGCTGTCCGCCCTGCTGGCCCCGGCCATCGGCACCGCCGCCACCGCCATCGGCAATGTGACCCGTCTCGCCACCGACGAGCAGCCCCTGCTCATGGGCGTGCTGGTCAGCGTGGTCATCGGCATGGCCCTCACCCTGCCCATCTCCTCCGCCGCCATCTGCGCCGCCTTCTCCCTCACGGGGCTGGCGGGGGGCGCGGCGGTGGCGGGGTGCTGCGCCAACATGGTGGGCTTCGCTGTGCTGTCCTTCCGGGAGAACCGCTGGGGCGGGCTGGTGAGCCAGGGCATCGGCACCTCCATGCTCCAGATGGGGAACATCGTGCGCAACCCCCGGATCTGGCTGCCCGCCATCCTGACCTCCGCCATCACCGGGCCCATCGCCACCTGCGTGTTCCGGCTGGAGATGAACGGCCCCCCGGTGTCGGCGGGCATGGGCACCTGCGGGCTGGTGGGGCAGATCGGCGTGTGGACGGGCTGGATCGCCCCCAGCGAACAGGCCCTTGCCAACGGCGCGGCGGCTATTACCCCGGGGGCCTTTGAGTGGACCGGGCTGATCCTGATCTCCTTTGTCCTGCCCGCCGCGCTGTGCTGGGCCTTCGGGCTGTGGTTCCGGAAAATCGGGTGGATTAAGGAGGGCGACCTCAAGCTGGATTGAGCGCGGCCCGGTTTGGGCGGGCGCGCAATGCGCGCCCCTACAGAACATAAAAAACCCCCGGCCCAAGACAGAGGCCGGGGGTTTTAGAACCTGTATTCACAACCGAGGATGCCGGGTGGGCGAGGGATTTTTTCGCCAGACAAGGCGCGTTTTTGCGGGAATACTTTGTGTATTTCAAGAAAACGCAACGCAGTATGGCGGAAAAAGACCCGTCCACACGGCGTTTGAGGTTGTGAATACAGGTTCTTTATTTACCGCAGCAGGGCGTTTTCCCCGGTGACGGTGTCCAGGGAGGAGCCTGTGGAGAAATACTGGGCCAGGATGCCCGCCGCCAGCTCCGCCAGGGAGCCTCCGGCGTCCCCGCCCTCGGACACCAGGCACAGGGCGATCTGGGGGTCGTCATAGGGGGCGAAGCACACGAACAGGGCGTTGGTGCTCACGGCGTGGGCGGCGGTCTCGGCGGTGCCCGTCTTACAGCCCACCTCCACCGGAAGGGGGTCGAACCACTTGGCCATGGTGGCCGTCTTGGACAGGTCGTACATCCCCTGCTTCACCGCCTGCACGTGGGCGGGGTCCAGGTCGATGGTGTCCTTGGGGGGCTGGCTGTAGGCCTCCGTCACCTGGCTGTAGTCGTTGGACTTGAACTCCTTCAGCAGGTGGCAGGCGTAGTGGTCGCCGCCGTTCACCAGGGTGGCCACGTAGTTGGCCAGCTGGAGGGGGGTGAACAGGTTGTTCCCCTGGCCGATGGAGGCGGACAGGGTGTCGCCGTCATACCACTGCTGGTTGAGCTGCTTGGAGGTCTCCGGCCCCGCCCGCAGGCCCTTTTTCTCCACCAGCTCGATGCCGGTGTACTCGCCCAGGCCGAACTTCCGGGCGTACTCGTTGATATTGGCGATGGTGGTGCGGCGGCCCGCGTCGTAGAAGAAGCAGTTGCAGGAGTCCTTAATGGCCTCGGTGACGTTGTCCCGCCCGTGGCCGTACCCATACCAGCACCGGGGTTGGTAGGGGGGCGGGTAAAAGGTGTAGACGCCGGTGCACTCCAGCCGCTCGGTGGTGGTGATGGTCCCGGTGTCCAGGGCGGCGATGGCGGTGAGCATTTTGAAGGTGGAGCCGGGGGAGTACTGGCCCTGGGTGGCCCGGTTCAGCAGGGGCCTGCTCTCGTCCGCCTGGAGCTGGGTGAAGTTCTCCCGGAAGGCGGCCAGGTCATAGGTGGGGTAGGACGCCAGGGCCAGCACCCCCCCCGTCATGTCCACCACGGCGGCGGCCAGGCCCTTGGCGGGCTCCGGCTCCCCGTCCTCCCCCACCGGCCGCTCCTGGCGGGAGGCGTATTCCGCCAGCAGGTCCTCCACCGTGGCCTGGAGGGCGATGTCCAGGGTGAGCACCGCGTTTTCCCCCGGGGCGGGCTCGGTTTTCCACTGCTGGCTGATGATGTTGCCGTCGTTGTCCTTCTCCATGAGCCGCAGGCCGCTGGAGCCGTGAAGCCGCTCCTCGAAGGCCAGCTCCACCCCCTCTATGCCCACCACGGCGTCCATGGGGTAGCCCAGCTCCTTGTATTTGGGCCACTCGTCCTTATCTATCTTGCCGGTGTACCCCAGCACGTGGGCGGCCACCCCGGTGCCGTATTTCCGGGAGGAGGCGGTGACGATCCGCACCCCGGCGAGGCCCTGCTCCTTCACCTTGGCGATGAAGGTGATGTCCACGTCCTGGGCGAACACGTAGGTGTTGTTGGTCACCTCGTACCGCCGCAGGTAGATCTCGTACAGCACCCCGGCCAGCTCCCGCATTTCCCGGGAGATGCCGCCGCCGTCCTCGGTGAGCCCGAAGGACTGCCCCGCCGAGCCAAGCACCCCCGTCAGGCCCCGGTGCTCCTTGGACAGGGTGGGCTTCTCCTCCTCCAGCAGGCCGAAGGTGACGCACATTTTCGCCAGCAGCTCCCCCGCCTCGGGCCGGGCCAGGGCCGCGTCCTTCACCCAGCCGATGGCCCACTTCTCCGCCAGCGCGCCCAGGGAGGTGTTCACGCTGCTCACCTCGCCCTCCTCGTCCGTCACCTGGTAGGACAGGGGGTCGGCGGCGGTGTACCGCCAGGGGGTGGTTTTGGTGATGGGCAGGGTGTCCGCCCACTCCACCCCCTCCTCCCGGCACACCTCCAGCAGGCGGGCGAGAATGTCCAGCCGCTGGTCCGGCTCCATGGCGTTCCAGTCCAGCTCCACGTTGTAGCTCAGTTCGTTGGTCACCAGCACCCGGCCGTAGCGGTCCAGGATCTCCCCCCGGATGCTCTCCACCTGCTGTCTGTCGGTGATGTGGGAGTTGGTGCCGGCCCGGAAGCTGGCCCCCTGCACCACCTGGAGCTGGTACAGCACCAGGCAGAAGCCCCCCAGCACCCCGCAGAACAGGGCGATGAGCAGGTTGGTGCGCAGCTTGAGGCGGCGGGCCTCCCGTTCCGCCTTTTCCTCCTGGATGTGGGTGTGGTCGAAGGGGTTATTCATGGTAAATCCTCCCGTAATGGCCGCAGCAGAACCGGCCCAGCCAGTAGACCGGAAGAATGAAGGCCAGCGAGCACAGCAGCTCCGGCCCCGCCACCCGCAGCAGGGTTTTGGCCGGGGCGAGGCGGGCCAGCAGGCGGCTGCCCACCGCCCAGCCCTCCCACGCCAGCAGGACGGCCACGGAGCAGATCAGGTGGCCCCAGGCGTCCCGCCGCAGCAGGTACTGGGCGCACAGCCCCGCCGCCCAGCCGAACAGGGCCAGGGCCGCCACGCAGACCGCCCCCAGGTGCCCCAGCCCGGACAGCACCGCGCCGCAGGCCATGCCGTACAGCGCGCCGAAGGGGGCACCCTCCAGCGTCCCCCCCGCCACCGCCAGCACGGGCAGCAGCAGGGGCAGGGGGATGGGCAGGGGGCCGAGGACATAGTAATTCACCACCGCCGTCACAGCCAGGGCGGCGAGGTAGGCGATCCATTTTAAGATGGTGTCACGGCGGGTCATGGGCATGGGTTGGGTTCTCCTTTGAACGGTATCAGGCACCGGGTATGCCTGTAGGGGCGCACAGTGTGCGCCCGCTTCCTTTGACGCGGCCTGTTTTCGCGGGCGGACAATGTCCGCCCCTACAACGGCCTGCAAAAGCAGATCAAACCAGCTCCCCGAACAGGGCCCAGGTGGAGCAGTCCGTGATCTTGATATCGGCATACTGCCCGATGAGGGCGGCGTCGCCGTCCAGGTGGACCAGCCGGCCCCCGGCGGTGCGGGCGGTGAGGCTGTGCCGGGGGTCGTCCCCCGCCCCATCGATCAGGCACCGCTGGGCCGTGCCGATGTAGGCCCGGTGCTTTTCCAGGGAAATGCGGTTTTGAAGCTCCACCAGGCGGTGGAAGCGGGCGGACTTCTCCTCCTTTGGGGTGGGGTCGGGCAGCTCCGCCGCCGGGGTGCCCTTCCGGGGGGAGTAGATGAAGGTGAACAGCGCGTCGAAGCGGACGGTCTCGATGAGGGACATCGTCTCCTCAAACTCCTCCGCCGTCTCGCCGGGGAAGCCCACGATCACGTCGGAGGTGAGCACCACCTCCGGTATCCGCTCCCGCAGGGCGGACACCTTGTCCAGGTACTGCTCCCGGGTGTAACGGCGGTTCATGGCGGACAGCACCCGGCTGCTCCCCGACTGGAAGGGCAGGTGGATCACCGGGGCCGCCTTCTCGCACCGGGCCATCACGTCGAACAGCTTGTCCGTGGCGTCCTTGGGGTGGGAGGTCATGAACCGCAGGAGGAAGTCCCCGGGCAGGCCCGCCGCCGCCTCCAGCAGCCGGGGGAAGTCCCAGCCCCCCTCCAGATCCCTGCCGTAGGAGTTCACGTTCTGGCCCAGGAGGGTGATCTCCTTATACCCCTGCTCCGCCAGCTCTCGGATCTCGGTCAGGATGATCTCCGGCTCCCGGCTGCGCTCCCGGCCCCGGGTGTAGGGCACGATGCAGTAGGAGCAGAAGTTGTTGCAGCCGTACATGATGGACACCCAGGCCTTCAGCTTCCCGGAGCGGTACACCGGGAGGCCCTCGGCGATGGCCCCCTCATCGGGGTCGGTCTCAAACACCCGGCCCCGGCGCAGGTACACCCGGCGGAGAAATTCCGGGAACCGCCAGAGCTGCTGGGGGCCGAACACCAAATCCACGTGGCGGTAGGACTGCCGCAGGCGTTCCGCCACGTGGGGCTCCTGGGCCATGCAGCCGCACAGGGCGATGATCTGGCCGGGGTTGCGGCGTTTGCCGTGGACCAGGGCCCCCACGTTGCCGAATACCCGCTGTTCCGCGTGCTCCCGGATGGCGCAGGTGTTGATGACGATGACATCCGCGCCCTCCTCGGTGCCGGAGATCTGGTAGCCCATGTCCGCCAGCATTCCCCGGAGCAGCTCGGAGTCGGCCTCGTTCTGCTGGCAGCCGTAGGTGTCCACCCAGGCCTTGGGGGGCGCGGGAAGCTGGGCGTTGAGGGCGCGCAGCTCAGCGCAGTATTCCTTTTGCCGCTGAATGTCCTCAGCGGGGATGACGGGTGTGGTTCGGTTCAAGGGTTTGCTCCTCCCGGTAAAAGTTTGTGAGATAAGCCGGAAAACTTTTGCTTGACAGGGGTGATGCCGCCTGTTCAAGCTGTGTTGAACTTGTGGAAAACTCTGTGGAAGCTGTTGAAAACTGTGGAACGGCGGGGGTTTGCGCTGGAGGGGCTTGGGAAAGGAGGACGAATTTTGTCACTTTTTCGGGGCGAAAAACTGGACAAATAAATTATTTTCCCTCTGCCTGACGTGCAAAGTAGGCGTCACACCACCCGTCCCACTGCTCCTCCTGCTCCTCATGGGAGAGGAGGGCCATGTCCCGGATGTGGAAGATGCCCCGCTTCCGGGCCTCCGCCGCGAAGTCCGCGATCCCCGCCGCCATGTCCTGGTCGGAGGCACGGAACACCATGGCCCGCCGGATGCCCTTGCGCCACGCGGCGTACAGCCGGGTGTGTCCGTCCATGGTACACAGCGTCCCGTCCGCTAGCTCCGTCACGGGAATCACCAGGTCGGCGGCGGTGTGGAGGAAGGTGTCCACCGCCGCACACTTGTCCTCGTCCACCGAGAACTGGGAGGGCTGGAGGGCGTCGATGTCCACCTCCCACCGCTCCACCGGGGGCAGGGACAGCAGCAGCGTCCCGGCTTCGTCATAGAAGTCGGTGATGTGCCCGGCGTAGAAGCGGAAGCCCTCCGCCAGCTCCGCCAGGGCCTCCGGCGTGATGGGCTGGGCGGTTGTCACCACCGCTCCCCGGTCCGACACCACCCGGAAGGCCCAGGGCACGCCGTCCGCCAGGAAGGCCCCGTGCTGGTGGAGCACCTCCTGGGGGAACCGGGGGTCGCTGTAGCCGTTGACGCGTTCTATGTCCATCATCAGGGCTCCCCCCTCTCCAGTCCGTTTTCCTGGATGATTTTGGCGCAGAATTCCTGGATTTCCGCCTTTCGTCCCTCCAGGGCCTCCTTATACTCGATGGAGCAGAGCCCCAGGCTCCCCTTGGGCTGGATCTCCAAGTGGCCGTAAAAGTGCTCGATGGTCTCGATAATCCGGCGGCATTCCCTCATGCTGGGGCCGGTGCGCAGGGCGATGGTATAGCCCCGCCTGCCGCCGCCAATGGAGGCGTGGGGCTGGTGGGTATCGCACCAGGGGGTGCAGCGGTCGATGAACGCCTTGAACTGCCCCGGCACGTCCGCCCAGTAGGACGGGGAAACCGAGACAATGACGTCCGCCCACTGGTACTGGGCCATCAGCCTGGGCACGTCGTCCTCCTGGACGCATTCCGCCGTGGCGTGGCAGCTCCGGCACCCTTTGCAGAAGCTGATGCGGTAATCGTCGATGCAGACGCTTCGGATTTCATAGTCCCCGCCCAAAAAGGACTGTACCAGTTTGAGGATCTCCGCGGTGGCCCCGTTTCTGACGGGGCTGCAATTCACCAGCAGTACCTTCATTGTGCCGTCCCTCCATTGAGCCGCGCCGCCACAACCCTTGCCGCCTTGACGCCCGACGCTCCCGCCTGGGCCAGCCCTCTTGTGACCCCCGCCCCGTCCCCCACGGCGAAGAAGCCGGGGAGGGCGGTCTCCAGCTCGTGGGACAGCTTGATCCGGGCGGAGTAGAATTTCACCTCCGCGCCGTAGAGCAGGGTGTCGTAGTTGGCCGCGCCGGGGGCCAGCTTGTCCAGGGCGTAGATCATCTCGATGATATCATCTAACTGCCGCTTGGGCAGGGCCAGGGACAGGTCCCCCGGCACCGCCGCCGTCAGGGTGGGCCGGACGAAGGAGTGGCCCAGCCGGTGCTCGTTGGTGCGGATGCCCGCCGCCAGATCCCCGAACCGCTGGACCAGCACGCCCCCCGCCAGCATATTGGACAGGGACGCGATGTGCTTGCCGTAGCGGTAGGGCTCGTTGAAGGGGGAGGTGAATCGGTTGGACACCAGCAGGGCGAAGTTGGTGTTCTCCGAACGCAGGGCGGGGTCGGAGTAGGAGTGGCCGTTGACGGTGTTGATGCCCTCCACGTTTTCCGCCACCACGTGGCCGTAGGGGTTCATGCAGAAGGTGCGCACCTGGTCGCCGTACTGCTTGGTGCGGTACACCAGCTTGGACTCGTACACCACGTCGGTGATGTGCTCAAACACGGTGGCGGGCAGCTCCACCCGCACGCCGATGTCCACCTGGTTGTTCAGCAGCTCCAGCCCCAGCCCCTTGCACTGGTTGGCGAACCACTCCGCCCCGGAGCGGCCCGGCCCCGCGATGAGGCAGGGGGCGGTGAACCGCTCGCCCCCCTCGGTGACAAGGGTGTATGCCCCGTCCCCGGCCTGGATCTCCGTCACGGCGGTGTCGAACCGGAAGGTGTGCCTGTCCCGGATGGCCTCGTAGATGCTGGTGAGGATCTTCAGGTTGTTTTCCGTGCCCAGGTGCTTGCACCGGGCCTGGAGCAGGTGCAGGTCGTACTTCAACGCCTCCCGCTCCAGGGCGCGGGCCTCCGGGGTGGCGGTGGAGTAGACCTGGGTGGTGGCCCCGTGGCGTACGTTCAGGGCGTCCACGTAGTCAATCAGCTCCATGACCTCCTTCTGGTCCAGGAAGTCGGTGAGCCAGCCGCCGAAGGCGGTGGTGAAGTTGAACTTGCCGTCGGAGAAGGCCCCCGCGCCCCCGAAGCCGCACATGGTTCCGCACACCCTGCACTGGACGCAGGAGCGGGTCCTGCCCGCCACGATGGGGCACTGGCGGCGGTAGATGTCCGCCCCTTGGTCCACCACCAGCACCTTTGCGGCGGGGCATTTCAGGGCCAGCTCATAGGCGGCGTAGATGCCCGCCTCGCCGGTGCCTAAGATCATCACGTCGAAGTTGGTATTCATGGGGGAGGCTCCTCTCCAAATAGTTGGGCGCACAGCAATACAGCCTACAGTATATCATGAACGCCCCCGCCGCACAAGGGGCAGGTGAAAAGTCTCTGTTCAGATGCATAGGTGAGCAGGATATCACTTCGGCGGTTTCCACAAGGGCACGTTGACACGGCAGGAACCCTATGCTATGATTGGTTCAACAAAATCGGCAGTTGACGCATGATCATTATATGGTAAAAGCAGATGCTTTTGACAAGGAGCTTCCATGAATTTTAAGGTTATGGCAAAAAACGCCGTAGAATACGCAAAATGCGATGGTATCGTGCTGGATTGGACGAGGGAAAGCGTTCTTTGCGTTGAAAAAATCCTGATAAGATACCGTGCTGAATATTCGGGACAAAAGGACGCAAGGTGGAAATTGTCAAGCTTTTCGGCCTGCTATGCTACCTATGTGGGAGAGCTTATGCTCAAAAATGGGCTGAAAAAACGCGGCTTTATGTGGAAAACGTTCAGCGGGATAAAGAATTTGCCCGTTCTTAAAAGGGAAGAGGAAGAAATACCGCTTTGGACTGCGGCACGAAAAATTGTATTTGAAAAAGCGGACAGCGGGCTTTGTGAGCTTTACGATAAATACCTCCCGCAGTCATGAGAACCTGCATTCACGGCCTGCCGGAAACGGGCAGGTGAAAATTCCACACAGGTGCAAAAAACCGCCCGCCATCCCTGGCGGGCGGTTTGCCGGAACCAGACGCCGTATGTCAAAAAGACGGGCGGAACTGCCGCCGCCCGCCGCTGGACTTTTTCTCCCGCCTGGGATATCATTGGCCCATCACAGGAAAGGAGTGGTTTTCATGAATTTGGGAAGCAGCCTGTCCGCCGCCCGGAAGAAGTCCGGCCTGTCCCAGGAGGCGGTGGCGGAGAAGCTGGGGGTGAGCCGCCAGACCGTCTCCAAGTGGGAGACGGACGAGAGCCTGCCCGACATCCGCCAGTCCAAGCGGCTGGCCCTGCTGTACGGCCTGTCCCTGGACGCGCTCATCGACTTCGACCTGGACGTGGAGGAGATTCAGCGGGCCATCGACCGCACCCCCGACGCGGCGGCGGAAAAGGTGGACTGGAACCGCGCCTGGGGGAAGAAATACCCCATCCTCCTGGCCTGCCGGGAGCAGGTGGACGCCGGTCCCTATGCCCAGGGGCTTGCCCAACTGCTGGACAAGCTCAAACGGGAGCAGGGCTACAGCGAGCTGGACGCCATGCTGGTGCTCAAGGACATCCTGGCCCGGGTGTGGCAGGAGCGGAAGAAGGGCTGACCCCCGCTGTCACAGCAAACGCTCCAGCTGCACGTCGCAGGGCTCCGCCGCCGCATGGCGGGGGTCGATCTCCTCCGCCTCCACGCAGCCCAGGGCCCAATAGGCCGCCATCACCTCGGCGGCGGAGTGGGCGGAAATGTACAGCTTCTCCGCCCCGGTCTTTTTCGCGTGGGCGCAGGCCATGCGGAACAGCGTTCCCCCCACGCCCCGGCCCCGGAAGGGGGCCGACACGTAGAACAGGGTCAGATCCGCGTACTGCCCCCGGCTGCCCAGCCGCTTGCCGGACAGGGCGGCGAAGCCCGCCACCTCCCCGCTGCGGAACGCCCCGAAGGCCGCGCCCCCGGTGCGCATAGCCGCCAGCACCTCCGCGGCGACGCCCCGGCGTTCCGCCGCCGTCCACGTCTCGATATACTCCACCGGGCGCAGCACCAGCGCGCCGCCCTCCCGCCGCCAGCACTGCTTTACGTGCTGGCGGCGGGTAAATTTGTCCAGCGAGCGGGGGCCGAAGTTTTCCCCGGTGAGGGGGGCGTAAGTAAATTGATCCATGGCTCCTCCTAAGAACCTGTATTCACAGCCGAAGATGCCGGCTGGGCGAGGGATTTTTCGCCAGACAAGGCAAATTTTCGCAGGAATACTTTGTGTATTGCAAGAAAATTTAACGATGGATGGCGGAAAAAGACCCGCCCAGACGGCGTTTGAGGTTGTGAATACAGGCTCTAAGATTATGCCCGCTTAAACTGCTTTTCCAGCTGCTTTTTGGTCAGCTCAATGGCCACCGGACGGCCGTGGGGGCAGTATTTCACCTGCCCGCTCATCACCAGCCGGGCAGCCTCCTCCAGCTCCTCCGCGCCGCTGCGCCAGCCGCCCTTGATAGCCGCCTTGCAGGCCATGGTGTGGAGCAGCTCGTCCCGGGCGGCGGCGGGGTCCGCCGTCCCCGTCACCCGCAGGCGGCGGGCCAGCTGGGACAGGGCACCCTCAATGTCCCCGGCCTCCAGGTAGTCCGGCGCGGCCCGCACCGCCAGGGCGTTGGAGCCGAACTCCTCCACCTCGAAGCCGAACCGGGCCAGCAGCCCGGCCTGATCCAGCAGCAGCTGCCGCTCCTCCGGCGGCAGGGAGAGGACGGCGGGTGTCAGAAGCTCCTGCACCATGGGCTGGTAGTCCGCCGCCTTCAAGCGGTCGAAGTTGGCCCGCTCGTGGGCGGCGTGCTTGTCGATGAGCAGGGCCTTGTCCCCCTGCTCCACCACCACGTAGGTGTGGAACAGCTCCCCCCGGACCATCCATGGCTCCTGGGGCGGCTCCGGTTCCGGCTGGGGGGGCTGGACGGGCGTTGCCTCCGGCTCCGTTTTTGGGGCGGGCGGCTCCGGTGTGGCCGCCGCCGGGGCGGGACTGGACGCGGCCTGTTTCTTTCGCGTGGGGGCAGGCTCCGCCCGTTCCGCCGGGGTGGGCGTTGGCGCGTGCTGTTCCTTCGCCGGGACGGGCTTGGGCGTCTGATCGGTTTTCGCCAGGGCCTTACCCTCCGTCCGGGCCGGGGCGGGTTCCTCCGCCTTGGCGGGGACGGGCGGCGGGCCCTCCGGCTCCCCTCCCCTGTCCGGCAGAGGCTCCACCCAGCGGAAGGGGGACGGCTTCTCCCTGGGGGGCGGGGCCTCCTTCCGCGTTGGGGCGGCGGGCGTGAGGGAAGGCTCCGGCTGCGCCCCCGGGGCCATGGCCCCGCCCAGGGGCCTGAACCGGGATGACGGCATAAACTGGGTGCCGTTCAGCCGCCCCGCCCCGTCGTGGAGGGGCAGGCTGGTCTGGTTGGGGGTGACGGTGTCCGCGGGCCGCGCCCCCGGCAGGGACGCCTGGGGCCGGGTGTGGTCCCGGTCCAGGGCGGACAGCACCGCGCCGTACACGGCGGTAAACACCGCCTGCTCCCGCTGGAACTTCACCTCGGTCTTGGTGGGGTGGACGTTCACATCCACCTCGCCGGGCTTCACGGTGAGGTGGATCACACAGCCGGGGAACCTGCCCACCAGCTTCTGGTTCTTGTAGGCCTCCTCCACCGCCGCCGTCATGATCCGGCTTTTGATATACCGCCCGTTGACGAAAAAGTGCTGATAGCCCCGGGTGCCCCGGCAGCAGGAGGGCAGGGAGGCGAAGCCCTCCGCGCTCATGCCGTCCCCGCTCCCCTTCACGGGCAGGAAGCCCAGGGCGATGTCCCGGCCCATGACGGCGTAGATCGCGCTTTTGAGCTGCCCGTCCCCCGGCGTCAGCAGCTCCTGCTTCCCGTCCCGCAGGAATTTCACCGACAGCTCCGGGTGGGACAGGGCGGCCCGCTGGACCACGGCGAACACCGCCGCCCCCTCCGCCGCGTCCTTCTTCAGGAACTTCAGCCGGGCGGGGGTGTTGAAGAACAGCTCCCGCACCGTCATGACGGTGCCCCGGGGACAGCCCGCCTCCTCCTGGGAGATTACCTCCCCCGCCGCCGCCGTCAGCCTGGTGCCCAGCTCCGCCTCCTCCGTCCGGGTGAGCAGCTCCACCCGGGCCACGGCGCAGATGGCGGCCAGGGCCTCCCCCCGGAAGCCCAGGGTGCCGATGGCCTCCAGGTCCCGCTCCGCGGCGATTTTGGACGTGGCGTGGCGGAGGAAGGCGGTGGGGGCCTGCTCCGCCGGGATGCCGCAGCCGTCGTCCGTCACCCGGATCAGCGACATCCCCCCGTGGGCGATCTCCACCGTCACGGCGGACGCCCCCGCGTCGATGGCGTTTTCCAGCAGCTCCTTCACCACGCTGGCGGGCCGCTCCACCACCTCCCCGGCGGCGATCAGATCCGCCACGTGGGAGGACAAAACATGAATATCAGGCATATCGTTCCTCCTTGTGGGGGAGCGGCCCGCCACGCCGGGAATCCGGCGTAAATTCGCAGCCGCAGGCGGAGAATTTCCGTAGGCGGAATTCACTTCCGCCGAGGATTAAAATCAAAAGGGGCCCCCGGCGAACGGCGCGTTCGCTGGGGAAACGCTCCACCACCTCCCCGGCGGCGATCAGATCCGCCACGTGGGGGTCTAATACTTGAATGTTCGGCATAACGTCTCACTTTCTTTGCCGCTTGACAGGGGACGGCGGCGGGAGTATACTGGAATCAGAACCTGTATTCACAGCCGAGGATGCCGGCCGGCCGAGGGATTTTTCCGTCAGGCAAGGCGAATTTTCGCCGGAATACTTTGTGTATTCTTGGTAAAATCCAAAGGGATTTTTGACTATCTCTTTATAAGTTCTTAAATGCCGCTAAGTCTTGATTTTTCAAGGGTTCGCGGCATTTTTGCTGTCGGGGGAAGCTCACATATACTCTCAAAAGTTTTTAGGTTTTCGCTCTCAAAGGTAGTACGAAAGTAGTAAAACCTCGTCCTGCCTATGCTGCCAGCCGTTCCATTTCAGCCCTTGCGGAAGCGTAGGTTGCGTGTGCGTAATAGTTCAGCGTCATGGTGATATTGGAGTGTCCCATGATGTACTGTAACGCTTTAGGGTTCATGCCCGCATTGGCTAAGTTGGTGCAGAACGTGTGCCGGAGCGTGTGCGGCGTCATTACTTTAGGTAAGGCTTCTTCGTGGCACTTGTTGTACTTCTTCACAAGCAGCCGAAACATGGTGTCGTAGTTCGGTGCCGTTTTCGGGTTGCCGTCCCGGTTGAGGAACAGGAAACCGCAGTAACCGTCCACGATAATGTCCTTTGCGCCCTTGCGGTTGGCAAGCACACGCTTTAACGCTTCACAGACTTTCTCGCTCATGGGGATTTGCCGGACACCGCTTTCCGTTTTGGGCTTCTCAATGTAGTAGCCCGTTTCCTTGCTCCTAAGAAGCTGGTGGTCTACTGTGATTGTCCTGCCCTCAAAGTCAAGGTCGGCGTCGGTCAGTCCGCAAAGCTCGGAAATCCGCAGCCCTGTCCCCAGCAGTATCACGATCTCGTCATAGTATTTCTCATAGACGCTATCGCTCTCCACAAAGGCCAGTAGGCTTTCTTCCTGCGCTGGCGTGAGAGGTACCTTTGGCACCGTCGTATCTTCCAGAACGGTGTTAAGCTGGAAGTCAAACGGATTCTTGCGTATGCAATCGTCCTGTATCGCCGTATAAAAGGCTGCTTTCAGAGAACGCTTGTCATTGCTGATAGTTCGGTAAGCTATGCCCCGATCTCTCATGCGTAAAGCCCATTCTTTCGCGTCGGACATTTTTACGCTCTCAATCGGACACGCGCCCAGCGGGTCGCTCTCCAATAGCTTCATCAGCCGTTCCCGGCTCTTTACGGTGTTGTGCCGCACATTTCCCCGGTGGCGGTTCTGCTTCGCATAGAGCTGGCAGACCGTCATTTTTTTGCCGATAGGGTCTATCCCGTCGTCAAGGTCTTTCTGGATTTCCTTTTCCTTTTCCCGTAGGGATATGTCCTCCCGTTTTCCGGCTGGGGTCTTGTCCGTAGGCACTAACTTCCATGCGTAGACGAATTGCGGTTTTCCAAAGGTATCAACGTATTTGTAAGCATATCGCCCGTCTTTCCTCTGGCTCTCTCCTGAACGCAAAATACGGTTTTTGCTGTCCCGTCTTTTCTCTGACATAATGCGCTGCTCCTTTCCAAAGACGGAAAGAGCCTTGATATGCTACACTTATTATAGCATATTCAAGGCTCTTTTGCACGTTCTTTTTCTTAAATCACGTCCAGCGTGTCGATGATTTTTTCAAACTGCTTCCGCTTGATCTGAATACGGTTGCCGTTCATAATCACCCAGCCAGAAGCGGGGTTTTCCTCTGCCAGCTTGCGCAGCTTGTTTTCCCCGATACGAAAATATTTTGACGCTTCTTCAATGGTAAGCGTGTACTTTTCCCAAATGGGAACATCGTTATTGCACATAGATAATCCCCTTTCAAAACTGTTAAAAGGTTGGAATCGAAAAAAAGGGGCTATCATCGGACGGCTGTTAGCGGCAACCTCACGGGAGTTTCACCCCTCCGACGGTCTGCCGGAGCTGTACCCATTGCCTGCGACGCTTTTAACGCTCGGACTGTGGCTATACAGGAGTATCATTATGTATTTTGCGCGTCGCGGCCTACAAGCTGCTATGCCTGTTTTCCGGCGTCGGTGTTGGTCGCTCGGCTTTTTCCCATAGGGAAAAGCGTCATGGCGCACCCGCCGCGTGGCTCGGCGCAAAAGGAACGTATCCGATTTGCCCTATGCTGCGCCGCCGTTATCTTGCGCCGCTTTCTTTTTCAAGGTGCAGCAGCAAGGCCAGAGCTGGGAGCAGCGGAAAGGGGGACGCTGCTTTTCAAATCAGGCCTTGAATGACAGGACAGCCCGCATGAGCTTTGACCTCAAGCGGTCGCGTATGTCCTCGTCTATGCCGTAGTAGCTGTTACCGCGCTCGTCGCGGAGCTTCCGCATAGACAGGGACGCTATGTAGCTGTCGTAATGATGTACGACGATCTCCATAGCTTCCGGGTCGCCCTTTGTTGCGGCTATGATTACCGGGTAAGGCAACAAGCCGCGCTCGTCCTGTTCGGTGTTACCAGTCGCTTGTGTCATAGGCGCGTTCCTCCAAATAGCGTTTTAACAGTTCAAAAGAGCTTGTCCGCCGATACTGGACTGTGCTTCTCGGAACGTCGCGGAGCTTTCCGATCTCCACGTCGCTCATGTCAAAGAAGTAGTAGAGCAATACGGCGTCCCGCTTTTCTTCCGGCAAGCTGCGCAGGGCTTCGGCAAGCAGCTTCGCGGTGATCTCCTTTCCCGCCACGCAAAAGGACTTTTCAGCTTCATCATCTGCAAAGTAGGTATCATAGGTGTAAAGCTGTTTTTCCTCTTGCGGGGACAAGTCAGAAAAACTAACCTCGCGGAGCTGCTGACGCTTCGTGTCCCTGTGGGCGTTGATGGCTTCGTTTTTCAACGTCCGCTTGCAAAAGCCGTTAAAGGCGCAACGGATTTGCCATTGGGTACGAATAGGCTCGTTCATGGTTTCACCTCCTTTCGCAACCGCGAAAGCGGGTGATGACTTCCCCTTTCGTAAGCCCTCAACACCAAGCGTTTTGAATACGCCGGAAACAAAGGCCGGATTTCTCAAAATCTTTTCGGGAAAACACAAAAATGCCCTCGTCCGCAAAATGCAGACGAGGGCAAAGGAATTGTGCGCAGCATAGATGTAGTCTGACAGTTCACCCTTTGGGGTGTGCTGTCCCCCGGCGGTGGCCGGGCTTTTTTTGATAAGTCAAAGAACATTGTACCCCAGCGATATATGCTGCGCTTCATGGCGGCTACCTCCTTTAGCCGCCGTAGGTTTGATGGGGTGACGTTATACTTTGTATTCCGACAAGGTAAAACGGCGGCTTTGATTTCTCAAAGCCGCCGCGTTTGGGTATGCGGATATGGCTGCTGTACGACGGCTTTTTTTCTTTTGCCGTCGTGCGGCAGATAACTTCATATTTGTTAGATAGATGATTGGTGTTTTCTTGTTATGGCAGTTCGGGCCGTTCCTCCGTATGGTCGAAATGGACGTGCTCTGCGCTTATGGTATGAACAGTGGGCGAAAATCCATAATCTGAAACAGGCCGCAAAGACGATGAACTTCCTAACGGAACACAGGATAGAACAGTACGCGGATTTAGTCAGCCGGATAGAGGAAGTGACAGCCGCCAGCGAACAGGCCGCAGCCAGCTTAAAGGACCTGGAAAGGCGGCTTGCGGATATGGCGGTGCTTATCAAGAATGTCACCACCTATCAAAAGACAAAACCGCTGTATGACGCATACCGCAGGGCAAAGGACAAGGGCCAGTTTAAGGCAGACCATGAGCGCGGCATTATCCTCCATGAAGCGGCGGCAAGGGCGTTACAGGCCGCGCAGATCGGCAGGAAGCTCCCCAGCGTCGTAGCCCTCCAAGCGGAGTATGAAAAGCTGCAAGGCCAGAAAGAAGCCCTTTACGCCGACTATGGCAAGCTGAAAAAACAGGTCAGGGAGTACGACGTTATCCGGCAGAACATAGACAGCATTTTGCAAATGGAACCACCAAGTAGAAAAAAACACCAAATCATGCATGAGTAGCTGAAATACGATAGACTTTCTCTAATCAATATGGTATAATTAGCTTGAAAATTCGGTTAAGGGGGCAACCAATATGAAGGATTTTTTTGTTAGTTATACTGGTACCGACTTGAATTTTGCGACTTGGGTTGCCGAGTTATTAGAATCCAATAATTTTAGTGTCACAATACAAGCCTGGGATTTTAGGCCGGGAGATAACTTCGTTTCAAAAATTAACGAGGCTTTGATAGAGTGCAAAAAGTTAGTTGTCATATTATCGAATAGCTATCTAAAATCAAAATGGTGCGAAGCGGAATGGACATCAAAACTGACAGAACAGATGAGATTACAAGAGCGGCGAATAATTCCGATACGAATTGAACCTATTGATTTAACTGGTCTATTGTCGCCAATTGTTTATATTGATGTTGTTGATAAAAGCGAGGAAGAAGCAAAGCATGAGATTTTAGATGGAATTGAGGACAGCAAGCCAAGAAAATCTAACGGATTTCCCGCGTATTACAATCTTGAACACGAAGACATTGACATTGACTATTATGTTCAAGAAACGTCTATAACCTACATTAAGACCTGCAAATCTAAAGTTTTAGTAGGTGGGAAAGATAGAATTCATAACAGAATAACATGGTTTGCAGATGAAACAATAGAGTTGGTTTCTTTGACAGATGGTGTTTATATTGAGCGTCTGGATTTACGGGATACTAATCTAAATTACAATGTTGTCTTTGACCATATACTTGAAGTCGGTGAAGAAATTGAATTCCGAATCAAAGCTGTTTTGAGCAATGAAAAGCAGCATTTTGCAAATTTTTTCTCGACAGAGGTAATAACGCCAATAAACAGTCTAAGTATTCACCTTAATCTATCTGACAAATCTGTGAAAAAAGTGTTTACGCAAAAACTGTCAAGTAGCCCCATGAATGTACGGTCTGAACAACCGAAAGAACACCCGTTTTTTTCTCCCTACCATTGGCGTATTCAAAAACCTGAATTAAATTTTGAATACAAAATTTACTGGTGAATAGGTTTACAAAGTATTTAAAAAAGGCGGGGCGCGGCAGCCAGGTATGGCCACCGCGCCCCGCCTTTATGTGGGTGCAGCTCTTATGCGCCTGTTACGCAGTAGAAGCCCATTTTAGAGGGCTTGAATGTAATTCCTTTGCTTCCTAAAAAACGCGCCCGGAAAGCCGCATAGAATGGGGCTTATTTCGCCCCTACCGCGTAACATGGGCGCGTCGTTTCCTCATGCGCTCGGCGGCTTGCTTCCGGGTGATACGCTTCCGGCAATCGGGGCAGTATTTCACGCTGTTGGAGCTGGACGCAAAGGCCGAGCCGCATACGGTACAGCGGCGCAAGTCCTCCCGCTGGTACAGCTCGGCTTGCAGCTCCCTATCGTCCGGCAGGACGGCGGCGCGGAACCACTTGCACAGCAGCGAATAGGAAATGGTCTGTGGACAGACGCACGTTTCCCCGTCGTCCAGAAGCAAGCAATTCCCGTTGTCGTAGTTGCAGCAGGATTTTTTCACAAGGGCGTTGACTTTCCGGCTTTGCTGCGGCGTCAGCCGTTTGGGGCCGCTCATTCGTCCTCCGCTGCGAAAAGGGCAAGCCCCGCAAACTCCGCTTCGGTCAGGGCGTCGATCTTCTGCAAGGCGCGTACTGCCAGAGCTTGCATATCCCCGTCCATGAACGGCAGCGCGGCGTTGACACGCTCGAACAGCTCCCGCTTGCTGCCTGTATTGTAAATGCTCAAAAGGTTTTCTTCCTCAACAGTCAATCGAATCATGCTCACACCTCCATTTCGTGTTTCTTCGATTTCGCCGCCTTTTTCGGGGCGGCTGTTTTCTTGTCTGCGGCAAGCTGCGCCCGGATAGAGGGGCGGGGCTTGCGGATTTCCCTGTCCCGGTTCTCGTCCTTGCCGATCAGCGCATACGTCCCATGTCTGCCCTCAATTTTGGAAAAGGAAAGTGTCTTATATTGTGCGGCCCTGTGTCCTTTAGGAAAACGTCGCGCTCCTTGAAGCAATACGTCCCCGACGGGCGGGAGAGCCAGAGAAGCGTTTTATCCGCTGTGTCAGGGCTTGCCGCCGCCCTCGCAATGATCTCCTTGTCAATCTCCAAATCACTTTGGTAAAAGCCTGTGTTTTGCCGCATAAGGGCATTGAGGGACGCGAACACGTCCACATTATCAAACCTTTGCATGGGTCAGCTCCTTTCCAAGTTCTGCGACTTCGTTTTCGCCGCCGTCTTTTTCTGCGCCGCCCGTTCCTTATCGGCTTTAAGCTGCGCCCGGATAGACGGCTTTTTCTCCGGCGTCCCGCCGCCACGCTCCTTGTCGGCCTTGATTGCGTCGGCAAGGTCAAGCAAGGAAATCTGTTCCCCAGCCTGTACCTTTGCTTCCAGCTCGTCAACAGTGGGCGTGGGCGGGGTGTTGTTGATGATACCGTCAAAGCTGTTGTCGTTCTGCTCTACGGCGTCCTCGATGTGCTTTAAGGGGCTTGCGCAGGAGATGTTCGTACTCGATATTCTCCTTAATGATCTCCCGATAAAGCTCAACCGCGCTCTGTGTTGCCGCTTCCTTTCGCTTCCGTTCCGGCGGCTCTGCCGCAGCGTCCCCGTAAGGTGAGGGGTCAGGGGAAAGGATAGGAATGGAATCGGTACTTGGTAAATCCGTAATTGATTGTTCTTTTTTTGGTAAGTCAGTTCTTGATATATCTTTATTTAATTGCGTTGGATTTTCCAACGTAGGTTTATCCAATGTAGGGTTTTCCTGCGTTGGATTATCCAATGTTGGATTTTCCAACGTAGGTAAATCTGATGTAGGCGGCTGCGGCTGTTCGTAGATCACATACTCCGCGCCCCGCAAGCGGCCTTTCGCGTCACGCTCCCTTGACCGCACGATATACCCGGCTCGTTCCAACTCCCGCACCGCTTCACGGATAGCGTCGATTTTCTCTCGGTTGATAAGGGACAGGCCAGCAAGGGTATAGTCCCAATCTTCGGGGAGTGAAAGCATTTGTGACAGCAGCCCCTTTGCCTTTAGGGACAGCTCTTTATTGCGCAGATGGTGGTTTGACATGACGGTGTAGCCACGGTTGCGCTCCACGCGGAAAACTGCCATAACTCCGATACTCCTTTGCGGTAGATTTTGTTACGCAGTAGAAGCGCGATTTTGAGGGGTAAGGTATAAACACCCTGCCCCGCCAAAACCGTGCCCGAAAAGCCGCATGGCGCAAGGCTCCTTATGCCCCTACTGCGTAACAAAGGGCATAAAAAAAGCGGCGTCCCTTTTCTCCCCGCGTGGGGAGTGAAGAAACGCCGTCATGGTCGGTATATGAAATTGTCATAGTTGGGGGTCTATCTGTGTGCCGCCCTCTCCGGGCGTCCGGTTCTCGCGGTGCTGCGCATATCAAGGCTCTTTCCGTAAAAGTAGTAAATCGGTAGTAAATTCCTTGTCCATATCCGCGAAAGTGCCTGTATTTCAAGGCTTTGCAGAGATAATCAAGGTTGTTGCAAGAAAATTCAACGCGGCTTGGCGGGAAAAAACCCGGCCAGACGGCGTTTGAGGTTGTGAATACAGGTTCTCAGCCTGAAAAAGGGGGAATACCTATGGTATCCGGACTTGGAGCCGGGGCGGGCGCGTATCCGGCGGCCCTGGGCGGCAGGAGCCCCGCTCAGGACGGCGGGACAAAGGAGCTCACCACCGTCACCACCCACTGCGACAAAGACCACTGGCACACCCCGGCCTGCCCCCACACCGTCTACACCAGAACGGTGGACGAGGCACAGCGGCGGGGCGAGTACATCGACCTGTACGCGTAACGGGCCGCCCGGCGGGGACGCTTTGCGTCCCCGTTTTTTTGCGCCCCGGGGGGCCGTCACACCTCCAGCAGGATGGTGATGGGCCCGTCGTTCTGGGAGAATACCTGCATCTCCGCCCCGAACTCGCCGTGCTCCACCTGGAAGCCCCGCTCCCGGCACTGGGCCATGAACCGCTCATACAGCGGGACGGCCAGGTCGGGCTTGGCGGCGTGGGAGAACCCCGGACGGCGGGAGGAGGTGTCGGCGTACAAAGTGAACTGGCTCACCACCAGCAGGGCCCCGCCCACCGCCGCCAGGTTCCGGTTCATCTTGCCGTTCTCATCGTCAAACACCCGCAGGCCGCACACCTTGTCCGCCAGCTTGTCGGCGGCGGCCTGGGTGTCCTCCGGGCCCACGCCCAACAGCACCAGGAAGCCGGTGCCGATGGCCCCGTTGACGGTTCCCTCAATCTCCACCCGGGCGTTCTTCACCCGGGTTACCACTGCTCTCATGGTAAGTCCTCCTTACGTCTGCGGCCGTTTTCGTCAAAGTTCTCCTTCAGTGCCCGCTCCACCGGGATCATGGACAGCAGCAACAGCAAAACCTCCGCCGTCGTAATCGGCAGGCTCCACAGGCACATCCCGTCCACCGTGGGACACAGCAGGGTCAGCCCCTGGCACACCAGTACCGGCGGCACCATGGCGTACCCCCACCGGCCCCACACCTCCCCCATCTTCCGCTGGGCGAAGTTCCAGGCGTCCCGGCTTTTCATGGAGCGGGCGGTGCGGTAGCCGAACCAGGCGTTAGGCTCTCTGGGCGGGCTTGCCCGGAACCGCCGCCCGTACCAGACCGCCGCCGCCGGGATGAGCAGATTGCAGATCAGCATGAATGTCCACATTCCAAGTTTCATGGCGCGCCCCTCCCTTTCCGCCATTTTACGGTTCCCTCAATCTCCACCCGGGCGTTCTTTACCCGGGTTACCACTGCTCTCATGGTAAGTCCTCCTTACGTCTGCGGCCGTTTTCGTCAAAGTTCTCCTTCAGTGCCCGCTCCACCGGGATCATGGACAGCAGCAACAGCAAAACCTCCGCCGTCGTAATCGGCAGGCTCCACAGGCACATCCCGTCCACCGTGGGACACAGCAGGGTCAGCCCCTGGCACACCAGTACCGGCGGCACCATGGCGTACCCCCACCGGCCCCACACCTCCCCCATCTTCCGCTGGGCGAAGTTCCAGGCGTCCCGGCTTTTCATGGAGCGGGCGGTGCGGTAGCCGAACCAGGCGTTAGGCTCTCTGGGCGGGCTTGCCCGGAACCGCCGCCCGTACCAGACCGCCGCCGCCGGGATGAGCAGATTGCAGATCAGCATGAATATCCACATTCCGAGCTTCATGGCGCGCCCCTCCCTTTCCGCCATTATACACCGAAACCCACCGCCTGTCATTCTTTTTTTCTTCCGTCCAGGTCCGGCGCGGGGGCGCGTATGGCAGGGCCCTGCGATACCATCGCGGCCTTATCGAGCCGAGGGCGCGCAATGCGCGCCCCTACACCCGCGGCTGCCTCTTTTCGACGCCCACCCCATTCCGCCGTTGCAACCCCCGCCGGGATATGGTACACTATTCCCAAACAACCCCAAGGAGGCCCGCCGTGAATCCATTGGACAAGCTGCCCCTCCCCCTGCTGGAGTGGTTCCGGGACAACGCCCGCTCCCTCCCCTGGCGGGACGACCCCACCCCCTACCACGTGTGGCTGTCGGAGATCATGCTCCAGCAGACCCGGGTGGCGGCGGTGCTGGGCTATTACCGCCGCTTTTTGGAGAAGGCCCCGGACATCGCCGCCCTGGCCGCCCTGCCGGAGGACCGCCTGCTGAAGCTGTGGCAGGGCCTGGGCTACTACAACCGGGCCAGGAACCTGCAAAGGGCCGCCCGGGTGATCGTGGAGGAGTACGGCGGCGTGTTCCCGGCGGACTACGCCGCGGTCCGCGCTCTGCCGGGGGTGGGGGACTACACCGCCGGGGCCGTCTGCTCCATCGCCTTCGGGCAGGCGGCGCCCGCCGTGGACGGCAACGTGCTGCGGGTATACGCCCGGATCTGCGGGGACGGCGGGGACATCACCGCCCCCCGGATGAAGCAAAAGGTCACCCGGGCCGTGGGCGAGATCATCCCCCTGAACGCGGCGGGGACGTTCAACCAGGCCCTCATGGAGCTGGGGGCCACGGTGTGCCTGCCCAACGGCGCGCCGCTGTGCCAGCGGTGCCCGGCAAAGGGCTTCTGCGCCGCCCTGGCCCAGGGCCGGGTGGGAGAGCTGCCCGTCAAGGCCCCGAAAAAGGCCCGGCGGGTGGAGAAGCGGGCGGTATGGCTCATCTTCTGGGAAAACCGGGTGGCCCTCCGCCGCCGCCCGGACAAGGGCCTGCTGGCGGGGCTGTGGGAGTTTCCCAACGAGCTGGGGGACGGCCTCCTGCCCCCGGACTGGGGGATCGGGGCCTGCTCCGAGGAATACGGGGGCCAGGCCAAGCACATTTTCACCCATATGGAGTGGCGCATGGCCATACGGCTGGTCCGGGCGGCGTCCGGCGTTCTGCCCCCCGGCTGGGTGTGGGCGGCGGCGGACGAGTTAGAGAAAACCTACGCCGTCCCCAACGCGTTCCAACGGGCGGTGGAGCTGGCGGGAGAACATTTGAGAGGAATGGATTGACATGGCAAAGCTGTATTTCCGCTACGGGGTGATGGGCTCCAGCAAGTCCGCCAACGCCCTGATGGTGCGGTATAACTACGAGGAGCGGGGCCAGCGGGCCCTGATGGTGAAGCCCGCCCTGGACCAGCGGGAGGGGGAGCGGGTGGTGAACTCCCGGATGGGCCTGCGCCATCCCTGCGTCTGGTTCGAGGAGCTGGAGCGGATGCCGGCCGGGGAGATCAACGAATGGCAGTGCGTCATCGTGGACGAGGCCCAGTTCCTCACCCGGAGGCAGGTGGAGTACCTGACGGACCTGGTGGACCGGCTCAACGTGCCCGTGATCTGCTACGGCCTGCGGGCGGACTTCAGCGGACGGCTGTTCCCCGGCTCGGAGGCCCTGCTGGCCTGGGCGGACATCATCGAGGAGGTCAAAACCATCTGCTGGTGCGGCCGCAAGGCCACCTGCAACGCCCGGTTTGACGAAAACGGCGTGGTGCTCAAGGAGGGGGAGCAGGTGGTGCTGGGGGCCAACGACTGCTACATCGGCCTGTGCCGCCGCCACTGGAAGGAGGGCAATTTAGGCCCCGGGCTGCCCAGGCCCGCCGGGGACTGACCCATATGCCGCAGGGAAAACCGGGGGAGGGCGGGGCCTTTGTCTGCTCCCTCTGCCCCCGCCAGTGCGCCGCCCTCCGGGACGAAGCCCACGGGGAGGGCTTCTGCCGGATGCCCTCCGTCCCCGTGTGCGCCCGGGCCGCCCTCCACCGCTGGGAGGAGCCGTGCATTTCCGGGGAGAACGGGGCGGGGACGGTGTTCTTCTCCGGCTGCACCCTGGTATGCGTGTTCTGCCAGAACGCCGCCATCAGCCGGGAGGGCTTCGGCAAGGCCCTCACCGACGACGAGCTGTACGCCGTTTTCCGGCGGCTGGCGGATCAGGGCGCGTCCTGCATCGAGCTGGTCACCCCCACCCACTTCACCCACGCCCTGGCCCGGGTGCTGGAGCGGCCCGTCCCCGGGGGCCTGCCCGTGGTGTGGAACAGCGGCGGCTGCGAGCGGGCGTCCACCCTAAAGACGCTGGAGGGGAAGGTGGACGTATACCTGCCGGATCTGAAATACGTCACCCCGGAGCTGGCGGAGCGGTACTCCGGCGCGGCGGACTACCCGGAGCACGCCAAATCCGCCATCCGGGAGATGGTCCGACAGCGGGGCCCGGTCCGGCTGGAAAACGGCCTGCTGAAAAGCGGCGTGCTCATCCGGCACCTGATCCTGCCGGGGCAGGTGCGGGAGGCCAAGGCGGTGATGGACTGGGTGGCGGACAGCTTCCCCCGGGGCGGGGTGCTGTTCTCCCTCATGGCCCAGTACACCCCGGCGGGGCGGCTGGACCGCTTCCCGGAGCTGAACCGCCCCCTGCGCCCCTCCGAGCTGCGCTCCGCCCGGGAGTACATGGAGAACCTGGGGCTGGCGGGGTACGTCCAGGATCTGGCCAGCGTGGGGGAGGGCTTTATCCCCGCCTTTGATTTGACGGGGCTTTGAGCGGGCCGGTGAGGACACCGGCTCCTGCCGTATGGGGCGGCGTCCTCGCCGCCCCGCGTGAACCGTGCCGGAGGGGGATGGGCCTATGCCCGCCGCCCTCAACATTACAAGGAGGTGCTCTGATGCAGGTCGAGATCACGCAGCCCATCCCCCTGCTGGACGGGGCGGGGAACCTGACCCAGGCGGGGTACGCCAAGCGACTCCTGCCGGTGTACGACCGGAAAAAGGTCCGGGGCGGCCTCACCCGCCTCAAGGAGTGGGATTACTACTATGTGGGCAACAGCCGCTACGGGGTGGCCCTCACCGTGGCGGACAACAGCTACATGGGGCTGGACTCCATCTCCTTCCTCTCCTTTGAGGACAGGCCCTGGGAGATCACCAAAAGCCCCATGTCCCCCTTCCCCATGGGCCGCACGGGGCTGCCCGCCACGTCGGCGGCGGGCGTCACCGCCAGCTCCGGCAGGCACCACGCCCTGCTGTTCCAGGCGGCGGAGGGCCAACGCCGGCTCACCGCCCACATGGACCGCTTCCGGGGGGCGGAGCCCATCGACGTACAGCTCACCCTCACCCAGGAGCCGGAGGAGTCCCTGGTGATCTGCACCCCCTTCCCCAAGCCGGGGCACTTCTACTACAACCAGAAGATCAACTGTATGCGGGCCCAGGGCACCGTGCGCATCGGGGACGATCTCTACAGCTTCCGCCCGGACGACTCCTTCGCCGTGCTGGACTGGGGGCGGGGCGTGTGGACCTACCACAACACCTGGTACTGGGGGTCCGCCTCCGGCCTGGTGGACGGGGCGGACTTTGGGTTTAACATCGGGTACGGCTTTGGGGACACCTCCGCCGCCACGGAAAATATGCTCTTTTACCGGGGGAAGGCCCACAAACTGTCCCAGGTGGATTTCGGCATCCCCCTGCGCAATGGGAAGGAGTGCTTTCTGCGGACGTGGACCATGACCAGCGACGACGGGCGGTTTGAGATGGAGTTCCAGCCGGTGATCGACCGGGCGTCCTGCACCGATGTGAAGCTGATCAAGAGCGACCAGCACCAGGTGTTCGGGCGGTTCACCGGGACGGCGGTGCTGGATGACGGCACGGCGATCCAGGTGAAGGATCTGATGGGCTTCGCGGAAAAGGTGGAGAACAAGTGGTAAAACAGGTGCCCGGACGAAACCTCGTCCGGGCCCTTTTACACTTGCAACCGCGGGAAAATCCTGCTATAATCGACATGGAAAACAAAAATGCGGCAGCTGCCAATTCACCTACACAACGGCCGAAAGGCCGCACCGCATAGGATATTATACGACATTCCGGCCCTCCACGCAAGGGGCGGATTTTGCCGTTGTCTCTTTTATCTTGTGCGGCGGTGTGCATGGGAGCTTAGCTTCTCGCGCTGTGTGGGGATTCCCTGCACGGCGTTTTTGTTTTTCACCCAGCCCTCGGGGGCGGAAACGCCCCCGGGCGCGCTGTGGTGAACAATGAAAAGGAGGAGATCCCATGAAAAAGACCCACACCGTCCGCACCTTCCTGGCCGGGGTACTGGCCGCCCTGCTCCTGGTGGGCATGGTCCCGCCCGCCCTGGCCGCCGCCGGGATGAACATCACCATCTACCCCGGCATCAGCGTCTACATGGACGACCAGAAGCTGGAGCCCAAGGACGCCAACGGCAACCCGGTGATGGTGTTCACCTACAACGGCACCACCTACCTGCCTGTCCGGGCCATCAGCGAGGCCCTGGGCAAGCCGGTGCAGTGGGACGGCAAGACCCAGAGCGTGTATGTAGGGAAGCACAACAGCGATAAGCCCGCGGCGTGGCTGAGCCAGATGGACTATTTTTCCGGCACGAATAGCAAGAGCTTTAAAACGGCTGCCACAGAGCAGGATAACACTGGTACTGTCCATGCCAACTGCATCACGCAGAGCTTTGAGCGCACCTATCTCCTTAATGGTCAGTATTCCAAGATCACCGGAACTCTTTATCAGTGTTATGCGATGCGCTCCGAGCGCATTATTGATGGCGATGGGGGCGGGGTCTACATCTATGGAGACGGAAATTTGCTGTTTGCCAAAACCTACTCCAAAGGCACAGAGGGAATCCAGCCGTTCCCCTTCGAGGTCGATTTGACCGGCGTATTGGAGCTGCGTGTGGTTTTTGCGGATGGGGATTGGTATACGTATGAGCACAGACTCTCCCTGGGCGACGTGGGCCTCTGGACTTAACAGCGAAACAAACGCGAAGCGCCGGGAGGTATTGCCTCCCGGCACTCTTTTCACGTCCCCGCCAGCCGCTCCTCCAGCCGCCGCCGGGACAGCTCCAGATACTCCTCCTGGCTGTCAATCCCGATATACCGCCGCCCCAGGGCCTTGGCCGCCACCCCGGTGGACGAGCTGCCGCAGAAGGGGTCCAGCACCAGCTCCCCCGGCTCGGTGGACGCCTCCAGAATCCGCTCCAGCAGGTACAGGGGCTTCTGGGTGGGGTGCTTCCCCTGCCGCTTCTCCCCCGGCGGGGTGAGGGGCCCGGTCCACACGTCCTTCATCTGCTTGCCGCCGTTGCGCTCCTTCATCAGCTCGTAGTGGAACAGGTGCTTGGCCTTGGGGTCGTCCTTCCTGGCCCATAGGACCGTCTCCGTGCTGTGGGTGAAGCAGCGGCAGGCCAGGTTGGGGGGCGGGTTGGTCTTTTCCCAGGTGATGTTGTTCAGGATCTTAAACCCCTCCTGCTCCAGGGCCAGCCCGATGCTGTAGATGTTGTGGAGGGTGCCGCTGATCCAGATGGTGCCGTTGGGGGCCAGGATTTGGCGGCACAGCTTGATCCACCTCCGGTTGAAGCGGTGCTTGTCCGCCGCGGCGGGGGCCCTGTCCCAGTCCCCCTTGTTGACGGACACCATCCTCCCCCCCTGGCAGGTGATCCCGTCGTTGCTCAGGAAGTAGGGCGGGTCGGCGAAGATCAGATCCACCGTCCCCGGCCGGAGCTTTTTCAGCAGCTCGAAGGTGTCCCCCAGCAGGAGCAGCTCGTTGTCCGTCTCGTAGTAGGGCGTGACGCGGCCCTTCAGGTATTCTCTCATGGAAATACTCCCGTCTGCTATCAAATGGCCGTCAGAACCCAAAGTCCCGGAACGCCTTGTCGAAGGGCGGATAGGCGATCCCCTTCTCCGTGATGAACCCCGTCACCAGCCCGTGGTCCGTCACGTCGAAGGCCGGGTTGTCCACCTTCACCCCCGCCGGGGCCATCCGGTGGGCGTACCACAGCTGGGTGACCTCCTCCGGGGGCCGCTCCTCAATGGGGATCTCCTCCCCCCGGGCCAGCCCCATGTCGATGGTGGAGGAGGGGGCGCACACGTAAAAGGGGATGCCGTAGTGCTTCGCCAGGATGGCCACCCCGCTGGTGCCGATCTTGTTGGCGAAGTCCCCGTTGGCGCACACCCGGTCGCAGCCCACGAACACGATGTCCACCCTGCCCCGGGCCATGGTGATGGACGCCATGCTGTCGCAGATCAGGGTGGTGTCCACCCCGGCGGACTGAAGCTCAAAGGCGGTGAGCCGCGCCCCCTGAAGCAGGGGCCGGGTCTCGTCGCAGTAGACCCGCAGATCCGTCCGGCCCGCCTCCAAGGCGGCGTAGATGGGGGCCAGGGCGGTGCCGTATTTGGCGGTGGCCAGCGTCCCGGCGTTGCAGTGGGTAAGGATGCCGTCCCCGGGCCGCAGCAGGCCCAGGCCCAGCCGCCCGATTTCCCGGCTGATGGCGATGTCCTCCGTCCGGATGGCGTCCGCCTCCCGCCGGAGCAGGGCCTTCACCTGGGCCACGGGCAGGGCCCGGTTTTGCTCCGCCGCCCCCAGCATCCGGCTCAACGCCCAGGACAGGTTGACGGCGGTGGGCCGCGCCCCGTTCAGCGTCTCCGCCGCCTGCCGCAGGCCGGACAGGAACTGGTCCATATCCTCCGCGTCCAGCCGCTGGGCCGCCAGGTACAGCCCGTAGGCCGCCGCCACCCCGATGGCCGGGGCACCCCGCACCCGCAGGGCGCGGATGGCCTCTACAATGTCCTCCGTCTCCGTCAGGGACAGGTACTTGACCTCCCCCGGCAGAAGGGTCTGATCCAGTATCATCAGCGACCGCCCGTCGGCAGACAGGGCCGCGCTCTCCAGCGTCAGCGGATCCATGTTATCCCCCCTTGGAAATGTCGAGGCCGAAATACTTCAGGGACAGCCCGGTGAGGGTGCCGTCCGCCGCCAGCTCCCCCAAAGCCTTGTCGATGGCGGCCCGGAGGGCGTCGCTGTCCGCCCCCTTGGGCATGGGGATGGCCACCTGGCTGGCGTCCGGGTCGGTGCAGGCGATCTTGATGGGGGCGTCCGGGTGCTGGGCCATGTAGTCGCTGAAGCTCACGTCGGCGTTGAGGGTGGCGTCAATCCGCCGGTCGGTAAGCAGCTCGATGGTCTGGATGAAATCGTCCACGCCGGTGACCTGCGCGCCGTACCGCTCCCCCACCGCCGCGTAGGTGCTTTGCAGGGTGTTGGCGGTGAGCTTGCCCTCCAGATCCTCCATGGACTGGATGGAATCGTCGTCGGCCCGGGTGATCACCACCGTGCGGTTGTAGGCGTAGGGCGCGGAGAAGTCATACTTCTCCTTCCGGGCCTCGTCGATCTCCACGCCGTTTACCATGATGTCGTACCGCCCGGCCTCCAGCCCCGCCAGCAGGCCGTTGAACTCGCCCTCCACGAAGGCCGCCTTCACCCCCAGCTTTTCTGCGATGGCCCGGGCCACCTCCACGTCGTAGCCCACCAGCTCCCCGGACTGGTCGTGGTAGCCCCAGGGGGACCAGGTGCCCTCCAGGGCCACGGTGATCTCCCCCTTGGCCTGGATGCGGGCCAGGGCGTCGCCGCCCTTGTCCTCCCCCTTGGGGGCGCAGCCCGCCAGCAGGAGCAGGCCCAGTAAAATAACGGCAAAGGCGGGCACCGCCGCCGCGAAACGCTTGAAATTCATGGGTAACAACTCCTAATCGTCATAATTGCGTCACGCCCCGGTGCGGAGGAAGGCCCTGGTCCGCTCCTCCCGGGGGCTTTCGAACATCTGCCGGGACGGCCCGGACTCCACCACCACGCCGCCCTCCATGAACACCGTGCGGCTGGACACGGTGCGGGCGAAGCCCAGCTCGTGGGTCACCACCAGCATGGTCATGCCCTCGTCCGCCAGCTGCCGCATGACGGACAGCACCTCCCCGGTGAGCTCCGGGTCCAGGGCGGAGGTGGGCTCGTCGAAGTAGATGATCTCCGGCTGGGCGGCGATGGCCCGGGCGATGGCGGCCCGCTGCTGCTGCCCGCCGGACAGCTGGCTGGGGTAGTGGTCCGCCCGGTCCAGCATACCCACCTTGTCCAGGGCCCTCCGGGCGGCGTCCAGGGCCTCCGCCCTGGGGATTTTCCGGGCGGTGATCAGCCCCTCCGCCACGTTTTCCAGGGCGGTCTTGTTCAGAAACAGGTTGTAGCTCTGGAACACAAAGGCGGTCCGCCTCCGCAGGCGGGCCGCGTCCCTCCGGGAGAGGCGGGACAGGTCGAACCGCTCCCCGTCAAAGGTGAGGGTGCCGCCGTCCGCCCGCTCCAGAAAGTTGACGCACCGCAGGAGGGTGGTTTTCCCCGACCCGCTGGGGCCGAGTATGGCCACCACGTCCCCCCGGTCCACCGGCAGGCTCACGCCCTTGAGCACCTCCAGCGGGCCGAAGGACTTGCGCACGTTTTCCACTTGCAGCAGCACGGATCACACCCCCCGGCCTTCATAGGCTCCCAGCTTCTTCTCCCCCCACCGCTGGAGCCAGGTCAGCACGGTGGAGAACAGCAGGTACACCAGCCCTACCTCGATGTACAGGGCCAGCGGCTCGTACACCCGGGCGTTGATCTGCTCCGTGGCCCGGAACATCTCCACCACCGTGATATTGGCCGCCAGCGACGTGTCCTTCACCATGGCGATGAGGGAGTTGGACAGGGACGGAAAGGCGGTGCGCATGGCCTGGGGCAGGATGATCCGCCGCATGGTCTGCAAATAGCTCAGCCCCGCGCACAGCCCCGCCTCCAGCTGTCCCGCGGGCACCGCCTCCAGGGAGGCCCGGACCGTCTCCGCGCAGTAGGCCCCCTCGTTCAGGGAGAACACCAGGACGGCGGCGGGAAAGGGGGCCAGGGTGATGCCCACCTTGGTCAGGCCGTAAAACACCACAAAGAGCTGCACCAGCAGGGGGGTGCCCCGGAAGATCCAGATGTACAGGCGGCAGATCTGGGTGATTACCGGCACACGGGCGAACTGGGCCAGGGCCGCCGCCACGGCGATCACCATGGCGATGGAGAAGGCGATGGCGGTGAGGGGCAGGGTCATGGTCAGGCCAGGCAGGAGAATCCTGGGGAAGGAATCCAGGAGTATGTTCAGCAGGCGGCTATCCACGGGGAATCCTCCTCCGGTTTGCTGGTCTATGTTTCATGGGTGCCACTCCTTACATTAGGGGACGGCTTTCGCCGTCCCTCAGCGGGGCGAAAAAGACTTTTCGCCCCGCTGAGTGCGGCTTTTTTGAACAAAGAACGTTCAAAAAAGTCGTTGATTGAACGTGAAAGACCGACCTCCTGGGTTTCTTTCACACTATCTTCCTTCCCGTTGTCGGAGGGAAAGCGTCTTTTTTGACAATCTCAGGGGACGGCTTTCGCCGTCCCCTAAGTATATCCCCCTGCGGGAGGAAACGCAAATGCTTTTTCAGAATATCACGGAACAGGCGGCAGGCATCACAGCCCGTCAGCACAGCTTGGCCCCGGCGGGGATGGCGTCGTCCACCATCAGCAGGTGGAGCCGCTCCTCCCCCTTCTCGGTGTGGACGGCGGAAATGAGCATACCGCAGCTGTCCAGCCCCATCATCTTCCGGGGGGGCAGGTTGACGATGGCCACCAGGGTCTTGCCCACCAGCTCCTCCGGCTTGTAGTACATGGCGATGCCGGACAGGATCTGGCGGTCCGCGCCCGTGCCGTCGTCCAGGGTGAAGCGCAGCAGCTTGGCGGACTTCTTCACGTTCTCGCAGGCTTTTACCTTCACCGCCCGGAAGTCGGACTTGCAGAAGGTGTCGAAATCCACCGGCTCCTCCACAAAGGGCTCCACCTCCAGGGCGGGCAGGGCGGCCTTTTTGGCCTCCTCCATGATGGCGTCCAATTCGCTCAGCTCCTTTGCCATATCAATGCGGGGGAACAGGCTGTCCCCCTTGGAGACGGACACGCCGGCGGGCAGAACCCCCCACCGCGCCGCGCTGTCCCAGGTGCGGGCGGATTCCTCCGCGCCGATCTGGGCGAAGATCTTCCCGCAGCTCTCCGGCATGAAGGGGGTCAGCAGGACGGCGCACACCCGGACCGTCTCCAGCAGGTTGTACAGCACCGCCGCCAGCCGGGGGCCGCTGGCCTCCATGTCCCGGGCCAGCACCCAGGGGGCGGTCTCATCGATATACTTGTTGGCCCGCTGGATCACCTTGAAGATCTCCTCCAGGCCGTTCTGGAACTGGAACTTCTCCATCTGCCCCTCGTAGCGGTTCCGCAGGCCCTTCACCAGGGCCAGCAGCTCGCCGTCCTGGGCGTCGTCCCCCCGGCAGTCCCCGGGCAGGGTGCCGCCGAAGTATTTCTCCGCCATGGCGGTGGTGCGGCTCACCAGGTTGCCCAGGTCGTTGGCCAGGTCGTTGTTGATGGTCTGTATGAGCAGCTCGTTGGTGAAGTTGCCGTCGGAGCCGAAGGGGAAGGAGCGCAGCAGGAAGAACCGCAGGGCGTCCACCCCGTACCGCTGGGACAGCAGGTGGGGGTCCACCACGTTGCCCTTGGACTTGGACATCTTGTCCCCGTTGAAGTTGAGCCAGCCGTGGCCGTACAGCTTCTTGGGCAGGGGCAGGCCCATGCTCATGAGGAAGGCGGGCCAGTAGATGGCGTGGAAGCGGACGATCTCCTTGCCCACGAAATGGGCGTCGGCGGGCCAGAACTGCTCCAGGTCGTTATATTTATCGTTTTGATAACCCAGGGCGGTCATATAGTTGAACAGCGCGTCCAGCCACACGTACACCACATGGCCCGGGTCGAAGTCCACGGGCACCCCCCAGGTGAAGGAGGTGCGGGACACGCACAGGTCCTGGAGGCCCCCCTCGCAGTCGATGAAGTTGTTCACCATCTCATGGACCCGGCTTTTCGGCTCCAGGAAATCGGTGTTCAGCAGCAGGTCCCGCACCCGGCCGGCGTACTTGGACGCCCGGAAGAAGTAGGCCTCCTCCTCCGCGTCCATCACCTCCCGGCCGCAGTCGGGGCACTTGCCGTCCACCAGCTGGGACTCCGTCCAGAAGGACTCGCAGGGCTTGCAGTACTTGCCCTTGTAGGAGCCCTTGTAGATGTCCCCGTTGTCATACATCTGCTTAAAAATCTTCTGGATGGCGGACACGTGGTAGCCGTCGGTGGTGCGGATGAAGCGGTCGTAGCTGATGTTCATCAGCTTCCACAGGTCCAGCACGCCGCCGGGGGCGGCCACGATGTTGTCCACAAATTCCTGGGGGGTGACGCCCGCCTCCCTGGCCTTGTCCTCGATCTTCTGGCCGTGCTCGTCGGTGCCGGTGAGGAACATCACGTCATACCCGCACAGACGCTTGTACCGGGCCATGGCGTCGGTGGCCACGGTGCAGTAGGCGTGGCCGATGTGGAGCCTGCCCGAGGGGTAGTAGATGGGCGTGGTGATATAGTATTTCTTGTCATTCATCGGTGGTCTCCTCCTGTATGCTTTGCTCCCCGGCGGGCCGGGGGGAATTGGGCCGGGCGGGGCGGTCCAGGCTGGGGGGCAGACGCCACAGCACCCCCGCCGCCGCCAGGGTCTGGGAGAGCAGCAGCAGCGCGTCCCCCAGCTCCGCGGTGCACAGGGTGCCGTCCGGCCCCCCGGCGATCAGGGACAGCTCCGCCAGGGTGGACACCAGGGACGCCGCCGACAGGATGGCGGACATACCCGCCAGCCACAGCAGGCGGCGGGGCCGGGGCGATCCGGCGGACATACCCGCGAAGTCCATGTAGAACGCCATGCCCGCCACAATGGCGATGAGCTGGGGGGCGTAGTCCCACCGGACAGGGTTGGCGGCGTGGGCCCGGAAGCTCTCCATCAGCCACACGCAGCCCGCCACCCCGGGCAGGGCGGCGGAAAAGCCCCCCTTGCCCCGCCTGCCGGGGCGCAGGCCGTCCCGCCCCATCTGGAGCAGGCCCAGGGCGGCCAGAAGGGACCCCGCCGCCGTGGCCAGGGTGAGCATCCCGTTGTTGCTGGGGGGCTGTACGCCGGCGTCCAGCGCGGCCTGGTAGAGCTGGAACTGCCCCACCCCCACCACGAACAGCACCGGAACCGCCAGCAGGGCCAGCAGGGCCGCCGCCGCCTCCAGCCCGGGGAACACGGGGTCCCCGGTGCCCAGGAACACCATGTCCCAGCGGCGGGCGGGATCGGGGGGCTGGCGCAGGGCCAGCAGGATAAACCAGGCCCCCGCCATCACCACCACGCAGGTGAGGATCACGCTGGCCTGGGCCCCGGGTATGGCCAGGCCGGAGTCCGGCTCAAAGGCGGAGGCGAGCTGCCACCTCCGCAGCAGGGCCGCGGCCAGGGCCGCCCCCCCCGCGGAGATCAGCCAGGCCGTCCGCCCGGATACGCTGTTTTTCATGGTTTCCACCTCATAATCCCTGCCAGCGGCTGAAGGGGAACAGCACCGCCAGCCCCCGGCCGATGACGCAACGGTTGTCCACGATGCCGATGTCCGGATGGCGGCTGTCGGCGGAGTGGTTGCGGTTGTCGCCCATGACGAAAATGCAGCCCTCGGGCACCGTCACGTGGTTGACCCCCTCCCCCCAGTTGGGCAGGCGCATCGGCTCGTTGATATAGTCCTCGGCAATCACCTTGCCGTCCACCTGCACGGTGCCGGAGCCGTAGTCGATGTCCACCCGCTGGCCCCCGGTGGCGATGACCCGTTTGATGATGGAGTCCTCCTGATACCGCTCCTGGGTGAGCACCACGATGTCCCCCTGCTTCGGCTCATAGCCCAGGGACCAGACCAGGATCAGATCCCGCTCCCAGAGGGTGCTCTCCATGGACGGCCCGCTCACCACGATCACCCGGACCACGAAGGTGAACAGCAGCACAAAGGCCGCCATCATCCCCACCAGCACCCGCACGTTCAGGTACAGGTCCCGGCTGGCGGAGCCGTCCCGCTGGGCCTTGGGGGGGGACTGCTCCCCCTCCGGGGCGGGGGTGCCCTCCGGCGGGGCGTTCTCCGGGGCGGGGCCGCTTTGCATCTGCTCTAACTTGTCATCCATCCGATTGTCCCCTTCCATGGCTCAGCCTTCCTCCGCCGGGAGGTCCAGCGCGGCCGGATCGTCATAGGCCAGCTGGAACTGGGCGGCGTCCATGCTCTCGTGGGCCAGCAGGTACTGGGCCACCAGCTCTAATTTATCCCGATCCCGCCGCAATATGTCCCGGCACCGCTCATAGGCCCCGTCCAGCAGGGCCTTCACCTCCCGGTCGATGAGGGCGGCGGTCTCCTCCGAGTAGGGCTTGGCCTGGGCCATGGAGCGGCCGATGAACACCTCGTCGTGGCCCGCGCCGAAGGCGGTGTGGCCCAGCCTGCCGCTCATGCCGTATTTGGTCACCATGTCCCGGGCGATGGCGGTGGCCCGCTCCAGGTCGCTCACCGCCCCGGTGCACACGAAGCCCAGGGCCGTCTCCTCGGCGCAGCGGCCCCCCAGCAGGGTGGACAGCGTCTCCTCCAGCCGTTTCTGGGACACGTGGTCCCGGTCCTCCTGGGGGCGGTTGATGGTCATGCCCGCCGCGGTGCCCCGGGGGACGATGGTGATCTGCTGCACCGGGTCCTGGGTGGGCAGGGCGCGGCTCACCACCGCGTGGCCCGCCTCGTGGTAGGCGGTGATTTTCCGATCCTCCAGGATCCGGGTCCGGCTGCGCTTCTCCGGCCCCGCCAGCACCTTGATCACCGACTCCTGCACGTCCGTGAGGGTGATATAGGGCTGATTCCGCCGGGCCGCCAGCAGGGCGGACTCGTTCATCAGGTTCTCCAGGTCCGCCCCGGTGAAGCCGGTGGTCTCCCGGGCGATCTCCTTCAGATCCACGTCCTCCGCCAGGGGCTTTTTCCGGGTGTGGACCCGGAGGATCTCCTCCCGGCCCTTCATGTCGGGCCGGCCCACGTACACCTGCCGGTCGAACCGGCCCGGGCGGAGGAGGGCGGGGTCCAGAATGTCCTGCCGGTTGGTGGCCGCCAGCACGATAACCCCCTCGTTGGCGGAGAAGCCGTCCATCTCCACCAGCAGCTGGTTCAGGGTCTGCTCCCGTTCGTCGTGTCCGCCGCCCAGCCCGGTGCCCCGCTGCCGGCCCACGGCGTCGATCTCGTCGATGAACACGATGGCGGGGCAGTCCTTCTTGGCCTGGTCGAACAGGTCCCGCACCCGGGACGCGCCCACGCCCACGTACAGCTCCACAAAGTCGGAGCCGGAGATGGACAGGAACTTCACGCCCGCCTCCCCGGCCACCGCCCGGGCCAGCAGGGTTTTGCCCGTCCCCGGCGGGCCCACTAAGAGCACGCCCTTGGGGATGCGGGCCCCCAGGTCGATGAACTTCTGGGGCTCCTTGAGGAAGTCCACCAGCTCCTGTAACTCCTGCTTCTCCTCGTCCGCCCCGGCCACGTCGGCGAAGGTGACGGTGCTGTCCTTGCCGCCCTCCACCGCCCGGGCCTGCCCGAAGCGGCTGGGGCCGGGGCCTCCGCCCCCCTGGGAGGACTGCTGCTGCCGGGCGTTCAGCAACGCCCACAGCCCCAGGGCCAAAGCCGCCGAGGCCACGCAGGGGATGAGCACCACCAGCCACAGCGGGGTCTCGAAGGGCTTGCGGAAGTCGTAGCTTTTCAGAATCCCCTGCTCCCGCTGCTCCTCAAACAGGGGGCCGAACTCCCGCCGGAACCCCTCCGGGTCGGACAGGGTGTGGCGGCGGAGGGAGCCGTCGGTGAGCCGCATGGTCAGCGTGCCGTCCCCGCCCACCACGAACTCCTCCACCCGCCCCTGGCGGAAGCAGTCCACCGCGGCGGAGTAGGCGATCTCGCCCCCCCGGCCCGCCCCGGTGAACACGGACAGCCCCCACAGCAGAGCCGCCAGTATGACCACATACAGTACGATGCTTACAAGTTTGTTTGGCTGCTTCAAGATGTTTTTCTCCTTTTTTCGTCGGGACAAACTTCATATCACTCGCTTCCGCCCGCGGCGAAAGCTCCTTCATTCCGTTGTCCCTCCTCTCCCCACAAAGCCTGAAGTACGGCTTTGCGGGGGCCCCCATGGGCTCCGCCCGTTACTCGCTGTAGACGGAGGACTTCAGCACCCCCACATAGGGCAGGTTGCGGTACTTCTCCGCGTAGTCCAGGCCGTAGCCCACGATGAAGGCGTCCGGGATGGTGAAGCCCACGTAGTCGGCGGTGATGGGCTTGGTCCTCCGGTCCGGCTTATCCATGAGGGCGCAGATCCGGATGGAGGCGGGCTTCCTGGCCCGGAGCACGTCCATCAGGTAGTACAGGGTGTTCCCCGAGTCCAGGATGTCCTCCACGATGATCAGGTCCTTGCCCTCGATGGAGTCGGACAGGTCCTTCTTGATCTCCACCTGCCCGGAGCTGACGGTGCCCGCCCCGTAGGAGGACACCGCCATGAAGTCCACCGTCACGTTCAGGTTGATGGCCCGGGTCAGGTCGGCCATGAAGATGTAGGACCCCCGGAGCACGGAGATCAGCATGGGCTCCCGGCCCGCGTAGTCGGCGGCGATCTGCTCCCCCACCTCCCGGACCCGGCTGTGGAGCTGTTCCTCGGTGTAGAGCACCTGCTCAATGTCTGGATGGATCATGTTCATTCTCCTTTGCTTTTTGATTTAAGCCGCTTTGCCCGCCGCCGCAAAGTGTCGGCAGCCGCAGAGCATGGCATGGATTGCTTCCGTCCGGAAGTAATCCAATATGCAGGGCCGGCTTTCCCGGCTCCGCCAGAAAATCCAGATCCGGGCCGAAGCCCCCCAGGGCCGCCGCCCGTCCCCCGCCGTCCACCACGGGGACCAGCTCCCGGCGGCAGGCGGGCACGCGGCCCTCGATCATCAGCTTCTTCACCGTCTTTGACGGACGCTTTCCCAGGGTGATCACGTCCCCCTCCCGCCGGGAGCGGATGAGGTAGCGGCCCGGCCTCAAATAGAACTCCCGGGGGCTGACATATGCCTTCCCCGGACACTCCGCCGGGATACAGCGGATGATCCAGCTCCCCCAGCGGATCTCGCCCTCCGCCAGCTCCCTGGGGGCGGGCGGCTCCGCGTCCGAAGCCGTCTGACGGGCCAGGGCCAGCAGCTCGTACTGCCGCCGCACGCTTCCCCCCGGCACGTCGATTTGGGCGGAGGGGTCGTCCCCCAGGGCCAGGGCCAGCATTCCCTCCCGGTGGACGGATTCGCCGGACAGCCCCGCCTTGTCCAGCAGCTGCCCGCAGGCCCGCAGGGCGATGGGCCGGGGGGCCTCCCGCAGCGGCTCCACATTCACCGCCAGCCCCTCCGGAATGTCCAGCCCCTGGCCGCTGATCCGCTCCGCCTGCCGGGACAGCTCCGCCTCGTCCTCCCGCAGGCGGGCGGCGGCGGCGCAGATGTGCTCCGCCGCCCGGGGGTTCAGCTCCTCCAGCAGGGGCAGGAGCCGGAGCCGCACCCGGTTGCGGGTGTAGGCCGGGTCGGCGTTGGTCTCGTCCTCCACGTGGGGGACGCCATGTTCCTTCAAGTAGTCCCCGATCTCCCGCCGGGTCACGTTCAGCATGGGCCGGACGATGTCCCCCCGGCGTTCCGGGATGCCCGTCAGGCCGTTCAGCCCGCAGCCCCGGATCAGGTTCATCAGCACCGTCTCCGCGTTGTCCCCGGCGTGGTGCCCGGTGGCGGTGAGGGCCAGGCCCTCCGCCTCCGCCGTCTCCGCCAGGAAGCGGTAGCGCAGGATTCTGGCCCCCTCCTCCACGGACAGGCCCTCCCGCCGGACGAAGGCGGGCACGTCCGCCCGCCCCGCGGCGAGGGGCACTCCCTGCCGCTTGCACCAGTCCCGGACAAAGTCCTCGTCCCGCTGGGCGGCGGGGCGCAGGCCGTGGTTGAAGTGGGCGGCGTACACCGTCCAGCCGTATTTCTCCCGCCCCTCCAGCAGGCGGCACAGCAGGTACATACTGTCCGCCCCGCCGGACAGGGCGCACAGCACCCCCGCCCCCGGGGGGATCAGGTCAAACCGGAAGCCGTCCATCACAGCTCCTCATCGTCGTACTGGTAGGCCAGGTTGCGGAACACGGTGAACTCGGGCCGCCACTCCATCATCACGGTACCCGTCTCGCCGTGGCGGTTTTTCGCCACGATGCACTCCGCCACGTTGGGGTTCTCCGTGTCGTCCTCGTAATAGCTCTCCCGGTGGATGAACATGACGATGTCCGCGTCCTGCTCGATGGCCCCGGACTCCCGCAGGTCGGACAGCATGGGGCGGCGCTGGCCCGCGCTGCGGCTCTCGTTGGCGCGGGAGAGCTGGGAGGCGCAGATCACCGGAACGTTCAGCTCCTTGGCCATCAGCTTCAGGGCCCGGGACATATCGGACACGATCTGCTGCCGGTTTTCGTTATTCTTGGGGGGCCCGCCCGCGGAGGTCATGAGCTGGAGGTAGTCGATGATGATCAGCCCCAGATCGTCGATCCGGCGGCACTTGGCGTTGATCTCCGCCACCGACAGGGAGGCGTCGTCGTCCAGGTACATCTTGGCCTGGCTGAGGCTGGCCACCGCCAGGGCCACCCGGCCCCACTCCTCCTCCCCCACGATGCGCCCGGTGGTCAGCTTCTTGTTGTCGATAAGGGCCTCGGTGGACACCAGGCGAAGGCCCAGCTGGGCCTTGCTCATTTCCAGGGAAAACACCGCCACGCTTTTCCCCGACTGCTTGGCGGCCTCCACCCCGATGTTCATGGCCAGGGAGGATTTGCCCATGCCGGGACGGCCCGCCACGATGATCAGGTCGGAGTCGTTCAGTCCGGAGATCCGCCGGTCCAGGTCCACCAGCCCGGTGGAGATGCCGGGGAACTCCCCCCCCTGGGCCTGCCGCTCCTTGATGGTCTCCCACACCTCGTTCATCACGGAGGAGATGTGGCTCAGCCCCCGGGCGGAGCGGCCCTGGCGGATGGCGTAGATGCGCTGCTCCGCCGCCTCCAGGATCTGGGAGGCAGTGCCCGATTCGGCCCGCACCAGCTCCCCCAGCTCCCCGGCGGCCTCCCCCACCCGGCGCAGCAGGGCCTTGTCCGCCACAATGTCCACGTACTCCAGCACGTTGGCGGCGGTGGGGGTGATCTCCATGAGCTGGCGCAGGTAGGGAACGGTGTTGTCGTCATAGGCCCCCGCCTGCTTCATCCGGTCCACCACCGTCACCGGGTCGATGGTCTCGAAGCGGTTGAACATGGTGAACATCACGTCGAACAGGGCGCGGTTCTGGCGCAGGTAAAAATCGTCGGGCCGCAGCCGCTCCATGACGGCGGGGACGCACCGCTCGTCAATGAGCATGGAGCCCAGCACCGACTGCTCCGCCATGACGGAGTGGGGCATTTGCAGTTCCATCAGTTCCTCGGCGGGCATGGGCCGGCCTCCCTTCGGTGATCAGTCGATTTTGGCCCCGCACTTGGGGCACTCAAAGGTTTTGCCCGTCTTGGGCAGGGTTTTGCCGCACTGGGGGCACCGCCAGTATTTGTAGAGGATCAGGGCCATCACCACCCACAGGAGAAAGGCGGGGAGGAGCAGCAGCTCCTGCCGGAAATAGACCGCCGCCAGCACGATGAGCATGGACGGCACCAGGATCCGCCCGATGATGGACAGGGCCTGCTTGGGGGTCCAGCGGCGGGGGGCGGGGGGTGCCTTCTCTTTTTTGGCCATGTTACTTGTCCTCGATGGCCAGCACGTGGATCACGCCGGACACCTCGCTGCCCAGCTTGCACTTCACGTCGAAGGCCCCGAAGGACTTGATGGGGTCGCTGAGCACGATCTTGCTCTTGCCCACGTCCAGGCCGAACTGGGCCTTCAGCTCCTCGGAGATCTCCTTGCTGGTGATGGAGCCGAACAGCTTGCCCCCCTGGCCCGCCCGGGCCTTGATCTTCACCTGCACGCCCTCCAGCCGCTCCGCCAGGGCCTGGGCGGCGGCCTTCTCCTCGGCGAGGCGGGCGGCCTTGGCCTTGTCCTGCATCTTCATGGTGTTCACGTTCTCGGCGGTGGCCTCCACCGCCAGCTTCCGGGGCAGGAGGAAGTTCCGCCCGTAGCCGTCGGACACCTCCACCATCTGGCCCTTCTTGCCCTGGCCCTTCACGTCCTGCTGTAAAATTACCTTCATGATTGGTTACCTCCTGTGAATTGCGGATCAATCTCCGCGTATCCTGTCATATGGTATGGTAGGGGAGGGGCTTGCCCCTCCCGCCGGTCAGGAGCGCGAACCCTTACCCCGGGAGGGGCAATGTCTCGCCTTCGGCTCGGCCGGCGATGGGCGTGTGCCACCGGCACACATCGCCCCCTCCCCTACAGTGCGGTTTACGGTTCCTTGGGTGCTTCCTTGCCGCTGTCAAAGTAGCTGTCCAGCACGGCGGTCAGCTCCCGCCGGACCTCCTCCACCGTGCGGTCCGGGATCTGGGCACCCGCCGCCGCCGCGTTGCCGCCGCCGCCCAGGGCCTCCACAATCACCTGCACGTTGACGGACCCGATGCTCCGGGCGGAGACGACGACCCGCTCCCCGTCGGGGTACAGCACGAAGGAGGCGGAAATCCCCGCGATGTTCAGCAGCTCGTCCGCCGCCTGGGCCGCCGTCACCCGGCCCACCGTGTTGTCCACCGCGGCGATGGCGATGTCCTGGCGGTAGGGCTTTGCGGCCTGGATAATGCCGTATTTCGCCACCGCGTCGGACAGGTTGGTCTGAAACAGCTTGCGCACCTCTCCGGTGTCCCCCCCCGCCCGGCGGAGCATGGCCGCCGCCTCGAAGGTGCGGCCCCCGGTGCGCATGGTGAAGTTTTTCGTGTCCAGCATCAGCCCCGCCATCATGGCCTGGGCCTCCCCCGGCAGCAGGTCGGTGGGCTCCATCAGGTAGGCGATGAGCTCCGCCACCAGCTCGCAGGCGGAGGAGGCGTAGGGCTCGTGGAAGTTCAGCGCGGCCCCCTCAATGTAGGTGGCCGCCCGCCGGTGGTGGTCGATGACCGCCACCTTGTTGCAGGAGGCCAGCAGCTCCTGGTCCTGGACCTGCTCGGGCCGGTTGGTGTCCACCACCACCAGCAGGGACTGGGAGTCCGCCCGCACCATGGCCTCCTGGGGATCCAGGAACACCCCCTCGTACTGGGGCAGGCGGCCCACCCGCTCATACAGCTCGTCGGCGGGGGTGGGGCCGTGGGGCCGGACGATGCGGCAGGGCACGCCCTTGAACCGGGCGATGGCGCACACGCCCACCGCCGCGCCCACCGCGTCCATGTCCGGGGTCTTGTGGCCCATCACCAGCACCTGGGAGGCGTCCGCCACCAGCTCCCCCATGGCGGAGGCCATCACCCGGCTCTTGACCTTGGTGCGCCGCTCCGCCTCCTTGGAGCGGCCCCCGTAGAACTCGAAGGTGAAGCGGTTTTTCACCACCGCCTGATCGCCCCCCCGGCTCAGGGCCATCTCCACCGACAGGTTGGCGAAGCGGTACAGCTCGTCGAAGGTCTCCCCGTCCACCCCCACGCCGATGGACACGGTGGCGGCGATGCCCGCGGGGTTCACCACCTCCCGCACGCTGTCCAGCAGGGAGAACTTTTCCGCCTTGAAGCCCGCCAGGTACTGCTCCTCAAAGAGGAACAGGAAGCGGTCCCGGTCCAGCCGGAGGAAGACCCCCCTGGAGTCCTCCACCCAGTGGGACAGCCGCGCGCTGATCTGGCTGAGCATGGCGGAGCGGACGTTCTCGTCCTGGCTGTTGATGGCGTCCTCGTAGTTGTCCAGCAGCAGCAGGGCCAGCACGGGCCGGGTGGCGCGGTGGACGTCCCGGGTTTCCGCCAGCTCGGTGACGTCCAGCCAGTAGGTGGTGGCCAGGGAGCCGCCGTCCGACCCGGCGGCGGGGCGGGCCACGTCTCCGAACACCTGGTAACGCCGCCCCCCCAGCTCCACCTCCTCCGGGCACTCGCTCTTGCCCTCCAGCAGCCAGCGGCTGTCGAAGCTGGGGGCCAGGTCGGCCAGCTTGGTGTCGAACAGGCCCTCGGTGTCCCCGGTGAGGCGCAGGAAGCGGTCGTTGGACCACACCACCTCGTCCGTCTCCGGCCGGAAGATCACCAGGGGCAGGGGGCAGTTGAGGGTGCTGTCCCGGGTGGCCTGGTCCATGCCGTCCAGCAGCTCCTTGAGATAGCGGGCGGCCTCCTTCCGGCGGCGCAGGCGGTCGGCCAGGTACACCGCGAACAGCGCGGCCACCACCGCCAGCTCCACCGCGGCGGCGTCCTGTCGGCCCGCCAGGGCCGTCACCCCGCAGAAGGCCAGCATCACCGCGAAATACAGCCCGATCCGGGGGGCCAGCATCCGGGTCAGCTTTTGATACACCGCGCACACCTCATTTCCAAAGATCCCATAGATAAGAGATTATATCAAATTACAGCGGCAAAGGCAAGGGCTGGGGGGCAATCTCCCGGCTCCTTTTGCGCCGCCGTGCTTCCGCGGCGTCCTATGACTGCCAATCAGCCCCCCGGAAAAAGCACCGCCCGCGGCCTCCCTCGCCGCGGGCGGTGTTTCGTTCAGGCCCGGGGCCGCACCTCCGCCACCGCCAGCACCCCGTCCCCCACGGTGAAGCGCACCTCCACGCCGCCGAAGCCGAAGCCGTACACCCGCCGGGGGTCCCGCTGGTAGGGGGGCCGGGGGTCCTGGGCCAGCACGCCCAGCAGGGCGGACCGGTCCCCCTCCGGCACCCGCTCCAGCAGGGCCGGGGGGAAGTCCACCGCCAGGCAGGGCTCCGGGGCCGTTCCGGCAAAGCCGCCCACCGCCTCCGGGCGGCAGTCGGCGTAGGGCAGGTAGGGCTTGATGTCCAGGATGGGGGTGCCGTCCACCAGATCCGCCCCGGACACGTGGAGCACCGGGCCGTCCGGGGTGGACAGATCCACCCCCTCCAGCTTCACGCAGGACAGCCCGATGGGGTTGGGCCGGAAGGGGGAGCGGGTGGCGAACACCCCCACCCGCTGGTTCCCCCCCAGGCGGGGAGGCCGCACCGTGGGCGACCAGCCCGCCTCCTTGTTTTCGGAAAACTCCCAGATCAGCCACAGGTGGGAGAAGCCGTCCATGCCCCGCAGGGCCTCCGGACTGCGGAAGGGCGGCTCGAACACCACCCGGCCCCGCAGCTCCGGCACCAGCCCCGCCTGCCGGGGCACCCCGAACTTGCCGGGGAACTCCGTGCGGATGCGGGCCACAGGCTCCATCAGTCCACGTTGGGGCTGGCCCGCATGGCCTGGATGGTTTTCTCCATCAGCTGGTCCAGCTCCCAGCCCAGCAGCTCCGCCCCCTTCTGGATCACGTCCCGGGAGCAGCCCGCCGCGAATTTTTTGTCCTTGAACTTCTTTTTCAGCGACTTGACCTCCAGGTCGGACACGCTTTTGGAGGGCCGCATCATGGCCGCCGCGCCGATAAGGCCCGTCAGCTCGTCCACGGCGAACAGCACCTTTTCCATCTCCAGCTCAGGCGGAAGGTCCACGCAGTCGGGCCAGCCGTGGCTGGCCGCCGCCCGGATGAGGGACGGGTCGATGCCCCGCTCCCCCATCAGCTCCTGGCACTTGACGCAGTGCTCGTCGGGCCACCGCTCGAAGTCCAGGTCGTGGAGGATGCCCACGGCCTCCCAGTAATCGGCCTGGTCCCCGCGGCCCAGCTCCACGGCGTACCAGCGCAGCACGTCCCCCACGGTGCGGGCGTGCTTGCGGTGGAAGTCCCCCTCGTTGTATTCGCACAAAAGCTCCCAGGCCTGGTCCGGTGTGGGTATCATGGCGATCGCTCCTTTTTCAAATGATGAGGGGATCATATACCCGCCGCCGTTTCTTGTCAAGCCCGGTGGCTTACGCCGCCCCGTCCAGGTTCAGCATACGGCCCACGTAGATGCCGTAGCCGCTGGCGGGGTCGTCCACCATCACGTGGGTCACCGCCCCCACAATTTTTCCGTTTTGCAGGATGGGGCTGCCGCTCATGCCCTGGACGATGCCCCCGGTGGCGTCCAGCAGACGCTGGTCGGTGACTTTGATCAGGTAGTCCCGGCAGTCGCCCTCCCGGGGGGCGAACACCTTGGCGATCTCCACCTGGAACCTGTCCACCCGGTCGCCGGAGATATTGCACAGGATCTCGGCGGGGCCGGTGCGCACCTCCTCCCGGGCGGCCACCTCCACCGCAGGGCCGTCCGCCCAGCCGCCGTCGGTCATGGTGCCGAACACGCCTCCGGCGGTGTTGGCCCGGAGCAGGCCCAGGGTGGACGCGGTGTCAAACACGCCCTTGAGCTGGCCCGGCGCGCCGCTTTTGCCCTTCTCCACCCCCGCCACCGTGGCGGGCAGGATGGAGCCGCTCTCCAGGGGCATGAGCAGGGCGGTGTCCGCGTCGTTGATGCCGTGGCCCAGCGCGCCGAAGGCCCCGGTGGACGGGTCGTAGAAGGTCACCGTGCCGATGCCCGCCATGGAGTCCCGGATCCACGCCCCCAGCTTATAGGCCCCGTCGGCGGGGCACAGCACCGGGGTGGCGGTGAGCTGCACCTGCTTCTCGTCCCGGATGGCCCGGATGCTCATGGTCTGTCCCTCCAGCTCCTGGAGGAGGGCGGACACCTCCTCGATGGTGTCCACCTCGGTGGAGTTGATGTGGGTGATGATGTCCCCCTCCCGCAGGCCGCAGTCCTTGGCCGGGTTCACGTTGCCGCTCTCCGCCGCCACCTCGGAGGTGCCCACCACCACCACGCCGTCGGAAAAGAGCTTGATGCCCACGGCACGGCCCACGGGCACCACCGCCGCCGGACTGGCCCAGGCCGTGGCGGGCCACAGGGTCAGCACCGCCGCCAGCAGCAGCCCCGCGATCCGCAGAACCGCCGCCCCCACAAATGGTCTTGCTTCTTCATTCAAATCCATTCACCGCCTTTTGAATTTGCGCGGCCTTGGCTGGCATACCCGCCCCGGCTGGGGCGGGGATACGCTTGACCGCGCCTTTTGGGTTCGCGCGGCCTTGGTTGGTATTCCCGCCCCTATGGGGCGGAGCTGCGCCTGACCGCGCTTTTTGCTCTGCGCGGCTTCGTTTCCCATACCGCCCCGTGGGTGCGGTATGGCCTGCCGCGCGGTTGGAACCGGCGGGCGGCGGGACAGCGGCGGAAAAAAATACCGCCGCCGTCTCATCGCCCGCTCTTTTAATATGGCGGCTGGGCGGCGTTTCACCGTGGCAAAGTCAGGCGGGTTTGACAAGGGCGGACGAACCAATTCCCCGTTCCGGCGGGGTTTCGGGGTTGGGGCGGGAAAGTACCGGGGAAGCCGCCGGCATTTGGCGGTTTTTCCTGTTTTTCATTCTTTTTGATTTGGACAAACATAGTTTGCCCAGGCTTGGGCATATCTTTAATTACCAAAGTGAGGTGTGGTAATGATGGAAAAAACGACCAAAAAACTGCTGCTGGCCTACGCCCTGGCCGCTGTGGGCGGCGTGCTGCTCCACTTTCTGTACCAGTGGCTGCCCAACCCGGTGCTGGCCCTGATCTCCCCGGTGCGGGAGAGCGTGTGGGAGCACGTGAAGCTGCTGTATTTCCCCCTGCTGGCGGTGTCCCTGATCCTGGGCCGGGGGAAGGGGCTGGGCCGCGCCCCCTGGCTGCTGGGGACGGTGGCGGCCTGCGCGGTGATGCTGGGGGCGGGCTACCTCTACCACGTGCTGTTCCAGGGGGAGTCGCTGGCGGTGGACTTTGTCCTGTTCCTCCTGCCGCTGGCCCTGGGGTTTTTGCTGCCCCGGTCGCTCTGGCCCCTCACCGAATGGCCGGGGACGGAAAAGGCGGCGTGGGTGCTGGCGGGGCTGCTGGGCGGGCTGATCGTGTGGTTCACCTTCTTCCCGCCGGACACCGCCCTGTTCGCGGATCTCAGCGACGCTGTCCGCACCTTTTTGACCATCCCCGTTTAGAGCCTGTTTAAGAACCTGTATTCACAACCTCAAACGCCGTCTGGCCGGGTCTTTTTCCGCCATGCCGCGTTGAATTTTCTTGCAATACACAAAGTATTCCTGCGTCAAATCGCCTTGTCCAGCGAAAAAATCCGCCCCTGTCTGGCATTCCGCCAGATTTTAAACAGGCTCTTAGGCAAAAAGAGGGCGGCGAACGGATGTTTCACGTGAAACAACCGTTCGCCGCCCTTGGCTACCGCACCTGCCCCGTCCCCCGGATCACGTACTTGTAGCAGCACAGCTCCTGTAACCCCATAGGCCCCCGGGCGTGGAGCCGCTGGGTGGATATGCCCATCTCGCAGCCCAGGCCGAACTCGCCGCCGTCGGTAAACCGGGTGGAGGCGTTCCAGTACACCGCCGCGCTGTCCACCAGGGCGGTGAAGCGGCGGGCGGCCTCCGGGTCCCCGGTGACGATGGCCTCGGAGTGCCCGGTGGAGTGGGCGGCGATGTGGGCGCAGGCCCCGTTCAGATCGTCCACCACCTTCACCGCCAGAATGTAGTCCAGGAACTCCGTGTGGAAGTCCTCCGCCCCCGCCGCCCTGCCGGGGATGATCCGGGCGGCGGCCCCGTCCAGCCGCAGCTCCACCGGGGGCAGGCCCCTGGCCTTCCGGCCCTCCGCCAGCCGCTCCCGCAGGCGGGGGAGGAAGGCCCCGGCCACGTCCCGGTGGACCAGGCACACCTCGGCGGCGTTGCAGACGCTGGGCCGGGAGCACTTGGCGTTTTCCACGATGGACAGGGCCATGTCCAGATCCGCGTCCCGGTCCACGTAGATGTGGCAGATTCCGGTGCCCGTCTCAATGACGGGGACGGTGGCCTGTTCCACGCAGGCCCGTATGAGCCCCGCGCCCCCCCGGGGTATGAGCAGGTCCACCAGCCCGGACGCCTGCATCAGATCCCGGGCGGACTGCCGGGACACGTCCTCCACCAGCCCCAGGGCGTCCTGGGGCAGTCCCCCGGCGGACAGGCCCTCCCGCAGGGCGGACACGATGGCGGCGGCGGAGCGGTGGGCCTCCTTGCCGCACCGCAGGACGCAGGCCGACCCCGCCTTCAGGGCCAGGGCCGCCGCGTCCGATGTGACGTTGGGGCGGCTCTCGTAGATGATGGCGATCACCCCCATAGGGACGGCGGTTTTGTCGATGACCAGGCCGTTGGGACGCTTGCGGCGGGTGAGCACCTGCCCCACCGGGTCGGGGAGGGCGGCTACCTCCCGCACGCCCCGGGCCATGCCGAAGATCCGCTCCTCGTTCAGGGCCAGCCGGTCCAGCATGACGGGGGATACGGTGCCCTTGGCCTCGATGAGATCCAGGCCGTTGGCGGTGAGGATGGCCTGGGCGTTGTCCAAGAGGGCGTCCGCCATGGCGTTCAGCGCGCGGTTTTTGGCGTCCCCGTCCGCCAGGGCCAGGGCGGTTTTGGCCTGCCTGGCCCGCCGCAGCAGCTCCATAGTGGTCATGCCTGCCCCCTCCTTCCCACAAAGCGGGTGCCCGCGGGCCTGCCCGCCGCGATGTCGTACAGCAGCTCCGGCCGCCGTCCGTTGGCGATGATCATGTCACAGCCGCAGGCCATGGCGATCTCCGCCGCCTTCAATTTGGTGTGCATTCCCCCGGTGCCCAGGGCGGAGCCGGGATCGCCCGCCCGCGCCCACAGCTTCGGCGTGATCTCCCCCACCTCGGGGATCAGGGCGGCGTGCTCGTCCTTCCTGGGGTCGGCGGTGTACAGCCCGTCGATGTCGCTGAGGAGGATGAGCAGATCCGCCCCCACGCACTCCGCTACGATGGCGGCCAGGGTGTCGTTCTCCCCGATGGTGGTGGACTCCCCCACCTCGTCGGTGGCTACCGCGTCGTTCTCGTTGACAATGGGCAGGGCGTTCAGCTCCAGCAGCCGTTCCATGGCGTTGACAAAGTTCTGCCGCCGGTGGGGGAAGCGCACGTCCTCCCCGGTGAGCAGGAGCTGGGCCACGGTGTGGTTATACTGGGCGAACAGCCTGTCGTAGGCGTACATCAGCTCGCACTGGCCCACCGCGGCGGCGGCCTGCTTGGTGGGCATATCGGCGGGGCGTCCCGGCAGGTTCAGCCGCCCCACCCCCATGCCGATGGCCCCGGAGGACACCAAGATGAGCTGGTTTCCGGCGTTTTTCAGGTCGGACAGCACCTTCACCAGCTCCTCCGTCCGGCGGATGTTCAGCCGCCCGGCGGCGTGGGCCAGGGTGGATGTGCCGATCTTCACCACAATCCTCATTTGCTTTCCCTCGCTATCATACGAAAGTGAAGGCTTATTATATCACAGGAGGGGGGAAAAGGGAAGCCCCCCGGCTTCCCTTTTCCCGTGCTTAACGCCGCTTTCGCCGGGGATACGGCCTTGGATCGTCCGTAACATCCAGCAGGTAGTCCACGCTGGTTTCAAAATACTCGGCCAGCCGGACCAGCGTTTGGTTTGGAATGTTGCAGCTGCCCAGCTCATAGCCGGAATAGGTTGTCTGGTGGATATTCAGCAGTTCGGCCAGATCCGCCTGGGACAGGTCCTTGTCCTCCCGCAGCCCTCTCAAATGCTCATACATACCGCTCACCTCGTGAGCAGTATGCGTTAAGGAAAATATCCTTATTGACTTTTAAGGATATTTTCCTTAAAATAAGCAGGGCAGGGCCCTAAGAGCCTGTTTAACATCTGTCAAAACGCCATCCCGGCACATCTTTTTCCGCTGGACTGCGTTGATTTGACTTGAAATACACAAAGTATTCCTGCGCCAAATCGCCTTGCCCAGCGAAAAAATCTGTGCCCGTCTGGCATTCCGCCAGATCTTAAACAGGCTCTAAGACAGGGAAAGGAGGCTGAAGAAACGATGCGCCGAACCACACAAGCCCGCTCCGGGGATCCGGAGCTATACCCCGTGGCCGGAACCACCGTAATCCATTGGCGGCCGCTGTCGCCGCCGCCGGAGGAGGACCGTTACGTCCTGCTTCGGTTTGACGATCCGGCGTTGGGTGAAATTGTGATCGAAACGGCGGCATACAGCCGGGGGAAATTTGAGGTGCGGGGGGAGGACGGCGGGTGGATGGTGATCCCGGCGGCCCGGATCCGGGGCTGGGCCTACCCGGTTTTTGAGCCTATCCCACAAAACGGCGTCCCGGGATCAGAAAACATCTGATCCCGGGACGCGGGTGCGGTGAATCGGCGGGCGCACAGTGTGCGCCCCTACCGTTTCCACCGCTTCAGCATGGGGAAAAACTGCCGCATCTGGACCTTGGCCTGATCCTCCGTCATGCCCGGATTGCCCTGGGCCATCATGGGGGCGCAGAAGTCGATCATCTCGTCCATGGTCATCTCCCCCGCGAATTTTCCGTCCTGGTAGCAGTAGGAGCAGTAGTCCGGGCTGGCGGAGCCGTCCGCCTCGGTGCCGTGGGCGGTGCCGGGGGCCAGGGGCATCCCGCAGGACTGGCAAAAGGTCATGTCTTTGTATTGTTCCATGGCTGGAACCTCCTTTGGTTTGGATGGCTCCAGCATACCACCGGAAACCTGACAGGGTGTGTCAGGTTCCGAGGCGTGGGCGAAATAAATTTCCCGGCCCAGGGCCGCCAGCCTCCGCCGCAGGAGGGCGGGCGAGAGCACCTCCACCCCGGTGCCGAAGCTGAGCAGGTAGCCGTACAGCCACTGGTCCTCCGGCAGCACCGTCTCCACCACCAGCGCGCCGTCAGGCTGGACGGCCACGCAGCTCTGGTCGAACTCGTCGTACACCCGGTAGGCCAGGGCGGGGGCAAAGCGCAGACGGACCTCCGCCCGGAACAGGGGCGGGATCTCGCCGGAGTAGTCCGCCTCCGGCGGCTCCAGGCGGCGGTGGAAGGTCTCCCCGGTGGGCTGGGGGGAGAGAATGCGGGACAGGCGGAAGGTGCGGTAGTCCTCCCGGTCCAGATCGAAGGCCTGCAAATACCACCCCTGTCCCTTGAATACCAGCCGGGCGGGGAGCACCCGTCGGGGCGTGGTGGAGCCGTAGGAGCTGGCGTAGTGGAACCGGAGGATCTGCCGCTCCAGGGCCGCCCGCTTCAAAAGCTGGAACGTTTCATTGTCCGCCGCCCCCGCCCCCCAGCGGGTCAGGTCCACCTGGAGCCAGTCCTCCCGCTCCCGGCGGAACAGGGCGGACAGCTTGGTGAGGGCCTGCTCCCCCTCCCCCGCCGGGAGGCTTTGCAGGGCCAGCAGAAGCTGCCGCTGCTCCTGGTCGGACAGGGCGGCCCGGTCCAGCACGTGCCCCGGCAGGAGGTCCACCCCGCCCCCGGCCCCCTGGGTGGTGTAGACGGGCACCCCGGCGGCGGACAGGGCGTCCACGTCCCGCAGCACGGTGCGCTGGGACACCTCCAGCCGCTCCGCCAGCTCCCCGGCGGTCATGCGGCCCTTTTCCAGAAGGAGGTAGACCATTTGGAATTGGCGGGTGACGACGGACATGGGCGTTCCTCCTCTCTTGTGGTTGTGTGCCCTCCAAGGCTTCCCCCCACAGGGGGGGGAGCTGTCAGCCGGAGGCTGACTGATGAGGGGGTGCGCCCCTGCCCTCAATGAGAGATTAGGTGCGCCGCACGTCCGCCCCCTCATCCGCCCCAGTGTGCGCACTGGGGCACCTTCCCCCCGGCGGGGGGAAGGCTGGATCCTTTTGCCCTGCCTTCCCCCTAAAAGGGGGCGGTGTGTGCCGGTGGCAAGCATCGCCCCCCTTGGAGGGAGGGCTTTTCTCCTATTCTACCACAAAACAGCAGAAGGGGGAAGCCCCGCGGGGCCTCCCCTTTCCGTTTGCCGCGTTGTCACGCTGCGCCTGTTCGCGACGCGGTTCTATTCCAATTCAAACTGCCCGGTATAGAGCTGGTAGTACCGCCCCTTCTCCTCCATGAGCTGGGCGTGGCTCCCCTTCTCCATGATCCGGCCCCCCTCGATGACCACGATGCAGTCCGCGTTGCGGACGGTGGACAGGCGGTGGGCGATGACGAACACCGTCCGCCCCTCCATCAGGGCGTCCATGCCCTGCTGTATGTGCCGCTCGGTGCGGGTGTCGATGGAGGAGGTGGCCTCGTCCAGCACCATGATGGGCGGGTCCTTCACCGCCGCCCGGGCGATGGACAGCAGCTGCCGCTGGCCCTGGGACAGGTTGGCCCCGTCCCCGGTGAGCATGGTGTGGTAGCCCTCCGGCAGGCGGCGGATGAAGCCGTCGGCGTTGGCGGTTTTGGCGGCCTGGACGCACTCCTCGTCGGTGGCGTCCAGCCGCCCGTAGCGGATGTTGTCCATCACCGTGCCGGTGAACAGGTGGGTGTCCTGGAGCACCGCCCCCTGGCTCAGCCGGAGGGAGTCCTTCTCAATGTCCCGCACGTCGATGCCGTCGCAGGTGATCAGGCCCCCTTGAATTTCGTAGAAGCGGTTGATCAGGTTGGTGACGGTGGTCTTGCCCGCCCCGGTGGAGCCCACGAAGGCGATCTTCTGCCCCGGGTTGGCGTAGACGGTGACCTCCTTCAGAATCCGCTTGCCCTCCACGTAGGAGAAGTCCACCTGGTTCAGGCGCACCGCTCCCCGCAGCTCGGTGCAGCAGAAGTCCTCGCCGGGGACGTTGCGCACCGCCCCCCGGATGAGGTGCAGGCCCACCGCCCCGTCGGGGCCGGGGTACTTCCAGGCCCAGCCGTGGGAGGCCAGCTCCTCCGCCGTGACGGGCGCAAGCTCCCCGTCCGGGCCGATCCGCACCCACAGGCCGCTCTTGGACTCCGCGCCCGGGGGGAGCGGCTTCAGCGTGCCGTTTTCCTTGTCCGCCTGGGCCAGCTCGGACACGGTCCCGTCCGGCCCCGCCAGCACGGGCACCAGGGTCAGCCCGCAGTCCCGGGGCACCTTCCAGGCCCAGGCCCGGGGCCGTCCCGGGCCGCTGAATCTGGACAGGGAGCCGTTGGCGTCCTTCTCCACGGGCACCAGGGTGACCCTGCCCCGGTCCGCCTCGGGCTGGGCGTCCATGACGGCGAAGATGCGCTCCGCCCCCGCCATGGCGGACAGCAGGGACGTCATCTGCATGGAGATCTGGTTCACCGGCTGGGTGACCTGCCGGTTATACTGCAAATAGATCACCAGGGAGCCCAGGGTGAACCCGGACAGGCCCCCGCCGCCCATGGCCAGCAGTCCCCCCAGCACGGCGGTGACGGCATAGCCCACGTTGGTGAGGTTGGAGGCCACCGGCATGATGGCGGTGGAGTAGAACCCCGCCTGGCTGGCCGCCGCCCGGTAGTCCTCGTTGAGGGCGTTGAACCGGGCCTTGGCCTGCTCCTCGTGGTTGAAGGCCTTGACCACCTTCATCCCCTCGATCATCTCCTGGATGTTGCCGTTTACCGCGCCCAGGGCGGCCTGCTGCCGGGCGTAATACTTCCGGCTGCGCCTGCCGAACACCAGGAACACCGCCGTCACCGCCGCCAGCATCACCACCGTGGCCAGGAACAGCAGGGGGGACAGGGTGACCATCATGGCCACCACCCCCGTGAAGGTGATGACGCTGGACAGCAGCTGCACCACCGACTGCTCCAGGGCGGTCTGCACGTTGTCCGCGTCGTTGGTGAAGCGGCTCATCAGCTCCCCGTGGGTGTGGGCGTCGAAGTAGCTCAGGGGCAGCTCCTGGAGCTTGTCGAACAGCTCCCGGCGCAGGCGGTTGCAGCCCTTCTGGGCCATCTGGGCCATCAGGTTGGACTGGACGTAGGAGCAGATTGCCGCCAGGGCGTACACCCCGATGAGCCGCAGGCAGCCGGCCAGCAGGGAGGGCAGCTGGGTCTGCCCCGCCCGGAAGGCCAGGGTGATATCGTCGATGATGGGCTTTTGCAGGTAGGTGGCGGCCACGCCCAGCAGGGCGGAGACCACCACGCAGGCCAGGGCCGCCGCCAGCAGGGCGGGCCTGGCGGCGATATACTTCAGGGTCCGCAGGGCGGTGCGGCGCAGGTTTTTGGGCTTGCCGAAGCCGCCCCGCCCGTGGGGGCCGTGGTGGGGTCCGTGCTCAGCCATTGTCCCCGCCTCCTTCCTGCTGGGAATCGTAGATCTCCCGGTAGATCGGGCTGGTTTCCATCAATTCGCTGTGGGTGCCCACGGCGGACACCGTGCCCTCGTCCAGCACCACGATCTTGTCGGCGTACTGCACCGAGCTGATCCGCTGGGCGATGATGATGACGGTGGTGCCCTTCAGGTTCTCCCGGAAGGACTCCCGTATGCGCCCCTCGGTGGCGGAGTCCACGGCGGAGGTGGAGTCGTCCAGGATGAGCACGGCGGGTTTGCGCACCATGGCCCGGGCGATGCACAGACGCTGCTTCTGCCCGCCGGACACGTTCACGCCCCCCTGCTCCAGACTGGTGTCGAAGCCGTCGGGGAAGGAGGTGATGAAGTCGTAGGCCTGGGCGTCCCTCGCCGCCTGCGCCAGCTCCTCCTCCGAGGCGTTTTCGTTGCCCCAGAGCAGGTTTTCCCGGATGGTGCCGGAGAACAGCACGTTATTTTGCAGCACCATGCCGATGCGGCCCCGGAGGCCGTCCAGGGGGTAGTCCCGCACGTCCAGCCCGTCCACCAGCACCTGGCCCCGGTGCACGTCGTAGAACCGGGGGATCAGGTTCACCAGGGAGGACTTTCCGGTGCCGGTGCCGCCCACGATGGCCACGAACTCCCCCGGCTCCACGGTGAGGCTGATGTGCTTGAGCACGTCCTCCCCCGTCCCGTCGGTCTGGTAGCGGAAGGACACGTCCCGGAACTCCACCCGGCCCCGGGGGGCGGGCAGGCGGTCCGCGCCGCCGCCGGTGATGGCACTTTCCGCGTCCAGCACCTCGAACACCCGGCGGATGGACGCCTGGGCCCGGGTGTATTGGAGCACCGCCATGCCGATCATCATGGCGGACATGAGGATCTGCATGATGTATCCGGTGACGGCCTGGAGATCGCCGATGTTCAGCCCGCCGCTGAGCACCAGATTGCCGCCGTTGTAGAGCACCAGCACCGTGGCGGCGGCGAAGCAGATCATCATCACGGGCTGGACGGCCACAATCCGCAGCACCGCCTGAAGCCCGGCGGCGGTGAAGCCGTTGTTGGCGTCGAAAAACTTCTCCCGCTCGTGGTTCTCCCGGACGTAGGACTTCACCACCCGGACGGCGATGAGGTTTTCCTGCACCGTCTCGTTCAGGTGGTCCAGGGCCTTCTGCATCTTCTCAAACAGGGGGAAGCAGATCTTCATCAGCAGGCCCAGGGCCGCCGCCATGAAGGGCAGCACCACGCACACCACCAGGGCCAGGCGGGGGCTGAGGGACAGGGTGAGGATCACGCTGGCTACGGTCATGGTGACGCCCCGGATGAGGATGCGCAGGCACATCACCGCCACGTTCTGCACGTTGGTCAGGTCGTTGGTGAGCCGGGTGATGAGGGAGGAGGAGGAAAACCGGTCGATGTCCGCGAAGGAGAAGGAGGCGATTTTCTCAAACTCCGCCCGGCGCAGGTTGGCCCCCAGGCCCTGGGCGGCGTAGGCGGCGCAGCGGGCGGCGGCCCCTCCCGCCGCCGTGGCGAGGACGGCCACCAGCACCATCAGCCCGCCGGACTGCCAGATCACCGCCATGTCGTTCCCCTCGATGCCCTCGTTGATGATCCGGGCCATGAGCAGGGGGAGCACCAGCTCGCACAGGGTTTCCGCCACCACCAGCAGGGGGGAGGCCGCGGCGTACCGTTCATAGCCCCGCAGGTAGGAGGCAAGGCGTTTCAGCAAAGGTCACACTTCCTTTCAAAGGGTTGCGGGGAGGGCTCCGGCGGCGGGCCCAGGGGATCGGAAAGCGGCTCCTGCCGCCTGTCCCCGCCGATCTGGTAGAGGTTGGCCAGCATACGCCGGTGGAACTGCCGGACCTGTTCCCGCTCCTCGGGGGAGAAGCCGTGGTACAGGTGGGCGTCCACCTGCAAAAAGGCGTCCATCCCCTGGGCGAGGGCGTCCCGCCCCTTCCGGGTGATGGCCACGCGGTTGCGCCGGGTGTCCCGCTGGTCGGTGCGCCGCTCCACGTAGCCCTGCCGCTCCAACGCCTTCAGGGAGGCGGCGATGGTGGGCGGCGCGCTGTGGAGGCGGTCGGCCAGCTCCTTTTGGGTGGGGGCCTGGGCGGGGTCGTCGGGGAAGGTGGACAGCTCCCACAGCAGCCGGGGGGAGCCGATGTCCCGCAGCCCCCGCGCGCCCAGGGCGGCGGACACCGCGTTGTGGTGGGCGCGCAGGAGCTGGTGGAGCAGCAGGCCGGATCGCTCGTCCATGGTGGAACCCTCCAATCATTCGCACGCTAATCATTAGCGTGCTTCCTATTTTACGCGGAACGGGGAAAAAGTCAACCCCCCTGGAAAAATTTTTCCCAGGGGGGTGTGCTCTTATCCTCGTGTGGGGGAAGGCTTACCGCCCACGGCGCGGGGAACGGCCTTAAAACTCGGCGTTACCCACGGTGTGGGGGTGTGGCTCCGCGTCTGGGGTGTGGGGAAACCCCGTTCCCCGCCTTGGGCGGGGAACGGCCTTAAAACTCCGCGTTGCCCACCGTGCGGGGGTGCAGCTCCACGTCCCGGATGTTGCTGATGCCCGTCAGGTACATCACCATCCGCTCGAAGCCCAGGCCGAAGCCCGCGTGGCGGCAGGAGCCGTACCGCCGCAGGTCCAGATACCACCAGTAGTCCTCCGGATTCAGGCCCAGCTCGCCCATCCGCTTCTCCAGCACGCCGATGCGCTCCTCCCGCTGGGAGCCGCCGATGATCTCCCCGATCCCCGGCACCAGGCAGTCCGCCGCCGCCACGGTCTTGCCGTCGTCGTTGAGCCGCATATAGAATGCCTTGATCTCCTTGGGGTAGTCGGTGACGAACACCGGCTTTTGGAACACCTGCTCGGTGAGGTAACGCTCGTGCTCGGTCTGGAGGTCGCAGCCCCACTCCACCTTGTAGTCGAACCTGTCGTTGTTCTTCTTCAGAAGCTCGATGGCGTCGGTGTAGCTCACCCGGGCGAAGTCGGAGGAGGCCACGTGCCGGAGCCGCTCCACCAGCCCCTTGTCCACGAAGGAGTTGAAGAAGGCCATCTCGTCGGGGCACTTGTCCATCACGGTGTTGATGATGTGCTTGATCATGGCCTCCGCCGTGTCCATGTCGTCCGCCAGGTCGGCAAAGGCCATCTCCGGCTCGATCATCCAGAACTCGGCGGCGTGCCGCTGGGTGTTGGAGTTCTCCGCCCGGAAGGTGGGGCCGAAGGTGTACACGCTGCCGAAGGCCATGGCGAAGTTCTCCGCGTTGAGCTGGCCGGACACGGTGAGGTTGGCGTGCTTGCCGAAGAAGTCCTTGGAGAAGTCCACCGAGCCGTCCTCGTTCCGGGGCGGGTTGCTCATGTCCAGGGTGGTGACCTGGAACATCTCCCCCGCGCCCTCGCAGTCGGAGGCGGTGATGATGGGGGTGTGGACGTAGACGAAGCCCCGGTCCTGGAAGAAGCAGTGGACGGCGTGGGCAGCCACGCTCCGCACCCGGAAGGCGGCGGAGAACAGGTTGGTCCGGGGCCGCAGGTGCTGGATGGTGCGCAGGTACTCCACGCTGTGGCGTTTCTTCTGGAGAGGGTACTCCGGGGAGGAGGGGCCCTCCACCGCGATGGAGGCGGCCTTGACCTCCAGGGGCTGCTTGGCCTCCGGCGTGAGGGCCACGGTGCCGGTGACCACCAGGGCCGCGCCCACGTTCTGGGCGGCGATCTCCTTATAGTTGTCCAGGGCGTTGGCGTCCATGACGATTTGCAGGTTTTTGAAGCAGGAGCCGTCGTTCAGCTCGATGAAGCCGAAGGTTTTCATGTCCCGGATGGTGCGGGCCCAGCCCATGACGGTGACGGTCTGGCCGCCCAGGCGTTCGCTGCCGGCAAAAACGGAGGCGATGGTAATGCGTTCCATATGCGTTCCCTCAATTCCTGATAGTCTGATCCCGCCGGGGGCGGGGATAAAGCGTGGGAATAGTATATCATCTTTTTCCGGTTTTGCAAGAGCGCGGGGAAAAAAGAAGGGCCAAAGGTTGCGCCTTCGGCCCCTCCTGTTACAGGCGGGCGGGGATAAAGAACAGCCAGGGGGCGGTGGCGATGGCCATCACCAGGGCGGCGATGTGCCGCTGCCTGCCGTCCAGCGGCTCGCAGGACTTCATGGCCCGCCTGTCAAAGAAGTAGATGCACACGCCTGCCAGGGCCACGCCGCCCAGCGTCCACAGGAAGGCCAGGGGGTGCCCGAAGGGGTCGTACATGATATAGCGCAGGGTGTCCGTCCACCAATCCTCAAAGGGGATGGACAGCAGCCACCCCAGGAACATCCACGCCACGCCGATCAGGTCGGCGGCGAAGCCCAGCAGCCAGAATTTCCACCACAGCTGTTTCACCACCGCCCCCTTCTGGGCGTGCTTCAGGGCCAGCAGGGTGAGGAATAGCACGGCGCAGTCCACCGCCAGGTTGGCGGGGATGACGAACACCAGAACCTGCGGGAACAGGATCAGGAGCCAGATGGGAAAGATCACGTTGTAAATCCGGGTCTGTTTTTTCACGGGAATTTCAACCCCTTCCGTTTTTGATACCGCGCCGCGTACACCGCCGCCCAGCCCGCCGCCGACCCGGCAAAGGCCCCCTGCCCCCAGTACACCAGCACCTGGGCCGCCAGCACCCCCCAGCCGGACAGGGTGGAGCGCACATACAGGGCCAGCCCCAGGGCCAGTCCCGTGGAGACGGGCAGGGGGAAGGCGCAGGGGTTGAGGGTCTGGGCCAGCCGGAGCTGGGCCAGTCCGCAGGCCGCCATCAGGGCCACCGGGACGCCGAAGGTCACCAGCAGGCCCGCCAGGGCGAAATAGGGAATTTGGTACATTCAGGAACCCTCCCGTCCGCATAAATCCGCTTTTTGACGCTTCCGCCGGAGCAGGGCCGCCCCCGCCAGGTTGCCCGCCAGGGCGGAGAAAGCTGCGGCGAGAATCCGGCTCCCGCCCAAGGAGTAGGAGCAGAGCCAGGCCGCCGCGACAAACACCCCGGCAACGGCTCCGCAGGCAACGGGGTATAGCGGGCAGAAGCCGTGCCGCCGCCCCAGGGACAGCCCTGAGGTGAACCCTGCAAGGGGCAGAATCACCACCGCGTACAGGATGCTGAGCAGAGGGATGCGGTGGTCGTCGCAGGCCCACACGATGACGGGGGCTGCCAGACAGAACAGGCCCGCGAAGCCCAGATAGGGCAGGGTTTCCTTCCAGTGGAACAGGGAAGGCCCCGGGGCCAGCCCCAGCTTCTCCCGGATGGCGGCCGCCTCCGTGTACCACCCCACCCAGCGGCCCAGCCAGATAAGGACGTAGATCATCGCCAGGATGCCCAGCTCCGCCAGCCAGGTCAGCCACCGCCCCCAGCTCCACCGGCACAGCCACACCAGCAGGGAAAACACCCCGGCGGTACAGCAGAAATGGATGGCGGAGCGGACCACCAGCTCCCGCCCGCTGTCGGCAAAGGGGAGGGTAGCCACCCCCGCCCCGGCCCCCAGGGCAAAATACAGCACCATCTGCACCGCCGCGGCCAGCGGCTCCCACCGGACCAGCTCCACCAGATGGGGGCTGATGGCGGAAAAGGCCGTCACACTTCCCAGGGGCAGAGACTGGCTGCCCAAACCGTTGAGCCACCCGCCGATGAAGTACAGCACCACCACGCCCGCGATTCCGCCGACCACCATGCGGGGGAGCCATTGCCGTTTCAATTCCTCCATAAGCGATACCTCCTTGTGGTGTAGGGGAGGGGCTTGCCCCTCCCGCCGTTCCGATGTGCCCTCTGTTTCCCGGGAGGGGCAAGCCCCTCCCCTACAGATGGCCGCTCACAGTCCCAGGGCCTGCTTGATCTTCTTCACGTACCGCCGGGACACCCAGCACACCGTCCCGCCCTCCAGGGTCATTTTAATCGTGCCCGCCAGGGTCAGGTCCAACGCCGCCACCCGGTCCAGGTTCACGATCTCCGAGTTGGACACCCGGACGAATTTCGTCCCCGCCAGCTCCTCCTCCAGCTCGTACAGCCGCTGGCGGACGGTGTACACCCCCTGGGCGGTCTGGCAGAACACGCCCTTGTCCTCGGCGTAGAACCGCAGCACGGCGGGACGGCCCACCCGCACCGCCTCCCGCTGGGTGTAGACGGTGAAGGGCCGGGGGACGGCCTCCGCCCGGAGACGGCGGGCCAGCTCCTCCACCTCCGCGGTGGGCATGGGGGCCCGGAGGACGATAACCGGCTGGTCCAAGGCCGGGTCAATCTGTATTTCCACCTTCACGGATGCTCCCCCCTTTCGCTGTGATTGTAGTATACCCGCGCCCCGGCCAAATGTCCAGCGATCCGGGACGGACGGTCGGTTTGGGCGGACGGGCGGCAAAAAACGGCCCCGCTCCTTTGAGCGGGGCCGTATGCAGGGGCGCGCATTGCGCGCCCGAGACTGTCGAAAAAGCCGCTTCTGCTCCGATGGCGGGAAGGAAGATAGTGTGAAAGAAACCCAGGAGGGGTGTCTTTCACGTTCAATCAACGACTTTTTTGAACGTCCTTTGTTCAAAAAAGTCGCACTCAGCGGGGCGAAAAGACTTTTTCGACACGCTGAGCGCGCATTGCGCGCCCGAGACTGTCGAAAAAGCCGCTTCCCTTCCAAAGACGGGAAGCTCGCGGGAAAGGGGCCGTTCCCTCAATACCGCAGGACAAAGTAGATCACATAGGCCCAGCTCAGCAGCCCGTGGAAGATGGCCCAGCCCACGGAATGCCAGGTGGTGTAGCTGATCACCATGGCCAGCGCGCTGCCGAAGCTGATGCCCGCCTTGGCCGCGCTGCCGGCGTTCAGCCGGCCCTGCTTCTCCTCCCTGGTTTCGTCCTCCCTCACAGCAAAATCACCCCCGCCTCTTTGCAAGCCTCAATGGTGCGGGGGTCCCAGATGGACGCCTGCACCTCCCCGATGTGGGCCTTGCCCAGCAGGTACATGGACACCCGGCTCTGCCCGATGCCGCCGCCGATGGTGAGGGGCAGCTCTCCCGCCAGCAGGGCCCTGTGGAAGGACAGCTCCCGCCGCTCGTCGTGGCCGGAGACGGAAAGCTGGCGGTCCAGGGACTCGGGGCTTACCCGGATGCCCATGGACGAGATCTCGAAGGCCCGGCCCAGCAGGGGGTTCCACAGCAGGATGTCCCCGTTCAGCGTCCAGTCGTCGTAGTCCGGGGCGCGGCCGTCGTGGGGGGTGCCGGAGCGCAGGGCCCCGCCGATGCCCATCAGGAAGGTGGTGGGGTGCTCCTTCACCCAGGCGTCCTCCCGCTCCTTGGGGGACAGCCCGGGCCACTGGTCCTCCAGCTCCTGGGCGGTGACGAAGGACACCGCCCGGTCAATCAGGGGCAGGGGGGTGAGCTGGGGGTACACCGAGCGCAGGGTGGCCTGGGTGTTGGCCAGGGCGTTGACGATGGTGTTCACCACCGACTTTAAGTAGTCCACATTTCGGTCCCGGGGGGCGATGACCTTCTCCCAGTCCCACTGGTCCACGTAGACCGAGTGGAGGTTGTCCAGCTCCTCGTCCCGGCGGATGGCGTTCATGTCGGTATACAGCCCCTCCCCCACGGAGAACTGGTAGCGGTGGAGGGCCATCCGCTTCCATTTCGCCAGGGAGTGGACCACCTGGGCGTCCCGCCCCGCGTCGGGCACGTCGAAGGACACCGCCCGCTCCACGCCGTTGAGATCGTCGTTCAGCCCGGTGGACGCCTCCACAAACAGCGGCGCGGACACCCGGCGCAGGTTCAGCGAGCCGCCCAGATCGTCCTCGAACAGCCGCTTGAGCAGGCCGATGGCCTTCTGGGTGTCGTACAGGTTGAGCAGGGGGGCGTACCCCTGGGGAATGATGGTGGTGAGCATAGGCGGCGTCTCCTTTTTTCGGGATTCCGGCCCCGGCAGGGCGGGAAGCACAAATTTAGATAATATTATAGTACGGCCCAGAAAAAAATGCAAATCGAATTGTGTTTTCCCCTTGAATATGGTATACTTTCCATATATCATGGGACGGAGCTGGAGATTTCCGGCAAAATGCCCGCTGTTGAAAGGGAGACGATACCAATGGTTCCAGATTTTGAAGCCAAGCTCAGCGAATACGCCCGCCTGCTGGTGGAGGTGGGACTGAACGTCCAGCCGGGGCAGACCCCCAGCATCGAGAGCAACGTGGAGTATGCCGCCCTCACCCGGATGTGCGTGTCCGCCTGCTATGACTGCGGGGCGCGGAACGTGGTGCCCTACTACGGGGACGACTTCACCACCCGGGAGAGCTTCCTCCGGGCGGACGGGGCCGTGTTCGAGGAATACCCCAGCTACATGAAGGCCCGGGTGGACTGGTTCCTGGAGCAGAAGTCCCCCCGGCTGTCCTTCACCGGCTCCAACCCGGAGCTGCTGAAGGGGGTGGACCCCGCCCGCATCCAGGCCCGCCGGAAGGCGTCCGGCCCCCCCACCAAGCCCTACTTCGACGCGCTGACCGCCAACAAATTCCAGTGGTGCGTGGGTGCCCACCCCACCCCGGCCTGGGCGGAAAAGGTGTTCCCGGACAAGAAGGGGGAGGACGCCATGGACGCCCTGTGGGACGCCATCTTCTCCGTGTGCCGGATCACCGGGGACGGCAAGGCGGTGGAGCGGTGGAAGGCCCACGCCGCCTCCGTGCGCCGCCGGGTGGAGCTGCTCAACGGCTATCAGTTCGCCTCCCTGCGCTACGCCAATTCCCTGGGCACCGATCTGACGGTGCGCCTGCCGGACAACCACCTGTGGGCCGGGGCCACCGACCACACCCCGGCGGGGGTGGAGTTCCTGCCCAACATCCCCACCGAGGAGAGCTTCACCGCCCCCCGCTGGGACGGGGTGGAGGGCCGGGTATACGCCGCCCTGCCCCTGGCCATGGACGGCAATCTGGTGAAGGACTTCTGCCTGGACTTCCAGGACGGCCGCATCGTGGACGTACACGCCGGGGAGGGGGAGGAATACCTGCGCCGGACCATCGACACCGACGAGGGTGCCCACTACCTGGGCGAGGTGGCCCTGGTGCCCTACGACTCCCCCATCCGCAATACGGGAATCCTGTTCTACAACACCCTGTTCGACGAAAACGCCTCCTGCCACCTGGCCTTCGGCGAGGCGTACCCCAGCTGTGTGAAGGGCGGCGAGGATATGTCCCCGGAGGAGCAGAAGGCGGCGGGGCTGAACCGCTCCATCACCCATGTGGACTTCATGGTGGGGACAAAGGATCTGTCCATCGTGGGGACCACCCGGGACGGGCGGGAGATCCCGGTGTTTGTAGACGGCAATTTTGCGTTTTAAGACGGGGACGCCTGTAGGGGCGGATGTCCTCATCCGCCCTCCGCTCCCTTTTCAAGGGCCGATGAGGACATCGGCCCCTACAACGAAGAATACCCCTATTTTAATATATCAGGAGGACAAATCCAATGGACTACAAACAAACCTATGAGCTGTGGCTCAATTCTCCCGCCCTGTCGGCGGAGGAAAAGGCGGAGCTGTCCGCCATCGCCGGGGACGAGAAGGAGATCGAGTCCCGGTTCTTCTCCCAGCTGGAGTTCGGCACCGCCGGACTGCGGGGCACCATGGGGGTGGGCCTGTACCGGATGAACATCCACGTCATCCGCCACGCCACCCAGGCCTTCGCCAAGGTGATCCTCAACGAGGGTCCCGAAGCGGTGAAAAAGGGCGTGGCCGTGTGCTTCGACTGCCGGAACAACTCCGACGTGTTCGCCAAAGAGGCCGCCTGCATCATGGCGGCGGCGGGCATTCCGGTGCGGCTGTTTGAGTCCCTGCGCCCCACCCCGGAGCTGTCCTTCGCCATCCGGGAGTACGGCTGCATCGCGGGCATCAACATCACCGCCAGCCACAACCCCAAGGAGTACAACGGCTACAAGGTGTACTGGGAGGACGGGGCCCAGCTCCCCCCCAGCCACGCCGACCAGGTGGCTAAAATCATGGCCCGGTCGGACGTGTTCGACGTGACCGTGGCGGACTACGGCAAGGCGGTGGCGGACGGCCTGATCACCATCATGGGCGCGGAGACGGACGAAAAATTCCTGGCCAACGTGATGGAGCAGGTGAACGACCAGGCGGCGGTGGACGCCGTGGCGGACACCTTCAAGATGGTGTACACCCCCTTCCACGGCACCGGATACAAGCTCATCCCCGAGGCGTTGAAGCGGCTGGGCATGAAGCACGTGATCTGCGTGCCTGAGCAGATGGTGATTGACGGGAACTTCCCCACCGTGGCCTCCCCCAACCCGGAGAACCCGGAGGGCTTCTATCTGGCGGTGGAGCTGGCCAACCAGGAGGGCGCGGACTTCATCCTGGGCTCCGACCCGGACGCTGACCGGGTGGGCATCATGGTGCGGGCCGGGGACGGGTTCAAGGTGCTCACCGGGAACCAGACCGGGGTGCTGCTGCTGGACTACCTCATCGGGGCCAAGCAGCGCACCGGGAAAATGCCCGCCAACCCCACGGCCCTGAAAACCATCGTCACCACCGAGATGGCCCGGAAGGTCGCCGAGGTCAACGGCTTGAAGTGCTATGACACCTTCACCGGGTTCAAGTTCCTGGCCCAGAAGAAGGACCAGCTGGAAAGCTCTGGACAGGGGAACGTGATCATGTCCTACGAGGAGAGCTACGGCTATATGCTGGGCAGCTACGTCCGGGACAAGGACGCGGTGACTGCCGCGGTGGCCCTCACCGAGATGGCGGCGTACTACGCCGGGAAGGGCATGACGCTGTACGACGCGCTGCTGGCCCTGTATGAGAAGTACGGCAATTACGGCGAGCGCACCCTGAACCTGGTGATGCCGGGGCTGGACGGGCTGAAGAAGATGGCGGCCCTCATGGCGGGCCTGCGGGCCAATCCCCCCAAGGAGATCGGCGGCGAGACAGTCAAGACCTGGAAGGACTACCAGGACGGCAGCGTGGTGGACGCCGCCACCGGGGAGAAAACCGCCATGGAGCTGTCCGGCTCCAACGTGCTGCGGTACGAGCTGGCGGACGGCACCTCCGTCATCGTGCGGCCCTCCGGCACCGAGCCGAAGGTGAAGGTGTACATTCTGGCCCAGGGGGCCAGCCGGGAGGACTGCGACGCGAAGGTGGAGCGGTACGCCGCCTGGGCGGAGGGGCTGAAGGGCTGATCCGGCCCGGAGATTGATTGAAATAAGGAGTGAAACGTCTTATGCGCTATAACATTACCGGAGAGCCCATGCCCGTGGTGATCTGCAACGTGGAATCGGGCGAGTCCATGATTACGGAGAAGGGGTCCATGTGCTGGATGTCCCCCAACATGGAGATGAAAACCAGCGCGGGCGGCATCGGCAAGGCCTTCGGCCGGATGTTCTCCGGCGAGTCCATGTTCCAGAACATCTACACCGCCCAGGGCGGCCCCGGCATAATCGCCTTCGCGTCCAGCTTCCCCGGCTCCATCCGGGCGGTGGAGATCACCCCGGACCACCCCATCGTGGTGCAGAAGTCCGGCTTCCTGGCCTCCGAGCAGGGGGTGGAGCTGTCCGTGTTCTTCCAGAAGAAGGGGATGTCCGGCTTCTTCAGCGGCGAGGGCTTCATCTTGCAGAAGCTGTCCGGCCACGGCACCGCGTTTTTGGAGATCGACGGATCCGCCGTGGAGTACGAGCTGGCGGCGGGCCAGCAGATTGTGGTTGACACCGGAAACCTGGCCATGATCGACGCCACCTGCTCCGTGGACGTGCAGTCGGTGAAGGGGGTCAAGAACGTGCTGTTCGGCGGCGAGGGGCTGTTCAACACCATCGTCACCGGACCGGGCCGGGTGGTGCTGCAAACCATGCCCATCAGCAATTTCGCCGGGGCCATCGCGGCGATTCTGCCCTCGAAATAAAGAGGAGTCCCCCCGCCGCGAAGCGGCGGGGAGACGGTTTTTCCGGGGCTATTGCGGTGCCTTTCCGCCTTCCCCCCGCCGGGGGGAAGGCGGCGTTCGCGAAGCGAATGACGGATGAGGGTATGAACAGGGGGTGCGCCGACCGTCCGCCCCTCATCCGCTCCAGTGTGCGCACTGGGGCACCTTCCCCCCACCGGGGGGAAGGCATGACAAAAAGGCCCCCGCTCTCACGAGCGGGGGCCTTGCCGTTTCCGTCAGCCCAGGTGCCAGATGTCCCGGTTATACTCCGCGATGGTGCGGTCGCTGGAGAAATAGCCGCTCCGGGCGGTGTTCACCAGCATCTTCTTGGCCCAGGCCGTCCGGTCGCCGTAGTCGGCGATGGCCCGGTCCCGGGCGGCGATATAGGCCTCCACGTCCAGCATGGCCATGAACCAGTCCTTGTTCTTCATGTCCCGCCAGAGGGTGGACAGGGCGGCGGGATCGCCCACGCTCAGCAGCTCCGGGGACACCAGGAAGTCCACCAGCCGCTCCACCGCCGGACGGTGGTAGTAGTCCAGGGGCAGGTAGCTGCGGCCGTCGGCCCCCTGCTTCTCCCCCTCCCCGGCGTACATCCGGATCACCTCGCCGCTCCCCGCGCCGAAGGTGTAGATGTTGTCCGGGCCCACCAGCTCGGCGATCTCCACGTTGGCCCCGTCCAGGGTGCCCAGGGTCACCGCGCCGTTGGCCATGAACTTCATGTTGCCGGTACCGCTGGCCTCCTTGGAGGCCAGGGAGATCTGCTCGGAGATGTCGCAGGCGGGGATGAGCCGCTCCGCCCAGGTGACGTTGTAGTTCTCCACCATGGCCACGTGGAGCCAGGGCCGGACCTGGGGGTCCTCCTCGATGAGCTTGCGCAGGCACAGGATCAGGTGGATGATGTGCTTGGCCATCACGTAGGCGGGGGCGGCCTTCGCGCCGAAGATCACGGTGACGGGCCGCTCCGGGGTCCTGCCCTCCTTGATCTCCAGGTACTTGTGGATGATATACAGGGCGTTCATCTGCTGCCGCTTGTACTCGTGGAGCCGCTTCACCTGCACGTCGAACACGGCGTCGGGGTCCAGCCGGATGCCGTCCTGATCCCGGGCGAACAGCTCGGAGGCCCGCCGCTTGTTCCCGGCCTTGATCTCCAGCATTTTGTCCAGCACCGCGCTGTCGCCGGAGAAGTCCGTCAGCTTGTTCAGCCGGCCGGGATCGGTGCGCCACTCAGGGCCCACGCACTCGTCCAGCAGGGCCGCCAGCTGGGGATTGCACACCTCCAGCCAGCGGCGCAGGGTGACGCCGTTGGTCTTGTTGTTGAACTTGGCGGGGTAGAGGTCGTAAAAATGCTTCAGCTCGGAGCTTTTCAGAATCTCCGTGTGGAGAGCCGCCACGCCGTTCACCGAGTAGCCGTAGTGGATGTCCAGGTGGGCCATGTGGACGATCTCCTGGGCAGTCTCCTTCCCGTCCCCGTCCTGGCGGGTCACGGTCTGGAGGATGGCGGTTTTGGGGTCGGGATGGGCGGCCTTGGCCCGCTGATCCAGCTCCCGGAGGATGGGCACCAGCTGGGGGGCCGCCGTCTCGATGAAGGTGAGGGGCCACTTCTCCAGGGCCTCCGCCAGGATGGTGTGGTTGGTGTAGGCGCAGGTCTTGGACACCTGCTCCACCGCCGCGTCCATGGACAGGCCCCGCTGGGTGAGCAGGCGCACCAGCTCGGGAATCACCATGGAGGGGTGGGTGTCGTTGATCTGGATGGCCACGTGCTCGCTGAGGGTCTCGGGGCCATAGCCCCGCTCCTCCAGCTCCTTCAGGATGAGCTGCGCCCCGGCGGACACCATAAAATACTGCTGGTACACCCGGAGCAGCCGTCCCGCCTCGTCGCTGTCGTCGGGGTAGAGGAAGGAGGTCAGGCGGGCGGGCAGGTCGGTCTTGTCGAAGTCGATGCCCTCCTCCGGGGCGGGGGCGGGGTGCTCCACGTCGAACAGGTGGAGGCGGTTGGCCACGCCGGAGTTCGCGCCGGGGACGGCGATGTCGAACAGCCTGGCCTTCACCGGGCCGAAGCCGAAGGGCACCTCAAACTCCACCCCGGTGGGGATGAGCCAGCTTTCGTCCTCGATCCAGGGGTTGGGCCGCTCGTACTGGCGGCGGTGGCGGAACTCCTGCTGGAACAGGCCGTAGTGGTAGTTGAGGCCCACCCCGTCCCCCGGCAGGCCCAGGGCGGCGATGGAGTCCAGGAAGCAGGCCGCCAGACGGCCCAGCCCGCCGTTGCCCAGGGAGGGCTCCGGCTCCACGTCCTCCAGGCCGGACAGGGACTTCCCGCACTGATCCAGCGCGGCCTTTACGTCCCCGTATACCCCCAGGGCCAGCAGGTTGTTGCTCAGCAGCTTGCCGATGAGGAATTCGGCGGAGAAATAGTACAGCTTCCGCTCCCCCTTGGGGGCGGGGCGGGCGGCGGACAGCTCCTGGGTGAGCTGGAGCAGGGCGTGGTAGAGCTGGCTGTCCCCACACTGGGACAGCTCCAGGCCGTACCGGGCCTGGGTGATCTCCTGAAGGCGGTTTTTCACATCCATGAACAGCGTCTCCTTTCAAAACAATCAGCAGGGAGGGGGCCGTCCGGCCCGGTGCCCCGGCGCAGGGGGCACGATTCCGCGGAAAGTATACCCCCCTTCCCCCGGCCCGTCAACGGTCAAAATCACCAAATTCAGGCCGCGCGGCCTTCTTTCCCACGGGGCTGGCAGGGGCCGCCGTCCCCGGCGGCCCGGGAACCGGCGGGCGGGGCGGCAGGGGCACCGCCCCCTACGGTTTGGCCCGTTTGGCCTTGGGCCGGGGCAGGCGGTGGTAGAGGGCCATGGACTGCCGCAGGCGGTCCGCCAGGGCGGGGTCCGCCTGTCCGGGCAGCATCCGCCACTGCCAGTTGCCGCCCAGGGTGGAGGGGATGTTGATCCGGCCCTCGGCCCCGATGGACAGCAGATCCTGCATCTGCATCACCGCCAGGTCCGCCGTGCTGGCCCAGCCCCCCCGCATGACCCCCCAGGCCCAGCCCTCCCGCCGGGTGAGGGTGAAATACCGTTTGGCGTACCGCCGGGTGCCGGGGGCGGCGGAGGCCAGCCAGCCCTCGATGGTCTCGTTGTCGTGGGTTCCGGCGTACACCACGCAGTTGTGGGGGTAGTTGTGGGGCAGGTACTCGCTGTCCGCCCCCTTGGGGTCGAAGGCGAACTCCAGCACCTTCATGCCGGGGTAGCCCGTGGCCCGCAGGAGCCTGCGCACCGACGGGGTGAGGAAGCCCAGATCCTCGGCGATGATCTGCCGCTTCCCCAGGGCTTTGTTGACGGCCTGGAAGAAGTCCAGCCCCGGACCCGGCTTCCACCGTCCGTTCCGGGCGGTCTTGTCCCCGAAGGGGATGGCGTAGTACTCGTCGAAGCCCCGGAAGTGGTCGATGCGCAGCACGTCGAACAGCCGGAACTGGAACCCGATCCGCCGCAGCCACCAGCGGTAGCCGTCCTCCTTCATCCGCTCCCAGTCAAAGAGGGGGTTGCCCCAGAGCTGGCCGTCGGCGGTGAAGGCGTCCGGCGGGCAGCCCGCCACCTCCACCGGGTTCAGGTTTTCGTCGGTCTGGAACTGCCTGGGGTCGGCCCACATATCCGCGCTGTCCCGGGCGGCGTAGATGGGCAGGTCCCCGATGATGGAGATCCCCTTCTCCCCGGCCAGGGCCTTCAGCGCGTCCCACTGGCGGAAAAACAGGTACTGCACCCCCCGCCAGAAGTCCAGCTCCCCTGCCAGCCGCTGGCGGGCGGCGGACAGGGCGGCGGGCCTGCGCAGACGCTCCCCCTCGGGCCACTGGTCCCAGGAGACGCCGCCGTTCTCCCCCTTCAGGGCCATGAACAGGGCGTAGTCCTCCAGCCAGTCCCCGTTGTCCTCCAGGAAGGGGGCGTAGTCCGCCGGGGGCGCGGCCAGCAGCCGCTCCACCGCTTTACGCAGGACGGGATAGCGTTTTTCGTACAGCAGGGCGTAGTCCACCCGGTCCGGGCCGCCCCAGTCCATGTCCCCGTACTCCTCCCGCTCCAGCAGGCCGTCCGCCGCCAGATCGTCCAGGTCGATGAAATAGGGGTTGCCCGCGAAGGAGGAGAAGGACTGGTAGGGGGAGTCCCCGTAGCTGGTGGGGCCTACGGGCAGGAGTTGCCAATAGCTCTGGCCCCCGGCCCGCAAAAAGTCCAGGAACTCCCGGGCGGCCCGCCCCAGGGTTCCGATGCCGTGGGGGGAGGGCAGGGAGAAGATGGGCATTAAGATTCCCGCGCTTCGGTTCATGTTCTCTCGTCACCTTTCTCGTTCAGATGGGCGGGACGGCTTCCACCCGCAGGACGCCGCCGCAGGCGCAGCGGTAGCGTCCGGGATGGTCCACCAGGGGGGACCGCTTCATCCGGGGGATGCGCCGCCCGCACCGCTGGCACACCACATAATACCGCACCGGGCGGTGATCCTGGATGCCCAGGGCGTCATAGTTGTCGGTGCGCTGGATCTGGTAGCCGTAGGCGGCGTTCATCCGCTGGGCGTATCCCCGCCAGCGGGGGCCGTGGTTGGAGCAGCCATAGCAGGTGTGGAGCACCTCATGGCACAGCACCTGCATCACCGCCTGCTCCGTACCCTCCCGGGCCAGCTGGGCGGACAGCTCGATGGTGTACCACCCCTCCCGGCAAACGCAGCAGCCGAACCGGGTGCAGGCCCGCCGGTTCAGGCGGACGGCGGGGCGGATGCGGCTGGACACGGGTATGCCCACCGCCCTGGCCTGGGCGATGGCCCGGGCCAGCAGCCCGTCAAGCTCCTCCTGGGTCACGCCTTCCACCTCCCGCAGTTTTTCGCGGGCACTATTGTACCACTCCGCCGCGGGAAAATCAACGGTCACAGCAGCACGGGGACGGGCTTCGCCATGGTCAGGCGGTCCGCCGCCACGGTACACTCCACCGCCAGCACGGACACGCCCGCCTCCGCCGCCGCCCGGAGGGCCGCGCCGAACGCCGGGTGGGTGGCGTTGTTGGGGGAGAAGGACCGCATCCCCGCCATCTGGAGCACGAAGCACACCGCCGCCTCATAGCCCGCCCGGCGGCAGGCGGCCAGCTCCCGCAGGTGCTTCACGCCCCGCTCCGTGGGGGCGTCGGGGAACAGGGCCAGACCGTTTTCCTCCAGGGTGCAGCCCTTCACCTCCACAAATCCCCGCCGGGGCAAGGTCCGCTCTGGCTCTCGCGGGGGCCCCGGGGCAGCTGCTTCTGACAACTCCCAGTAGAAATCAAATCTTGAATTGCCCCAGGTGGTCTCCGGGCGCAGGAGGTCAGGCTTGGGCAGGCCCAGCTCCGCCCCCCGGCCCGAGGCCAGCCACTCCCCGAATACCCGGTTGGGGGCCTGGGCGTCCAGATTGACCAGCAGGGGGGGCAGGCCCGGGCGGGCCTTCTCCACCGCGATGAGGTCAAATTTCGTCCTGCGGGCCGGGTTGGGGCACCGCTCCAGGTAGACGGTACAGCCGGGAACCAGCAGCTCCCGGCAGCGGCCCGTGTTCTTCACGTGCACCGTCTCCACCGCCCCGTCCAGCTCCACCTGGGCGATAAAGCGGTTGGGCCGGGACAGGAACGCCGCCCGGTGAATGTCCTGGTAGATCACGGCGCGTCCTCCGGGGGCCGCTCCGCTTCCGCCGCCGGCCCCTCCTCCGGGGCGGGCGGGGTGCGGTAGGGCAGGAGTATGTCTACCCCGCAGGCCAGGGCCACCCCCACCAGCGTCTCAAACAGACGCTCAATGGCGTAGAGCACCGGGGTGTCCTCCAGGCTGTAGTTGACGGTGACGCACAGGAACACGATGCAGGCCATGGCCGCGCTGCCCGGTTTTTTCACCACGAGGCACAGCTGGATGATGGGGATGAGCAGCAGGGCGGACAGGGTGTACCGGGCCAGCTCCACATACAGCACCCCCGCCAGGCTCAGGGCGTACACCATCAGCACCCCCGCCGCGCCGCCGATGAGGGTGCCCACCATCCGGTTGACGGAGGACTCGATGGTCTTGCCCGCCGAGTTCTGCACGCACACCACGGCGGCGATCATGGAGTAGAAGGCGGACGCGCTTCTGGCCCAGGCCAGCAGGCCGCAGAGGAACACGGCGGTCACCGTCTTGACGATGCGCATTCCGATGTGGTAACGGTGCTCCGGGGGGGCGGTTTTCTGGGGTTCCATGGCGTACCTCTTTTCCAGTGTTTTGACTATATCATACCACAGGGGGGAGGGGGGCGCAACCGTTTTCCTCCGGCGGGAAAGCTGCGTTCCGCGGGGAGCGGCGGGCAGGGCGGGGGCCGGTGGGGACACCGGCCCCGAGACTGTCGAAAAAGCCGCTTCTGTTCCGATGGCGGGAAGGAAGATAGTGTGAAAGAAACCCAGGAGGGGTGTCTTTCACGTCCAATCGTCGACTTTTCTGAACGTTCTTTGTTCAGAAAAGTCGCGCTCAGCGGGGCGAAAAGACTTTTTCGACACGCTGAGCGGCCCCCGGTTTTCCGGGGGCCGCTTCGCTTAAATATCCTGGTTCCCGTAGAAGTGCCGGGACAGCAGGAAGGACAGGGCCAGCAGGGCCGTGCCCGCCGCCGCCGCGATAGCAGGAAGGATCGCGATCTGCCCCAGGGTGGGTTCCGCAAGCTCCAGGGATTTGAGCCACTCCAGCCCGCCCAGGGGGAACAGGAACAGCACCACCACCAGGACGATTCCGCCCATGATGCCGAAGAACATCATCCGGGCCCGCTCCGGGCCGAACTTGTACAGGAAGGGCAGCATGATCGCGTTGACCAGCACCGACATCAGCCCCATGACGGAGCAGGTGACCAGGAACTCCACGGGCTCCTCCACCCGCCCCGCGGCCCACAGCGCCACGCCGAACACGGCGGTCAGGGCCGCGCTGGCCAGACAGATCAGCAGCACGCACAAATACCGCGCCGCCACCGTCTTGGTGCGGCCCACGGGCAGGGACAGGCCGTAGGTGTCCCACTGGCACTGCTTGTCGTAGGCGAACACGTTCATGGGCAGGATGGCCACCATCACGATCATCAGCACCCCCACGATATCCGCCGTCCACACCCCTGTGAACGCGATGCCCGCGTAGATCAACAGCATCACCAGATAAGAGCGCAGGCTTTTGCGCAAAATAAGAAGATCCTTCAAAATCAGCCCGGTCATGCCCTCTCCCCCTTTACCACGAATACCATGAGCTCGTCCAGCGTCACCGGCTCCACCGCCAGTTTGGGGTAGAGCCGCTTGAAATCCGCCTTGCGCCGGATCAGGGCCTCGGTGGAATACTGGCTTTTCCGGACGCTCACCAGATAGCCCCGGTCCACCTGCTCCAGCTCCTCCCGGGCGCACACCAGCCGCCCGTAGCTCTCCAGCAGGCGGTCCTTCTCGTCGCACAGCAGCAGCTTGCCCTGGTGGAGGTAGGCGATGTAGTCCGCCACCTTCTCCAGGTCCGACGTGATGTGGCTGGAGATGAGGATGGCGTGGTCCTCGTCGGAGACGAAGGCCAGGAACTCGTCCAGGATCTCCTCCCGCACCACCGGGTCCAAGCCCGCCGTGGCCTCGTCCAGCAGCAGCAGGCGGGGCCGGTGGGCCAGCGCGGCGGCCAGGGACAGCTTCATCCGCATCCCCCGGGACAGCTCCTTGATATTTTTCGCCCCGGACAGGCCGAATTTGTCCAGATAGTCCCGGTACAGCCCCTTGTCCCAGGACTTGAACACCCGGCACAGCACGGTTTCCACGTCCCGCACCCGCAGGTACTCGGAGAAGAAGCAGTCGTCCAGCACGATGCCGATGTCCTCCTTGGCCCGGTCCGGGTTGGTGCCCAGCAGCTTCACCGCCCCGGCGGTGGGCCGGGTGATGCCCAGCATGGACTTGATCAGGGTGGTCTTGCCCGCCCCGTTCTCCCCGATGAGGCCCAGGATGGACCCGCCGGGGACCTTGAGGTCGATAGGCCCCAGGGTAAAGGTCTTGTATTCTTTGACAAGGCCCTTGATTTCAATACAATTTGTCATAAGTCATTCCTCATTATACAATGTGTTGAGCATTTCGGTGAGCTCATCCAGGCCCACGGCCCCGGCCTTCGCCGCGTCCACCGCCTGGGTCAGATGCTCCTCGACCTGGCACAGCACGGCCTCCCGCCGGGTCTCCCGGTTCTGGGCCGCCACGAAGCAGCCCTTGCCGGGGACGGTGGTGAGAAAGCCCTCCCGCTCCAGCTCCTCATAGGCCCGTTTGGTGGTGATCACCGAGATCCGCAGATCCCGGGCCAGCAGCCGCATGGAGGGGAGGGCCTCCCCCTCCGGGAGCCGGCCTGAAAGGATGAGCCCTTTCAGCTGGCGGACGATCTGCTCATAGATCGGCACGCCGGATGAATTGCTGATGATGATATCCATGGATGCACCTCATTGGTTTTTGTTCCCGCCCCGTTTGCGGCGGGGTGGGGGCGAACCACCTCGCGGGAGGGGAGCCGCCCGTCAGCGGCCCCGTATTTTGTATATATACGATATATACAGTATAGACGGTAGATACGGCTTTGTCAAGGGGGCGGGGCAAAAAATTTTTGCCTCCAGTTCCTTGGCATAGGACAGGCGTTGTGATAAAATGGCGGCAGGGACTTGGAAGGAGGGAATTCCATGGCCGGATATATGGTCTATTGGCCTGGGGAGCAGATTAGAAAGCTGAAAAAGGCGAAAGACACCGGGCCGATCCGGGTGGTGCTGGGGAGCGTCCACGCCAAAATGCCCTCCATTGCCGGGGTGAAGCCGGGCGACGTAATCTACCCGGTGACGCTGGAAAAGGGGACGCTGTACGCCATGGCCCGTCTCCCGGTGGAGCGGGTGGAGCCTGCCTATGACTATCTCCTGCGGGAGACGGGGGACAGGCACGCCGCCCTGATCCCCAAGGACGCGGCCTATGAGGAGCGTCCGTCCTGGTTTATCAGCGGGTCGGGGTATTACAACAGCAGGGAGGAGATCCCCCCGGAGGTTACCCGGATTACCTGCCTGCCGGATCAGAAGCCCGTCCCCCACCTGTGCCACCAGGAGCCGTTTAACTGCTGCTCGGAGACGGCGGCCTCCGGCCCGGGGGGCTCTGCCATAGAGCCGCGGCCCATTCCGGCGGAGCAGGTTGACGGCTTCCGTTTCGGCTCCGTCAAATCAAAGCAGAAGCCGCTGAAGCGGAATGGAAAGGGGGAGCTGACCACCCTTTCCCTGTCGGGCTTCACGCGCAAAATGAGCGACGACACCAGGGCCTATTTTGACTCCCTGTTTGACGATGCCACATAGTAGAACAAAGCCCCGGCCTCTCTTGGGAGGCCGGGGCAAAAAAATTTCCCCCTCCTTTGGGAGGGGGAAAAGAACGCGGGTTCAGCGGTGCTTCCCGGTGAAGAACAGGGCCACGCACCCCGGCCCGGTGTGGGCCCCGATGACCGGGCCGATGGAGTTGATGATGATCTCCTCCGTGCCGTACCTGGCCTTGATCTGATCCGCCACGTACTGGGCGTCCTCCTGGCAGTCGCTGTTGCTGATGAACATGGTCTGGGCCGCCGGGTTGTCCGCCAGCTCCCCCACCTTGTCCACCAGGGCGTTGAGGGACGCCTTGCGGCCCCGGGCGGTGTCCACCTTGATGAGGTGCCCCTCGTTGTCCACGTGCATCACGGGCTTGATCTGGAGCATGGTGCCCACCACGGCGGTGGCGGCGGACACGCGGCCCCCCTTCTTCAGGAAGAACAGGTCGTTCACCGTGAACCAGTGGCACTGGTTCAGCCTGTTCTGCTCCGCCCAGTCCCGGACCTCCTCCATGGACCTGCCCGCCTGCCGCAGCCTGGCGGCCTGGTAGACGAACATACCCTGGCCCAGGGAGGCGCACAGGGTATCCACCACGAAAATTTTCCGGTCCGGGTACTGCTCCGCCAGATCCCCGGCGGCGATCTGGAAGGAGTTGCAGGTGGTGGACAGGCCGGAGGAGAAGGCCAGCACCAGCACGTCCTCCCCCCGCTTCAGCACGGCTTCCATGGCGTCGGCGGCCTCCCCCACGTTGACGGCGTTGGTGGTGGCCATGCTGCCCTCCCGCTGCTTGTTGTAGAAATCCTTGGGGGCCATCTCCCGGTTGTCCGGGTAATTCCGGTAGGTTTTGCCGTCCATGATGAAGGCCAGGGGCAGAACCTCCAGCTCCAGCTCCTTGACCAGGCTGTCGGGCAGGTCGCAGGACGAATCGGTGATAATGGTATAATTGTTCATGGCGTTGTTCCTCCCATTCAACTTGAACTATCATGATCCCGGCCCAAATCCGGCCCGGAGCTCACTTCTTCTTTTTCAGCAGGTCCTCGTGGCCCGTGCGTTGGGCGAGAATGGCCAGGGCCTGGTGGCAGGCCAGCATATTGGCGTAGCTGCGCATGGCCAGATCCAGCACCAGCTTGGGCAGGTCGTGGTCGGCGGTGTTCTCGTCCAGCCGGTGGGCGGCGTCGGACATGGCCTGATCCAGGTACTTGCAGAAATACTCGTACTGCTTCTCCGGCGCGCGCATCTCCCGGCCCACGGTGGTGAGCACCTTCATCTCCCGCACGGACATGACCTGCTTCAGCGCGCCGATGGCGGTGAGGTAGGCCAGGTGCTCCTGGCCGTATTTCTTGCCGTTGGCCCGCTCCAGCAGGCCGTCCTTGATATAGTTGTTGATCATGGCCGGAGTCAGCCCGTCCCCCTCGCCGAAGGCGGCGGTCTGCCGGGACAGGTAGCCCACCACCTGATCCATGTACAGCGGTATGTCGGGCAGGCTGCCCCAATCCGCGGGGCGGGCGTCCATGAGCAGACGCTTCAGTTCCGCCAGTTCCTCCAAACGCGATCCCCCCAATCCTCCCATTTTTTCGCAATGTGATATGGGGAATTATATCATATCGTCTTGGGGACGTAAAGGGGGGACGCGAAAAAAACCGTCCGCCCCCGGCGGGGACGGACGGCGGGAAGGGCGGCTATGGGCCGGGATGCTCGGGGGCGGCGGCTCGACCCGCCCGCCGCGCCCGCCATCGGGACAGGGCCAGCCGGACGGTGAGGACGGTGAGGATCAGGGCCAGCCCGCCCCGGAGGATGGCAATGGCCGCGCCGAACTGGAGGGCGGACGTATTCAGCCCGGGCACCTGGAAGATCTGCGCCATCAGCTGGATGCCGCCCAGCAGGCCGAGGGGCGTCACGCTGGTATAGGGGTTGAGGAACACCAGGCTGAGGGCCACGGCCACCCACCCGGCCGCCAGGAAGGGGTGCTTCCGGCACAGCAGGAAGGGCAGGCTGATCACCACCACCAAAGACGACAGCAGCATCCAGATGGGGTAGGATGTCACCGCGCCCCAGGCGGCGTTCAGCAGCCCCAGCACCAGCAGCACCACCCCGGCGATCTGGACCTTGGACAGCCGGGGCTTCACATAGACGACCTGCTTCTCCGCCTCCGGCTGGGGCTGGGGCTGGGGGGCGTCCCCGTCCCGCACCAGCTCGTCCACGCTCACGCCGAACAGGTCGGCCAGCCTCACGATCTTGTCCAGCTCGGGCACCGACTGGCCCGTCTCCCATTTGCTCACCGACTGGCGGGACACGTCCAGCCGCTCCGCCACGTCCCCCTGGGACAGCTTCCGCCCGGTGCGCAGGGCGGTGATTTTCTCGGATAGCGTCATTGCCATAACCTCCTTTTCCTCCCCATTGTACCAAACCAGGGTCTGGAATGGCAACCAAGGGGGCTTGGAAAAGCTGTCAACCAGCGGTTGCGCCCGCCCAATTTGTCACTTGCCCACGCAGAACCGGGCAAAGATCCGGGCGGTCACGTCCTCGGAGACGGCGCGGCCCGTCAGCCCGCCCAGGGCGGACAGGGCCTCCTCCACGTCGGCCACCACCGCGTCCGGGGGCAGGCCCGCGGACAGGGCCTCCGCCCCCCGGCGGATGGCCTCCCTGGCCCGGTTGGCCGCCTCCGCCTGCCGTGCGTTGGTGAGCAGGGCACCGGACTGGGCGGCCTCCTCCGCCGGGAACAGGGAGGCCGCCGCCCGCTCCAGCTCCGCCAGCCCCTCCCCGGTTTTGGCGGACAGGGAGACGGAGGCGGCGGGGGCGTTCTCCTTCCAGCCCGCGTCCCACAGGGCGGACGGCCCGGTGAGATCCCGCTTGCTCATAATCCAGATCCACGGCCTGCCCGACCCGGAGGCCAGCCGGAGCACCTCCGCGTCCTCCTCCGTGAAGTCCTCCGAGCCGTCGGTGACGGCCAGGATCAGCTCCGCCCGCTCCATGGCGGCACGGGAGCGTTCCACCCCCAGCTTTTCCACCGCGTCCTCCGTCTCCCGCAGGCCCGCCGTGTCGATGAGCCGCAGGAGCACGCCGCCGAACTGGACCCGCTCCTCCACCGTGTCCCTTGTGGTGCCGGGAATGTCGGTGACGATGGCCCGGTCCCGGCCCAGCAGGGCGTTGAACAGGGTGGATTTGCCCGCGTTGGGCCGGCCCACGATGGCGCAGGGCACTCCCTCGTTCAGCAGGCGGCCCCGTTTGTAGGTGTCCGCCAGGGCGTCCAGCTCCGCCGCCGCCCCGGACAGGGCGGAGGACAGCTCCGCCGCCTCAAAGGGTTCGATGTCCTCGTCCGGGTAGTCCAGCACCGCGTGGAAGTGGGCGCACAGGTCGGTGAGCCGGGCATAGATCCCGTCCACCATCCGGGCCAGCGAGCCGCCCAGCTGGCCCGCGGCCTGGTAGACGGCGGCGGGGCTTTCGGCGTGGATCAGGTCCGCCGCCGCCTCCGCCCCGGTGAGGTCCAGCCGTCCGTTCAGGAAGGCCCGCCGGGTGAACTCGCCGGGGAGGGCCTGCCGCGCCCCGGCGGCAAACAGGGCCTCCAGCCCCAGGGCCAGGGCCGCCGGGGAGCCGTGGCATTGCAGCTCGGCGGTGTCCTCCCCGGTGTAGCTGCGGGGGGCCCGGGAGACGGTGCACAGGCAGCGGTCGATGGCCCGGCCCTCCCGGTCGTGAAGGGTGCCGTACACCAGGGCGCGGTCGGCCCGCCGGGACATGGGGCCGCCGTGGAGGGGGGTGAACACCCGGTCGGCGGCGTCCACGGCCCCCGGCCCGGACAGGCGGAGTATGCCGATGGCGGAGGGGAGCATGGGGGTGGCGATGGCGGCGATGGTGTCGGTCATGGGGGTCACCTCGGAGGGGATTTGTCCGGCGTGCCCCCGGCTTGGGCGGGGGTATGCCGCGTTTTTTGTCCAGTGTAGCACAAAGTGGGGCGGGTTTCAATGCGGGGCAGGGAGAAAAAAGGCCCGCCCCACAGGGGCGGGCACGCGGGGTCAGGAAACTTGATGCTCCGGGAGGAAAATCCACCACTGGCGGCCCATGAACGCCACCATGCCCTCCGGGTACTCCGGCAGGGGACAGCGGGCGTAGGGCGTGCCCTCGGGAACGCCGCAGGCTTCTCCGTTTTGGGTGGGCACGGTATTGGCGTAACTGGTGGTGATGTGCCCCAGGATCTGGCTGTCCTCAATTTTGATGGAGGAATCCAGCACCCCCACGTCGTGCTGATACAGGGTGTCCTCCACCATCATCAGGATGGGGAGGATGCCGGGGGGCGGCATAGACGGGGCATCGCCGCTGGGTTCCGGGGTGATGGCGGGGCTTGCCCCGGTACAGCCGGACGCCAGCAGTACAGCGGTGAGCAGGAGCAGGAGCCGCAGCGTTTTTTTCATGGGAAGCCCTCCTTCGCGCCGTAAGATGGGAACGAACGGGTACGGTATCAGTATACCGGGGCGCGGGCCGTTTGTCAACGGTGGGCGGAAAAGCCTTGTGCCGGGATGACACCTGTGGTAAAATGAGAAAAAATGTTGGAAAAAGGGGATGAGCGCGTTGAAAGAAGAATGGAGATCGGCGAAGGGGATATACACAACCATTGCCCTCAGCGCAGTCCTTGGGATGGGGCTGCTGCTGATCCAGCAGAGACTTCAGATTGACCTGCGCATCTTGATCGGCTGCTGGATTGTGTCCCTGGTGTGGTGGCTGGCCTGGGCACTCTATAACCTGTCCTATTGGCGGAAGCTGCAGGCTCTCCTTCCTCTTTTGCGGGGCGAAAAGGCCCGGGAATATATACGCGGGGTGGAAAAGCTCCTGCAAACGGCGAAGGGGAAGGATCTGAAAACCTCTCTGCGGGTGAATCTGGCTGCGGGCTATATGGAGGTTCGGGAGTTTGACACGGCATGCTCCCTGCTGGAGGAGCTGTCCGACAAGCAGCTGAACAAGGACATTATGAGGCTGATACGATGTGTAAACCTGTTCCAGTGCTATTTTCAGGTCGGGCGGTATGACGAGGGGCTGGCGTTGTACCATGCCAACCGATCCCTGCTCCAGTGGTATGAGAACGATGAAGCCCAGGGCAGCGGTGTGGCGGTTGTGAACATCCTGGCGGCAATCCACGAGGGGCGGCGGGAGGAGGCGGAGCGTATGCTGGACGCCGCCCGGAGCACATGGAGCGATCCCAGCTTCCAGACGGTGGCGCAGAATATCGAGGATATGTTGGCCCGGCAGTCCCCCTGCGGACAGCAGTAGCGGCAAAACGCCCCGCCAAACCCGGCGGGGCGCGTTTCGGCTCAACTTTTCTCCTCGAAGGCCGCCCCGCAGGCGCGGCAGTGGACGGTGATCCGCCCCTTTCCCCGGGGCACCCGCATCATCTGCCCGCAGTTGGGGCACTTGAAGTAGCGGTGCTCCTTGTCGTGGGCCCGGGCGCGGAAGGCGGCCCACTTCCGCCACAGGGGGCGGACGGTCTGGAGAAAGCGGCTGTTTTCCGCCCTGCGCCGCTCCAGGTTCCGGGACAGGGAGCGGAACAGGCTGACGGCCAGCACCACCGTGCCCAGCACCTGGAGGGCCAGCAGGCGGGTGAACAGGAACACGACGTAGAACAGGCAGTACAGCAGGATCAGGAACAGGTTGAGCTGATCTCCTCCATAGCGTCCCGTCATAAAGCGGGCCAGACTGCGGCGGATCATGGGCGATCACCTCCTGGGGAAACGAAAATTCGGAATATACCTATGATAGCGCGGCAATATGGCCGCGTCAATGGGGTAAGCGTAAACAAAATGTGAATTTGCGCCGGGGAAGCCCCCCGGTTTTCCTTGACACCCCCCCGGCCCCGTGATAATATAATACAGTGTTACAGTCGAAACGCTTCAAAAGAATCAACATGATTCTTTTGAAGCCAGCGGCGGAGAACCGCCGCTGGAGGCCGCGGAAGCGGCCTCGGTTCAGACTTCATAGTCAACGCTGGCGTGCGGGGCGCACAGCCAGCGGGCTATGCCCGCTGGCTGAAAAAACGCAGGCTGCGTTTTTTCAAGTGCGTTGACGATACAACCAAATATCGCGGGGAACGCTCAGGCGGGGCCGTCCGTCCGGCCTGAAAGTAGTCCGTTTTGAAACCGGCAGAGAGGGGCGGCCATGGGCTGAAAGCCGCCCCCGGGGAAGATCCGGGCGAACTGCAAGCGGGAGCGAGGGGGATGTGGAAGCCCCCCGTCCGGGCCACGTCACGGCCCTGAGCGAAAAACGAGAGTGGAACCGCGGCGACGCCGCCTCTCATGTCCTGGGGGACATGGGGGGCATTTTTATTTGGACAAGGAGGGAACCATATCCATGACCCGATTGGGCGAGACTCTGCGGGCCTACCAGGCCCGGGACCCGGCGGCCAGGAGCAGGCTGGAGATCTTCCTGCTCTACCCCGGCGTGCACGCCACGCTGTACCACCGGATGGCCCACTTCTTATACTGCCGGAGGCTGAAATTCCTGGCCCGGTGCGTCTCCCAGTGGAGCCGCTTCTGGACGGGCATCGAGATCCACCCCGGCGCGGAAATCGGCCGCAGGCTGGTGATTGACCACGGCATGGGCATCGTCATCGGCGAGACCGCCCAGGTGGGGGACGACTGCCTGATCTACCACGGCGTCACCCTGGGGGGCACCGGAAAGGACCAGGGCAAGCGGCACCCCACCATCGGCAACAACGTGCTCATCTCCACCGGGGCCAAGGTGCTGGGGCCGTTCACCGTGGGGGACAACTCCCGCATCGCCGCCAACGCCGTGGTGCTCAGCGAGGTGCCCCCGGACGCCACCGCCGTGGGCATACCGGCCCAGATCGTGCGCATCGCGGGCCGGTCCACCCACTACGCCGACGAGGTGGACCAGACCAGCGTGAAAAGCCCCACAGTGGAGCGTCTCGCTGCTTTGGACCATCGGCTGGAGGCACTGGAAAGGCTGCTGGACGAGAAATTTACCCGGGATATGCTGTAGGGGAGGGGCTTGCCCCTCCCGTTCGGCCCGTTCTGCTCTCTGTGCCGCGGGAGGGGCAAGCCCCTCCCCTACGGCGTTATACCATCACAAGTTCCGGTCAAAGAATGAAACGGAGGACAACACCATGTATCTTTACAATTCCGCCACCCACAAGAAAGAGGAGTTCAAAACCCGCACCCCCGGCCGGGTGGAGATGTACACCTGCGGCCCCACCGTCTACGGCTACGCCCACATCGGCAACCTGCGCTCCTACATCACCGAGGACGTGCTGGAGAAATTCCTGCGCTATGAGGGCTATGAGGTGAACCGGGTGATGAACATCACCGACGTGGGCCACCTGGCCTCCGACGCGGACACCGGGGAGGACAAAATGCTCACCGGGGCCCGCCGGGAGAACAAGTCCGTCATGGACATCGCCAAATTCTACACCGACGCCTTTTTCGCCGACTGCGCCAAGCTGAACATCAAGACCCCTGACGTGGTCCAGCCCGCCACCGGGCTGATTGATGAGTTCATCCAGGTGGTGTCCGGCCTGATCGGGAAGGGCTATGCCTACGAGGCCGGGGGGAACGTGTATTTCGACACCTCCAAACTGGGCCGCTACTACGTGTTCAACGACCACAACGAGGAGGATCTGGCGGTGGCCGTCCGGGAGGGGGTGGAGGAGGACGCCAACAAGCGGAACAAGAACGATTTCGTCCTCTGGTTCACCAAGTCCAAGTTTGAGGATCAGGCCCTGAAGTGGGACTCCCCCTGGGGGGTGGGCTATCCCGGCTGGCACATCGAGTGCTCCTGCATCTCCATGAAGTATAACGGGGAATACCTGGACCTCCACTGCGGCGGCATCGACAACGCCTTCCCCCACCACACCAACGAGATCGCCCAGTCGGAGGCCTACCTGGGCCATCCCTGGTGCGGCCACTGGTTCCACGTCCACCATCTGAACACCAATTCGGGGAAGATCTCCAAGTCCAAGGGCACCAAGCTCACCGTGGCCCTGCTGGAGGAGAAGGGGTACGACCCCCTGGCCTACCGCTTCTTCTGCCTGCAAAGCCACTACCGCAAGGGGCTGGTGTTCTCCTGGGAGAACCTGGACAACGCGGCGGGGGCCTATCAGAAGCTGATCAAGCGGATCGCCGCCCTCACCGATACCGAAGGCGCGGTGGACGAGGAGGCGGCAAAGCGGTTCAAGGAGAAATTCCTCACCCAGGTGGGCAATGATCTGAACACCTCCATGGGCATCACCTGCCTGTACGACGTGCTCAAGGCCCCGGTGAACGACGTGACCAAGCGGGGGCTGCTGGCCAGCTTCGACCAGGTGCTGTCCCTGTCCCTGCTGGAGAAGGCGGCGGCCCTCCGGGAGAAGGAGGCCGCCCAGGCCAAAACCGCCGGGGCGGACGGCTTCACCGTCCAGGGCGGGGGCGACCCGGCCATCGACGCCCTGGTGCTGGAGCGGGCGGCGGCGAAGAAGGCGAAAAACTTCGCCGAGGCGGACCGCATCCGGGACGAGCTGAAGGCCCAGGGCGTGGAGGTCACCGACGTGCCCGGCGGGGCGGTGTGGAAGCGGGTATAACACAGAAAAGGCAAGCCCCCCGAACCCTCGGGGGGCTTGCTTTTTTGTCAGCCGTTCACCTGGCTGATCAAGTCCTTCAAAAATTCCTCGTAGGCCTCGGCCTGCTCCTTCTGCTGGATGTTGAAGGGCTGGTACTTGTCCTGCCTGGTGTTGCTGGCGTAGACGCAGAACGCGCACAGCTCCTTGCCGCTCTTGTCGAAGAAGGCGCAGGAGTCGCCCTTGGGCTTCAATTTGCCCAGGTTGTCCTTGGTGAGCATCGTGCCGCTGCCCTGGAAGCTGATCTCCCCGCCGCTGTACTTGATGGGCACCACGAAAAGGGAGCCGGGCTTGAAGGCGATGGCGTAGTGGTAATAATACTTGCTGATCCGGTTGCCCACGGACTGGTCGCTCATGTAGGTGGCGTAGGCGGTGGTGTAGCTGCCGCTGCCGGGGAGGAGCTTGTCGATGACCTGGCGCACCTTGGCCAGATCCTCGCCGCTCTCCCCCTTCTTCTTGTTGATGGCCTCCTTGACGAGGAAAACCACCACGGCCACGGCGATAAAGGCCGCCACCAGAATGACTTTTTTGAGATCCATATCAGGCATGGGAAAAACCTCCTTTGTTTGAATCCCCGCGTTCGGGTACGTGGATAGAGCCGTTAAGGGATGGTGTTGGAATAGGCCCGGGCGAACAGCTTCTCCGCGTCCTTCATAAAGGACACGTTGATCCCCTTCTTCTGGCCCAGGTGCAGGTAGGTGGAGCTGAGAAAGACGGTGTTCACCCCCGTCCAGGACACCCGGCCGCCCACGGGGTAGAACTTCCCCCGGTACACCACCCCGCCCCGGCGCAGCTCCATCCCGTCCCGCCCGTGGCGCAGGGGCCACAGCACGAGAATCAGCAGCGCCGCCGCCGTGGGCAGAAGCAGGGCCGGCTCCGTGCCCCGGTACGCCGCCAGCCCCAGGGCAAAGGCGGACACCGCCAGCCGGATCAGCGATTCCAGCCCGATCCGCTTCCAGTCCGGCCCCAGGGTGTAAAGTAGCTCCCCCGGCTCCGGCCCGCCGCCGGGAACGGTCTGTGTGTGTACCTCGTTCATGCTCCAATGCTGCCGCTGCCGTCGCATCGCTTTTTACCTTCTTTCGTTTACGGTTCCCTTCCGGCGGCCTGCCGGTCCATCCGGGCCACCTCCTCGGTGAATTTCCGGTTCGCGCTCCGCTTGGCCTGCCTGTGCAGGAGGACGGCAAGGCCGAAGCCCGCCACGCCCAGCCCGATCCCGCCCGCGATGGCCGCCGTGCCGTAGCTCTCCATCCCCGCCAGGATCGCGCCCAGCACGCCGAACAGGCCCAGGCCGGAGCAGAGATCCCCCAGGAAATGCACCGCCGTGGGGCCCTTCAGGGTTTTCCCGTGGGGGTCCTTGTATACGGTGATCCGCATCCGATACATCGCCGCATGACACCTCCTTTCCGCCGCGCCTGGAAAAATGTTTTCACCACAGCCGCCCCGGGGGCTCGCGCCCCCGGAACAGGACTTCCGTCCCCGCAGGCCGGGTGAAAAACAAAAACGCCGTGCAGGATAACCCCACACAGCGCAAGAACAAGTCTCATGCACACGGGCACGGAAATAAAACGGCAAAACCCGCCCCTTGCGTGGAGGGCCGGAATGTCGTATAATATCCCATGCGGTGCGGCCCTTGGGCCGTTGTGTAGGTGAATGGGCACCTGCGCAGGCTTGCGGGTGTTGCTGCACCCGTGAGCTGCCGCATTTTTGTTTTTCGTGTTGATTATAGCAGGAATTTCCCGCCATTGCAAGATCAAAAACCTTTGCCCCTCCCCCTTTTCCGCCCGATCCAGCCTGTTGACATCGGCGGGCAAACTTGATAAAATGCCCATGACTGTGTAATTTTGCGCCCCTTGCTTTTTTTGGGGGTCAGGCGGCGGTTTTGCCGCTTTTGGGGGGATTCAGCAAATGTACCGCTGTCAGCTTTCATTCTACCTGATGGGCCGGGATCAGGCCCTGCTGGACGCCGTGCGGGGGGCCGCCCCCCTGGAGCGGTTCACCCATACCTTTACCGGGAGCGAAGGCCCCGACGCCGCCCTGTGCGCCGGCGCGGACGTGCTGCTGCTGGATCTGCGGGGCCTGGACGGCCCCGCCGCCCTGGACCGCCTCCTCCCCGCCGCCAGGGAGGGGGCGGAGGTGCTGGCGGTGGCGGCGAGGGAGCAGCTTCCCCGGCTGGCCCCCTACCTGCCCCGGCTGCGGGACCTGTGGCTGGACCCGGACCCGGCGGAGATCCCCTTCCGCTTCCTGCGCTGGCAGGAGGGCCGCAGGCAGTGGGCCGACCTGTGGGAGCGGGAGAGCTTCCTGGAGTCCACCATCAACGGCGTGCCCAACCTGATCTGGTACAAGACCAGGGACGGCATCCACGAGCGGGTGAACGAGAGCTTCTGCCAAACGGTGAAAAAGACCCGGGAGCAGGTGCAGGGCCGGGGCCACGCCTACATCTGGGACGTGGAGCGGGACGACCCCGCCTGCATCCAGTCCGAGCGGGAGGTGATGACCCGGCGGGAGACCTGCGTCTCCGAGGAGACCATCCAGACCGGGGAGGGGCTGCGGCTGCTCACCACCTACAAGTCCCCCCTGTATGACATCGACGGCTCCGTGATGGGCACCGTGGGGGTGGCGATCGACGTGACCCGGGAGCGGGAGTACCAGGAGGAGCTGATCCGCAAGAGCGATATGCTGGAGTCCCTGTTCACCACCATGGACTGCGGCGTGATCACCCACTCCCTGGACGGCAGGCGGATTCTCAGCGTGAACCGGGCCGCGCTGAACATTCTGGGCTTTTCCACCCGGGACGCCCTGCTGGACGCCGGCTTCAACCTCATCGCCTCCACGGTGGAGGAGGGCGACAAATCCCGGCTCCGGGACTGCATCCGCTCCCTGAAGGACGAGGGGGACAGCCTGGGCATCGCCTACCGGGTGCGCCACCCGGACGGGCGGCTGCTGTATATCATGGGCAACGTGAAGCTGGTGCGGATGGGGGAGGAGCTGGTGTGCCGCCGGTTCCTGCTGGACTGCACCGCCCAGAAGGAGCAGGAGCAGCGGGAACAGCGGGAGCAGGAACGCCGCCAGCTGGAGCTGATCCAGGCCCTGAGCGTGGACTACCGGCTGGTGTATTTCCTGGATCTGGACACCGGCCGGGGCGCGCCCCTCCAGATGGCGGAGGGGGTGGAGCAGGCCCTGATGGCCTTCCGGCAGGGCCGCCCCTTTCAGGACAGCATGGAGGACTACATCGATCAGGCCGTCTGCCCCGACGACCGGGAGGCCCTGCGCCAGGCCTGCTCCCCGGAGGCCCTGGGGGACCGCCTGTCCCGGAGCAAGACCTTTTACATCAACTACCGGGCCCTGTCCCGGCACGGCATGGCCTACTACCAGATCAAGGCGGTGCGGGCGGGCACCTGGGACGGACGCCGGGGCATCGTGCTGGGTGTGCGGGACGTGGACGACGCCACCCGGGTGGAGCTGGAGCAGAAAACCCTCCTGCGGGAGGCCCTGTCCCAGGCCAACCGGGCCAACGAGGCCAAGAGCGCGTTCCTGTCCAATATGTCCCACGACATCCGCACCCCCATGAACGCCATCATCGGCTTCACCACCCTGCTGGCCAAGGACGCGGAGGAGCCGGCCAAGGTCCGGGAGTACACCCGGAAGATCACCTCCTCCAGCCACCACCTGCTCAGCCTCATCAACGACGTGCTGGACATGAGCAAGATTGAGAGCGGCAAGACCTCCCTGAACGTGGCCCCCTTCTCCCTGCCCGAGCTGATGGAGGAGCTGTACAGCATCCTGCTGCCCCAGGCCCAGGCCCGGGAGCAGTCCTTCGACTTCCAGGTGAAGGGCCGCCCCGCGGAGGAGCTGCTGGGCGACAAGCTGCACCTGAACCAGATTCTGATCAACCTGCTGTCCAACGCCATCAAGTACACCCCCGAGGGGGGAGCCATCTCCCTCACCGTGGAGGAGCTGGCCCCCACCACGCCCCAGTACGCCCATCTGCGCTTTATGGTGCGGGACAACGGCATCGGCATGAGCCCCGACTTTCTGCGCACCGTGTTCGACCCCTTCAGCCGGGAGGAGAACTCCACCACCAGCGGCATCCAGGGCACCGGGCTGGGCATGGCCATTACCAAAAACCTGGTGGACCTCATGGGCGGCGTGATCCACGCCGACAGCCGCCAGGGGGAGGGCAGCGTGTTCACCGTGGAGCTGTCCTTCCCCCGGCCCGCCGCCGGGGACGGGGCGGACTTCTGGGTCCACCGGGGGATCTCCCGCATCCTGGTGGCGGACGACGAGGAGCAGGTCTGCCTGGACATCCGGGAGATGATGGAGGACACCGGGGTGCAGGTGGCCTACGCCACCGGCGGCCCCGCCGCCGTGGACGAGGCGGAGCGGGCCGTGGCCCGGGGGGAGGAATTCCACGTCATCCTGCTGGACTGGAAGATGCCGGGGCAGGGCGGGGCGGAGACCGCCCGCCAGCTCCGGGCCAAGGCCGGGCCGGACATACCCATGCTCGTCCTCACCGCCTACGACTGGGGGGACATCCGGGACGAGGCCCTGGCCGCCGGGGTGGACGGCTTTCTTGCCAAGCCCTTCTTTGTGTCCACCTTCCGGCAGGCCCTGGAGAGCCTGGGGGTGGGCCAGGGGGGCCGCCCCGCCCCAGCCCCGGAGGACGCCCTCAAGGGCCTGTTCTTCCTGGTGGCGGAGGACAACGAGCTGAACGCCGAGATCCTGTCCGAGATGCTGGACATAGAGGGGGCCAGGTGCGAGATTGTCCCCAACGGCCGTCTGGCGGTGGAGCGGTTCAACGCCGCCCCGCCGGACCGGTACGACATGATCCTGATGGACGTGCAGATGCCGGAGATGGACGGCTACGAGGCCACCCGGCGCATACGGGCCTCCGGCGGCCCCCGGGCGAAGGAGATCCCCATTGTGGCCATGACCGCCAACGCCTTCGCCGAGGACGTGCGCCACGCCCTGGACGCGGGGATGAACGGCCACCTGTCCAAGCCCATCAACATGGACGCGGTGCGGGAGCTGCTGGGCCGCCTGCGGGAGGAATAAGAACTAACAGCCCGTCCGGCTATGCCGGACGGGCTGTTTTTCACGTTTGCGGGGACTCGGGGACCGGGTGAGGGGGCCTGCCCCAGGCGTACCGGAACAGCAGCCGCCTCCACCGGGACGGCCCCGCCGCCAGCCGGGCGCGCTCCCGGTCCACCAGGCGGCGCAGGGCGGCGGCCTCCTCCTCCGTGAGGGTGTGGGGGCTGAACTTGGCCTTTTCCGCCAGCTCCACCCCCTGGGGGTCGATGCTGCCGCCCCACCGGGCCAGCTCCTCCAGGCAGCGGTAGGCGTACAGGGCCGCCCGGTTCCGGTCGGGATCGGACATACGGACCCTCCGGTGCCGCTTGACGGCAAATTGGACCAGCCACAGCAGGCCCAGCCCGCCGCCAGCCGCCGCCAGCCCCTTCAGCCAGGGCAGCAGGCTCCGGGCGGGCCGGACCTCGCCCTCTCCGCCGGGGCCGGAGGGGCCCTGGGTGGGGGCGGGAGTTTCGCCGGGGCCTTGGGTGGGCTGGGGGGTGGCCGTAGGCTCGGGGGTGGCGTCCGGCGGGGGGACGCTCTCCGTCCCCGGCTCCGGGCCGATGGGCTGGATGAGCTGCTCAAAGGCGGCGGCGGGGGTGACCTCCACCGGATACCAGCCCAGGCCGTCCACCCACACCTCCACCCAGGCGTGGGCCGCCCGGTCGGCCACAGCCGCCTGCCGCCCGGGAATGGAGTAGGCGGTGAAGCCGCTGGCGTACCGGGCGGGCACGCCCATGGCGCGCAGCAGCAGGACGGCGGCGGAGGCGTAGTGCATACAGTAGCCCCGCCGGCTCTCGTTGAGGAAGTAGAGCACCGGGTCCGTCCCCTCCGGGGCGGCGGGGGCGGACTGGTCGTACCGGCACAGCGTGTCCAGATACTCCGCCGTCACCTGGGCGGCATAGACCGCGCCGCCCAGGGCGTAGGGGGAGCCGATCCGCAGGCGGATGGCGTCCAGTTCCTCCCGCAGCTCCTCCGGCACGTCCAAATAGTGGTCATAGGCGTAATCCTGGTAGGGGGTGTACCCATGATCGCCGCCGTTGGACATCGTGAGATCGGCAAATTCCACCGTGTGGGACCACTGGCCCTTCTTCCGGGCCAGGTAGGCGTCCTCCACCGGCAGCATCCCCGCGCCCTCCCAATCCTGCTCCGTGAGGAAGTAGGGGGCGTAGACACAGGCACCCACCGCACCCACGTTGTCCACCGTGACTGTGTGGGTGTGGCTGCGGCCCAGGGCGGGGAGCAGCAGCGGGCTCTCGGGCTGGGGCGGCAGGCCGTCCAGCGTCGCCAGGTAGTCCTGATAGTCCTGCCACGTCCCGTCGGGCAGGGGCTTCCACACCCCGTCCTCATACACCGCCAGGGAGGTGCCCCGGAGGTACAGCCGCCCCTCGTAGTCGGACTTGACTTGCAGCACCGTCCGCCCGGTGTAGTTCAGCGGCCCCGCGTGGGCCAGATCCGCCTCCTCCGCCGAGCCCACGAAGGTGACGGTGGTGCGGAAGGGGCCATCCTCCCACCGGGGGAGCCAGTCCGCCATGCGGTTGACAAAGCTGGTCAGGCTTTCCTCCGCCTGCCTGGCCCAGGGGGGGCGGGTGTAGCCCTCCCGGGGGAAGGCCAGGGAGATCCCCGCCAGCAGCAGGAGGGAGGCGGCGAGGCTTACAAGTGTCAACCGCCCCCGGGGGGAGGGCGCGGCCCGGCGGCACAGGGAGGAGAGGAGCAGGGCGCACCAGCAGGCGCACAGGGCCAGGAAGGGGGGCCAGCTGGGGTACAGGTCCGCCAGCAGGCCGGGGAGAAGGGGGGGCAGGGTGAGCAGGGCCGCCAGCCACCAACGCCGCCCCCGGGCCACCGCCCAGCCCAGGGGCAGGGCCAGCCCCCACAGGGCCAGGATCAGGAACAGCCGGACAGCGGCCCGCTCCTCCAGGGCGGAGAGGCCCGATTCAAAGGCAAAGGCCACCCCCCAGTCCACCCGCTGGGCAAACAGCCCGGACACCGCCTCCACCGTGAGGCAGGCCCCGGCGGACACGGCCCGCCAGCTCCGCCAGAGGGCCAGCCCCCACAGGGCGGCAAGCGTACCCGCCGCCGCCCACCGGAGGCGGGGCAGGCTCCACACGCCCAGGGAGAGGAGGGCGAACAGCGCGGCCCACAGCAGGAACTGGTCCCGCTGGTCCGCCGCCCAGTCCAGGGGGATCAGGGGGACGGCGGCGGAGGTGCGGTACAGGGACAGGAAGGAGGCCGTCAGCCCCAGCAGGGCGCACAGCAGCACCAGCCCGTCCCCCAGGATGGCGGTGGGGGAGGGGCGGTTTTCCCGTTCAGGCATGGCTGTCCCCTCCTTCCCCGGCGTTGATGTGAATCCGGAAGGCCGGGCCGTCCAGGCCCTGGAGGCCGGCGGGGCAGCCGTCCAGGGCTGGGCCGCGCTCCCCGGCGGGGCCGGAGAGCAGGGCGGTGAGCATACGGTGGAACTCCCCCTCGTCCGCCACGGGGTGGAGCTGAGGCTCCCCCGCCCCGTCCAGCCAGAGGAGGGCGTGGGGCTGCTGGGCGTCCAGCAGGGCGCGGCTCATGCCCGCCGCCCGGTCCAGCAGGGCGTCCAGCTCCCCGGGGGTGCCGAAGCGGTCCAGGGTGAGCAGGGGCAGGGGGGTGACGGCCTCCGCCCGCTCCTTCACGATGAGCTGGTCCCACTTGGAGGACAGCTTCCAGTGCACCGACCGCAGGGGGTCGCCGGGGCGGTATTCCCGCAGGTCGTAGTCCTCCCCCGGCCCCCGGCGGGCGGCGTTCCGGGGGGTGGGACGCTGGCCCGCCCCCTCCGGGATCCGGGGCGGATCCGCCTGGACGGGCAGGGGCAGGCACAGCAGCCGGGCCGGGGCGGGCGGGGGCAGGCGCAGGGAGAACAGCCCCAGGCAGTCCCACACCCGGAGCTTGTCCGCCCGCAGCTCCAGCAGGCCGCAGTGCTCCGTGGGGGCGTTCGTCCGGGCGGGGTGGCGGCGGGCCACCCCGGTGAGCTCGAACCGCCCCCGCTGCCGCTGCCCGGTGAGCAGGTTTTCCTCCGTCAGCCGCAGGGTGATCCGGGCGATGGGCAGGGCGGGCGGGACGCTGGTGTCCACCGCCCACTCCGCCCCGCCGCCCCGGGCGGTGGCGGCGGGGACGGCGGACAGGGAAAGGCGGCACCGGAGCATCCCCGGCAGGGACAGGGCCAGGGACAGCGGGGGCAGGGCGATGCACAGGGCCAGCAGGAAGCGGCCCAGGTAATTTTCGTTGGTGATCTGGAACAGCAGCGCGGCCGTCAACGCCGCCGCCCAGGCCAGTCGCCGGAGCCACATGGCCCTACCGCAGCCGGGGCGGGCGCACCGACTCCAGCACCTCCCCGGCGATGTCCGCGGCCCGCCTGCCAACCTCCGCCGTCCCGGTGGGCAGAACCAGGCGGTGGGCGATGGCGTCCGTCCAGATGTAGCTCACGTCCCCGGGCACCACGTAGTCCCGGCCCCGGAGGTAGGCCACCCCCCGGCACAGGGCGCACAGGGAGATGGCGGCCCGGGGGCTGGCTCCCTGGGCCAGTCCCGGATGGATCCGGGTGGCCCGGACGAGCTGGAGGACGTACTGCAAGATCTCGTCGTCCACAAACACCCGGTCCACCTGGGCGCGCAGATCGGTGAGCTGGGCGCGGCCGGCGGCCTGGGCCACCTCCCCCATGGCGTCCCCCCGGAGCTTGCGCTGGAGCAGCTCCAGCTCGTCCGCCGGGGCGGGGTAGCCCATGCTCAAGCGCAGGGCGAAGCGGTCCAGCTGGGAGTCGGGCAGCAGCTGGGTGCCGGAGGCCCCGGCGGGGTTCTGGGTGGCGATGACCAGGAAGGGGTCGGGTACCGGGCGGGACACCCCGTCCACCGTCACCCTGCCCTCCTCCATGGCCTCCAGCAGGGCGGACTGGGTACGGCTGGTGGCCCGGTTCAGCTCGTCCGCCAGGAACAGGTTGCAGAGCAATGCCCCGGGCTGGTACTCCATCTGGCCCGTGGCCTTGTTGTAGAGGGAGAACCCGGTGAGGTCCGAGGGCATCACGTCGGGGGTGAACTGCACCCGGTTATACTTCAGGCCCAGGGCCTTGGAGAAGGCGATGGCCAGGGTGGTTTTGCCCACGCCGGGGATATCCTCCAGGAGCAGATGGCCCCGGGCCAGAATGGCCAGCAGGGCCTTCACCACGATGTCGTCCTTGCCCACCACGGCTTTCTTTACCTCGGCCACCACCTGGGCGGCAAGCTGTTTTTCCAGCATGATTGTCACTTCCTTGGCAACAGGGATGGGGGTATTATATCAAAAAAGGGAGGGCTTGAACAGCCCCCCTTGCGGTTTGACAGAATCCGTGTTAAAATGACAGCGGCCCCGTAAAAGGGGCCGGGCTATGCACATCCAACAAGCAGTTGACAGGCGGTCGGTCACACTACCCCGAAAGGGGGTGACTTCATGCGGATCACGCTTCATATCGGGCAGTATACTGTTACGATTATCGTGAAAAGCAGAAACCGCCACTCTGCCAAGTGACGGTTTCTCGTACGTTGAGTAAACCCAATCCTTAACAGGGCCGACCGCTTGGTGCATAGCCCTTTTATATTATAACGGGCCGTCTGCGGTTTGTCAAGCGGTATCCCTGTGCAGTCAAATTGCCGCCGGGAAAGCCTTTGCGAACTCAAAAATATCGTTGCAATGAATTTTACGATATCGTATAATAAAATTGTAAAGTAGCTGTCAAAGGCAAACCGGGTTATGTTGAGGAGAGCCTATGCGCATTAAGCTGAAATGGATGCTTGGGGTACTGTGCCGGACGGTGGATGAAGTGATCTGCGTAGTTGGCCACTGCCTGGTGGCTGGCGTCATACTCGCGCACATGGCAACCATCACCACCATTCTGTTTCGAACAGAACATCGCCTTTTTTGGGCGCACTATCTTCTGGTGCTCCAGTATAGCGGCCCCGCCTGTGGGCTGCTCGCATTTCTCTTATATATTCTTACTGAATTTGCCGTGTTTCCCAAACAAATCGTAAACAAACTGAAAAGAAGAACCAAGCTATATGAAGCGGAAGTTCTTGTGATTGTCTGGCTGTCTTTTGTGTCCTTCTTTGTATCGGGCTTTATGCTGGATTGGAAATGGAAGTACTTTACAGGAGACCCCTGGTGGCATGCCGCTGGAGGGTGGTACTTTCTTCCCTCCGCGGGACTTGGATTTTGCAGGAAATTCCAGAGCTTGTATTATGAAAGAATAGAATCCTTTTTCAGGGGAAATGACGCCTGATTATGCGGGCTAACCAGAAAGCCCTCCGCAGTCTATGACTGCGGAGGGCTTTTTTGCTCGGACGGGCCGTTCAGCCCTCTACCACATACTCCCCCACCCGGCCCAGGGTCTTGGGGGTGCACACCGCGGTGACCAGGATGGTGTCGGCATACTCCACCTGCTCCACCTTGGCCTCCCGGTAGAGCTGGTCCAAAAGCCCGCCCTTGTCGTAGGGCAGGGCCAGCTCCACCCGGCGGGTCCCCGCGTCCAGCCGTTGGGCGATGGCGGCGCGGAGATGGTCCAGCCCCGCCCCGGTGCGGGCGGATATGCTCACCATGTCCTCGCCGTGGGGGAGGATGTCCCCCACGAATTTGTCGCACTTGTTGAACACCTCCAGCCGGGGGGTGGCACCCGCCCCCAGCTCCTGGATGAGGCGGTCCACCACCGCCGCCTGCTCCCGCCAGCCGGGGTCGGAGGCGTCAATGACGTGTAAGAGCAGATCCGCGAAGGTCAGCTCCTCCAGGGTGGCCTTGAAGGCGTCCACCAGCTGGTGGGGCAGCTTGGAGATGAAGCCCACCGTGTCCGAGATGAGCACCGTGCAGGTGTCGGACAGGTCCAGGGTGCGGGTGGTGG
>ERZ779623.33-NODE-33-length-104136-cov-7.637475_pt1 | contig 104136 bp, 80 predicted proteins | sample MGYA00514189_ERZ779623 | MGnify/ENA primary metagenome ERZ779623 (study PRJEB29562, sample SAMEA4376712) | mouse gut metagenome | isolation source: Cecum | study: EMG produced TPA metagenomics assembly of the A DSS colitis mouse model was used to assess the... | reverse complement strand
AATCAGCTGCAGATACCGTCCTGTCAGATCCTTTAACATGTTCACTGCTCCAAGACCGTCTGTCAGGGCATGAAACACTTCCAAATTGATTCTTTTTTCATAATACGTTACCCGAAACAAAAATTTTCGGTTCCCATGAGGGTCAATATATCGACAGGGATACGTGGTCTCCCTCTGCACCTGGGGGATTTTCTTATTCTCCTCAAAATAGTACCAAAAAAGCCCTTTCCTAAGCCTTACTCGAAAATTTCGGATATGGGGCAGAATATCCTCTAAAGCCTGCTGCAGCACCTCTGGCTTCACCTGCTCCTTTAATGTTACCGAAATCCGAAACACCTGGCTCATATTTTCATTGGCAATCACAGGGAAAATCTTTGCTGTATTATCCAGCCTTCTCCACTGCCCATTTAATCCCTTCTTATTCATCATTCCTTTTCCTGACCTGCCTCTCCTCTTGTCATCACTGCTCATGAATTTTTACCAATATAGTAGTTCTTCATCCAATAACGTTCCCTATTTCTTCGGTTCAATACCATCTCAAAGCTCTAAAATCATATCATACCACACAGCCCCTCCATGAACCGACTGGGAAACCCCCAGGCTCCGATACCCAAATCTCTCATAAAAACCAATCAAATGCTCCTTACAGGTCAAAATCAGCCCTTTCCGCCCTCATTTCCTTGCATCCTCCATCAAATGCTTCATCAAATCTCCTGCCAATCCTCTATGCTGCCACTCCGGCGCCACATCCAAACCAAAGATACTCTGATAAGCCCCATCCGGCTTATGGTATGCTGTGTCTTCAAACATTTCATCACGGATCATCCTCTCATCGGTCACACATCCATTGATAAATCCCACGATCTGTCCGTCTTTCTCCGCCACAAAAAAGCTTTCCGGAAACGCCTACCATCAGAATCAAAATCACCCACACATTCAAATCAAGCAAGTCAAGCCATGCAAATATCTGCGGATTCAACTGTTCGATGCTACGCACGTAATATACGCCGCCCAGTTCATCCTGCCGGTTATCAGTGTCGATTGCTATTTCATACGTCGTATCTTCCAGCTTATCATAATCTTTCACTTGAAGCTCCACTCCGGTCACCTGCTCCGGTTGCCAACCATTCAGGCGATTCACCAGACTAAGGTCGGTCAATAAAAAAAGATTATCATATTCGGAAAAGTTTGTCTGATAAATTCCGGCAATAGTCAGCCGCCGGGCACGTACATCGTCCTGTATATAATAGGTATATATCTTATCCCCCAACTTCAACTTCATCTTCGTAGCCAAAGCCTTGGAAATAAGTACCTGATTACTGGAAACAGAGTCACTGAAAACCGGAATTTCGCCTTCCACCAAATATTCTTCCATGAAGCGGGGATCAAACTCCGGCCCTACACCTTTCAGCACCATTCCCTGAAAAGCATCATCCGTCTTTATCATACCCGGTTTGGTAGAAAAACGCTGTACGTGGCTTATTTCGGGATAACCGGCAAGAGCCTCCATCATGCTATCCCCCACTATAATTGGATGAGTCTCATAAGAACTGGCCGCATCCAGATTCGTTATCTGGATATGCGAGCCGAATCCTATGACTTTATTTCGCACTTCACTTTTGAACCCGATAACTACCGCCACAGCTATAATCATGACCGCCAGTCCGATAGCAATACCCGCCATGGCAATGAGGACCGCAGGACGTGACACCTGCTTTCCGCCATCGCTTTCACGATAGATACGCCGGGCTATGAAAAGTGACAGAGACAATTTTTTAGTGATTAATGATTAATCTACTCTTCCCGGATACGCTTCCAAAGCCTTCTGCAAGACAAAAAGCGCACGGGTTAAATCTTCTTTCTTCAACACGTAAGCGATACGGACTTCGTTGATACCAGAACCCGGAGTCGTATAAAAACCGGAAGCCGGAGCCATGAATACCGTCTGTCCTTCGTATTCGAAGTCCGAAAGACACCAGGCACAGAACTTGTCCGAATCGTCTACCGGAAGTTTAGCTACGGTATAGAAAGCGCCCATCGGAATCGGAGAATAAACACCCGGAATACGGTTCAGCCCGTCAATCAGGCATTTACGACGTTCCACGTATTCGTCATACGTCTCGCGATAGTATTCTTCCGGAGCATCCAAAGAAGCCTCAGCAGTAATTTGTCCGATCAAAGGGGGGCTCAAACGAGCCTGGCAGAACTTCATGACAGCATCACGTATCTCTTTATTCTTGGTAATCAGCGCACCGATACGGATACCGCATTCCGAATAACGTTTCGAAACGGAGTCAATTAGTACCACATTATTCTCAATACCTTCCAAATGGCAGGCAGAGATATAAGGAGAACCCGTATATATAAACTCACGATATACCTCGTCGGAGAAAAGGAACAAATCATACTTCTTCACCAAGTCACGAATCTGATTCATCTCGCGACGGGTATACAGATAACCGGTCGGGTTATTCGGATTACAAATCAGTATCGCTTTGGTGCGTTCGTTTATCAGCTCTTCAAATTTCTCCACTTTCGGAAGTGAGAAACCCTCTTCGATAGTCGTGGCAATAGTGCGAATCTTCGCTCCGGCAGAGATGGCGAACGCCATATAGTTAGCATAAGCCGGTTCCGGAACAATAATCTCGTCCCCCGGATTCAGGCAGGAAAGGAAAGAAAACAATACCGCTTCCGAACCGCCCGATGTAATGATTATATCGTCTGCCGTAAGGTTGATATTGAACTTTGCATAATATCCTACTAATTTCTCGCGATAGCTACGGTAACCTGCACTAGGACTATATTCCAGCACTTTGCGGTCAATATTGCGTATCGCGTCAATCGCGGCCTGAGGAGTGGGCAGGTCAGGCTGTCCGATGTTCAGGTGAAATACATGGACTCCGCGTTGCTTGGCAGCGTCTGCCAAAGGAGCCAGTTTTCTGATAGGAGATGCAGGCATCTCGTTTCCGCGAATGGATATGGTTGGCATAATTTTAACTACAAATTACTTAATTACTATTTACTTTATCTACTTGGAGCTGCAAATGTACGCAATAATTTGAATACAGAGACATAAAAACTTTAAAAACCTTAGCAAGGTTAAAAACGTTATGGGATTTTGAAAATAAAGCTATACATTTGTCATACGGAAAACTTAAAACAATATCATAATGACCATACACCTTATCTCATTCGCGTCACTACTTCATAAACAAGTCTCACTGCGCAGTTCACACGAAGCGATTTTGAGTGAACTTGAAAAATATTATACCGTAAAACTCGTCGATTATCAGGATATGAACAAGTTGACGAGTGATGATTTCAAAATTATTTTTATCGCTACCGGCGGAGTAGAAAGGCTGGTCATCCAACATTTCGAAAACCTCCCCCGCCCTGCCATTTTACTGGCAGATGGCATGCAAAACTCTCTTGCAGCCGCCCTGGAAATATCTACATGGCTTCGCGGAAGGGGAATGAAGAGCGAAATCCTTCATGGTGAACTGCCATCCATTATACAGCGTGTACATATACTTTATAATAATTTCCGGGCACAACGTTCATTATTCGGCAAACGTATCGGAGTTATCGGCACTCCTTCATCCTGGCTGGTCGCCAGTAATGTTGACTATCTGCTGGCAAAACGCCGTTGGGGCATCGAATACATAGACATTCCACTGGAACGTATCTATGAACATTTTCAACAAATCACGGATGATCAAGTAGGTGCTTCCTGTGCCGCAGTCGCCTCGCAAGCTCTTGCCTGCCGAGAGGGAACTCCTGAAGATATTATCAAAGCGATGCGGCTCTACCGGGCTATCAAGAAAGTATGCGAAGAAGAGAAGCTGGAAGCACTGACACTAAGTTGTTTCAAACTGATTGAGCAAATTGACACTACCGGCTGTCTGGCATTGTCCTTGTTGAATGACGACGGAATAATGGCAGGCTGCGAAGGTGACCTTCAATCCATATTCACCCTGCTTGCCGTGAAGTCACTGACCGGAAAAGACGGATTCATGGCAAATCCTTCCATGATTAATACACGTACCAACGAACTTATTTTAGCACACTGTACCATCGGGCTGAAACAAACGGAAAGGTATATTATCCGCAACCATTTCGAAACGGAAAAAGGAATTGCCATCCAGGGATTGCTCCCGACAGGAGACGTGACTATCATAAAGTGCGGCGGCGAATGTCTGGACGAGTACTACCTCTCTACCGGAACCCTATCCGAAAATACGAATTATATCAATATGTGCCGGACACAAGCCCGCATACGGATGAATACTCCGGCAGAATATTTCCTGAAGAATCCATTGGGCAATCATCACATTTTGATTCATGGAAATTTTGAAGATACATTGAATGAGTTCTTCCTGGCAAATGCCTGCAAACGAACCGAATAATATGCTGCGACATTTTTGTATTATTCTTAAGTATTATAGGGGGAAATACAAAAATGTTGCAGAGTTAGTAATCAAGCAGTTAAGTCTGAAAACGCCCTGTTTTTAAGATAAGTTCACAAAAAACAATAGGATGTTTTTGCTTTTTTCTGAAGAAAAACTGCACTTTTCTCATATCATTCTAATTATCAGCGAATTACCACTAATACTACCTATTATCTTCGTATCTAACTGGCAAATATCAAATTGCACTTGTGCAACTGGTCGGACAGACAAGTGTAACAACTAAGTTGCTCTTGTGTATCATTCCGGTTGCACAAGTGCAACCGGATAATTCAATTAGATGAAATGATCAATAGAACGGCAGAAAAGATTAATAGAATAGGAAGAAGTTATTAAATCTTCCTATTGTTTTTTCAAATCAACCGCTCAGTCTGGGTGCTGACGACTACATAACCAAGTCGTTCAACGAGGAGAAAGTGACGAAAAGGCGATTTAAAACAGTTTTTGGATTCAGGATACACTTATTTGGGACTTTTGTAGCACTTTCTTTAGAAGAAAAATCGCTTTCTTTGCTTCCGAAAACGAATTAAAAATTAAAATAATGGTTATGAGAACCTATTATCTTACCCTTTTATCCTTGATTTTTGCATTATATGCGGTGCATACTCATGCTCAAAAAATAGAAAACTTACCGGTCATGAAACAACAATCACAGAATGAATTGTTTCATCGATTGGATAAAGCTCCCCGCACTCCGGCTTTTGAATGTGAAGGATATTGGAGTTGGGGAAGCTCCGTTGTCAAAGGTGAAGACGGAAAATATCATATGTTTGTCTCCCGCTTCCCCAAGTCGCTGCCTTTCCATCCGGGATGGATGATTGCCTCAGAGATTGTGCATGCCGTATCTGATATGCCCGAAGGCCCTTACCAATTCAGCGACATTGCCCTGCCGGCACGTGGAGCACAATACTGGGACGGACGTTCCACCCACAATCCGCGTATCCTGAAGTACAAGGACAAATATTACCTTATATATATGGGTTCTACCCACCCATTCGGTGAACCGACTTATGATGAACTGACATTAAGCAGCCCATGGTGCATCGTCGGACGTGTCAATAAACGTATCGGATTGGCTGTTGCAGATTCTCCTTACGGTCCCTGGAAACGTTTCGACGAACCGATATTAAAAACAAAAGCCAATACTTTCTATAGCTATTTAGCGTCCAACCCTTCGCCTGTTATTCAAGAAGACGGCTCGGTGATGATGATTTTCAAAGGAAGGGCTCATACTGAAAACAGCAAATACTCGGACATGGCATTAGGAATCGCTTATGCTCCCAATATTGAAGGTTCTTACACGGTATTGAACAATGATCAGCCTATTTTCCAAGTGGATGGTCAGGGAGAAGCAGAAGATCCGTTTTTATGGAAAGACTCTAAAGGGTATCATGCCATCTTTAAAGATCACGTAGCCAAATATACGGGCGAAAGAGGTGGCGGAGTCATGGCTCACTCGACCGGCGGCGTCCATTGGACCGTAGATAAAGATCCAAAGGCTTACTCACGCACCGTAGAATGGGAAGATGGAAAAGTGGAAATGCAGGGACAGTTGGAACGCCCGTTCCTTCTCTTTGAGAATGGAAAAGCCACACATGCTTTCTTTGCCACAATGGATGGCCCCGGCGGATTTGAGAATGCTACAAAATCATGGAATATGGTGATTCCTTTGAAGTAACGGATAAAAATGCCTTTTTTAAAGAACAGCAGGAAATAGCATCTGATTTATTTGGAAAACTCAAGCAACAGAAGTATCTTTGTATCAAATACAATAATATTCGATAATAACATAAAACGATATTAACAGATACAATAACATGCCTTTGCTTTATAATTTTGACATAGATACCCCGGAAGAATTGCTGACCATATTAGCACAAAATCTTCAACAACGCCGGTTAGAAAAAGGTCTGTCAAGAGACGCTTTATCTACATTGAGCGGAGTTCCTGTGCCAACAATCGCAAAGTTCGAACAAAAGCATACTATATCATTAGCTTCGTACGTGGCACTGGCAAAAGCATTAGGTTATTCTAAAGCCATCAAAAACCTATTAGCAGAGCCGCTTTATAACACAATGGAAGAGCTGGATACTATTAACCGAAACAAAAACAGGAAGAGAGGGCGTAATGAAATTGATAAATAAACTAACGGTAACTTACCACGAACAGATCGTGGGAGAGTTGACCATGACTCCCGACAACCGTCTTTGCGCCTTCCAGTATGATAAAGAATGGTTGGCAAACGGCTTCTCCCTCTCTCCGCTAGAACTACCTTTAAAGCCAGATTTATTTATTGCACAACCTGAGCCTTTTTGGGGTAATTTCGGCATCTTCGAAGACAGCCTTCCCGATGGATATGGCCGTTACTTACTAAACCGCCTGTTGAAAAAGCAAGGAGTGAACGATATGGATTTAACCCCTATTCAGCGGTTAAGCATTATTGGTTGTTCGGGTATGGGAGCATTGTGCTATATCCCCGAAACCTTCATCGGAGAAGAAAAGTCGCTTCCCGACTTGGATGACCTTCAACAAATGGCATTGGACGTATTGTCGGAAAAATCGGATAAAGACGAAGATATACTCTACTTCAACAGCGGCAACTCAGGTGGTTGTCGTCCGAAATGCCTTTTCCATGATACCGAAGGCTCGTGGTTGGTGAAATTCAGGCATACTTACGACCCAAAAGATATGGGGCTAATGGAATACCGATATAATGAAATAGCACGTCAGTGCGGAATCACCGTACCTGACTTCAAGCTACTGGATGATAAATATTTTGCCACCAAACGTTTTGATATAGAGGCAGGTGAACGCATCCATATCGCAACTGCCGGAGCACTTTTGAATGAATCTATTCTGCAGCCAAGATTAGATTATAAAACCCTGTTACACCTTACCGGATTCCTCACGCAAGACCCTCTTCAAGTAGACGAAATGTTTCGACGCATGGTCTTCAACATATTGACAGACAACAAAGACGACCATGCCAAGAATTTCAGTTTCATCTGTAAAAGAGACAAATGGTACCTGGCTCCCGCCTACGACCTTACTTTATGTGCCGGATATAACGGTGAACACGCTACGTCCGTCAATAACCACGGAAAACCGACAATTGAAGATATGTTGCTAGTTGGAGAAAGCATCCGTATTCCTAAGAAAAAAGGATTATCAATTATCTGGCAAGTAGCAGACCAGTGTGATGAGATCCTATCTAAAGATTATAAAGATGCTATTTCTGATGTAAGAAAACCGTAGAATAGCATAAATCTGCCCCTACATACTAAACTTCTTACATTTATTCCCATATTACCACTTCATTTCAAAAAAAACATCTATCTTTGTCACACGTTTTCCAACCATCAGCGCGATGGAATAAATAGGAAGCGGTATTTAATTTCTTAATGGAATAAGTACGTATTATCTCTCCTGAACAAAACCTAGCAAGTTTTTCATCAACAGGGAGATGATACGACAGACACTCCACCTGAACGGCTGTATATCAACATATCCGTAAAAGATGTGTTATATATAAACGATTGGCGTGGATGTCTGTTGTTATCATCATCTTGTTGAAGGGTTTTGCTAGGACCTTGTTCAGAGATGTTGGTATTCAACAGCATCCATGCCTTTTTTGTATTCGGCCGGTTATTAAAATCCCCATAACAACCTTAAATCATACGCCCGCCGTCCGAACTACAAAAGGCTGGATGCACGTTGTACCACATAAACAAAATATATATCACTCACTATTGTGAAACACTTAAAAAAGAAGCATTATGTCGAAATGGATAAGCATAAACAAAGCAGCGGTAAAGTATGGATATAATAAAGCAATCATCCAGCTCTGGGCGGAAATGAGAAGATTTCCCATATCATATGAAGAAGATACTCCTGCCATTGACGAGAAAAGTTTCCAAGAATTCATAGATAAATGTAAAAGAGGAATTACAGCAGAGTATATCGATACACTGGAAGAACTGTGTATTGAAAAAACAAGAATCTGTGATATTTATGTCGAAATCATTGGAAAACAAGACAAGGAACTAATGCTGCAAAGAGAAAAAATCGCCCAAATAAGTGAGATACAAGCAACCATGAAAAGGCAAAACGTCCGGTTGCGGGATTGCAAGAAAATAGTTTCACAGTACAAAAAGTCTTTCAATGTCAGTTGGATAGAAAGATTATGGAGACGTTTGAAACGATTGATAAAATAGCATCTGATTTATTTTGAGGATTCAAATAATAGAAGTACCTTTGTTCTATATTATTAATTCATATAAATGCTATGGCTCGACCAATTAAAGAAACTCCGGTTTTAACTGGAAAAGATGCTAAACGCTTTGCAGAGAAAATGGCAAATCTCAAACCTGAAAGTAAGGAAGAGAAAGAAGCTGCAAAGAAAGTTTACGAGAAATTCAAAGCCATTGCTTCATTTACATTGTAACAATGGCTATTGAAAATTATGATTTTATACCGTTAAAGGTAGATACTAAAATAAAACCGTTTAAGTGCAAGGATAGTGACTTAAACGGTTTTTTGTTTGATGACGCACAAAAGTACTTGACAGAGCTAATGGCTGTAACTTATCTACTTGAAGATTTACCACAAAGTAAAACTGTTGCCTATTTTAGTTTACTGAATGATAAGATAACCTTTGATCCGGAACAACGTTCTATTTGGAATAAATTAAGCCGACGTGTGGCCAATCCTAAACGGAGAAAACATTATCCTGCTGTTAAAATAGGTAGATTAGCTATATCAGAAGAATTTGCCAGTCAAGGGCTTGGCAGAGATATTATACGCCTGATAAAATTCATGTTTACGCATGATAATCGTACAGGATGTCGCTTTATAACCGTAGATGCTTACCAGAATGCAGTAGGATTTTATCAAAGATGCGGATTTGACTTCATTTCAGAGAAAGACCAAAATGATGTCACCCGTTCCATGTTTTATGATTTGAAGCGTTTTCAAGATGAATAAAACATGTAAAATATGAACACTAAGAAAAGGGTATCAAAAGCCGGATTCTCTTAGAATCCTGAGCTTTTGATACCCTTATTAATTTCCAAACAATCCGGACAGGTCTTTTTAAAACCAACTTATCGTCCGTCTAACCAATTAACCAATTCTATTAGAAATCAGATTACACGACTTTTGTCACACTCTTTCCGCAATCTTTTCCAGTCGGCAGAGCAATCGTAGCAGAAGTGTTTCCTATTTCCACTTTCATTTCCTTGAGTTGCGTATTCATCGTCGGGTCTGTCACAGAGATTTTGTAGCCTTTTCCCTCTTTCTCGACAAGCAACACACAAGGAGCGGACACTTTCACCGGAATTCCCTGCCATTTCAGCGTTTCACCGGCAGAATAGAACACAGCTTCCAACACTTTCTTATCAGTGGACTGGACAGCTTGCACCAATGTGTCATTCCTGAGAACTGCAAACGGATTTTTCTTTGCCGGAAGTCCTTTACCGGCATATACAGCATAACCATACGTGCCATCCTTGACTTCCCGACCATGATCCACCCACACACGGAATATGTCAGCCGTTTCCGGAAGATTCTTTTTACCCTTGTTCGATAAGTTTCTCTTCAACCATTCGTTGGGACGGGTTTCGCAGCAAAAGAAAGCTTTCGATGTAAACTCCGGCAGAGGCATATAAGCGAATCCGCCTTCCTGCATTACCCACAATGACTTACCTTTATCAATCAACGGATTGACACCGGACGTCGGTTCAAGCTGTTTCTTCCCATCATACAAAGTGACTTTCCCCTGATGCGCAGTCTGCTCCATAGTAGTCCGTATCGTACCTTCCTGTTCCGGCTCCAGGTTGGTGACACCGGCTCCAAGAGCAATCATATAATCGCCCAGCATGAAATACGACTTATACGCTTTTACACCGAAAGCCACCGGATTGATGATTTTCACCTCTTTCTTTTCTCTGGTCATAGCGTCTACTTTCTCGAAAATAAAGCCTGCTACTGCATTTTGCCCGCCATAAGTCGCCCCACCGGCAAAGTTGTGCTTACTGGTAAATCCTCTCCAGTTGGTGAACGGTTTCAACCTTTCCTGACCTTCGCGGGCAGTGATTCCGGGCAACGCTGTCAAGTCCATAGCGCCAATCACTTTCCGGTATTCATCACCGTTACGCTGGAAATAAGTAAGCCCGTCGTTCGTATAGATATTATATTCGTCCGCAAAGTTATTGGCACTTTCCAAACCGTCGCAACGGTTGGAAGCCATATTCACCATCATATAATAATCAGCGTTACGCTTAATCAAGTCATCGTTATTATAGAACCAGCGCGTACCATTATAATGTCCTCCCGGATAACCGTCCATACGGATATTGTCTTTTTCCACTTCCGTGATAAGCTGTTTCAATTCGCGGACTTCATCCTCCGTGAAAGATTTCGGCCAACGTTCTACCGAAGCTTTCATCATCTGATGATAAGGAATATGAGCCGGCTTTCCTTCATAATATACCATTGAATAACGATCCAGGCACGGTGGAATGAATCCTTTATAATAGTAGAACGTGCTGCCACGATAGAAATTAAGCAACGCATCCACATTCTCACGGGTCAGAGTTTCTGCCCAGGGAGTTCCACGTAGTGTCCACAACAGATTCTGTGCACTCTGCGCTCCATGAATCGGATAGCCCCATACGAGACACTGCATACCATGTCCCCAACCGGCTCCATCAGCGGTGAAACCTTCATTCCAGAAAGCTTCTTCATAAGTAGGCTGCGACACACTGCTCAAACTGCCTTTCGCCACTGCCGCCACTACATCTACCATCGGAATGGAATCCAGCATGGCAGCCGTCTCCAGCAACGGGCGATAAGCCAGTGCATTTCCACCCACCCATGACACATGATGGCGGAATCTCTCCACACTTACAATATTCTTTTCCGTATCATCATTACGTTTGGGCTGTGTCCACGATTGAAAAGCCAGTTTCTTCAGCATTTCACAGGCAGAAGTGCGCAGTTTCATCGTATCCCCCGGCATATCCATCTGCTTGAACAGAGAGAAATAGACACCGCAGGCAGCTTTGGGAATAGCGAAACAAGAAGCGTGAAAGCGGTCGTTCGGTTGACGGCGGGTTTCGATGTCACCATATCTCAATACGGCTCTCCAAAACTTTTCCGGTACATCTTCCACTTTTTTCCTTTTGAAGTTGTTGGCAATCACCCACAAGCGTTCTGTCGCATCGGCAAGAAACAGTCCCATGTTCTGTTGATCCTGGAAAGACACCTTATCCAGCCATTTCTTATCATGAATCTCCTTCTCATAAGCTATCAGGTCTTCAAACTGCCCCTCTTCATTCAACTGTTTCAGGTAAGTATCCGCCTTATTTATCTTATTGCGGACAGGATACGTACTGTAATTCTGAGCATAATAATTGCGCAATTTAAGAACAGCCTTTTCCTTGTCCGACTGTGCAAAGACTACCACAACGCCTATCAGCAATAAAAACGACAGGCAAAAAATTCTTTTATTTTTCATATTTAACCGATTTAAAAATTCATTCAATAAACAGCCAGTTCAATCCGAACAATTCCTTCTTCGGAGTATCGGCAGGACGAACTTTCACAGTATATATCCCGGCTTCCGGGAATTTAACCTTGCCCAAATGGCGGGTGTAGAACTCTCCGAATCCTTTAGGCCCTGCCAGGGTCACAGCCTTGATGGAATCCACTCCTTCCACTTCCACCTGATAAGGCTGCCCGGCAGACGCCGAATCACAGGAATAACAGATTGCCAGTTCCCTCTCCCCTGCTTCAGGGATATACACTTTCCAGGAAGCAACATCATCTGCCGACTTCCATCCGCGGATACTGGTAGGAGATATATACCCCACTCCGGTGACATCCACTCCTTTCGCACGTTCCAGTCCGCCCGCCAGAGATGCTTTCGCCTGTTCCATCGCAATACCACCGAAGTTGATTTCGCCACAGAAACCGTTCTCTGCCTGTAATTCGCCTTCCACTTCCAGTTCGATGACCGAGTCATAAGATACCGGCTCGCTTATCGGCCCTTGTACATGCAAAAGTAAGCCTTTCTGCACAAATTCCACATTTTTATTATTCAAAGAAGGGATGCGTGCTGCCAATACCTTATTCTTCAATCCGTTGACACGGATAATGCCGTCCGAAGGCCATTCAAAAACATGCAGGTACACTTTCGTCTTACCATCCCCGGTACGCTGCGTGATAAGCCCCCAGTCCTGTGAGTCTTCAGCAAAAGGAGAAGGATAAGTGCCGTGAAAGCCAACCTTATTCTGATGTATCATCTTGCCTATTTCAGAGATACGGGTCTTGATTTCGGGCGGGATGGAACCATCGGCACGAGGGCCGATATTCAGCATCACATTGCCGCCTTTATAGATACCTTTCACGATTTCGCGGACAAAGTAGGTGGTAGAACGCCAATTCTGGTCATCACGGTTGTACCCCCAAGTATGATTGAAAGTCGCCGCCGTCTCCCATGTATGTCCGAGCGGTTGAGCCGGAAACTCATTGTCACCCATCGTCTGGAAATCAACGCCGTTATCTCCTACTTCATGAATCCCCAAGCGGGTATTTACCAATACGGTAGGGTCAAGTTCGCGCACCATGGCAAGCATGTCGCGCATCTGTTTTTCCGTCATTTGCCCTTCGGCAACAGGGTCTTCGCGCCAACAGTCGAACCAGAACAGTTTCACACCATAGTCCTTTATCAGTTCGGCTACCTGCGGCATTGCCTTTTCACGCCAGTATTTATCATACTCTTCTTCTGTCGGCAATTGGCGGAAAGGAGCCTGTACATCCCCGCGCCCTGCCGCAACACGGTCAAAACCGGGCTTTTGCTCGTCCGCATAGTCCCAGTCGTTATTACGTCCGTTCGGATGTCCCCAGTCCAACCAGTGGGAATAATAGGCACAAAGAACAATACCATGTTTCTCGCATTTCTCTTTCAAGCATTTCAATACGTCGAAATTAGTTCCCGACAGCTTCCCATAGGTATAGTCACTGACTTTCGAGTTCCAGAAAGCAACCCCGTCATGATGCTTCGTCACAAAAGTGAGATATTTGAATCCCCCCTCTTTCGTGGCAATCACCCAGTCCTCTATCTCCTTCTCGGAAATCGGCATGCGTTTGGCCATTTGATCCCAGTCGGACTTCTGTACCTTATTATGGCAGCGTATCCATTCGGCATATTCCGAGTTACGTACTTTCTCACCATAAAAACGACCGGACGCCGGAGTACACAACGACCAGTGAATCATTATGCCGAGACGTGCTTCCTCAAACCACTTGACTCTTTCTTTCTGCGTCCGCGGAAGAGGCTCTGTTTCTTTTTCGGGATTCCGCTTGCCGCAACTGAAGAATAACAAACCTGCGACAAGCACCAACCAACTTTTACTCATAATCATTTTTTTGATATTAGATTTTTTTTGATATTAGTGTCTTGGTACAAAGATAGGAGATACAAAAAAACTCCAGGGGCACATAGCGTACAATGCAGGTTAACTCCCCGTACAAATCGCCGTCTCAGATAGTACAGCCGCGATTTGTACGCATTGTGTCCGTCGTTTGTACTGACAATGCCGGTAGTAAATTGCCATAGTTCCGACATTTGCCGTATCAGTTTAAAAACAGAAATGTCTAATCTTAATTTAAGAACATGAAAAAGAATCGAATCTTATTTTCGAAAAGAAGCCAGTCCTTTCTTTGGATACTGCTTTTCTCTATTTCCACTGTCTTCGCACAGGTTGCCGTAACCGGAGTGGTGACAGACGAACTCAAAGAACCGATGCCCGGCGTAAGCGTCATTGTCAAAGGGACAAAAACGGGAACTGTCACCGATACCAACGGACGCTACCGTATATCAATGCCGAAAGGTTCATCCGTGCTCACCTTTTCTTTTTTAGGATACGCCGTTAAAGAAGTAACGGTAGGCAACAAGAAACAAATCAACGTCGAAATGAAAGAAGATGCCAAGATGCTGGACGAAGTGGTAGCCATCGGTTACGGTTCGGTGAAGAAAAGCGACTTGACCGGTTCCGTCAGCAAAGCCGACATGGGAGACTTGACAAAGGCGGCGGTTGCTTCCATCGACCAGGCTCTCGCGGGACGCATCGCAGGCGTACAGGTGGTTGCCACCGATGGACGACCGGGAGCCACCTCCAATATCGTCATCCGGGGTAGTAACACTATCTCCGACAGTTCCGACGGTTCCCCTCTTTATGTAATCGACGGTTTCCCGATGGAAGACCCTAACTTAGCAGCTTACAACCCGAACGATATCGAGTCTATCGACGTGTTGAAAGACGCATCGGCTACCGCTATCTACGGAGCCCGTGGAGCCAACGGTGTCATCATCATTCAGACGAAAAGAGGAAAGGAAGCTCCCCCTACCGTAACTTACGACGGTTACTTCTCCTGGCAGACGGAACCGCAGTTCCTCAAAATGATGGGAGCTTACGACTTCGTGAAGTTGCAGACAGAGCTGAACCAGTACAGCGAACAATACCTGGACAGAACTTACCTGAGTTATGATGAGAAGTTGGGTCGTCACCAGACATTGGAAGATTACCGTAACAGAAAAGCATACAACTGGCAGGACATCGTACTGGACGGCGCACCGTTCACCAGCCATCATGTGTCCCTCAACGGTGGTACGCAACGCACCAAATACAGCGCAAGTGCCTCTTATTTCCACCAGAAAGGTACATTGACCGGCTCTGAATACAACAGCTTCCGTACACGTCTGACCCTTGACCAGCAGATTACATCCAATGTTACCGTAGGATTTACCGTGAACTATGCCAACAACAAGACACATGGTGCCAACCCGTCCGAAAGTCACGGGGGATGGACATCGAGCCACTACCTTTTCTACTCCGTATTAGGATACCGCCCGCTGGCTTACAAGTTGGACGAAGATATATTGAACCAGCCTTTTGACCCGAATATCAACAGTGCTACCGACTACCGCTACAATCCGGTGAAAACCGTCCAGAATGAAGATTCCGGCAATTTAAGCCGCCAACTGAACATGAACGCTTACCTGACCTGGAAAATCACCAAAAAACTGGAGTTCAAGGTGACAGGCGCACTGAGTTCGAATATTGTCAGAAGTACCACATTCAATAATTCACAGACTTATTGGGGTGACGCACGTTACCAGCCCGACAAGCAAAACGGTAGCTTCAACTACAGGGAATACAACAACTGGTCAAACGACTACACGTTGACTTACCGCACGAAAGTGAAGAACCATAATATCTTGGGTATGTTGGGAGCGTCAATCTCCAGCAACCAGTATCAATACCTCGGCGGTCAGGCATCACTGGTTCCGTGGGAAGAACTCGGACTCTGGGGTATAGACCAGGGAACTCCCAAGAAGATTTATGCCGAGAAGACCGAGCAACACATGATGTCTTTCTTTGCACGTGCCAATTATGACTGGAAATCACGCTACCTGCTCACAGGAACAGTCCGTGCCGATGGTTCTTCACGACTGATATACAACAAATGGGGCTACTTCCCTTCAGCATCCGGAGCCTGGAGAATTTCGGAAGAAAAATTCATGAGACCCGCCCGTAAGTGGATGTCCAACCTGAAACTGAGAGTAGGCTGGGGTATCACGGGAAACAACCGTACGCAGGAGAATTATCCGTCACACCTGCTGTATGCCAGCAATGAGAATTATGCGTTCAACAACACCATGTCTCCCGCCATCTACATACGCCAGATGGCAAATAAAGACTTGAAGTGGGAATCCACTTATCAGACGAATATCGGAGTAGACCTCGGATTCTTCGGAAACCGTATCAATGCAGTCATCGACTATTATAACAAGCATACCAAAGACCTGTTGCTGTATGCCGACACTCCCCCATCCATCGGATTCGAACAAGTGCAGCAGAATATCGGTAGCGTTCGCAACTCCGGTTTTGAGTTTGCCATCAACACGGTCAACCTGAAAGGCGGAAACAATAAGCTGAAATGGACAAGTTCGTTCAACATCTCGTTCAACAAGAACGAAATCACCGCATTGTCCGACGGACAGACAAGCCGCGTAGTGGGCATCCGCTACCCGGAAATTCCGGATATGTATATCGCCAAGGTAGGCCATCCGCTTTCCGAAATGTACGGATATGTATTTGACGGAGTATATCAGTACGAAGACTTCAATGAAGTATCACCAAACACATTTGTACTGAAAGAAGGTATTCCCGACAACGGACGCAAGAGAAGCGAAATCCGTCCGGGCGACCCGAAACTGAAAGATATCAACGGCGACGGTAAGATTACGACAGATGACCGCACCATCATCGGTCACGGACTTCCGATACATATCGGCGGTTTCACCAATCGGTTCGAATACAAAGGATTCGATTTAAGCATTTTCCTGCAATGGTCTTACGGTAACGACCTGATTAACTACAACCGCAAACTGCTGGAAGAGCTCAAGAGCGCGCACACCAACCAACTGGCCACTGCGGTAAACCACTGGACACCCCGCACGGTCAACGCGGACGGTTCCATCACTCCGGGAAATTACACCAATTACCTGTGGGCTCCCACCAGAGGTTTCTACGAACCAGGATTCAATACCGACCGTGAAGTGGAAGACGCTTCCGTTCTCCGCCTAAAAACGATACAGTTGGGATACAACTTCCCCGCCAAATGGCTGAGCAAGTGTAAAATCAAATCACTGCGGCTCTATGTCACCGGACAGGATTTGATTACATGGACTAACTATTCCGGCTACGACCCCGAAGTGTCTACTCGCAACTCGTCCATGACGAGAGGATTCGACTACTCGGCATATCCGCGCTCGGCAACTTATACATTCGGTGTGAAAATGAGTTTGTAATAACCTGATAAAACGAAAGAAGAAAATGAAGAAACTATTGATATATATCAGCCTGGCAACTTGCCTGTCAGCTTGTGACTTCCTCGAAACGGACACTTACGATGAACTGTCGGAAAACAATGTGTACAACACCCTCGAAAGTTGCGAAGCAGGACTGGCGGGAATCTACGACCCGATGAGCAGTTCAAAGCTCTACGGCGGACACCTTATTACGACCTGTGATGCCGGTTCGGACATCATGGTGTACAACAAGCAGTATAGTATCGGTATGACAAAGCTCTACCTCAACAACTATACTTCCGTTGACAAAGAGCTGAAAGAAGCATGGACGGAACTGTACAAAGGCATCAACCGTGCCAATACTTACATCGAAGCCATCACCGACAAACCGGCGGATGTATGCAAGGATGAGCGTACCAAACAACGCCTGCTGGCAGAAGCCAAAGGTATGCGTGCCCTTTACTACATGAATCTGGTCAGTTTTTGGGGAGAAGTCCCCTTGCGCCTGACGGCTACCCGCGACCTGAAATCGCAGAAACTGAAGCGCAGCCCGCAAATAGACATCTACAATCAAATCATTTCAGACCTTGAGGAAGCCGAAAAAGGCTGCCTCACCGCAGACGAACTGGCACAAGCGGGACATATATCGGTAACCACGGCACAAGCACTGATGGCAAGAGCCTATATGTGGATGTCCGGTTATCCGGTCTATGCCGACAAATGGAACGAAGCATTGACTTACGCCCGCAAGGTAAGAGACAGCGAACTGCACGAACTGGTACAAGACCGTGGTGACTTGAACGGCTATGAAGCGCTTTTTATCGACCTGTGTTCCGACAAATATAACTGGAAGGAAAATATGTTTGAAGCGGAAATGTACGGCAACGACCTGAACATCACCCGCGAATCCGGTTCTATCGGCCTTTCAATCGGAATCACCCAGGGTTCGGCCCTCGACCCCGACAACGGTTTCTGCTACGGCTTCTATAACGGTACCCGTATCCTGTTCCGTATGTATGAAGAGGGCGACAAACGCAAATGGTGGAACTTTACCAACTATGGTTTCCAAACGGAAAAGATAAGCGAGAACGTGGAAAAGGTAACACGCAAGTACAAGACGGAATCCGAACTGAAATCCATGCGTGACGGAGATGCAGCCAAATACCGCAGGGAATATGAAGTAGTACGACCGCTGACACAATACAGCACGTCCATTAATATCCCCATCATGCGTTATGCAGACGTATTGCTGATGATTGCCGAAGCTGCCAACGAGGTGAACCAGGCTCCTACCCAGGAAGCGGTGGATGCCATCAATGAGGTAAGAAAGAGAGCGAAAGCCAGTGAAGTCAAACTTGGTGACTACGATTACGAAAGTTTCCGCGAACTGGTTCGCGACGAACGTGCCCGTGAATTGTGTTATGAAGGCAACCGCAAAATGGACTTGCGCCGTTGGGGCAAGGATTATTTCGAGAAACGTATCAAGATGCTGGCAGACCAGAACATCATCGTAGGCGGAGAATATGACGGCGACAAAATAGGTTATGATTTGGTATCTGGTGGCGGAACGAACATCAAGGCACAACCGGCTATCGAGCTGCAACCCAAGCATATCTATTTCCCTATTCCGGAAACAGAACTGAACACCAATCCTATATGCGGACAGAACGAGGGATGGTAATTTTATAAACGATAAAAGAACAACGCTTTATGAAGTACAAAAATACACTATTATATGGAATGCTCCTGCTACTGGCAGGTACATTCGAAGCCTGCGACAATAACGGCATTGACGACCTGGATTTCAGCATAAGTCTGGACAATCCGCAAGAAACTTTTAAAGTAGGCGAACCTGTTACTTTCAATCTGTACGGAGACCCTGATTATCTGCTCTTCTATTCCGGAGAATATGGTAAGAAATATGCTAACCGCAACAGGACAATAGCTGATGTGGAAGCCCTGAGTTTAACATACAACTTAGAATTAAAATATGCCGCCAAAAGATTCAGAAACGGAACACGCGTATTGATTTCGGAAGACTTCAACGGGATTTATGACGAAGAAAACATCAATAAAGCTACTTGGAGTGATATGAACGGACAATTGCAAGTACCTGTCATAGAGTCGGATAATGAGGGCTACGAACACGGAACCATCAGCAACGTGCAGGTCGATTTGTCGGACTACAAATATAAAAACTTCTATCTGGCCATCGAATATAATCTGCCTGCCCTGAATGAGGAAGAAAAAGGAAAGTATGTTCATCCCGATGTCTACTTCTATCCGAAGCTGAATCAGACCATAGACGGAAAAATGACACAGAAGACATCTCCGAAAGCTGATTTTGGATTTAACTTCGTAAGAATCAAATCGAACGACACTTCAAGTGACAACCCGACCGTTACCGCAGTAGACGACTCGAAAGTTTCCATCAATGGACGTAACGGGAAAAACGGTACACACGTATGGGCAATCAGTTTGCCCATAGATGCAGCAAAGGTCAGTGCGGACGAAGGACTTTCTATCAAGAACTATTCCGCAGCCTTGCCCAAATACTCGCACATTTACAACGAACCGGGCGAATATACGGTCACTTTCGTTGCACGCAACGCCAATGCATGGAATTGCACGGAACAGGTAAAAGAGATAAAAGTAACTGTGGTGGAATAATGTCCGACATACACAGCCTAATAAATAACAATCATTAAAATCACATGGAAAACAAATTACTTTATACAGCTTTATTAATGGCCGCCGCATCGCTAACCTTCTGCGGATGTGACAATAACAACGAAGGAGAAGATGAAATACAGACCACCGACACGCCTTTGGTCTTGACCGGGAAAAACTACAGTTTCGACCCGAAAGCCGCAGGTGCAGAGTGGAAAAACGGAAAGAATATCGGTATCTTCCTGACGACGGAAAATGGAGAGGAGATAATAAACTCTTACGAGAATGTTTTGTATAAGTCCATCGAAGTGCCTGCGGGCTATTTTGCCCCGCCTGTGGGAGACGACCCTGTCTATTTCCCGCAAGACGGCAGCAAGACGAATCTCATCGCCTACTTCCCCTACTCGGAGAGTCTGACGGAGAACCGCATTGCAATGGATGTATCCAACCAGAACAGTGCATCGCCCTTTAATTTTCTTTATTCCAACAATTGCAAAGGAGTAGGTAAAGATAATAATAAGGTAGTTATGGAACTCCGTCCGGTGTTGTCACAAGTCGTGCTCGACCTTGTTCCCGGCGACGGAGTGACGAAGGAATATCTGGAAGAAGCAACCGTCCTACTGAAAGGGATGAATAGTAAAGCACAGTTCAATCTGCTGAGCGCTCAGTTCGAGAACTTAGAAGCAAAGAAGGATATCAAAATGAGAGCCAGTGAAACAGCCAACAGCGACACGGCACAAGTGATTCCGACAGCTTCGATAGAAGGCGCCCAACTTTATGTTTCACTCCCCAAAATGAACCGGGAATATACTTGGGAATTATCGGAAAAGTTATCTGAGCTTAAACAAGGTTATCGTTATATATGTACTGCCACAATTTCTTTGGACAAGATTTCCGTTGAAACAACGGAAGAACCGATTGCAGACTGGACTGACGGTAATCAGGCTACCGGCAATTTGCAGGAGAACTGGATACAGAGGACAATTGACGATTTACCGACAGGAGCAATAAAAGTAGAGACAGTAAATGATAAGCCCTGGCAATACGAGATTGGCAACTGGATTTTTGTAGCGAAGAGTGTTAACCAAATCGGAGAAGCGGCAGTTATCAATGAATCGTCTTTGGGACACAACGTGATACATTGCAAGATAAACGACAATAATACTTGGTATAAGACCTACATCGCTCACAGAATGCCGACTCCGAAACGGGAAGTATATACTCTCAAATTCAAAATGAAAGGTACTGCCAACAAGTCGGTAAGATGTATCATCTTAAGAGAAGATAAAAAGATTATAGCTATCAATGCCCCCGATAATAAATATCAGGGAGCCTATATGCTCAACCTTACAGAAGAATACAAGGAATATCAGATAGACTTCGATTTCTCCAAACAGGTTTTAAGTATCTATAATACCGTCACAGACTATACAGAAACAACAGATGAAGTCCTGGAGAATCTGTTCCTTCAGTTCTCACCTGCAAACAATGATACTGAATTCTACCTGTACGATGTAGTACTTGAACTCAAAAAGAACTAATTAATAACAACTCTAAAAAAACAAGAAGTATGAAAACAATGAACTTTAAACTGGGATTGGCATCTTTATTGGCTGCCGCCCTTCTGACTTCAATGAACGCAAAAGCATCTGACAACAACGCCGACAAGCAAAAAGACAAAGTGGAAATTAAAGCCATCGCCAGCTTGCCTGTGGGAAAAATAGACCCTGTACACGATGACAAGACCAATCCCGAAGAAACAGACTTATGGCTCTATCGCGTGATGAACGAACTGGAAACAGGAGACGTAAAGGTGGAACTCGACAAAGCTCTGAATCGTAACGTAATCCGTTGCGACTTCTACCAGCAGAAGAGCTGGTACGGCACTTACCTGTGCTACCGTACCAAGAATCAGGAAATGCAACGCAAAGTATATCGCCTCACTTTCAAGGCAAAAGGCACTTCGGGCAACAACATGAAAGTTATCATCGTCGGCAATAACGGCAAGGAATGTGTCATCACAGCGCGCAAGAGCGAATCCGAAACGCCTGCCGGATACAAACAGATTAATCTGAAGAAAGACTATACCGAATATGTACTCGACTTCGACTTCTCCCAAAAAGTAAAAGCCCCCTACCCGTATCCTGACGGCAACGGTGAACTGGGAGAAACATCGGACGAAACGCTGACTAACTTCTTCATCATGTTCTCTCCGAACAGTGAATTCACCAAGTTTGTTCTGGACGACGTGAAACTCGAACTGAAAAAGTAACACAACTTCCATAACAATTGAAAATCATGAAAACACAATACTTACGATTGGGAATAGCGTCTTTATTGACGCTCATTCTCGGTTCGTGCAGCCAGGATGCAACAGACGGTACATTCCCCCAGGAAACGGGTAAAGAGATTGTTTTCAGTACCAGCATCATGCAGACGCGCACGCAGACCACCGACCGGAAGACGGTGTTTGTAGACGAAGACCACATCGGGGTCTTCGTCCTCAACCGGTCTACTTCCGCAACTCTTCACAGCAACCTGAATTATCTGTATAAAGAAAACGCATGGAGCTCTGAAACTCCCGTCACTTTCCCTCTCGACGGAAGCGATGTCAATTTCTATGCTTACTACCCATACGCAGAAGGAAGCACGGCAACCGTTTTCGACTTTACCGTCAGTACAGACCAGGCAGCCAACGGATTGAACCCGAGCGACCTGTTGCTGGCTGAGAACGTGACATCGGAAGCGAACGATGAGGCGGTTACCCTTTCATTCACCCATGCCCTGGCGTTGCTTGAAGTAAAAGTCACCCTACCCGCAGGAGTAAAGGCAGACAAAGTGATACTGAAAGCCCACACGACCGCTTCGGTAGACCTCAAAGCACAGACCGCAACTGTGAAGTCAGATGTGCCCGTATCCGAAATAACTTTGATGAGGCTCAGTGACGACACCTTCCGCGGTGTAGTCCCCGCACAGGAATTAAGCGAAAGATGCATCAAAACCATCGGTGACAACGGCGCGTCATATCGGTACACAGCCGACAGTCCGACGACATTGCAAGCGAACAGCATTAATACGATAACCGCCATTTGCCAATGAAACGACTAGGAAACATGCCGGGAAAGAGTATTCTTTACCTGTTTTGTCTACTGGTGATAGCGGCCTGTCATTCCGACGAAAAGCCGGAAGAGGCAGGCCCTTTGCCTGTTGTACCCACCCCTGAACCGGAGCCCGAACCGGAAACGTCCGATTGCAAGGCATGGACAGACTTCGTGGCAGGTAACGAAGCGAACATACTCCTTGATTTCTCCTACGCCGGATACAAACACGGAGAAACGGCACCACCCGATGTATGGACATTGGGATACACTGTTTATGATGTCACCGACTACGGAGCCATCCCCGACGACGGCAAATCCGACCGGAATGCCATACTGAAGATTCTTGATAAAATAGGTATCAACGGTAACCGCAAAGCCAACGCCATTATTTATTTTCCCGAAGGTGAATTCATCCTTTATGATGAAAGCGACCGGGGCGGCACGGACAACGACGTGAGAATGCAGATACGTGCCGGAAATATCATCCTAAAAGGAGCAGGACGAGACAAGACCATCCTCACCATGGCAGCCCCCTACCCGCCGCTGCCCAATGTGGAATGGGCAGGCTCCATGTTCGACTTCAAGAACTGGAACGGATTCTCGAACCTGTTGGCAAAAGTAACGGGAAGTTCGCCGAAAGGCAGTTTCTCCGTTGAGGTGGCTTCTACGGGAAGCATCCGTCCGGGCAACCGCGTCTGCCTGAAACTGGAAGACAACTCTCCCGAACTGATTGCCGAAGAACTGCATCCTTATCGGTGGATGACTTCCATGACGCAGTTACAGACGCAAGGCGTGCAAGTGTACGATTTCCACGAAGTGAAATCCGTCAGCGGCAACCGCATCACCTTCACCGAGCCCATCATGCATGAAGTGAATCCCCGCTGGAACTGGACTGTCTGCCACTACGACTGCTACGAGAACGTGGGAGTGGAAGACCTGTCTTTCAAAGGGCAGGCAGGAGAGGATTTTGTTCATAGCCAATGGTATGAGAACTCCGCCTACAAGCCACTCGCCTTCCAGCAGATTGTCAATGGCTGGGTACGCCGGGTGGATTTCTACAGTGTCAGCGAAGCGGCCACCTTCACCTTGTGCGCCAATATCTCCGCCTACGACATCCACATCGGCGGAAACCGAGGGCATTGTTCCGTACATACTTCCGGCTCGTCACGGGTGCTGATAGCGGACGTAAGGGACGAAGCTAAATCCAAAACGATGACAAATGCAGGACAATGGCATGCAGTAGGTGTCAGCAAGCAATCGTTGGGAACAGTCATCAAGGACTGTATCTGGGGAAATGACACTAATTTCGAATCGCACGCTACACAACCAAGAGCAACCCTGCTGGATGGTTGCATAGGCGGATTTCTCCAGTCCCATCAAGGTGGGGATACGAATCAATTGCCCAATCATCTGGACGATCTGGTACTCTGGAATTTCTGCGCAACCCGTACCCTTTCCAACGAAGCCGACAAGTGGATATGGTGGAGCGACGAACGCGGCTGGAAATTTCTTCCACCGGTTATTGTCGGTTTTCATGGAGAAAATGTTAATTTTGAAACTTCACACGTGAAACTGATAGAGAGCTATGGCAAGAAGGTTCGCCCGCTTTCCCTCTATGAGGCCCAGTTACAACGTCGGCTGGGATATTTGCCGGATATTGATTATCTTAAATAAAGTATCTTTTATTCTTCCTGATTATCTTCCTTATTCCCCGTCCGGTAATACAACGGGCTGATGCCATACATATCCTTGAAACAACGGCTGAAATAACGTTGGGAACTGAACCCAGTACGGTCTGCAACTTCGGTAACAGACAAGTACTGTTCATGTTTCAGCAACCAGGCGGCTTTCTTCAAACGTATGGTCAGTATGAACTCGTTCGGCGTCTGCCCTGTGATAGCCTTTATCTTGGTGAAGAAATTGGTACGTGAGATATACAGTTCCTTTATCAAATCGGACAAAGAATACTCCGAGTTATCCAGATTCTTCTCGATAATGGCAACCGTACGATCCAGCAAGTCCTTATCCATCGGATTCGTAGCCAACATCTGCACCTGTGTCTGCGGCTGTTTACCGAACTTCTCCTGCAATACCCTGCGGCTGTTCACCAGATTATTACATCTTGAAATCAGCAGGTTCACATTGAAAGGCTTTGTGATATAATCATCCGCGCCAATCCGCAACCCTTCGATAGTATGCTCGATGGCGGTACGTGCCGTCAGCAATACAACAGGGATATGGCACGTCTCAAAATTCGCTTTTATCTGCTTGCAGAGTTCTATACCCGTCATCTTTGGCATCATAATATCACTTATAATGATGTCCGGCATTACTTCCTGAGCCTTTTGCAACCCCTCTTCCCCATCGGAAGCGGTCACCACTTCATAGTAAGGTTCAAACAATCCTGCCAGCATCTCCCGCAAAGAAGTATTGTCTTCCACAATCAGCATTTTAGCCCCTTTGATTCTGTTTTGCACATCTTCGTCCATCACTTGCTGTTCCAGTTGCAACTGCGGTTCGGCAGGCATACTCAGAGGTTCTTCTTTCACAGGTTCGGTGTCAATCTGTTCTTCCAGGAAATGCTCTTTGCCCAGTTTCAGATAAATGGTAAAGGTGGTGCCCTTATCCAAATGGCTGCTGACCTCAATGCGTCCTTTATGCAGTTCGATAATACCCTTGCTCAAAGCCAGACCGATGCCCGTTCCCTGAATATTGCCTGAGTCAGCTCCCACTTGATAGAAACGCTCGAAGATTTTTTCTATCTCTTCCGGACTAATGCCCGTACCGCTGTCGCGGACTTCAATCACTGCCTCTTCTCCTTTCTTATATACATTCAAGGAGATGGTTCCCCCTTTCGGCGTATATTTGAATGCATTGGACAGCAGATTATTTATCACCTTCTGCAACTGTCGCGAGTCATACCACACTTCCAGATGCTCCTCTCCCTTATCAAAATGGAAATGTATGTTACAAGTAGCGGCATACTCCACATAAAGGAGATAATTCTCATACAGGAAATCAATCAGTTCATGCCTGCTCACCTTTATCTTCATATGTCCCTGTTCCTGCTTACGGAAATCAAGCAGTTCGCTAATCAACTCCCGTAGCTGCAAACCGTTCTTGTAGATGTTCAGCAACTTATTGTAAGCCGCAGGCGAAAAAGACTGCCCCTGAAGCAGCATTTCTATCTGCCCGATGATGATGGTCAGCGGAGTACGGAACTCATGGGAGATATTGGTAAAGAAACGGAGTTTCGACTGGTTCAGTTCCTCTACATCACGGATATGCTGCTGCTCGTATTTCAAGGATTCCTGCAACCGGATACGGTCACGATACGCCTTGATGAGATAAAACAGGATAACGGCTATGACAATGACATAAAGCAGATAAGCCCACCCCGTCTTATAGAACGGTGGCAGGACGGTTATCGCCAGACGGCATTCCGACTGGTACACATGGTTCGCTCCCACAGTTTTGACAATCAGCGTATAATCTCCCGCGGGAAGATTGGTGTAGGTAATCATCTTCTGTCCATGCGTTTGCGCCCATTCATTAGAGAAACCTTCCAGTTTGTAGACAAGTTCGTTCTTATTCGCCGCAATGTAATTGGTCATGGCAAATTCAATGCTCAGTACGGAATGGTTACTTTTCAAGGTAATGGAAGAAGCGTCATAGAGTGAAGATTGCAGGATGCCGGTTTCATCATTGATACCGACTTCATCACCATTCACCCACAACCGCACGGGGATAATACTGAAAGGTTTGAGAGGTATGTACAAGTCTTTAAAATATAAAGAAATAATGAATTTCACACCACACAGAAATATTTCCCCATCCTTACACTGGTAAAGCGACTTCTCGTTGAGTGTAGTAAACGGAAAACCACTCTCGGCACTATGGTTGTTGAATACCTTGGTATAGTAATCGAAGATAGTGAATCCCTGGTTCGTAGTCAGCAACAACTTTCCATTCTGGGATTCGACGATGGAATAGACGCAATCGCTGCCGAGCTTATTGTTCCGTGCATTGAAGTTTTCAAATTTCCCTGTTTCCCGGTAGAAGACGTCGATACCGGAACCGCTTGTGGAGAACCACATATTATGATGCCTGTCCTCAATGATAGTATTCACCCTGCTGTAACTTATCGAGTTTTCCGCTTCGGGCGAATAACGGTAATTTATCAGCTCTTTGGTGTCAAAATGATAGGCATATACGCCACTGCCTTCTACCGCAACCCAAAGAATCCCTTGCGAATCAAGATACAGGCTGTTACTGAACAGATCGAATAACAAGGAAAACTTCTCCGTCCGCGGATTGAAAAGGAATACACCGCCATAAGAGGCCAACAGAATATCCTGACCATAAGGAATAATATCCAGAACCACGTTGGACGAATTTTCACTACGACTGTCAGGCATACGGTATCGGGTAATCCGGTCGGTCTTGATATCCAATTTATTAAAGCCTTCCTGATGCGTACCTATCCAGAGCACATCTTCCTGCGAGTCATAATATAATGATTTTATATTGTTGGACGAAAGAGAATTCTCCCCTTCTTTATGTTTATACCACTTGAATTGTTTTGTCTTCCGGTTGTAATAGTTCAGTCCGCCGCCTTCGGAAGCTATCCATATATTCCCCCGCTTGTCCTCTGCCATGCAGCCGATGACGGGATAGGTCAGTCCTTCGCTTTCATTCTTTCCGGGACGATAGTAGGTGTAGATTTCATATTCGGGGTTGAAGTAGTTCGCTCCGCCAAAGTAGGTTCCCACCCACATGGTTCCCTGATGGTCTTTGATGATACAGTAGACAGAGGAGTTGCTCAGGCTGCCCGGCACATCGGAAGGGGCATAACAGGTAAACTTCCGTGTTTTCTTATCAAACTTGTCCAGTCCGTTGAAGGTGGCAATCCACATATTTCCCTGATTATCCTCACAACAGTCCCTTACCGAATTGGACGAAAGTTCTTCCTTTCCCGTTTTCCTGCCGTCCGTATAGTGAGCTATTCCACTATCCGACAGATGGAAAAGCCCGTCTTCCCAAGTGCATATCCACATATCACCGGACGTATCCTGATACAGGTTATACACATAGACCTGAGGCAACACACACTCCGGCACACTGTGTCCTTTCTTGAGACAATACAATCCTTTACGTGTCCCCATCCACAGGTTTCCGTCGTCATCTTTCAACAGAGACACAATCAGTTGATGGACATCCAACGAACAATAAGGTTTCAGTTCACGTGACTTCGGGTCATAATAATTCACCTGCCAGTTTCCACCCGTAAACAGCGTATCAGCTCCATAGGTGATATTATACACTCCACCTTTCTGAATGGTATGAAACTTTTCCGAATACATGTCAAACTCACATAATCCTTCCGATGTCTGTACATACAACATTCCTTTATCATTTCCGCAAATATTCCGGATCTGATTGCCCACAAGTGAATGTTCGTCTTCCTTGTCATACTTGTAGTATTGTATCCGGTTGCCGTCATACACATTCAGCCCGTCGCGCGTTCCAATCCATATCCGTCCGAGCTCATCTTTGTGCAAGGCATAAACGGAGAATTGGGACAGTCCGTTTTCTGTGGATAGATAGTTGAAGGATATGTCTTGGGCTGAGAGTGTGGTGGTTCCTGACACGGCTATCAACCAAAGGCATAACCGCAGGAGTGTATTTAAAGAGTATAAATGTGTGTATCTCATAAATATTCTGTATTGTTAGAAGCGGAACAAAGATACTAAAAAAACAAGTATGATTATACTTAGATTATAAAATCTCTTATTCACATTCATCACGGTTTCCTTAAGTTCTCATTCATAGACAGTTCCGGTGAAGAAGAGATAAGAAATACAGTATTCACCAAGGTTCACGCCTTCACGCCCTTCCTTGAATTTGCATTCTTCCGACTCATATCAGCAATCAAATGACATATAGTACATAAAGGAAGGACGACTGATAATGATATGGTTGGGGTAAGCAACAGCTTTTTCAGTATCAGCCGACTAGAGTTGTCCACTTAGCCAACTATAGCCGTCTGATTAGCCGACTTGAGTTGACTATGTAGCCGACTTAAGTCGGCTGACTTACAGATTCAATGATTGATTAAACAAGAATTAGACTTTGCGTCCATCTCTTCTGATAACAGACAAGATACACACTATATACAATAATTTTAGCACAGTAAGCTTGCATACAACTTCAATAATTACACTCTCCTTAATCGTCATTATTAACGAAAGCTACATTTTTTAGCAAAAACTTCCCCGACAGTTATTTTATCCCAAATGGTGATTAAGTTCGTGATAAATAACAGAAAGGAACACAAATAATGAGACATAAGCTCTATTCAGTTTCTTGCATCCAACCTACAAGTATATAATTCAATTTTTTCCTTCTGCTGTGGGAGTAAACCAAATATTCTTTTTTAATTCTGTTTCAATCTTACGATATACGGATAAAGGTATTGTAGCGCAAGGCCAAAAAGAGGAGAATTGAAACTCGACTTCTGAAACTTGCCCTGAATTAGAATCGATATAAAGTAATATTGTAAATTTAGAACCTTTCAGCCTTTCTTTCTCGAGACTCGAAAATACATCATTAACGATTTCAATACGCTTGGGTGCTGTCCAGTCCTCATCCTCTACCTTTCCCTTATAACTATAATATATTAGGAGTAGATCCCATTTTTTCATCCACATCACACTGATAAGTATAACCGTCTTCATTGAATGTTCTTGTTGACCCATAATAACCTTTACGAGAATTTTGCAAAAGGATTCTTCTGGCTTCCTCTTCGTCAGCTTGAGTAGTAGTCTCAGGTTTATGCGTCAAAACCAAATCTTATGCCAGACTTATCTTACCAACAACTCTTCCATCGAAACCTGTGCCGGACTGCCATTCAGCGCTTTGGCATCCAAGCGAATGAAACGGGTGGACACCTTATTGCCAAACAGTACTGTCTGTGGTATCGGATTATTCATAATATTACTAAACTCGCCATTAGTCGGTACTTCTGTCCATATCTTCCCATCATTACTTATCTGGAACTTATAGCGGAAAGCAGTGGTCGGTTTTGCTTCGGCTCCTGCGGGAGCGTATGTAAATCCTGCAATAACAGTCTGCTCTCCCAAGTCAATCGTGACAGGAGATGATGACAACAGACGCCAGGCATCTTTGGACATACTTTCTTGTGCCACCTGCGGTGATTCGTCTTGCAATGGAGCGGCATAATAGGCTGCTATCCGGGATACGTTGGCTATCAGGCGACATTCGTCGATAGTCACCCGGATTTTATTGGCTTTCACGGTGGGGATACGCAGCAATCGTTTATAGCCAATTGTGGTTCCCTGTCCTACGATTTGCCATCCTTCGGGCGTCAGCGCCTCTACTGTGAACTTCTCAACCCGCTGTCCTTTAGCGATGTCTTCCTGCAACATTATTACGTTGACAGAAGTTTCCTGTTCCAACTGATAAATCCGGCTGTCTTGTGGGGCGGCACACCATAGGTTCATTCCGTCTTTTATCTTGTCCGAAGCAAATACCTGCTTTCTATAATCGACAAATTCTTTCAGCCGGGCGGCATCCGCTTCACTGATAAGCCCCCGTTTATCCGGCGGGATATTGAGCAGGAGAACGGAGTTGTATCCTACCGACTGGTAATAGATTTCCATCAGATGCTGCAAAGTCTTCACTTGAGCGTCCTGTTCTTTATGGTAGAACCATCCCGGACGGATAGATACATCCACTTCCGATGGATACCAGAACAGTTCGCGAGCCTTTGCCAGCATCTTGCGGCTGCCCAAATCGGCAGTTGTGCTCGATACATTGAGAAGCTTGTTATTTTCGGTAGAACGGCTATAAATGCTCGGAGTACGTACCGTAGCCCCCCATTCGGTTTCACGGCCGATGCCTTTCTCATTTCCTACCCAACGTACATCATCGCCCATGATGGCCGCTACAGCTTTGGGTTGCAGGCGGCGGATAGTCTTATAATAAGCATCCCAGTCATAGACTTGTTTTTTACCGTTAGGGCCTTCGCCGTTGGCTCCGTCAAACCATACTTCGTGGATTTCCCCGTAATTGGTCAGCAGTTCCGTAAGCTGGCGGACAAAGAAATCGTTGTATTTTGGAGAATCCCCATAACAAGCGGCATTCCTGTCCCACGGAGAGAGATAAACTCCGAACTTCATGCCATACTTGTCACACGCCTGGCGAAGTTCTTTCACGACGTCCCCTTTTCCCTGTTTCCAGGGAGAAGAAGCAACAGAATGAGGAGTTGTTTTCGTGGGCCACAGGCAAAAGCCGTCGTGATGTTTGGCGGTGAGGATTACCATCTTAAAGCCGGCATCTTTTAGAGTACGTACCCATTGTCCGGCATCCAGTTCGGAAGGATTGAAAAGGGCGGGGTCTTCCTTGCCATCTCCCCATTCATTGCCGGTGAAAGTGTTGATACCGAAGTGCAGGAAAGCAGTCAGTTCCAGTCGTTGCCAATTCAACTGCTCCGGAGTGGGAACCAAACGGGCTGCCATATCCACTTTCTGCTCCAAAGTGGCATTGGCGGGAAAACGGAGATGCTTTACAAAGTAATCCTCTTTCGTTTGATGCGACTGCAAATACGAAAGTTTTTCTTTCTCTTTTCTACCAGTTGCAGACATTTCTAATGACAACACGCAAAGTACCGCCACCAACCAGCTATTTAATAAAAGTTTTCTCATCTTTATTCGATATTACATATTATTATCACCATAAGTCATTTTCACGTTCAGGGAAGTATGGTTATTTACGGGTACTTCCAGTTTCAGGTATCCTTTCTTTTCAAAGACCAGAATGTCGCTTGCGGATACACGTACCTTGTATCTCCCTTTTGAATCGGTTCGTCCCAGTCCACGTCCGGAAGTTTTTGAATGGATGGAAACACCGTCTATCAATGTAGCCTGCACATCTCTGACAGTGCCGCTTACGGTTATCTCTTTTCCGGCTGATGCGGATTTGCTTACGGAAGATGCCGGAAGATTGTCCGAGGCGAAAACGGATTGTCCGTCCGCTCCGACAAGCTGTCCGTTTGCTCCGATATGAATAGTCTGCTTTAGTAAGATACGGTCGGAAGCGGTTCCCAATTGCAGTTCAAACGCACCGGGTTCTATCAGTCTCCTACCATCTTCCAAGGTAAGGGAAAGTTCGGCAACCGGGAAACTGAGAACGCCTTCCCTAGTCTCTCCCGGTTGCAATTCAACTTTCATAAATGCGCGCAGTTGTTTTATGGGGGTCACAACTGAACTTACTTGGTCGCGCACATAAAGCTGGACAACTTCTTTCCCTGTTTTATTTCCTGTATTCCGGATTTGTGCCTTTACGCGGATGGAATCATGTTCCAAAGTGACCGTCATCTTCTCCAAAGAAAAAGTGGTATAACTCAACCCATGTCCGAACGTCCACAAAGATGCGGGAGACGAAAAGACATAATCCCTGCCGGGCACTTCATAACTGCCCGGCTTTTTATAAAAGCCTTTATCAGAAGGCAAATGGTTGTAATAAGCCGGCAGATGCCCTACGCTCTGGGGAAAGGAGAAAGCCAGTTTTCCCGACGGATTCACTTTCCCGAAAAGAATATCGGCTATGGAGTTGCCCGCCTGTTCTCCTGCATACCATTGTGCAAGAATGGCGGGAATATGTTCTTTTTCCCAGGGGATGCAAAAGGGCTTTCCTGCCACAAGTACCAACACTACCGGTTTTCCTGTTTCGTAGACCGCACGGATAAGCTCGCTCTGCGCTCCCGTCAGTTGAAGATCGTGCAGGTCAAAGCCTTCCCCGCAGTTCACCTGGTTATAATCACGCGCCAGCGATGCACTGGAACTGCCGCAGAAGAGCAGGGCTACATCACTTTGGGAAGCAATCTCCACCGCTTCGGAAATAGCAGAAGTATCTTTGGACATCATACTGCATCCACGGGCATAACGGACGGTAGCCTTGTCACCCACCAGCCGCTTTATCCCTTCCAACGGAGTGACGCCATCCTTATTGTTCCGGCTCCACGTGTAATCACCAAACTGCACCTGCGCGGCATTCGGCCCGATGACTGCAATCGAACGAATCCGGTCGATATTCAACGGCAATAATCCGTTTTCGTTTTTCAGCAATACGGTAGATTCATCCGCTATCTTGCGGGACAAAGCGACGCTTTCCGCATCATGCATTTCCTGTTTGCCGAACTTCTCTCCATACGGGTCTTCAAACAAGCCTGCCGCAAACTTGGCAGCAAGCACCCGGCGCACCGCCTCATCAATCACGCTTATATCCATCTGTCCCTTTTCAACCAACTCTTTCAGATAGGGATAACATTCACTGGAAGCCTCTACGTCCAGTCCCGCACTGATGGACTGCACGGCGCACTCTGCCGGACTGCCGGCTGTATGATGAAAGTTCTGCAACATCTCAATCGCGCCCCAGTCGGAATAGACATATCCTTTAAAGCCCCATTGCTTCCGCAGAATATCGGTCAGCAGATAGCGGGAAGCGGAGTTGGGGACACGGTTCCAAGAGTTGTAGGTGGACATCACAGCCATGACATGCAACCGGGTAACTACCATTTCAAAGGGTTTCAGATAGACATCGTGCAAGTCTCTCACCCCACATTCCACGGACGCGAGGTTCAGCCCGCCCAACGGATTGCCATGAGGGCCGAAATGCTTCAGCATCGGAGAAATGCCATTATCCAGATAACCGCTTGTCTCCGCACAGGCGAATACCCCACAAAGGAAAGGGTCTTCCCCATAGGATTCTTCCACCCGTCCCCAACGCAAATCGCGGTCTACATCAATGCAGGGAGCCAATACCTGACGCATCCCCTGCGTATGAAGGTCACGCGATGTAGAAGCTGCCTTCTGATAAGCCAGCGTCGGATTGAAGGTACTTCCCAACGCTATATTCTGAGGATATATAGTGGAACCTTCGTGGGCGGAGCCATGCAGGGACTCCGCTACGGTAAATACAGGAATTCCCAGCCGGGTGCGCTCTATCATATACTTCTGAACGAGCCGCATATTCTTGCTGCAATTCTCCCCTGTCAACGGGAAACCTTCTACAAATCCCCAACCGATATTCCCGGCAAAGGCGGAGAGCTTCTTTTCGTCCAACGTCTGTCCGTCGAATATATTCCAGGAATGTATATGGCGGATTTGGGCTATTTTCTCTTCGAGCGTCATCCGGCGCAACAGGTCTTCCACTCTTTCGCCAACGGGCAGAGAGGCATTCTTATAAAGATATGCCTGTCCCCTTGCAACCCAAAAAGGGAATAAGAACAATAACAATGCTAACAACGGGTATTTGATATAGTGTTTCATCTGTTTTCTATTACAGGTTAGTGTCAGTTTTTCAACGGTTTCAATGATATATAACGGGGGCGGAATAATTCTACAGCGGTAACGGATTCCGGTTCGATACGTATATCGTACTCTCCGGCAGGCAATGTGACCGTACCTACCGTTTCGGTCACATTCGCTCCATTACTGACTTTCTTTGTCAGCTTTTTGCCACCTAATGTAATCGAATATACTCCGGCTGCTCCCATGCTTGCCTTACGCACTTCTTTTCCGGCATCACCTTCCACCAGTTCATCTTTATATTTAGGAGCAGGAGCGACGTAGGCGATGCCCACTTCATAAGTCATCGGCTTATCCAGACGGACAGACCATACCACTGCATCTCCTTTCTGCGTCATATTCTGCACACACTGCGCCTCGACTTCCTCACCGCCATAGCGGGCATTACCTTCCAGACGGGCATCAAATGTACGCAAGTAATCCACCGGTTGGGTGGCGGAAATACGGCGGCGGGGGTCTGCTTTAAGCTCCGACGTACATTCCAAGACGATAACCGTATTGACCGTGTCCGGACAATTCAACGGCACGTCCACCCATAGGTCTTTCCCGGAACGGACACATTTCAGGTTCTTTTGAGGATTGCCCAGGAGACAGGCACGCTTCACATCTGTAAGCAGCCCGCCGACACACAACTTTCCGTCTTCGGGCCAGTCGAATACGTGCAGATAGAGTTTATTGCCTTTCCGGGTAGTCTCTCCCCACGACTGGACTGCAAGCGGGGTGGCTTTGGTTCCTCTGATAGAAGATTCGCCGTTCACTTTCCACCAGTCGGCAATTCCTTTTAATATCGTCTTGTCCGGCGAACTGAACTTTCCGTTTCCCATCGGCCCGATGTTCATCAGAATGTTACCGTTACGGGCAGCGGCTTTGACAAGCAGCTTTATGAAAAAGGAAGCAGGTTTGTATTCATTGTCATTCTCATTGTAGGCATATGAGTTGTTGGTAGTAGGAATACCTTCCCAATAGATGTCTCCATAGCTGCTGAATTCATACGGGCAGTCACTGGTATTGTAATAATCATACCGGTCGAATCCCGAGATGGCACGACCATTGATGATAATGCCGGGACTGGCTTCACGGGTGGCTTTCACGATACGGATACATTCTTCCACCGGGAGTTTATGGGGAGTATCGTACCACATAATATCGGGGTCATAATTAGCGATTAGTTCGCGTATCTGAGGAATCGCCTTTTCATCTACATATTTACGGGCGACGGGCAGGAATTCCTTACGGGTTTCCCACCAGTTGCGTCCACCCAGCAGTTTGTCTCCGCCCGGATTATCATAATCCCAGTCGTTGCCTACCCCATCCTTCTCGCCCCAATCGAATGCGTGAGAATAGTAAAAGCCGAATTTTATTCCAGCCTTGCGGCAGGCTTCCCGAAGTTCCTTCATCGGGTCACGACCGAACGGAGTGGCTTTCACAATATTGTAATCACTCACCTTCGAGTCATACATGGCAAATCCGTCATGGTGCTTGGAAGTGATGATAAAGTATCCCATGCCTGTCTCCTTGGCTATACGTATCCATTCTTCCGCATCAAATTCTTCGGGATTGAATCTGCCTGCCACTTCTTTCTTATATACTTCGACAGGAATCCGCGCCATACGCTGTATGTGTTCACCGTATCCATTATAGCGTTTCCCGTTCCATGAACATCCCAGAGAAGAATAAACTCCCCAGTGAATGAACATGCCGAAGCGGGCATTGTCGAACCATCGCATCCTTTTATCAAGTTCCCCTTTATCGGGAACCATTGCCGACAGTCCGGTCTTCGGTTCCGGCTGTTGCTGCGCAAAGCAGGATAGTGTACTTGCAGACAATGCTGCTGCCAGGATAATACTGCAAAAGTGTGTTTTCATGTTTCTCATTCTGATTATATTTTCTTCCCCATAGGAGAGCTGATTGTAAATAGTAACTTTTCACCCGGTTTCATTTGTTTCTCCGTTATCTTTCCCAAAAAAGGATTGAGCAGTTTCATCATTCCGCCTTTTTCCGATTCGACGGTGATGGAGCTTACCTTGTCTTTTTCGTAAGAGGCGGTTACCAGGAATGCTCCCATCGCCCGCAGGTTACAGAAAGATGCATCCTGCCATTTGGTAGGCATGGCGGGGAATACCCTAATTACTCCGGTATGGCTTTGTAGCAACATTTCCTGAATGGCAGCGGCACAGGCGAAATTTCCTTCTAGCGTGAACGGGCGATAGGTAAATTGTGAAAAGCCCGCCTTCAACTGGTCGCCGTTCAGATGGAAACTGTTCGGCCCGCAAAAGGCTTTGATAAAGATGTGCAGGTTGCGCAAGGCTTCGTCTCCGTCAAATACACGAGTTTTCAGGTTGGCAAGCCATGCATAAGTATATCCAGTCCAATAGTCCGGTCCCAACTGTTCGATGTTTTTAATGGAGCGGAGAATCAGGTCGATGCTCCCGTTGCCCTGACTGGCATCAATGATGCCGAAGGGATGGAAAGCCAGCAAATGGGAGAAGTGGCGGTGGGATTCGGTCAAGGGGGTTCCCGGAGCAATCAGCAAGCCGCTTTCATTCTTCGCGAAGTCGGGCCATTCGGTCAACTGCTTCTTCCAGTGTATGGCTTCGTCCTTGAATCCGAGCGTGTCCGCCATTTCTTCCGCTACCATATAGGCAAGGCGGATATTGGCAAGGTCGTAATTGGTGGTTTCCTGAAACCAGGCGTCTATCCGGTTATCGTTAATTTCCGGTGACGAGGAAAGCGGCAGCTTCCGCATGCCTTTCTTGTCCCTGACGGAAACGTTTTCAAAATAACGGGCTACCTCTTTCACCCACGGGTAAGCTCTTTGGGAAAGAAAGTCCGTATCCATACTATATTTCCATTGCAAATAGAAATGGTGCACAAGCCAGCCGGCAGCAGTAGGAGAATTGGCATACTGGTTCCATCCGCCGATAGGTTCTCCGGTCAACGTGGCGATGCAGGCTACGTTCATCCCTTCCACACCGTAGAATTTACGGGTGAACTTCTCCGAATTGTCTTTTATCCGCCATAGCCAGTCGGTGAAAACGGATGACTCTTCCAGGTGGTTGGATGCATATCCCGGCCAGTAGCTTAACTGCGTGTTCAGGTCGTTATGGAAGTCTCCCCGCCACGGCGGGGTTTGCCCGTTATCGGCAGTCCACACTGCTTGCAGGCAGATAGGGGGCGCTCCTTTGCGGGAAGCGGCAGCAAACTTATACATTTCAAGATACCATTGCTTTTCCAACAGGGTGTCCGGTATATGTATGCCCGATTTCTTCCAGTATCCTTTCCACCATTCTTCGTGCCCGGCCAGGCTGTTCTCAAAGTCATCGTTCATGCAACGGCTGATGCAGTCCAGTGCCCCTTCGTTCTCCGAATACCACGTTCCGGTGGAAGTAACACAATATTTTCCTTCCATCTTTTTGCCGGGCATCATCTCCCAGTCCACAGCTATTTCATAAGAGATGTCTCCCCATCCTTGCTGGCGGTACAGCAAGGAAGTAGGGGTTATTTCTTCCACTTTGCCCAACTTATATCCTAAAGAGGTCAGTTTATTCACTCCCGGCTGATAGTCCAGTACCTCTCCGTTTTCTTCATACAGCGGCGTAACCAGGCGGATGGGAAGTGTATCGGACAGGTTCTCAAACTGAAAACGTCCGCCTTTCTCATTGGCAGGAACAAAAATACGGGCTTTGGTACCTCTCTCCCATTCTATGGTACAGACAGCGGAAGCCAAATCAAGTTTTACATTCGTGACTTTACCCAAAGAAGCCGTATTCAGTTCGATGGCTCCGGCAGGTATCTTCGTCGGTGCGGAATCGTATCTTGTCCGTTCATCAATCAGTTTATAGACAGGAGTGATATCCTTCTTCTCAATCACCTGGTCGCAAACAAACTTATAGGTATAATCGGGAGAGGCAAACTGCTCTACCGGACGCAAATCCCATAAATCCGCACGGTCAATGGCAATGCGCAAACGTCCTTCCTTCTGCCATATCAATGCACCGGTCAGCCCGTTTCCCAGCGGAACAGCCTCATCCCATACTTCAGGAAGTTTGTCGAAAGTGAGACTGTGACAAAAAGGGAACGATTCGGCTTTTTCCACGCTCTGCTTACAGGAACAAAACAATCCTGCAACTACAATCATCTGTAAAAAATATACTGCTTTCATATGTTATTGGGGTTTCATAAAAATTCTTTTATCTCGACATTGCAAAGATGCGACAAGCTATCAATATCAGTATGCACTTTACGTACTTTCAACGTACACATACAATACAAATAGTGCTGTATTCGGGATATGGGCGGGAAATTGTACCTCAAGTACAGCCGTATCCCATAAGCACCGGGCATAAAAAGAGGGCAGCCGTCTCAAGTCATTACTCGAAACGGCTGCCCTCTTTTTGTTATATGTTATTTACAGAATTTCCTTGTCTTCCCACTTTCCGCCGTGCCACTCCACTACCGACGTAAAGCCCGCTTTCTTCAAAGCTTCCAGTCCTTCGGGACGGGCATTATTTATTCTTTCGGGATAGTGGGCGTCACTGTTCACTTGCACGCGGATACCCAAGTCTTTCAACAAAGTGAAATAACGCTCATTGGGATAGAACGTGCCTAATTCGTGATAAGCCTTGGTGTTGATTTCGACAATATATCCACGACGGGCTATTGCTGCGAAATAATCGCGGACTAAAATGTCGTACCACGGTTCGTCCAGTAATCCGGGACGGTAGCAGGAAGCATTGTAATGCATCTTGTCCGCATGGCCAACGATATCAAAACCACCCAATTCTACCATATGAAGAAGATTCTTATAATACAGGCGGACAACAAAATCAAGGTCGCCATCAAAATGGGCATCAACCAATTCACGGAAATGAGCTGCCGGAGTGTCAATGTCGACAATCTTACCTTCCGGAGAATATAACATATGCACAGAACCGATGCGATAATCGAGAGGTAGTTCCTGAAAACGGGGTGAAGAAGGATTGCTGTCCTCATTCAGATAGTCTATTTCAAGACCGATGGCTAGCTCTATCTTATCAGCATACTTTGCTTTGAGACGGGAGAATTCGGAAAAATAGTCGTCCATCCTGTCCCATTCCATTGTCCATGCAGTGGAGAATGGCAATGGGGCATGAGAGGAAATGCCATAAGAGGAGAAACCTTCACTAATGGCAAAACGGATGAAATCTTCCATGTTGGCTCGTCCGTCGCAATAGAGACAATGGCTATGATAGTTAGTAAGGTTTGTCATACAAGGTTATGTTATCGGGATTATTGTCACAAATCAGCCTTCTATTTCGCTGAGTTCCAGCCAACGCATTGTTTTCTCGTCAATCAGGTCGTTCACTTCGGGCAGACGTTTCGATTTCTCGGTCAGTTCGTCAACAGAGAGAGTGCCGCTGCAAAGAAGTTCTTCGATCCGGACTTTTTCCGCTTCCAAGTCGGCAATTTCCTTTTCCAGTTGTTCGAACTCGCGTTTTTCCTTGAAGCTCATTTTCCGCTTGTCATTCAGACGGACACGGGCTGTCTTTTCTTCCTGTGGCTTCTCTGCTTCTTTTTCTACCTTGGCTTTCGCGTCTTTCCAGTCACGGTAGTCGCTGTAATTGCCGGGGAAATCACGAATGTCACCCTGTCCGTTGAATACCATCAAGTGGTCTACTACCTTATCCATAAAGTAACGGTCGTGGGAAACGACAATCACACAGCCCTTGAAGTTCTGAAGATATTCTTCGAGCACATTCAATGTGATAATGTCGAGGTCGTTGGTAGGCTCGTCCAGTACGAGGAAGTTAGGGTTACGCATCAGGATGGTGCACAGGTAAAGGCGGCGACGTTCTCCCCCACTCAATTTGTAGACATAGCTATGCTGGGTTTCGGGGGTAAACAGGAAATGTTGCAGGAATTGGGAAGCGGTGAGTTTCTTTCCGTTGCCCAGTTCGATGACTTCGGCAATGTCCTGAATGACGTCTATTACTTTCATCTGTTCATCAAACTGGAGCCCGTCTTGCGAGTAATAGCCGAAACGGACTGTTTCACCGATATCCACCGTTCCGCTATCGGGTTGTACTTGCCCCATTAGTATTTTGATGAAAGTAGACTTTCCCGTTCCGTTGTTTCCTACGATTCCCATCTTCTCATAGCGGGAGAAGATATAAGAGAAGTCTTCCAGAATTTTCAAATCACCAAAACTCTTGTACAGATGGTCAGCTTCGAATATCTTGCTGCCGATATAGGATGCCTTTACTTCCAGTTTTACGTTATCGTTGTTGAAACGCTGCTTCGCAACCTTTTCCAGTTCGTAGAAAGCGTCTTCACGGTAACGGGCTTTGTGTCCGCGTGCCTGTGGCATCCGGCGCATCCAGTCGAGTTCCGTACGGTAGAGGTTGTTGGCACGTTCTATTTCTACGCTTTTAGCTTCAATACGTTCCTGGCGTTTTTCAAGATAATAGCTGTAATTACCTTTATATTGGTAAACTTGCTGATTGTCTATTTCGATGATTTCCGAACATACACGGTCGAGGAAGTAGCGGTCGTGGGTCACCATCAGCAGGCTGAGATTGGTACGGCGCAAGTAGTCTTCGAGCCATTCGGTCATATCAAGGTCGAGGTGGTTGGTGGGCTCATCGAGAATCAGAAGTTCCGGCTCGGTAATCAAGGCGTTGGCAAGGGCGACACGCTTCAACTGTCCGCCGGAGAGTTGGCTCACTTTTTGGTCGAAATTACGGATTTTGAGTTGCGAAAGGATTTGTTTGGCTTTCTGTTCGTATTCCCAGGCTTTCTCCTGATCCATACGTGCCAAGAGGTCTTCCAGTCCCGGATGCCCTTCGGTTTCCATACAGCGTTCATATTCCTTGATAAGTTCTACGGTGCTGTTTCCATGATGGAAGCAGGCTTCGAGTACGGTCAGTTCTTCGGGGTATTGCGGGTCTTGTTCCAGATAATCCACACGAAGGTCACGGCGGAAAACGATGCTTCCGCTATCGTAGCCTTCCTTTCCGGCGATGATATTCAATAAGGTGGTTTTTCCGCTGCCGTTCTTTGCTATTAATCCTACGCGTTGGCCTTCGGCAATGCCAAGAGATATATTTTCAAAAAGAACCAAGTCGCCGAAAGACTTGGTCAGGTTATCTATCTGTAAATAAGGTACTGCCACGTATATTAGTGATTAACGGGTTAGTGATAGTGATTAGTGATTAATAATCACGGATTTATACTCTTCAATGACGTTGCAGGGCTGTCCCGCCTTTACTTTGCTCCATGCCAGTTTCATCGGGTCGATGATATGGTCTTTATATTGGAGAACAGGGGCTTCGCGATTACCGTCGACCAGCGTTTTCCATTCCATGCCGTCCACTTCGTTGGCGAGAATTGCGCAGACCGTGATGCCGACAGCCAACCATTCTTCTTTATTCTTCGAACCAATCTTGCCGCTGTCAATCACTTGCTGAAGTTTCTCCAGGTCTTCTTCTATGCCCTGAAAGTCTTTTTTCAGTTCTTGTTTTACGGTAGATACAACCCATTCGTATCCTTCATTAATCTGATAGATTTCGGAAAGGCGGACAGGTATCAGTTCAGCCGGGTATTTCTCTCCTTCCTTGCGTATTTCCAAAGTAGAGAGTATGTCTTCGGCTTCTTTCACGATTCCGCCTTTGGGAACGGTGAAGGAACATTCGAAAGCAATATTGTCAATGCCTGCAATCCATACATGGGAAGTATAATAGGTTCCTTCTTCCTGAAACATCTCTTTGCTATACGCACATTCCAACGTTCCGACCTTCACAAGTGAAGCCGATTCGTTCTCTTTCAGTTCCTGCCGGACGGCGTCTTTGCCATACCCAGCCTTTCCCTTAAATGCGGAAATACGAAAGTTGCCCGACCATACATCGGGATTATAGAAAAGAAAAGAGCCTTCGCCATCTTCAAACTCATTCCAGTCCGATGGATAGTTCATAGAAAACCATGCTCCGGGAGAGATAAATTTCTTGCCTTGCATCCTTTTTCATTAAATGATTACTTGGCAAAAATACAATAAAATAGGGAAATTGCATGAAGATAGATAAGAAACTATTTACCTATCGGCTGTATTTTCCTGCGTACCTCTTTGGAAATTTCCAAAAACATATAATTCAGCTTGCCGGAATGGATACCTTCTTCATTCTCCTTGTACTTTTTATTGGCGTATTGTTTGGATTTCTCGAAGGTGAGCAGGGACATTTCATTCTGTGATTTGCCCACCATCGTGGAATCCAGTTGCTCGTCGGGAAAGAAGTCGTCCAAGTCGACGTCGCCAATCATCGTTGTCTCCAGGAAGTTCTTGTCGGTATGCGAATTGTCAGTATAGTATCCCACAAACATATGTCCCGGAGTACGTACTAAAATCGGGTCGATATTTATGGCGCGAAGCAGCGAGGCGAACAGTACGCTACCATCCACACAGTTGATTTGCGAGGATTCCAGTGCGTCGTCAAAGGTGCGGACACGCTGCGAGAAGACTACATTACTCGAAAGACTGGTATTGGAGACGGAACTATAACGGAATTTGCGTTTCTGCAAGATGTTCCAAAGGGCATATACTTGCTTGTCCACCGCTCCTTTAGCCTTGCTCTGATAACCTAAGAAGCGGTTGACGATGCGGGTGTTCAGCGCTTCACGGAGTAACTGGTCGATCATCGGATTCTCCTCATTAACATAGGCGGCAAAAAAGATGCTTGTGTCATGAAACTTCGTTCCGTTCGCCACATACCCCAACAGACATTCATTGATGCTACGAACGGAGAACGTGCGCACACGCTGACCCAAGTCTTTCCCGTTCATCTCGACGGTTACGGCAACACTCACCGGTTCTGCCTGCGCATTATTCTTCAATGCTTCATAATTCCAGATAATATCAGGATAAATGGTATATTCCGTTCGCGGTTTGTTCAGGACGAACTCGGAAACGGAACGGGAAAAGAAAGGCGTTTCTGCCACTTCGATCCGTACACGGCTATATGCGGTCTTTGATTTCAGCCGGATGGCAATACAGGATTTCGGATTTCCCAAATAGGTGGAATCCGACGGAATGATAACTTGCGCATCAGTAGTGGCTACGGACAGAATAGCCGAGGGGAAAATATTCCCACCCAAATCGTCTGTTATCTCAAAGCCTGTATTGAAGGAAGTATATTTAAAGACGGACACACCGCCAAGCAGGAGCAGCAGTACGATCACTGCACCTATCACTTCGCGTCTCCGCCGTTTCAAGTCAATTTTTATCATTGTCGGTAGTTTCTATTATCAAGCATTTCTATGGTATTATCAAATATTTCTATGCTATCATCAAGCATTTTTATCCTATCTCGCTAACAAAGATAACAAATAACGGGCGTTTTTTCCTCTTGCCACCCATAAAAAGTTTCCTGTTTTGTACCAAATTCCCCAATTCGGGGAATGTAATAGGATTGTAACACCTGTTTCATCTGTCCGTAACAAAGTCTTCTCATCTTTGCAAAGGTTAAAATAAAAACGTAACTTTGTCATATCACATTAATACATATATCTTATGAACGAAACCCGTATTTTAGTTGTCGACGATGAAGAAGACCTCTGTGAGATTCTGAAATTCAATCTTGAAAACGAAGGTTATGAGGTAGACACAGCAAACTCTGCCGAGGAAGCATTGAAGATGGACATCAGTAGTTATCATTTAATTCTCCTCGATGTGATGATGGGAGAAATCTCCGGATTCAAGATGGCGAACATACTGAAGAAAGACAAAAAGACGGCTAAAGTGCCTATCATCTTCATCACGGCAAAGGATACTGAGAATGATACGGTAACCGGATTTAACCTAGGTGCGGACGATTATATATCGAAGCCTTTCTCACTGCGTGAAGTCATTGCGCGTGTGAAGGCTGTGCTAAGGCGTACGGCTACTGCAGAAACGGAAAGAGCGCCGGAACGGCTTACTTATCAGACGCTTGTCATCGACATCACGAAAAAAAAGGCGAGCATCGACGATGAAGAAGTGTCGCTGACTAAAAAAGAATTTGAAATATTGCTTCTGCTGGTACAGAATAAGGGACGTGTATTCTCACGTGAAGATATTCTGGCACGTATCTGGAGCGACGAAGTGTATGTACTAGACCGTACTATCGACGTGAACATCACCCGTTTGCGCAAGAAGATAGGGATTTACGGCAAATGCATCGTCACTCGTCTCGGATACGGATACTGTTTTGAAGCTGAATAATTAGCAACTATGAACCTGCCTGTAACTCAAAAACATTTCCTTTCTTTCAGCCGGAAGCTATTCCTTTCGGTTATCTCGTTATTTCTGGTATTCGTCATCTGCTTCATAGCCTATCAGTACCAACGTGAACGGGAATATAAAATAGAACTGCTGAACACGAAGCTGCAAGATTACAACAGCCGGCTTTACGAACGACTGGACTCACAACCGCTTGACAATGCGGCTGTCAACGATTATATCAATAATCATATCCTAGAAGATCTGCGTGTGACGCTTATCGACATGAATGGAAATGTGATTTACGACAGTTATCCGAACCATGACGAACAGATGGAAAACCATCTGAACCGGCCGGAAGTTCAGAAAGCACTGAAGCATGGCAACGGATTTGATGTGCGCCGTACCTCGGAAACAACCGGTGTCCCTTATTTCTATTCGGCGACACGTTATAAGGACTATATTGTCCGTTCGGCTCTACCTTATAATGTAAGTCTTATCAATAACCTGAAAGCCGACCGACATTACTTATGGTTTACGGTTATCGTGACTTCGCTGTTAATGATTATCTTCTACAAGTTCACGAATAAGTTAGGGACTTCTATCAGCCAACTCCGTGAGTTTGCCATGCGTGCCGACCGGAACGAGCCTATCGAAATGGCCATACAATCGGCTTTTCCACACAATGAACTGGGAGAAATCTCACAGCATATCATCCAAATCTACAAACGCCTGCACGAGACGAAAGAAGCCCTTTACATCGAACGTGAAAAGCTGATTACCCATCTTCAGATTTCACATGAAGGACTGGGAGTATTTACGAAGGATAAGAAGGAAATTCTTGTCAATAATCTCTTTACCCAATACAGCAATCTGATTTCGGACTCCAATCTGGAGACAACGGAAGAGGTTTTCGCCATCAGTGAATTGAAAGATATCATACATTTTATCAACAAGAACCGGCAACAACGTTCGAGAAGTAAGGATGAGAAAAGAATGTCCATCACCATCAACAAGAACGGACGCACGTTTATCGTCGAATGTATCATCTTCCAGGATGCGAGCTTCGAGATTTCAATCAATGATGTCACCCAGGAAGAAGAACAGGTGAATCTGAAACGTCAGTTGACGCAGAATATTGCGCATGAGTTGAAAACGCCCGTCAGCAGTATTCAGGGATATTTGGAGACTATTGTCAGCAATGAAAACATTCCACGTGAGAAGATTAATGTGTTCCTTGAACGTTGTTATGCGCAAAGCAATCGTTTGAGCCGGTTATTACGTGACATTTCTGTGCTTACCCGCATGGATGAAGCCGCCAACATGATTGATATGGAGCGTGTGGACATCAGCGTACTGGTAGGAAACATCATCAACGAAGTAGCACTGGAACTGGACGAGAAGCATATCACAGTGGTTAATTCCTTAAAGAAAAGCATACAAGTCAAAGGAAATTATTCTCTGATTTATTCTATTTTCCGTAATCTGATGGACAATGCCATTGCATATGCGGGCACAAACATTCAGATTAATATCAACTGCTTCCGTGAAGATGAAAGCTACTACTATTTCAGCTTTGCCGATACGGGCGTAGGTGTGTCACCCGAACATCTGAACCGTCTCTTCGAACGCTTCTACAGGGTAGACAAAGGTCGCTCACGAAAGTTAGGCGGAACAGGACTCGGACTGGCTATCGTGAAGAATGCGGTTATCATTCATGGCGGCAGCATCTCTGCCAAAAACAGTCAGGGTGGTGGACTGGAATTTGTATTTACATTGGCAAAGGAGAAGTAAAGTTTTTCAAAAAGTAAGGGTTTAATAAAAAAGGTTCTTTGAAAAGAAACAGGAAAGAAAACAAAAAAGAGGTCAGAGAAGAAAAGGAAGAAAAATTCTTTGAATAAGATGAAAAGGCATTATCTTTGTCTTTCATGTAATTCATAGAAGTTCAATATAATAATAGTCAATCATGAAAACGAACATAAATATTCTTCCGATTGTATGTCTTCTTTGTCTCTGTGCCTGCAAAAACGGTAATGCTTCCGGCTTAAACAAAAACGAAGTAGCGCAGGATACTATCAAGACCTTTGCCCTGCCATCCATCCCCGCAATGATGACAGCACCGGATCAACGTGCCGACTTCCTTGTCAAGCATTATTGGGATAATGTGAACTTTGCCGACACCAACTACATTCATCATCCCGAAGTGACCGAACAAGCCTGGGCGGACTATTGTGACATTCTGAATCATGTTCCGTTGGAAACCGCACAGGAAGCGATGCAGAAAACAATCGAACGGACAAATGTAGACAAGAAAGTATTCACTTACATCACCGACCTGGCAGACAAATATCTGTATGACCCTAACTCCCCAATGCGTAACGAAGAATTCTACATTCCCGTATTAGACGCAATGCTAGCCTCTCCCATATTGGAAGAAATAGAAAAGGTGCGCCCCAAAGCCCGTCGCGAATTAGCACAGAAGAACCGTATCGGCACCAAAGCGTTGAATTTCAACTACACACTAGCTTCCGGCACACAAGGCTCTCTTTACCAACAAAAAGCAGACTATACATTATTATTCATCAACAACCCCGGATGCCATGCCTGCACAGAAACAATAGACGCATTAAAAAACTCCCCCATCATCAACCAGCTTTTAGCACAAAAGAAGTTGATAGTCCTTTCCATCTACCCCGACGAAGAACTGGATGAGTGGAAAAAGCATCTAAACGAATTCCCCAAAGAATGGATTAACGGGTACGACAAGAAATTCATCATCAAAGAACAACAACTGTATGACCTGAAAGCCATCCCTACCCTCTATCTATTGAACAAGGATAAAACGGTACTTCTGAAGGATGCTCCTGTCCAAGCCATCGAAGAATACCTGCTAATGAAAGGCGAACAATAAACAGCTTCCACGCCGCACATACATGCCGTAGCGCACGCCCACACACCACGTGCCCACACCGTAACGCATGCCCCACCGCACATGCCCACGCCGCATGGTTTCCCGGCCTCGTTTTTTCAGCGTCAAGCGCAGGTGTTTTCTCCGGCGTCAAGAAGGGCAGACTGTTTGAGCGTAGCGAGTTTCTGCCCTTTAGCCGGAGGAAACACCGGAGTAGCTGAAAAAACGCAGCCTTGATTCTTTCTTTTTGGTTCTTTTTCTTTCGTATCAAGACGAAAGAAAAAGAACGCCCCCTTTGCAAAAGCCAAATAAACTCCCTATCTTTGTCGCGCATTGGTTCGCAGACCTCAAAACATACGAGGAAAGCGATTAAAAGGGAATCAGGTGTAAATCCTGAACAGTCCCGCTGCTGTAAGTTCCATATGTTCGTTGCGAGCAACCTACTTTTAGCCACTGGAAAGAAACTTCCGGGAAGGCGCCCGCAACAGGAACGAGTCAGAAGACCTGCCATGCACCCAATTTCACTGCTTTCGAGGAAAAAGCGTTGAGTCTAATGACCCGGACAATTCGTCTATCATTTCATTCATCACTCTGATTCAGAGAAAGTGTGTTTTAATTAATAAACTCTGCCAAGTTTATTTATGCGTGTCCGGTCGAAGGGATTTCGCCCGGACACTTTTTAAAAGTGAAAAAATAGACTAGTAGGATAAGGATGAAACATATCATGTCATACAAAAGCATCTGCGCGGCATTCTGCTGCCAACTTTTATCCGCAACACTTTTCGCGCAACAGCAAAAAGTGGATACAACGCATACCTACTCCATCCCCGAAATAACCGTTTCCGATATTTATCAAACGAGAGAAGTACGTTCCAGCGCTCCGTTGCAGGTACTATCCAAAGATGCACTGAAGAATCTGCACGCTTTGCAGGTTTCCGACGCAGTAAAGCACTTTGCCGGAGTGACCGTGAAAGATTACGGTGGTATCGGCGGACTGAAAACCGTATCCATACGTAGCCTGGGAGCACAGCATACAGCCGTAGGTTATGACGGAATCACCGTAACCGACTGTCAAACCGGACAGATAGACATCGGTCGTTTCTCTCTTGACAATGTAGACCAACTATCACTCAGTAACGGCCAGAGCGACAATATCTTCCAACCGGCACGTTTCTTTGCTTCCGCAGGAATACTGAATATACAGACACTCACTCCCCGTTTCAAAAAAGGAAAGCGCACGAATATCAGTGCCGCCTTCAAGACCGGTTCGTGGGGACTGGTTAATCCGTCCGTCCTGATAGAGCAGCAACTCACCCCCAAATGGACAATCACAGCCAATGGCGAATGGATGTCATCGGACGGACAATATCCATATACCCTGCACTACGGAAATACAGCAGACGACCTGACGTCACGGGAGAAAAGAAAAAATACCGATGTGCAGACTTTTCGTGCCGAAGCCGGACTTTACGGCAACTTCTCCGACAAAGAGCAATGGCGGTTGAAAGCTTATTACTTCCAATCTTCACGGGGACTGCCGAAAGCTACTACACTTTATAACGACTACTCTGCGCAGCATCTTTGGGACAAGAATACATTCGTACAAAGCCAATACAAGAAAGAGTTCAGCCGGCAATGGGTATTCCAAACTTCCGCCAAGTGGAACTGGAGTTATCAACGCTATTTAGACCCCGACACTAAAAACTCTTTAGGGAAAACGGAGAACAGCTATTATCAGCAGGAATATTATCTTTCAGCATCGGTATTATACAGATTGCTGAGTAATCTTTCATTCTCTCTTTCTACAGATGGAAGTATCAATACCATGGATACTAATCTTGCTAATTTTGCGCAACCCACCCGCTACTCATGGCTGACAGCTTTTGCCGGAAAGTACGTGAATGACCGGCTGACAATCTCAGCATCTGCCCTGGCAACCATCATCAATGAAGATGTGAAAGAAGGCGGCAGCGCCGGCAATCACCGCAAATTAACGCCTTATGTCAGCGCTTCATTCAAGCCGTTCCGTAACGAAGAGTTCCGTATCCGTTTCTTCTATAAAGACATTTTCCGTCTGCCTAGCTTCAATGACTTATACTATCAGGAAGTGGGAAACACCAAACTAAAGCCTGAGAATGCCAAGCAATATAATATCGGTCTGACATACAGCAAGAATGTATGCTCATTCCTTCCTTATCTTTCTGCAACCGTTGATGCATACTATAACAAAGTAACGGATAAAATAATCGCCTATCCCACCAAGAACCTTGCAATTTGGAGTATGAGAAACTTGGGAAGTGTAGATATTAAAGGTATCGACGTCACAGGAAACTTGTCCCTTCAACCTTGGGAGAAAATACGCATCAACCTGTCCGGTAATTATACATATCAACGGGCGTTGGATGTCACTGACCCTGATTCGAATAAGGATAAGTCGACTTATAAACATCAGATAGCCTATACTCCCCGTGTTTCAGCTTCAGGGCAGGCAGGAATCGAAACTCCATGGATAAATATGTCTTACTCATTCCTTTATTCGGGAAAACGCTATACAGTGGGACAGAACATCGCAGCAAACCGACTGGATAGTTACAGTGACCACAGTATCTCGGCAAGCCGCGACTTCCGGATAAGAAAAGTTACAAGTTCACTCAGTGTGGAAGTACTGAACCTGATGGATAAGAATTATGAGATAGTACGATACTTTCCGATGCCGGGACGTTCGGTAAGAGCAACGCTAAAAATAATATACTAAAAGCAGGATATGGATTTGAAAAAGAAATTAACATATATATTTTGGTTCTGTCTGCCGCTACTATTATTATTCACAGCTTGTGATGATATGGAAGACAAGCCTTTTACCTCGGATATTGCGGGTGACCCGACCGAAACGGATACGGCCGAACTCTATGTGCTGTGTGAAGGACTATTCAATCAGAACAACAGTTCATTGATGCGTTTCTCTTTTGGCAACCAGAGAATGGTACGCAACTATTTTAATACAATCAATCATCGGGGATTGGGAGATACGGCAAATGATTTAGCTATTTATGGCGGCAAGATATATGTCATTGTCAATGTTTCCAGTACAGTAGAAGTAGTAGATTTCCGTACAGGAAACTCTTTGAAGCAAATTCAAATACAGGCTGAAAACGGAAGTTCACGAGAGCCAAGATACATTGCTTTCCATAAAGAAAAAGCCTATGTATGTTCATACGATGGAACAGTGACACGAATTGACACAACTTCCCTCACTATAGATGGCGTCGCATCAGTAGGACGTAATCCCGACGGAATTTGTGTACAAAACGGAAAGTTATATATTTCCAATTCCGGTGGCTTGGATCATGCATCCGGTTCAGGCGTAGACAATACTGTATCTGTCGTCGATATTGCTACATTCAAAGAGATTAATAAAATTACAGTAGGATCGAATCCTGGTAAAATAGTAGCCGGTACGGATGGAACAACCGTTTATGTAGCAACCCGCGGAGAAGATGTAGAAGCAGGAAATTACAACTTTGCCAAAATAGACTGTCAAACAAATGAAGTAACTCACTACAATGAGAAAGTACAAAACTTTGCCATTGACGGAGAAATAGCCTATCTATACAATTACAATTATAGTACGCAAACATCTTCTATCAAGACATTCAATCTGAAAACAGGAAAAACCGTTCGTGAGAATTTCATTACGGATGGAACAAGCATTGATACTCCTTACGGTATCAATGTGAACCCTTACAGTGGTAACGTTTATATCACAGATGCTTATGATTATACCATATATGGAGATTTGCTCTGTTTCAACCAACAAGGACAACTACAATTCCGTCTGAATAATATCGGACTGAATCCTAACACGATTGTATTTAGCGACAAAGCTTCACAAAGTGATATTGATGATAATACCGAAGAAACTGAAAATTCATTGGCTTTCGCCAATAAAGTATGGGAGTACAAACCGGCTCCCGGACAGTTTATCAATACGAGTACGTCGGCTTATGAAAATGGATTTACTACCGAACAAGTTTTAGAACGTGCCACAGAAAAGGTCAAGAAGAAATCTGTTATTTCTCTAGGTGGATTCGGTGGTTATATTATACTAGGATTCCCACAGCCTATCCCTAACATCAAAGGAAAATATGACTTCAAGATATGGGGAAATGCTACATACAACAAGAACACAGGCACAGGAGCACTTGGCGGAAGTGCTGAACCAGGAATTGTACTAGTCTCAAAAGATATAAACAATAATGGGATACCTGACGATGAATGGTATGAACTAGCAGGAAGTGAATACGGAAAGGATACAGAGACACGTAATTATGAGATTACTTATTATCGTCCTCAACCAACCGACGGCGATGTCCGATGGAAAGATAATTTAGGAAAAGAGGGATCCGTCAAACGTAACACATTCCATCAACAAGATTCTTATTATCCGAACTGGATAGAAGAAAACGAAATAACGTTTCATGGGACACGTCTAAAAGACAATGCTATGGAAGAAGGCAATGTTTGGGTAGGCTATTGTTACCCTTGGGGATATGCAGATAATCATCCCAACAAAACCGAATACTGTCAATTTAAAATAGACTGGGCAGTAGACCAAAACGGACAACCTGTGTTATTAGACAAAATAGACTTCGTAAAAATCTATACTGCCGTCAATCAAGACATAGGCTGGACAGGAGAAATATCTACCGAAGTCGTCACTGTAGAGGACTTACATTACGAAAAATAATCAAACAATTAATAATCAAAATTAGAGCAAAAACATGAAAAAGTTATCTTTATTCTTATTAGTATCTGTGTTCGCTTTTTGCGGATGTAGTGATAGTGACGATGAAACAAAAGATGGTGATAAAAAAGAAGTTGTCATTAGTTTCGAAAGCCAGCTTACAGAAACCGAAAGTGAATTTACTACTGACCAGGGAAGCAAAGTCAATCCTTCCGATCCATACTCTATGTACAAGTACTCAATCACAGATCCCAAAGGACTTGTCACATTTGATCACTTCTATGCTGACTGGGGAAGTGGATACAGTTTTGCAGGATTTACTTATATGAATAAAACTAATCATCCCTACAATGCACAGCCACAATGCGGAAAAGCCAAAACTGGAAAAGTTTATTTAAGTACATACAGTGATGCAGAATTTGGCAGTACGTTAGCAATCATGACTATCAATGATCCTAACTATAGTATAAAAGGGGCTTGGATTACTAATAGCGCTAGCGCTTACATCGGTATGACTGAAGGCGACAATACCGCAAGACCTTTTGTTAAAGGAGATAAATATACAGTAACTGCAACTGGTTACAATGAAAATGACGAAGAGATTGGTAATATTCAGATCTTGTTAGCTGACTATAAGAGTAATACGGACAAACCTATAAGTGACTGGATTTGGTTCGATTTATCAGCTTTACATAAAGCTGTTAAAATAAAATTTGTCCCTACTTCTACTGATATGGATCAATACATGAATACAAGTAAATATTTTTGTCTTGATGACATTACTCTAATAGAAAAATAAAACATTTTTCTGCCAAACTATCAATTTTATATTTATCCCCGATATCTTACAACTAATAACAAGAAATCGTTCGAATAATCATATTACATAATTGAATTTATTCTTTATCTAAAAGAAAAGAGCTAAACTTCTTATTTCAAAAGTTTAGCTCTTTTATCATTTCAGATTCTTTCTCTTTGCCTAAAGTTTCTACTCTTTCTTTATACATTTCTCTACGAATACATTTTTCGTCCATTATTTTCTAACAAAAAGCTATCATTCTTTTGGTATTTAAAGCAGTTTTAGCTACATTCGTCGCACAAAACACTTAAATATACTACAATGGAATTACCTTTTGCTGAATCATGGAAAATAAAGATGGTAGAACCCATCCGTAAAAGTACTCGTGAAGAACGCGAGCAATGGATTAAAGAAGCACATTACAACGTCTTCCAACTCAAATCAGAACAAGTTTATATAGACCTCATCACCGACTCAGGAACAGGAGCCATGAGCGACCGCCAATGGGCGGGAATGATGCTCGGTGATGAAAGTTATGCCGGTGCGACATCATTCTTCAAATTGAAAGAGAAGATTACGAAACTGACCGGATTTGAATATATCATTCCGACTCACCAGGGACGTGCCGCAGAAAATGTCCTTTTCTCCTATCTGGTGCACGAAGGAGACATCGTACCCGGCAATTCACACTTCGACACCACCAAAGGACATATCGAAGGACGTCATGCCACCGCACTAGACTGTACCATTGATGCCGCCAAAGAGACACAACTTGAAATCCCCTTCAAAGGAAATGTAGACCCTGATAAATTACAGAAAGCTCTGACTCAATACGCCGAACGCATCCCTTTTATCATCGTAACCATTACTAACAACACAGCCGGCGGACAGCCTGTATCTATGCAGAACTTACGCGAAGTACGAGCCATAGCCGACAAATACGGCAAACCAGTACTTTTCGATTCCGCCCGCTTTGCTGAAAATGCTTACTTCATCAAAATGCGTGAAGAAGGTTATCGGGATAAATCTATTAAGGAAATTACACGAGAGATGTTTGCCCTTGCCGACGGCATGACAATGAGCGCCAAAAAAGACGGAATCGTCAATATGGGCGGATTCATAGCCACACGGCGTGAAGACTGGTATGAAGGCGCAAAAGGTTTCTGCGTACAATACGAAGGATATCTCACTTACGGTGGAATGAACGGACGGGACATGAACGCACTCGCCATCGGACTGGATGAAAATACCGAATTCGATAATCTAGAAACACGTATCAAGCAAGTGGAATACCTGGCAAAGAAACTGGATGAATACGGAATCCCCTATCAGCGTCCTGCCGGCGGTCATGCCATTTTCATCGATGCGCCCAAAGTGCTGACACACGTACCCAAGGAAGAATTTCCGGCACAGACACTGACTGTTGAGCTCTATCTGGAAGCCGGTATCCGTGGATGCGAAATCGGCTATATTCTTGCCGACCGTGACCCGGTTACTCATGAAAACCGATTCAACGGACTCGATTTACTGCGTCTTGCCATCCCCCGCAGAGTGTACACTGACAATCATATGAACGTAATAGCCGCCGCCCTCAAAAATGTATATGAACGTAGAGAAAGCATTACCCGCGGAGTACGTATCACTTGGGAAGCTCCGTTGATGCGACATTTCACAGTCCAGCTAGAAAGATTGTCAGTATAAACAGGAAAAGTCCGTGTAAACAAGGAAAGCCCATATAAGCAAGGAAAGTTATCTCCGTCAACAATTGTCCGTATAAACAAAAGTTCTTCCGAAGTGTTTATATTATAATCGATCAAACTTAATACGTAAAAATTATGGCAGAAGATTATAAATTAATAGACAACGAAGAAAAACATCGGTATGAATTTCAAATCGATGGCAAGATAGCTGAAATAGACTATATTAAATCAAATAACGGAGAAATCTATCTCGTTCACACGGAAGTACCTGCTTCACTGGGCGGAAGAGGAATCGGTTCGCAACTTGCTGAAAAGGTATTGACGGACATAGAGAAACAAGGTTTACGCCTGGTGCCGCTCTGCCCGTTTGTGGCCGGATATATCCATAAACATCCTGAATGGAAGAGAATTGTAATGCGTGGTATTCACATTAAATAAGTATAGCTATGGGAAAGAAAGTTGAATATACCAATGGCGAACTGACTATTGTATGGCAGCCGGAATTATGCCAGCATGCCGGAATATGCGTAAAGATGTTACCCAACGTCTATCATCCGAAAGAAAGGCCGTGGGTGCAAATTGAGAATGCGACAACGGAAGAATTAATTGCACAAATCAGCAAATGTCCGTCAGGAGCATTAAGCTACCGGCTGAATGAGAAAAAGCCCGGCAAGCAAGAAAAGATAAGTAAGGAAAAATAAGTAACCAAAAGAGAAACGGTGAATAAGAAGGGAAATTTCCCATTCATTATTCACCGTTTCTCTTTTATTTTATATTCAATCCAGAGTCCATGTCAGCACAAAATCCGGATGGATACGATAACCCGTTGTATAGAGTTTTTGCTGTTCCGTCACGAACTCCTGAACTTGAAACGTACCTTCTTCCTGAGGAACAAACTGTGTCAAACGGAGTTTGCGGAGATCGGCGTCGGCATTTTCCATCCGTTTAAAGATAGCTTCTTTTGCAGACCAGTGCAGCAACAGTCCCCATACTGTATCATCTTTATAAACTCCTACCTGCTCGTCGGGACGGATATAACGGTCGGCCACCCGATGAACCCGTTGACCGTATTGCTCAATATCAATGCCAACAGGAGCCTGAGAACCAAGTATCACAGCCACATACCCTTTCGTATGAGAAATACTGATAAAGAAAGAATGATCGGCCAGATAAGGTTTGCCTTCTGAAGAATAAGCAATTTCCTTATCTTCCCGAAGCATTGAATACAGCAGCACACGAACAGATGTCCATTCCATCTTCCGGCGTTCAGAGACAAAACGGTTCAGTTCCTGCTCACAGGAAATTCTTCGCGCTTCGGGCAGAAGAGCCAGTAATGTATCCAAAGATTCTTCCATCTTCCATACAGCCCACTGTATATCATTGGTTCTACTTTGCAGGAATAACGCCATCTTATGCTTGGTTGAAATTATATTTCCGTAATGATTCCTTCATGACTTATTCTTTTTCTTCCGATGCTTCCGTATCGTCAGACAGAATCGTAAACTTGACTTTCAGAATCCGGCGGCTATCCATCTCCAAGACTTCAAACTCATAATTGTGGTAAGTCACTTTCTCGTGCAATGCCGGGAATTCGCCTTTAATTTCGAGCAACATACCTGCCAATGTATCGGCATCCCCTACCACTTTCTCAAATTCATCTTCGCTTACTTTCGCAATCTTATAGAAATCCGTCAACTGCGTTTTTGCCTCGAATATCCAGGTATGGTCATTCAGCACGACATATGTACGTTCTTCATCGTCATACTCGTCATGAATCTCCCCTACAATTTCCTCGATAATATCTTCCATCGTCACCAGTCCGGAAGTTCCGCCGAATTCATCCACAACGATGGCAATATGAATCTTATTCGCCTGGAAATCACGCAGCAAATCATCAATCATCTTCGTCTCCGGCACAAAATACGCAGGACGGATCAACGACTGCCAACGGAAATTATCCCCCTTGCTCACATGAGGCAGAAGGTCTTTGATATACAGCACCCCCTTGATATTATCCCGCGAACCGGCAAAGACAGGAATACGCGAATAAGCATTTTCAATAATACATTGCATCACTTCCTTGAAAGACGTGCGAATATCCAAATCAACCATATCCAGGCGTGATGTCATCACTTCTTTCACGGTTTCTCCGCCAAAACGGATAATTCCTTCCAGGATATTATTCTCTTCGGTAAGTTCCGCTTTATCCGTAAGCTCCAATGCGTGTGACAGTTCGTCAACTGAAATATTATGACTTTTCTTGGCAAAATGCTTGTTCAGAAAAGCAGTAGAGCGTACCAGGACAGTAGCTATCGGATAAAATATCTTTTCCAGGTAATAAATGCCCGGCGCGGAGAAACGGCAGAAAGCCAATGTCTTCTGTGCAGAATAAATCTTCGGCATGATTTCGCCGAACAGGAGCAACAGAAAAGTCAGTATCACAGTCAGTATCAGGAACTCTGCCAACGGAGAATGAAATACAAAAACATTCATAAAGAAGAAGTTGCAGAGCATGATAATGGTTACGTTCACAAAATTATTAGTAATCAGTATCGTCGCCAGGAGACGTTCGGAATTGCCAAGAAGGGCACTTATTTTATCATCGGAAGTATGATTCCGTTCATCAATATCATTCCGGTCTGAAGGAGAAAGCGAGAAAAAAGCGATTTCAGAAGCCGAAGCAAAACCGGAAGCCAGCAGGAGCACACCTGCCAGTACTATGGCAATAATAGCAGAGATAGAAGGAGTGTTTACGGTAATACCGTTGAAAATGTCAGCCAATTGGCTTAAATAACCATCTGAGTCCAAAGAGTATATATTTTAGTTTAACAAAAGACAATGTGCCAATCTGCTCGCGAAAACCTATTGGCACACTATCACATTACTAGAACGGCAAGTCATCTGCCGGATTATCTTGTACAGGCTGGGCTTGCGATTGCTGCGTCTGTTGTGATTGCTGTTGCATTTGCTGCGGCTGGCCGGCGGCAGGCTGTTGTGCAGAAGCAGCAACTCCCGGATTAGCGCCTTTCGGAGACAGCGTTTCCATATTATCCACATAAATCTCGGTGATATAGCGCATAGCTCCCGACTGGTCACTGTAAGAACGTGTTCTAATCTTTCCTTCCAGATACAATTTGTCACCTTTGTGCACATATTTATCCACAATCTCAGCCAGACGGTTGGATGCAACGATATTATGCCACTCCGTTCTTTCAGGAATTTGGGTTCCATTTTGCAATGTATAGCCACGGTCTGTCGTAGCTAACGGAAAAGTTGCCACAGCCGAGCCTGTATCGAAATATTTCACCCGCGGATCTTGTCCCACGTTTCCTATCAATATCACTTTATTTACTGACATATATGTATCAAGTTTATAATTCTTAGTTTCAAATGCGCTGCCAAAATTAAACAGAATAACAATAGGATGCAAGAATTGTTGTAACTTTTATTTCGAATCAATATACTTCTCAATAAAAGCGTGCACCAACCTTGAAACAGCATATTGCTCCAATTCTTCCGCCTTTATTTTCTGAAACTTACTGAAAGAAGCCGTTTCTCCGGGCAATGTCACTTCGTAGAAATTAGCATAAATCACCCGATGGGACAATACATGCTTCACTTCCCTGCACACCGAACGGACTACCGGCTGCTCCTCCGACGCAAAAAACGCCCGAAATTCAGGCAAAGCTAAAAAATCTTCTTCCGGCACAGGCACCGGAGTTTCTATCAAAGGTAGTTCAAACAGGTTCTTCCAAATATCATCTGCCGTCCGCTTATTTATAAAGGTATGCGCGCCCGCACGTACATAAATATAATTGAAATAACGGTTCGTCGTTTTCGTCTTATGCCGCTTCACAGGCAGCTTGGCAACCAACCCTTTCGCAAGAGCCGAACAACTATCTGCCAACGGGCAGAACAAACAGTCAGGCGATTGCGGCGTACACTGAATCGCTCCGAAATCCATAATTCCCTGATTGTAAAGAGCCGGTTGTTTTCTATCCAGCATCTCGTCCGCCAACCCTGCAAAAAGTTTCTTCCCCTCTGTCGAATCAATCGGCGTGTCAATGCCGAAATAACGTGAAAGCACACGATACACATTTCCGTCCACCACCGCATAAGGCATACCATAAGCAAACGAGCAAATGGCCGCCGCCGTATACTCCCCCACTCCTTTCAAAGCCAACACTTCCGGATACGTTTTCGGGAAAACTCCATTCATGCTTTTTGCGGCAGCGTGAAGATTCCGGGCACGTGAATAATATCCCAATCCCTGCCAATATTTCATCACCTCGTCCTCGTCTGCGTCAGCCAACGTCCGCACATCGGGAAAGCGCTTGATGAAACGCATAAAATAATCATATCCCTGCACCACACGTGTCTGCTGAAGGATAATCTCCGAAATCCATATCAGATACGGATCGGAAGACTCCCGCCAGGGCAACTCACGCTTATTCTCTTTATACCACTCTATAATTGTTTCATTGAACTTGTTCATAGGCCCGGTCATCATGTATCATCTAACATTTATCTTGTATATGCTGTTCAAAAGCCACACAAAAGTAACTCTTTTGGCTCTAAGAAAACTCAACGCCACCATTTTTTTAGAAAAATGTGCATAATATATTTTTTTAGGAGCTTAAAAAGCTATATATTTGCAGTCCAAAAAATTAGCAATAACATAATAGTAATAATATTTTTTTAAGGAAAAATGACTAAAGCAGATATTGTAAACGAGATTACAAAGAAAACTGGGATTGACAAGCAGACAGTTCTTACAACAGTTGAAGCATTCATGGACGCTGTAAAAGATTCATTGTCAAACGACGAGAATGTATATTTGCGTGGGTTCGGTAGTTTCGTAGTGAAGAAAAGAGCACAGAAAACTGCTCGTAATATTTCTAAGAATACTACGATTATCATCCCCGAGCACAACATTCCGGCTTTCAAACCGGCTAAGACATTTACAATTTCAGTAAAGAAATAATAAACAAGAGTATTAACCCATAAAATGTGAAGCTATGCCAAGCGGAAAAAAGAAAAAAAGACATAAAATGTCTACGCACAAGCGTAAAAAAAGACTAAGAAAGAACAGACATAAAAGCAAAAAATAATTTTTAAGTCTGGATCACACAGAAATAAAGAACAAACTTGCGAAGCCAATGTCTTTCAAGTTTGTTCTTTGTTTAAGTAGCTAACCCAAAATGAACAATTTGTCAAAAAAGTTGTTCATATAAATGAGATTCAACCAATAATAAGGAAACAAAACAGTGACAAGTGAACTAGTAGTTGACGTACAGCCCAAAGAGGTCTCCATTGCCCTTCTCGAAGACAAGAGCCTGGTAGAACTTCAGAGCGAAGGAAGAAACATTTCCTTTTCTGTGGGCAATATGTATTTGGGACGTATCAAGAAATTGATGCCCGGACTGAATGCATGCTTTGTAGACGTCGGTTACGAGAAAGACGCTTTCCTTCATTATCTTGACTTGGGTCCTCAATTTAACTCACTCGAAAAGTTTGTAAAGCAGACTTTAAGCGACAAAAAGAAGCTGGCCTCCATCAGCAAGGCAACCCTGCTTCCCGACCTCGACAAGGATGGAACTGTATCCAACACACTCAAGGTGGGACAAGAAGTAGTGGTGCAAATCGTAAAGGAACCGATCTCCACGAAAGGGCCTCGACTGACTTCCGAAATTTCATTTGCCGGACGTTACCTCGTGCTCATCCCTTTCAACGACAAGGTTTCCGTATCACAAAAAATTAAATCGAGCGAAGAACGCGCCCGCCTGAAACAACTGCTGATGAGCATCAAGCCGAAAAACTTCGGTGTCATCGTCCGCACAGTAGCCGAAGGCAAACGCGTAGCCGAACTCGACGGAGAGCTTAAAGTCCTGGTAAAGCATTGGGAAGATGCGATGGCAAAAGTACAGAAAGCCACCAAGTATCCGACGTTGATTTATGAAGAAACCAGTCGTGCCGTAGGTTTGTTGCGCGACCTCTTCAACCCTTCTTTTGAGAATATTCACGTCAACGACGAGGCTGTGTACAATGAAATCAAAGACTACGTATCACTGATTGCGCCCGACCGGGCTAATATCGTGAAACTGTACAAAGGCCAGCTTCCCATTTACGACAATTTCGGTATCACCAAGCAGATTAAATCATCGTTTGGTAAAACTATCTCTTACAAGAGTGGTGCTTATCTGATTATTGAGCATACTGAGGCGCTTCACGTAGTAGACGTGAACAGCGGTAACCGCACCAAGAATGCCAACGGGCAGGAAGGTAACGCACTCGAAGTAAACCTGGGAGCCGCCGACGAACTGGCGCGCCAACTGCGGTTAAGGGATATGGGTGGTATCATCGTCGTGGACTTCATCGACATGAATGAAGCCGAAAACCGTCAGAAGCTTTATGAACGAATGTGTGCCAATATGCAGAAAGACAGGGCACGGCATAATATTCTGCCGCTCAGCAAATTCGGGCTGATGCAGATTACACGCCAGCGTGTGCGTCCGGCAATGGATGTCAACACGACCGAAACCTGCCCTACTTGCTTCGGCAAAGGCACTATCAAGTCGTCCATTCTCTTTACGGACACTTTGGAGAGTAAAATTGATTACCTGGTCAATAAACTGAAGGTTAAGAAATTCTCGTTACACGTCCATCCGTATGTGGCCGCTTACATCAACCAGGGACTCGTTTCCCTGAAACGGAAGTGGCAGATGAAATACGGATTCGGTATCAAGATTATTCCAAGTCAGAAACTCGCATTCCTGCAATATGTGTTCTATGATACACATGGAGAGGAAATCGACATGAAGGAAGAATTCGAAATCAAATAGACAGAAAAGGCGGCTCGTTGCAACGGGTCGCCTTTTTGTATCGTACAATCACCGGAAATTTCATTTTTTATTCTTATTTTTGTGAGAAAATAAAAGAGTTATGAACCTACCTGCAAAGCGCAAGCGTATTCCGTACGGAATGATGAACTTTATCGATGTCCGCGAAGATGACTGTTATTACGTGGACAAGACACATTATATCCCTCTCATAGAGAATGCGAACAAGTATTTCTTCTATATCCGCCCGCGCAGGTTCGGCAAGAGCTTGACAATCTCTATGCTCCGACATTATTATAATATATTGGAAGCAGATAAGTTTGAGAAATGGTATGGCGGCCTGTATATAGGAAAGCATCCCACTCCCGAACGAAATTCATATCTCATTATTTACCTGAACTTTGCCGTAGTAAACGCCGAACTGAAAAGTTACCGACAGTCATTAGACGCACATTGCAACACTGAGTTCAACTTTTTCTGCGATGTATATGCCCAATATCTTCCCGAGGGAATAAAGGAAGAAATGAATAAGAAGAAAGGCGCTGTAGAGCAACTGGATTATCTATATAAAGAATGCGTCAAAACCAATCAACAGATTTATCTGTTCATTGATGAATACGACCACTTCACAAACAAGATTCTGTCCGAGCCTTCCTGTCTCGAAGATTATAAGAGCGAGACACACGGAACCGGTTATCTGCGCAGCTTCTTCGATACGGTGAAAGCAGGCACGGATTCCACTATCAAACGCTGCTTCGTGACAGGTGTCAGTCCCGTCACTATGGACGACTTGACCAGTGGGTTCAACATCGGTACCAACTATTCGCTCTCTGCTGAATTTAGCGAAATGACCGGATTCACCGAAGAAGAAGTACGGGCGATGTTGGATTATTATGCCACTACCTGCGAGTTCCATCATTCTACCGACAAGTTGATAGAAACAATGAAACCGTGGTATGACAACTACTGCTTTTCGGAGAACAGTTATGGCAGGACAACGATGTACAACTCAAATATGGTACTCTACTTCGTAGATAATTACATTCGTAACGGCGGAGAAATGCCCCGTAATATGGTAGAAGAAAATATCCGTGTAGATTATAACAAACTACGGATGCTTATCCGCAAAGACAAAGAATTTGCCCATGATGCCTCGACCATCCAGACATTGGTACAGCAAGGATATATCACCGGTGAACTAAAAACCGGATTTCCTGCCGAATCGGTTGCAGAACCGGATAACTTTGTCAGCCTGTTGTTCTACTTCGGAATGTTGACTATCAGTGGAACCAAACGTGGTAAAACAGTATTGACTATCCCCAATCAGGTGGTGCGCGAACAGTTGTACAGTTACTTATTGGATACCTACAACGAAGCAAACCTCCGTTTTGATAATTGGGAGAAGGGAGAACTCGCCTCGGCGATGGCTTATGATGGCGACTGGAAAGCCTATTTCGACTATATTGCCGAATGCCTGCACCGATACTCTTCCCAGCGTGACAAGCAGAAGGGTGAAGCATACGTACATGGATTCACATTAGCTATGACTGCCCAAAACCGTTTTTATCGCCCCATCTCCGAACAAGATAACCAGGAAGGATATGCCGATATTTTCATGTCCCCCCTATTGGAAATCTACCAAGACATGCTTCATTCCTACATTATAGAATTAAAGTATGCCAAAGGAAAGGACAATGATGAAAAGGTGGAACAACTCCGACAGGAAGCTATCGCACAAGCCAACCGCTATGCTGCCAGTGAAACGGTGCAAAAGGCAATCGGAACAACGACACTACACAAAATCATAGTCGTTTATCAAGGGATGAAAATGGTAGTGTGCGAAGAAACTTAAATTTTATACATATTTTGATATACTATACAGAAAAGGCGGCCCGTTGCAACAGGTCGCCTTTTTGTTTTATCTATTATCAAGTATATTATCCAGACTTTCCAGCGGATTAAACAAACGTAGTGAGATTCACAGAAGCGAAACAGGCAGATTATAAATCCGCTACCGGGACAGAGACGGAATACGCTTTCTTATTGCATTGTCTTTAATGTCGGGGAAGGTATCATTAAAGAGCGCTATAAAATCGTGAAACTATTTTTTCCCTAATCCTTGAAATATATTGAAAAGCGTAAAAAGTTGTATATCCGTATGTCCATCCTCAATACGGGAAAGATTCACACAACTCAATTCCATATTCCAGTATCTACTTTTCCACCGTCCGGAAGTACCGCCGGCCTCCACTCGCTAATTGTCGCACCATTCACCGTAATCGCCGTCTTATTCACTTTAATAAAGAAATCGTAAACCATTCCGGGCTCCAGTGTCAAATTACCATCAGCATCTTTCAAGACCGCTTTATATACAACTTCCGGATTCTTGCTGATAACACGAAGTTCTAATCCTCCTATAATCGTCTGTTGGGGAAGAAGATACAAATTAAAAACACTTTGATAACCTGCCGCCTGATTTTCAGTGTCTACAGAAGCAGCCGCTTTATCCCATTGTGTAAAAGACATTACAGAAGGAGTGCCTGTGGCTTCAATCACTCCGGTAGCAGGGTCAAATGTCCCCTCCTGTGCCAGAGGCGAAAGTTCGAAACGAAAAGCACTGGGTATATCTTCATAAGCTCCTACCCCAACACCTGCGCCAAGGTGAAGAGCTAGTTTACTCATTTTATGATCGAATATAAAAGCCACTTCCGGATTCTGTTTACTCCCTGACACAGCCGGAGCATACAAATAGTCCACCTCCCTTTCTAATTGGTCAGAAGTGTCCAACTTAATTTTGCCATTTTCCACCAATGCAGCATTCTTCGAAGCATTCAGATCCAAATAAGGATGATAGGCTGTGAAAGTACCAGTCTCCGCACCATAATAGACTGCCGTAGTATAGGCCTGAAAGTTACCCTTAGCCGGCTCTTTGCAAATATATTGCACATTGGTATACCCCACATTCCCACTAGTCCCATAAATACCTATTTTATCATTCTGATACCATGTAGTGTTGGATGCGCGCGTCATTTTCCCCTCGTTCACAGAAGCCGATACTCCAAGCTCCACTTTGCCATTCGTATCCTCATTTTCCCATTCATCATTGTCACCACAAGCAGACAGCATCACTATAATGAACGCTGATAACATAAATTTCGTCTTCATTCTTTTTTATATTTAAAGTGTTAATATTTTTATTCAGCAGAAACTTCTCCATTTCCTTCCGGCAATCCCGGTTTCCAGTCATTGATACTCCCCGAAACTCCCAAACTTATCGGTAATCCCAAATCTGCCTCCAAGACTAACGGTTCCCTTGAAGCTGCAAAATTCTTCATTATGTCCGAAAGATCCGTTACCACCCGATCCTTATAACTGTCATTCAAAGTCATTTGCACCGTAAGCAATTGTCGTTCGAAAGGCATTCCACCCAAAATACGCAAAGTAGTTGCATACATGATCTTTCCCTTATCATCCGTAGGCGGATCGGTAGGTTCGAAAATCATATTTAACCTGCCTCCCGTGACTGCTTCCGTCTCTCCCGACAACAAATTAACAGATGGAATGATACCCTCCAAAGTCGCTTCCAACTTTTTCAGTCGATTCTCCTCACCGGGTTCTAGCTTCAACACAAAAGTCAACTGCCGGACAAGTTGCCTCATTCCGACCGTAACTTGCAAAGTGTCGTCCTTTTGTACATACAACTGCTGCTGTCCAGAAAAGAGATAGCCGGGCACAGGAAGCATCGTGCCACTAGCAAGTGTCAACACTGTGGCGGTATTTCCTTTAATCTCAAATCCTGAAGGTGAATTAAACGCCAACAGTTCATATTTACCCGGTTCGAACAGTGACGGATAAACCGTTGCCGACTCCGTGACATTCACTTCCCCCTGCCCGATAATACGCAAAGTATATTCACCCGGCAATCTGGATTCCGAAGAGCGCTTGCTCCAGTCTACCGTTATCTTGACAGCTCCTTGTACAGGATGAGAAGTTTTAAAAAGTTCATCCTTCACACAGGAAGTCCCCAAAAGGGTTGCTCCCATAAAGAGAGTTATATACGTGATTATTTTATGAGTTTCCATATAAGTGTAATTCCAAGTTGATTAATTCCTAAGCAATTCTTACTTTTATTGTCCGTATAAACATAAACACGATCAACAAGCGCATATTTGTCATATTCAGCATATGTATACCCTACCGCAGCATGAAAGTCAAGAGCCAGCGAACGGTTCAAATCAAGTTGATAGCCACCCGTAAAGCCTCCACCCCTGTAACTGCCCTGACAGCCCGTTTTGCCAAGTTTATAATTAAAGTCGCCCATGTGATACATAACACCTAAAAAAACATTATATTTTTTACCCAGATAATAACGGACTTCCGGAGATATTTTCCAAAATGCATAACGTCGATTTTTATGTTCCCATCTCCATGAAGTCCATGCGCCATTCAATAACACTCCCCAATGATTCTTCATACGCCATTCCATCCCTATATCGGGTGTCAGCATAGCCCAATGGAGCAGATTTGCACGGAGATAGAAATTGTCACGCCTCTCTGCAGGTAAAGCCTGCGAGACTTTCGTATTTTCAGCAAATACGCCTTGAGTATTCTCTTCCGGTGTAAAAGGCCGGTCAACAACCTGCCGGACAGGTTCCGGCTGCCGGACAAGTTCAACATCTTCTTCCTGTTCGGAGAGATGTAAACGAACAACTACAACATGCTGCAAATCTCCATAAGGTTCTGCATGATTGTGAGTGATAAAATCATCTTCACTCATTCCACCTCGAAGAATCAGTTGCGTTTTCACACGATTGCTACGTATCTTCGCTAATTCCAGATTCTTCACCAATGTAATTTCCGAAGTGCAATAACCATCTACAAACAGTGAAGCTTTTCCAGTCAGAATATCTGATTTATATTTCCTCATTAAGTTGAGAAGGTTGCTCAGTTGCGTACCATTCCCCTTCCATGGAATATAAAACATATCATCATGAGAAGCAAAACGAAAAATAGAAATCGTATCCGTCTCTTGTTGCCCCATAGCAGGCAAAAAAGTCAGAAAGAATAACAGCAGGGTCAAAAGTTTGCGTGTATACATCTTATTTATTTTTACTTGTTTTTTGTTTGTCGACAGCGAATTAAAACCAATATCCGCTTCCGTTACTTTGTAGGTAACGGGAAAACCTTTGTTCCTGCTCTTTTGGAGTAGTCAGTACGGAAAAACAACCCAATTAATGATGAAACATTCATACCCCTGCTTCCGAAAGCTAGTAGAGGGAAAAAGCTTTATGCAAAATTCAGAGAGTAGAGAGACGCTCAGGCAAAGCTTTTATACGTTTTGTCGCTTAAATTTCCTTTTTAGATTTATTTGGAAGAAAAAAAGTAGAGTTTTATTTGTTTTAATTAAGAAATATGCTCATATTTGCCGCAGAATTCATTTCCCGTTACCTACAAAGTAACATCCTATTTATCAAGCTATTACCCAGCCTGTCGTTCGTTTAACAAAGTTAACAATCTGTCTATTTGCTTCATCAATTTTCTTATTTTTGAACGGCTTCAGATATGTCTCCGTCACGGTGATGGACGAATGTCCCATTGCTTCGGAAATGATTCCCGGATGAATTTCACAATAATAAGCCGTTGTAGCCCAGGTGTGGCGGGCGGTATATGAACTCAGCTTATTTTTAAGTCCCAGCAATTGTCCGAGCAGTTCCAGTTGATGATTGAAGTTGCGCAACGCCAATTGATATTCCCGATACGCTTCCTTTGTCCCTTCCCCACTCAAGAGAATCGGAAACAGATAAGGAGACGCTGCATCGGGATTCCTATATTTCTCCAACAGTAGCATAGCTTCCGGTATCAGCGTCACGGACAGGGGACGACCGGTCTTACGCCGACGATAAGTTATGACATTTCCTTGCAAGTCGTGCTTACGCAAATATGCCAGATCGACAAAAGGCAATCCGCGTAGCAGAAACATCAGAATAAAACACTCCCGCGCGCATCTCATACCGGAAGTAATGTTCTCAGGAGCCAGGTAAGCGAACATTTTCTTCATATCCTCATCGTCCAATGCACGGTGACGGTCGGCACGCGTACCCGTATAGACCGCACTGAACAGGCGCGGCACATATGCCGCTTTCTGTTGGTCTACCGCACGGTTGATGACGGCACGCAGCGTACGCATATAAGTAGACACCGTATTCCAACTGCATCCGCGCGCGCGAAGACTATTCTCAAAACACTTCAACCATTCGGAAGTCACTGCCCGAAACGGCAAATAATCCTTCCCCCGGAAAGCTACAATCACATTCAGTGTACTCTTATACACATGGGCAGTCCCCAGTTTGCCACTGACTTCCAAGCCTTGGTACACTTGTCTCATAAACGAAATTAAATTTTCATTTTTCATAAAATTATTTTTAATAATCAATACTTACAAATAAAAAAATTACTTTTAGTAATTCCAAAAATACACATATTAAATTTTACATACACAAAAAACATAAAATAAAAACTTACGGTTTGAAGTATATCTATCAGAAATATTTGCTTACATTTGCACAGTTTTTAGGACAAAGAGTCCTATTGTTATTTTAATTTAAAACAAATAGAATCATGACAATTCATGAAACAGCCAACAATGGCTACTGTATTAACGGCTTCATGCACTTCTCGGACTTAGCGGTAAACTATTTCCCGGAGTTATCAACTCCCAGTTCCGCCAGCAGAAAACTGCGCAGCTGTATCAAAGACAACGACGAGCTATACGCCCAAATGAGCGCTGCGGGTTACACAAAGACAACTTTAGATGTCAGCCCGAAGATGCAACTCATCCTCTACCAGTGTTTGGGAGCGCCCGTCATCAAACTGCCGACAACTGCCGACCGTGAAGTTGATAATGTAAACGCCGGCAAGGAATAAACGGAAAATCGAACTATATATTTTTAAATATATATTTTATTATTTATTGTTTATAATGTGTTACGCTAAGCGTTACGCGTATTTTTTCTTGACACCTGTAACAATCAATGGCACAACCACTTACAAGAAGAAAAAGGTGTTACGCAAAGCGTTACGCACAAATATCCGTTTTTTCGTCCCCAAACGGAGTCTCTGATTCGTCCGAACGAAGGCTCTGTTCACCCCAAACAGACGCTCTGTTTCCCCCAAACGGAACGTCTGTTTTATTTCCTGCCCCAATAAGCTATATCTCAGGATAAAAAAAAATATTTTAAGCTCTATTCTCCACCCGACAACACCTGCGAACCGTACCGAACATGCCCTATTGCATACGCATGAAAACCGACATATCTTTGCCGGAAATAAAAAAAAACGCTCAACTTATGAAAAAATTTAATTTCCAGTCCATGGCGGCACACGGGTTCCTCATCATCCCCAAATCTTTGCTGCAACAGCAGATTTACAACGGGCATGGTTGCGAAGGGAATACAGAGGCGCTCCTGATTATGCTTATGAAGGTCAACTATTCGGAGACGCAATATACCGGATACCAGAACAAGGATCTCCTGTGCCCGCGGGGCGAAAGCATGCACAGCTACCGCGACTGGAGCCGGATTTTCAACTGGAGCATCCCCCGGACTTTCCGCCTGATTCATGACCTGGCCACCGCAGGAGTGATAGAAATCATCCCGCATGAGGACAAATCCCTGCATATCCGCGTGGTGGAATATGACAAATGGGTGGGGAATCCCGAAGCGATGAAGAAAAAGAAAGCCGTCAACGAGAAGTTCTTCCACTTCTGGGACGAGTATCACGCCATTACGCAACTTCCCAAAGAGAACATAGCCAAAGCGCAGCGCGAATGGAAAAAACTCAGTTGCAAAGAACAGCAACTCGCCATCGACAAAATCGAGGAATATTATTTCCATCAGACGAATTCCAAATATGTCCTGCATGCAGGCAGTTACTTATCCAATAAAGCGTTTCTTAATGAATACTGAGAACCGGGTTTCACCACAAGCGCCCGAAGTGGAAGAGGCTATCATAGGCGCCTGCCTTATCGAGCAGGACGCCTTGCCGCTGATAGCGGGGAAGTTACGCCCGGAGATGTTTTATGTGATGCGTCACCAACTGATTTTCAGCGCTTTGCTCGCCATGCACCAGGCGGGTATGAAGATAGATATCCTCACCGTAAAAGAGGAGCTTGCCCGTCGGGGAAAGCTTGAGGATGCGGGCGGTGCCTTCGGCATCACGCAGTTGAGCAGCAAAGTGGCAAGCTCCGCACATATCGAATATCACGCGCAGATAGTGCACGAGAAGTTCCTGCGACGGGAGATGATTCTGGGACTGAACAAGTTGCTCGCCTGCTCGTTGGACGAAACCATAGATATAGGTGACACACTGGTGGACGCGCACAACCTGCTCGACCGTCTCGAAGGGGAATCCGGACGCCACAGTAATATGCGCGACATGGATACGCTGATGGCGGACGCCATGACGGAAGCCGAGGGGCGTATCGCCCGGAGCGTGAACGGCGTGACGGGCGTTCCTACGGGACTGACGGATTTGGATCGCATGACGTCCGGTCTGCAGAACGGTGAACTGTCGGTTATCGCTGCGCGTCCCGGCGTTGGGAAGACGGGATTTGCATTGCATTTGGCACGAAACGCGGCAATGGCGGGGTATGCCGTAGCGGTCTACAGTCTTGAGATGCAGGGAGAAAGGTTGGCAGACCGGTGGCTGACGGGGGCAAGCAATGTCAGTGCCGGTCATTGGCGCGGGGGAACAGTCAGCCCTCAGGAGATGGCGGAAGCACGTGCCGTGGCTGCCGGACTGGCACGATTGCCGATTCATGTGGATGACAGTACGGTGGTCAGTATGGAGCATGTGCGCTCCAGCGCACGGTTGCTGCAAAGCCGTAACGAGTGCGGCATGATTATCATTGATTATCTGCAACTCTGCGACATGAGCAGCGGACAGAGCAACCGCAACCGCGAACAGGAAGTGGCACAGACGGCACGGAAGGCGAAGTTGCTGGCTAAGGAACTGAACGTACCGGTGGTGCTGCTGAGCCAGTTGAACCGTCTGTCGGAAGGACAGATAGACAGGCGTCCCGAATTGAGCCAGCTACGCGAAAGCGGGGCTATCGAACAGGATGCGGATATGGTGATACTGCTTTATCGACCGGTGTTGGCACGGCTGACCACAGACAGGGAAAGTGGTTACCCGACAAAAGACCTTGGAATAGCCATCATTGCCAAACAACGCAACGGGGAGACGGGAAACGCTTACTTCAGCCACAATCCGGAAATGACGAAGATTACGGATTATGTCCCACCATTGGAGTATCTGCAAAAACATGCCAAATGAAACCGTTTTACGCCCGATTCACTATAAATATTTCACAACAATAAACGTTTGTTCATTTTGGTTGAAAACGGTTGTTTTTCGCTAGGAAATAATTAGCAGAATACTTGACTTTGCCTTTCTGATTTCGTATCTTTGTAAGGTCGTAAGGACAGAAAAATATTATTACTTAAACCTTAACTTTTTCAAATTATGAACGTATTGGTGGAGCGCTATCAGCGCAGAAAGAATGTGAGCCAGGAAGACTCACAGGTGTTGTATTATGTACGCCAGAAATCGGGTACTGTGAGGGTGATGGACGTCAATAAGCTGGCGGATGCCATCGAAGCGAATTCCTCGCTCACGGCAGGAGATGTGAAGCACGCTATCGAGGCTTTTGTGGAGCAGTTGCGCCTGTCGCTTACGCAAGGCGACAAGGTGAAGATTGACGGGTTGGGGACTTTCCATATCACGCTGAGCAGCGAGGGCACGGAGAAGGAGAAGGATTGCACGGTGCGTTGCATCCGCAAGGTGAATGTCCGGTTTGTGGCTGACAAGGCGCTGCATCTGGTGAATACGAGTCACACCACTACCCGGAGTGAGAATAACGTGGATTTCGTCCTGGCGGGAAAGGGTGATGCTAAAGGTGGTTCCGAAGGGGGCGGTTCTGAAGGGGGAAACGGCGGCGGTTCCGGTGAAGGGGACGACGGGGAAACTCCGGATCCGGCAGCATAAAGGCTGTCCCTTTCCTTGAGTTAAACCTCATTAATGAACAGTTCCACACGGATGCCGGGGAGTAGTTATTTTATCCCCGGCATGTGGTTCATGTTTTCTCTCCCATTTTCTAATTTCATGTTTCAATTTTCAATTTACTAAGATGTTAGATAAAATCATAGAGATTATTATGACGATTCTACCCTTTTTGGGCAGTAACCGCAAGAAGCGCAAGGTTATGGCGCAAGAGGTCAAAGAGTTCAGCGAATTGGTGAAAGGCCAGTATTCTTTTCTGATGCAGCAGTTGGAGAAGGTGTTGAAGGATTATTTCGACCTTAGTTCGAGGGTGAAGGAGATGCATACGGAGATTTTCTCGTTGCGGGGGCAGTTGGCGCAGGCTGCCGCTTTGCAGTGTGTCAATAAGGAGTGTGCGCAGCGCAGCAATACAGGCAGCGCAGGCATGAGTTTGAAGGAAGCCTGATGTCGGAAGTTATGCGACCTATAAACCTGATAGTAGTCCACTGTTCCGCTACACGCGAGGACAGGGACTTTACGGAATATGACTTGGATGTCTGCCATCGCAGACGGGGATTCAACGGGGCGGGGTATCATTTCTATATCCGGAAGAACGGGGATATCAAGTCTACCCGGGCGATAGAGAAAATCGGAGCGCATGCGAAAGGTTTCAATTGTGAAAGTATCGGCATTTGTTACGAGGGCGGACTTGACAGTAAAGGACGGCCGAAGGATACGCGTACCGAGTGGCAGAAACATTCTCTGCGAGTGCTGATTCTGACATTATTGAAGGATTATCCGGGTTGCCGGGTATGCGGGCATCGGGATTTGAGCCCGGACTTGAACGGGAATGGGGAGATTGAGCCGGAAGAATGGATTAAGGCTTGCCCTTGCTTTGATGCTGAGACTGACTGGGGAAAAGCGTAATCCCCCCCAAAAAAAAGAAAGCGGCTCGTTGCTATACGAGCCGCTTTTTGTATTTATAATCCTTTTATTTAGCATCAAAGGCAGTATCAATCAATGCTTTCAAGTTCTGATAGTGGCTCTTATATATGCCACTTGAAGCACTTGCCGCACTGTTCAGCTCACTTCTAAGACTTGCTAATTGTCCGCGGGCAATGGCAGGAGCTTCCGAAGGAGAATCCGAAGAATACTGTCCCATCGCATTGCTCTTCGGTTTGTCGAGCATGGCAATCAGTGCGTTCACATAGACTTTCTGCAAAGCACGCTGATTGAGGTCGGGCTTCTTGCCACCTCTGAGGTCGCTCCAAATGCCTTTCTTCAGGTCTTGGAACATTTCATTGGAAGTATAGGCTTTGTTGCCGTTCATCAATTCGTTGGTCGTCATCTTGTCCAGCGTGCGGCTGCTAAGCAAACGTTTCAAGATATTACTCTGTACGCGGAAGATATAATTGAAGGTATTGACTCCGGCCTTTTCTGTCAGTTTGTCGTCCATCAACCAGGTAGGCGTAGTGAATAATTCTTTGTTCAAGAATGTCACAGCTTTCTTCTGTATATCCTTCGGCACAAATTCCACAGCTTTCACATCGGTTTGTTCTACCGAAATCGGGGTACTGTAAATACCGGCGACATTGGTTGCAACATGTCCCATATATAGGGAGAACTGTCCGGCTACGTTACTGTATAAGGTGCTTGCCTTTTGGTAGCCCTCGTTCGGTTCGTACGTCCAGTTGATGATTTCGGGCATGATACGTTTCAAGTTCTTGATGCCGTATGTGCCTGCCAGCACTGCGTCGTCGCCCAAGTCTTCGTTCTGGTTACGAGGGTCGTCGCGGTCGGTTTCCGTGCCGAAAGTGTAGCGTTTGTCCTCCTTTAGTTTGCTGATAATCCATTTGTTCATGTAGGGGATTTCAGCTTCCGCCGTTTCAAATTCGGGCATCCAACGGTAGCCCCATTCGATAGACCAGTCATCGTAGATGCCGATACGGGGGAAGATTCCGGCACGTGAGATGTTGTCTTCCGGTTGGGCGATGTAGTTGAAACGTGCGTAGTCCATAATGGACGGGGTGTGCCCGTTGGCTTCCACCCATGCTTTGTCTCTTAGTTTTTCTACTGGAACGGTGGCGGAAGAGCCGAAGTTGTGACGCAAGCCCAGTGTGTGTCCTACTTCATGGGAAGATACGAAACGAATCAGTTCGCCCATCAGTTCATCGTCAAACTGGGGTTTGCGTGCTCCCGGGTCGATGGCTCCGGCTTGTACGATATACCAGTTGTAGAGCAGGAGCATTACGTTGTGATACCAGTTGATATGTGTTTCGAGGATTTCACCGCTGCGGGGGTCGTGTACATGAGGGCCGCTTGCGTTCGGAATGTCGGACGGTTTATAGACGATAGCCGAGTGGCGGGCATCTTCCAAGCTCCATGTCGGGTCGTCCGTGGGGGCTTCCTTGCCGATGATGGCGTTCTTGAAGCCGGCTTTCTCAAAGGCTTTCTGCCAGTCGTTGACTCCTTGAATCAGGTAGGGAACCCATTTTTTAGGAGTGGCGGGGTCAATGTAGATAACGATTGGTTTCTTGGGTTCTACGAGTTCGCCGCGCAGATATCTTTCCTTATCCTCGTCTTTCGGTTCGAGACGCCAACGGGTGATGTTCGCTTTGTATTTCATTCCGTGCGGATTGCCGTCAAAGTCTTTGTAGCCGACCGCAAAGTAACCTACACGACCGTCGAACAGTCTCGGTTTCATCGGCTCTTTGGGGAGCAGCAGCATGGAACTGTTCAGTTCGTAGGTCATCGGGCCGGAAGAGCTGTTATATCGAGCCATCATTTTCTCGAAGGCGCTTCCCATAGGCGGCTTACGCTGGAAGGTACGCACGGTGCGAATCTCGATGTTTTGCGGGAAGGCTTTCAATGTGTCGATGTAACTGGCGTCGGGTATCATTGAGGTTGCGCCGATATTGTCTTTCGCATAGCTGGAGAAAGAGAACATATCGCCGTCCTTGCGGATAAAGTCGGTCATTTCGATCACATAGTTTTTCGTCAGGCTGTCTTTACGCATCGTTTTCAGGGGGAAGGTGGCGACGATGGGTTGCACGTTGGAGTTCAACACTGCCTGATATAGCCCCATTGTGTCAGCGGAATGTTCCAGATAGGAGATTTGACGTACGAATATTTTCTTGTCACGTCCCAGTTCGAAACGGATCACTTCATCGCTGATATGGTCGCCCGGATAACCGGCTTTGCGTTTCTGCTTGTCTACCGGAGCTTTCACAATGCGGTTCACAATCAGTATGTCGCGTCCGAACAAGGAATCGGGAATTTCGAAGTAGTATTTTCCTTCTACGCAGTGCACCTTGAAGAAGCCGTTCATCGTCTTGGCTTTTGGAGTGATTACACTTGCGTAAGGCTGAAAAGGAGATTTCTTGGCTTTGGCAATGGAGTCGGCTTTGGCCTTGTCTACAGCTTCGGTCTTGCTTTTCTTTTTCTTCTTCTTTTTAAAAATGTCGGTCGACTGTGCTCCGGCGGTTGGAATCAACATTGCCAGAAGCAACAAAAGGGTAGTTAGTTTTCTCATGCTTTTATTTTTAAGATGTTAGCAAGTGCAAAGTTAATTATTCGTACGAGCTATCCAAACCATACTATCTTATTTTTACAAAACGACATGAATTATTTCTTTTCCCGTTCAATATTGTCACAATACATTGTTCAGTTTTTCTTCTTATTGCCAACCTTCATCAGAGCAAGCCCGATAACAATCCAAATCATCTCGCGTACACGGGTTATCAGCGCAGCATAGACTCCGTAAGCACCGGAAAGGGAAAGACCGCCCACAGCAAGGGCGAAGCCGCCTTCGCGTCCGCCCAGTTGCATCGGCAGAAAGAACAAAAGGTTGGCGAGCAGAGAGGAGAAAGCGGCAATCAGACAACAGTCGGCGAAGCTGACGTTGGTAGTGAGCACATTCAGAATCAACCAGATCTCCAGGCAACTGATGACGCGGGCTGTATATTCTAATGAGAGAGCCGCATAAAAGGTACGTTTCTTCTGTTGATGGAGAAGGGCGATTTGCCGGTCTATATTCTCCAGTTTCTCTTTATGGGTTTCGGCAAAGCGGAGTACTTTCTTTTTCAGGAAAGGAATATGGCTGCCCATGCGGACACAGGCTACCGCCATTCCATGCCGGTAACCTTTTATAAAAAGGATGGTAATCAGCAGACAGAACAGGGTGATAGCTGCTAAAATAATGCCCGTCACCCACCCTACCGGATACAGGCAGACGTAGAGCAGCACGGAACTTAGCCAAAAGCAGAAGTGGGAAAAGATATGCATCATCACATAGAGAATCACGGAAGAGGTGGCTCTTTCTATGCCGACGTAAGGCTTCAACTCCATGATGCGATACGGCTCGCCGCCCATCAGTCCGACGGGGGTCACATAATTAAGCGCGAAGCCTGTAACGGTGAATTTATAGAGACGGGCGAATGAGAAGCCTGTCTTGCCGCTACTGCGGATGATGATATACCACGATGTGGTATTAATAAGATAGACAAACAGCCACAGCAATAGTATCAAAGGTAAATATATCCCTGCACGCTTCAGATTCGCCCAAAGTTCGTGATAATCCATATCGAAAGTGAATATCATGACCAGGACGGCAATGATGCCGAAGGCGAGGAATATATTACGGTATTTGTTCTTCACTATTTCGCTACCTATATATCTACTTTATATATGTATAGTATCTGTCGAAGAATCTGCGGAATGCCGGGATTTTCATCAATACATATTCGAATACCAGCCAACCCGTCAATGCGCATGAGATGCCGAGCAATACGTCGATAATATAATGATGGCAAGAATAAACGGCTGTTCCCCAGATACCCACCATAATGATGGAGAAGAGGGCAATCACGTACCATTTGCATTTGCCGACGATAGCATATATCAGGGCTACGACCATATAAGCCGCGTGCAGTGAAGGCACTGCCGCAAAGACATTCGCGTTGCGCCCGTAGATAGAATCGAAGATTGATACTCCGAAGAAAGCATCGAAGCGTCCCAAGCCCGCTACATTGCCCGGAGTGTTCAGTATCGGCTCGAAGCCGTAGTTGATGGCATACCAGGGTGGAGCGGCCGGGTGAATGTAATAGCCCGCAAAGCCGATCAGGTTGACAAAAAGGAATACGAGGGCAAAGCGAAGGTATGTTTTCCTTTCTTTCTTGAAGTACAGGCAAAGACCGAACAAGATAGGTACGGGAACCCAACAGAGGTAGAAGATTCCGGCAAAGACGTCGGCTATCGGCCAGTTGTGCGCGGCAAAATACTCGCAGGGAGTAACCAGAATGCCGTTGTCCATCACGCCAAAGAGGGATTTCTCCAGATTGTAGAGTCCGGCTACGTCAATCGGGTTCACTTCGTAGTTGGGGCAGATACGCATCCAGTCATACGAGATTCCGAAAAGGGCGAAAGGAAGCAGGGCTACCGCCAGTTTGCGGGTAGGCAGTCCGGCAAAGAATAAGACCAGATAGAGCACTGCTATCATCAGATGTTCGGAACGGAGCCCGATGAAAATAGCTGTCAGCAGAAGAAAAAAAGCCATGATGACTATGACGGTCAGGGCTTCTCTCTTCGATGGCTTTTGAATGTTCTTTATCATTATAAGATTGCGTTTATGTGCCGGTCAAGGAATATGCCAATTAGAAAACGACCGGCATATTCCTTGATTGACATATTGAATAATTATTCTTTCATCACTTTGTAGCAATGTCTCACACGTGCGAATGCCGTGATATTGGCAAAAAGGGCGACGAAAGCCAATGGAACGATTAATATCAGGATCGGTTCGAAAACCGTGATGTCCTTGAATATGCCGCAGAACAAAGCACCGAGACTTGTCAGCACCACGCGTTCGGGACGCTGCATGAATCCGACTTTGCATTCTATCCCCAACCCTTCGGCACGTGCACGGACGTAGCTTACCATCAGCGAGCCGATAAGCGCCGCGAAAGCGATAAGGGCATACAGGAAATAATCTTTCATCGACAGGTAGTAACAGATACCGAAGAAAGTGATCAGTTCGCTGTAACGGTCGAGCACCGAGTCGTAAAGCGCGCCGAACTTGGAACTCATATTTCCCAGACGGGCTACACGTCCGTCCATCATATCGAACAGTCCGGCAAACAGAATCACACCGCCTGCCCATCCGATGATGGCAAGGTCGTTTCCGTCACCGTAGATTCCGGCGTACACGAACATACCCGCAGCTATTACATTCAGGATAAATCCGGTAGTGGTGATAAAGTTGGGAGTGATTCCGATTTTAATCATCCCGTGTATCAAAGGATTGATAATCTTATAAATCAGTTGTTGTAAATAATCTCTGTAATTCATGTGTCTAAATCTGTTTATATCTAAATCTTCTGTTTATTTCAATTTCTTCTATTTATTTCAAATTCTTCAATGCCTTCTTCCGAACAAACTCCTTATATCTATATTCCGGTAAACAAAAAGGCGCTGCATATTATAATTCCAGAACAGCGCGACAATTACCGCCACCACCACTTTGGGTATAATGAAAAAATCACCGAAATAGAGACTGAGCGTATCCCGCACCCAAGGAATCTTCGCCAAAGACTCCGTCAGCGCATATGTCCCCCATGTGTTCAGCCAAACGCTGCAAACCCACACTATGATGAATTTGGCAGCTACATTCGTTTTTTTGCCTTTAGATTTAAAAGTCCATTTATAATTAATGATGCAATTGACAATTCCCCCGTAGATAGCTCCCGCCAAGGTAGCGTATACATAGTAGACATCAAACAGCCTTACCAGGAGAATCGTTACGAGAAAGTCTGCGATAGTTGCCATCTGAGCCGAAAGCTGCGCCCTCAAGAACATGAAGATGCCACCTTTCTGCGAAATCATCCGTGCAATCTTTTTCAGCCAATCACCCATCTCGCTCCCGCTAACAAAATGAAACTATACACTCCTGCCAGGACATCGTCCATCATTACGCCTACTCCGCCTTTCAGGCTCTCCATCTTGCGTATGCCCAGCGGTTTGGCAATATCAAATGCACGAAACAGGACAAAAGCTGCGATAACGTACCAAAACCAATTCTCATCATTCGGTACAGCCAACAACGGTATCCACACTCCTACCATCTCGTCCACTACCACACGCGAAGGGTCTTCACCCCAATAAGCCTCCAGCTTATCGGCAGCCCAAATGCCGGCGAACGTGAATACAATCGCCAAAGCGGCGGTAATCCATAAAACGGTAGAAAAGGGAAACAGGAAATAAAGCGCAATCCAAATGATAGAAGCCAACAGCGCCCCAGCCGTGCCGGGAGCAAAAGGGGAAAAACCGGAGCCAAAGCCCGTGCCTATAATAACAGGTAAAAAGGGTGGTCTTTTCATTTCTTACAATAGAGTGTATAAGAATAACAAAACTTTCCCCTTACTGAAGAAGGGGAAAGTTTATATATTTTTCAGGAACAAATTCCCGAATTAAGCCAAATAATCAGGTTCTTTTTCACCGATCATGTTACGCAATGTCTGTTTTACCATTCTCCATTGAGTGAACAAGTCGTGTTCAGGCTGATGCTCGAAATCGTGCATCGGGCTCTTGCAGAAGAATGACAGCCAAGTCTGGATGCCACACATGCCTGCGCGCATTGCCAGGTCACTGAACAATACAAGGTCGAGCGCGATAGGAGCGGCAAGGATAGAGTCGCGGCAAAGGAAGTTTACCTTGATTTCCATCGGGTAACCCATCCATCCGAAGATGTCGATGTTGTCCCATGCTTCTTTGTTGTCCTTGCGGGGCGGATAGTAGTTGATACGTACTTTATGATAAACATCTCCGTAGAGATCAGGATATTTTTCAGGTTCGAAGATAGTGTCGATTACAGACAGTTTGCTGACCTCTTTTGTCTTGAAGTTGTCCGGATCGTCGAGCACTTCACCGTCACGATTGCCGAGGATATTGGTAGAGAACCAACCGTTCACGCCCAGCATACGGGTTTTGAACATCGGAGCCAATACGGTTTTCATCAGTGTCTGGCCGCTCTTGAAGTCTTTACCTGAGATAGGCACATTCTTCTGCTTGGAGAATTCCCACATGGCAGGAGTATCTACGCACAAGTTGGGAGCACCCATTACGAACGGAGCGTCTTCTGCGATAGCAGCATATGCGTAACACATACTCGGAGAAATAACGTCAGTGTTGTTGTCCTTCATTGCTTTTTCCAAAGCAGCGAGTGACATATGTTCGTCAGACAATGGAATGTAGATTTCAGTACTTGCAGCCCAAAGCACGACAACGCGTTCGCAGTTGTTGGCAGCCTTGAAATCGCGGATGTCCTGGCGAAGTTGTTCCACCATTTCCCAACGGGTAGCAGCTTTCTTGACGTGTGTTCCGTTCAGACGTTTTGCCCAGTTGTGGTCGAAAGCGGCCGGCATCGGCTTGATAGCTTCCAATTCGTCTTTTACTCCGTTCAGGTCTTTTTCTTTCAAGACCTCAGCGTACATGGCAGCTTCATATGCGTTGTCCGGGAAAATATCCCATCCGCCGAAAACAATGTCTTCCAAATTCGTCAAGGGCACAACGTCCTTGATGAGTTTTTCTTCGTTGTTTTCCATGCGCATTGTAGCTAACTGGGTAATAGATCCTATCGGTTTTGCCAGTCCCTTGCGAGAGGCTAGTGTACCTACAATCATTGTAGTGGCAACCGCGCCACCCACTCCGACTACCAACACGCCAAGACGTCCGGTAGCGGGCTTAATTTCTTGTTTCATTTCTATTCTATTAAAATTAAACTAAAATTGATGCAAAAATAAGATTAATTAATTACTAAAACGAGCTTTGTTTGCTATATAAGCATTGCAATTAGCAGGATTTAACTTTTAAAAGGTCATGTGGAGACTTATCCTCAAACCGGATTTGTCAATTCCGGGTGAATCGCGATAAGTAAGCCGCCACACGTAGTCCAAGCGTAACACCTTGAAAATGTTTTCAATACCTACTCCGGCTTCTACGTAAGGCGTTTTTCCCATTGTCCGGGTGTCTGCTATCGGAAAAGCGAACAAATCATCACTGAAAGCAGGATTGTTCTTGTCGCTCAAATGTCCGTACAGTCCACGACAGGAAACTATTTCCCTCCATTTCAGTTTTTTCAACAACGGGACGCGATTGAACAGCCATCCGTTGAGAAAGTAGGTAACATCCCATGAGAAGTATTCATCATTCATAAACTCCATTGCGTTCATTAATGAGTAAGATTCGGGCTGGATGGTATAGGAAAGGTTGGCATTGGGCATGATAAGTAACGGAAACGGTACTTTATCCCACACTTTGCCCGCTTTCAATATCACATCCGTATAGCCGAAGGCGGAGAACCAAAATCGTTTTTGGATACCGGCTTCGGTATGATTGTATGTATAGTCACTACCCAGTATTCCTTTCCCGGCGATGGTATGCGACAGTGTAAACACGGGAGCATCCAGGGATACGGGGAAACGGTTCCATTGGGTCTGGAAGAATTTCTCGTTCGGGGCGTAGCGCAGTTTCAATTCTGCGGCACTGGTAGAAAAATCTTTTACCGGAGTATAGGTATCCCCCTGTTTCAGCAGAAACGGGATGAGATAGGTTGACTCATCCGTTTGTCTGCGTGCCGTCACCTGGAAAGAAAAACCGGAGTAGAACTCATTGGTATAGGTGAGCGCTGCTTGTTGCGTATAGCCGATACGGTCGTCTTTCTCACGTTTGAGGGCGAGGAATACGTTGTCTTTGCTCGTGTACAGGTAGTTTTGCCCGTACTGGTTGACATCGGATTCGTAACGCAATTTCAGTGAATGGATGGGGAACTCATTGGCGTATTCTTTCTTTTTCTTGAAGGAGTATTCCAGTTCCGCGAGTCCTTTCACCCTTTCGTCCTTGAAACCGTAGGCGATATAGCCTTTGGCAAACAGGTGCGGATTGAGCCAGGCGGTAGTCATACCTCCGGCACGGATACGGACGCCTTCCAGTGTGTTGCCGCTGACGGTGGCATTCATCGGCCCGATATAGAATAGAGGGGCTTCCTTGGACGTGGGGATATATCCGGTAAAGAGGATGGAAAGCACTTTCTCTGTCCAGTAGTACACCGGATAGCCGCGTAGTTGTGCCATCAGCCGGTCTACGGAATTCTCCTGCTGGGAGATGGCAGCTTGCGGACGGTTCTCCGCCCAGAAGGATTCAGGACGTGCCAGGGCTTCCGTCTCTTCGATGATACGTTCGGGTTTGGTGAAGGCTTTGTCCGCTTCGGCGGCAGGCGTGAAAGTATAGTTGCTGTAATCCGCCACGCGACGGGCAAAGATACCGTCTTGTCCTTCGGTCAGTTTAAATTCAACTGTGATGCTTTCGTGGTCGAGCAGGCGCGTACCGTCTTCGGCACGTTTAAATTCCTGTTCGAGCAACATATAATCTACAAAGTTCAGGTTTATCTTTTTCGGGAAGTTGAATACGGCACGTTTGACAAAGTAGGTAGAGTCGAGCGTGACATAGAGATGCCCGTTAAAGCCGAAGGATTCGGAATTAAAGGGAGTGAAAGCAAGGTCTACACAAGGCTCACCGGCAATCTGCAACGTATCCATCAGGTAGTATTTATAGAATCCCGTACCGATACGGGACAGGGGGCTGACAAACTTATTAGTAAACAGGGAGATGTTGTTTTCGTAAATATCCACGTCCTTGAAGACTTCGTTGATGGCAGCCTGCATTCCCTGCTTGGAGAGAAATTCGTCCACACCTGCCTGTTTGCGTCCTTTCACCCATTGTTTTTCCGAACGGGGGGATTTCCGGTAATAGTCCGTCGCGAGCAGTTCGCGGGCTGATACGGTCAGGATTGGTTTGCCGGTGACGGCAGAGGTGTCTACGTATTCGGTGAGGAAGTCAAATTTGCGGTACAGCCATTTCTTCTGTTTCTCTTCGTCGAAGTTGTTCAATGCGAAGGTGGTCTTTTCGTAACGTTCACGCTGCCAGAAGTCTTTTTCGTAAGGGGAATGGTTGTCGCGGCTTTCAATCATCCGGCGGACAAACTCCACGGCGGGATTGTCTTTCTTCCGGTAGTGTTCGCGCTTGGGTTTCACCACCACTTCGGAGAGGTCATACGAAGTAGGAGAAAGCGCCACTTTGTAGGATGCGTTACGGGCAGGATGGATTTTCCGGCTGTCGTCATTATAGCCGATAACAGAAATCACAAGTACTGCTTCGGAACGGTTGGTCTTGAAATAAAAGCGTCCGTCGCTTCCGGTAGTAGTTCCCTCGGTCGTGTCTTTCAGGCGTACAGATGCATAAGGCAGGGGTTCTTTTGTCAGAGAATCAGTCACCACGCCTTGTATCACATATTGTTGTGCACTAAGCGGAATAATACTGATAGTCAATAAAAGAAAGAACGTCGATATACCTTTCATCATTAATCTCATACCTTTATATCCTATTGAATTGAGCGGGGCAAAGGTACGGGGATTTGAGGATAAAAAAAGGTCTATTTGACGGAAGAACTGTTCTTATTTGACACAATTAAGGAAAAATAATCCGAAATTTGGTCAATCCGTCGGCATAAGTCCGCAAAGAGAAGGTGCATCCGTGGCGCATCAGGACTTCGCGGATAAAGATAAGCCCGATGCCTTGGCCGTTCGGTTTGGTTGAGAAGAAGGGACTGAATAGTTTCGCTTCCGTTTCCTTGCTGATTCCTTTGCCGTTGTCCGTCACTTCGATAGTGGCGGGAGACAGGGTGCGGATAATGATTTCACCATCGGTTTCTATGCTTTCGGCAGCGTTCTTGATGATGTTCACAAGTACCTGTTCAAACAGGGAGGAGTCCAACATTACGTCTTTCAGGGTTTCGTCTATTTCCATACGGAGATTGATACGGCAGTCGTTGCACATTCCTTCCATAAAGCGTTTGCAGGTGAAGACGAGATCGTTCAGATTGGCGCGTGAGACGGTGGGTTCAGGTATCTTCACCACATCGGCAAAGCGGGTGATGAAACGGCTCATGGAGAAACAGCGGTCGGTGCATACGCGCATCACGTCGCAGATGTCGTCCATGCCTTCTTCACTGGAAAGGGCTTGTTCTACGGTGTCCAGTGTAGAAGTGATGCCGGCGGTCGTGTTGTTCACTTCGTGGGCTATCATGCGAATTACTTTCTCATAGGCTTTCTTTTCGGCTTTCATCACTTCGTCCGTCAGGCTTTCTACCAGGAAGAAAGGATGCTGGAATCCACGGTCGATAAAGGAAGAATGGGTGCAGCGGTAGATGTTCGAGTCGTTCAGGCGGACGGTTACTGTCTCGCCTTTCGGAATGTTCACCAGTTCTCTTGCCAGTGGTGAGTCGATTTCTTTCATCTTCTTGCCTAGTACGTTTTCCGGACGGACGCCAAGCATTTTCAACGCCATCGGGTTCAGTTCGGAGAGGTCATCGTCAAGGGTGGTGATAATGACTCCCATCGGAGAGGCTTTAATCAGCAAGTCAAGGAAATGATTCTGTTCACGCAGGCGGAGACGTTCGTTCTTGAGTTGCTCCATCATACGGTTGAAAATATTCACGACACGGTCGGCTTCGTATTGTCCCACCGGGCTGAGACGGCTGCTGAAGTCTTGTTCACGCAGCAGTTCCATACCGCTGCCGATGGTATTCAACGGCTTAACGAGCTTACGATAGAAAAACGCCAGATAAATGAGGATGAAAAGTATCAGCCCCTCTCCTATGTAGAAGAAGATGGTGTTCAGTTGACTGGAAAGGTAGAGCAACACTCCACCCAATGCCAGCAACAGAAAGACTAGTATGTAAAAGAATCCTTTTATACGCACGTTTATCTGTGGTTAATGGTTTGTTTTTATATTATCAGGCACGGATTACACAGCTATATTATATTTCTCAAGACGGCGGTAGAGAGCGGCGCGGCTGATACCGAGCGCCGTAGCTACCTGGCTCAAATTACCTTTATAACGTTCCAAAGCCTGAAGAATGGTTTGACGTTCTATTTCATCCAGGGTCATGCCGGCCAAAGACGTGCCTTCGGCTGCCCTTGCATCATCGTGGCGGATGTATTGGGCATCGAAATCGGAAGCGTCGAGGATGAGTTTGCCGCTTACCAGTATGGTACGCTCTACCAAGTTCTTCAATTCACGGATATTTCCGGGGAAAGGCAGACGACTCAAGAATTGCATGGCGTCGGCGGAGAAGTCGGTGTGAGGTAATCCGTTGGCTGCGGCCTGACGGTCGGCAAAGTGACGTGCCAGTAGCGGGATATCCTCGCGGCGTTCGCGCAAGGCGGGCAGTTTTACTGTTATCAGGTTGATACGGTAGAACAGGTCTTCGCGGAAAGAACGTTCGCCCACCATTTTACGCAGGTCGGCGTTGGTGGCAGAGACTACGCGAATGTCAGTCTTGCGGGGACGGCTGTCGCCAAGCACTTCAAAGGTCTGGTCTTGTAAGACTCGCAACAGTTTCACCTGGCAGGATGGGTCGAGGTCGCCGATTTCATCCAGGAAGATAGTCCCTTTGTTTGCTATCTCGAAACGTCCGATACGGTCGGAGGAAGCATCGGTAAAAGCTCCTTTCTTATGCCCGAACATTTCACTTTCAAACAGGCTTTGGGAGATTCCACCCAAATTCACTTTGACAAACGGGTGCTTTGCACGCTGGCTGTTGATATGGATTGCTTCGGCTATGAGTTCCTTGCCTGTGCCGCTCTCGCCTGTAATCAATACGGAAGCGTTGGTTTTTGCGATGCGGGCAATGGTATTCAATACGTCCGTCAATCCCTGGCTGCGTCCGATGATGTGGCTGCGGTCGAAAGAATCGCTTTGTTCCCGGGTGGCTTCCCCGGGAGTGACCGAGAGTTCCAAAGCTGTTTCGATGCGCTGCAACAGGGCGGCATTGTTCCATGGTTTTGTGATGAAGTCAAAAGCTCCCGCCTGCATTCCCTGTACGGCGAGTTGGATACTTCCCCAGGCGGTCATCAATATTACCGGAGTTTCGGGGCGGAATATCTTTACTTGTTTGAGCAGAGTCAACCCTTCTTCACCTGTTGTAGAAAGGGTGAAGTTCATATCCATCAGGATTAAGTCAGGAGCTACGGAGCGTACCACGTCCATAGCTTCCCGAGGGCCGGGAACTGCCTGTGCCTCATATCCTGCACGCTTCAGCATGAAGCTGAGTGAAGAGCGCACTGCGCTGTCGTCATCAATTATCAGAATCATGGTTCATGTTTCTTTATTTATTCAAGGTATCGTCTTACTGCTTACAATCATGCAAAGCTACAAAAAAATACCAGCCGGCATCGCTCTCATCGCTTTTATTGCCGTATGATTTCATCAAAATCGGCTTCCAGTTCGGTATTGGTACGGAAATCCCAAAGCGTCAGGCTACGGATCTGATAAAAATAATACCAATAATAATAGAGTTCGGAAATGTGTTTTTGCCTGGCTGCATCCTTTGAGTTTTGCGCGTCGTTCAGGTCGAGGGTATTGATTTTGCCTATCAGGAAGGTTTCAATACTGGTCTTATAGCGTTGTTGGGCAATGGCGTCGGCTTCCTTGGCAATGGATAACTGTTGTGCCTGATTATTAAAATGTTCCACGAGCAAGAAGATGTCCTGATTGAAATTTATCTCTTCCTGGCGAATCTTCGAAAGTACTACATCCCGGTTGCTCTTGGCTACACGCACCTTGCCACGTCGTTTCCCCCAATCTAAAATGGGTATTTTAACGCCTACCTGCACTATCTGGTTATCTTGCAGGTTTCTGTAAACGGCGGAGAAATTGCGGTTTTCTCCGGTATATCCTACACTGGCAAAGAGGTCGATGCTACGCAGGTTGCCACGTGCCGTAGCTACTTCATAGTCGGCTTCCAACTGGCGGCGACGGATATTCTGTGCAAAAGAGTTGCGTTCCAGTGCTTTGTTCAGTACCATATTGTATTCCATCTTCGAGCCGTCTACGGCATCGGGAATGACAGGGCTGAGTATCTCATCTTCTCCGACTCCCAGAAAGGCGCGAAGTTGGAACATTTTGGCGTTGAGGTCGCTTTCCGCTTCTGTCAGGGCTGCCTTTGCGTTCAAGGCGGAAAGTTTGAGTTGCAGGAGTTCGTTTTCGGAAATCTGTCCCATTTTACGTTTGGCAAGGGCTACTTCGTAGAGGTGGTCGGCATTCTTCTGATTTTGCTTGGCAGTGCCTAAGTTTTCTCTTGCCAGCAGGAGATTAAAGTAATAGGTAATGGCGCGCATCGTCACTTCTTCGGTGGCTGTGATAAAGGCGGCTTTCGCTTCCGCGTAACGTACCGGCTCGATGCGCCTGTTCCACTTGATGTTGTTCACGCCGAAGATGGGTTGCGTTAGTTTTAGGGCTATGGGGATAGACATGAAATGGCGGTCGTTGTCTCCGCCCAACTGGGTGATATAGTCGAGAGAAGAGGTCAGCGAGAGTTTACCGCCTGTCAGCCAAATGTTTTGGTCGATGGAGATGTCTCCGGTAAGTCCCAATGTGTTGTTGCGGACAAAGCCATAAGAGCCGTCTGAATTCTGATAAGAACTGTATGATTTATTGTAATTGGGTAAAGTACCGGTAAGGTTGACTTCCGGCAGAAGGTCGGCGCGAAAGGTGCGGTATTCCCAATAGGCGGTTTTCAGTTCATTCAAGGCAACAGCCGCATCGACGGATTGCGAACGTGCCATTGCGATGGCTTCATTTAAGGTTATCTCCCTTTCTTTCTGTGCCGACAATGTCCATGGAAGACAGGCAGCGGCAAGAGTTACTAATATACTTTTCTTTTTCATTATGCACAGTATTTTCCGCCAAAGGAGAATCAAACGATGTGCCAAAAGAATAAAGTATTTATTTTCAATCGGTTATAATATAAGGCTAGTGTCCGTTTTCGGACACTATGCGCAAAAGCGGACGTTCGCTTCTATTCGCAATAATTGGGAAGGCGTACGGTGAAACGAGTGCCCTTGCCCACTTCGGAAGTCACGGAGATGCTTCCTCTCAAGCGTTCGATAATAGTCTGACAGATACTCAATCCTAGTCCTGCCCCTTGCGTAAAGTTATCGACTTTATAGAATCGTTCGAAGATATGGCGGATGCCCTCTTCCGAGATGCCGACTCCGGTATCTTCTACAAAGATACGGGTGTATCCGGGTTCTTCATCTTCTTCGTAGCCGAAGGTAATGAATCCGCTGCTAGTAAACTTAGCGGCATTATTAATCAGGTTGTTTACTACCTGTTGCAGACGGACATTGTCTGTCCTCAGATATCTCTTATCACCTTCGGGCATACGCACCACCAGTTCTACTCCCGAAGGCATATTCAGTTGTTGCGAATCGTGAACGGTCTTCAGCAGTAAAGGTAAGTTATGTTCTGCAAACGCGAATTCCATAGTGCCCGATTCGATACGGGACAGGTCAAGAATGTCATTAATCAACGCCAGCAGCAAACTGCAATTCTTATTAATAGTCGCGATAAACTGGGAGATTTCTTCTTCCGTGAATCCGCTCGTATCACTCAATAAATCGGAGAATCCTACGATAGCGTTCAACGGAGTACGGATTTCGTGGCTCATATTGGCAAGGAAGGCAGATTTCAGTTTGTCTGCCTGAAGGGCTTTGTCACGTGCTTCTCTCATTTCCTGCTCGACTGTCTTATATCGTTGGATACTTTGACATACGCCTAATATACTGTATAATGAATCCTGTGTCAAACCATCAATAGTGGAAAAGCGGTATTCCCACCACTCATATTCCCCATCCGCTTTCCGCTGGCGGAAATTCATACGGAGAGTCTTGTTCTCTCCCGTCAGTGCTTTATCAAATTGCGGAATTATTTCTTTCAAATCATCCGGATGGATGGTACGGTTCATTTCCTCACGAGAGATAATAGTGACCGATTCGTCATATCCCATCCGTACAAGGAAACCTTGCGGGAAAATAAAGCAGTTGGTTTTCATGTCAAACTGCCACGGATATATGGAACTTTCATCCAGTGCCATATCAAAGAAGCGCTTCTGTATTTCTTCATCTGAAATGTTGCGTGCGGAAAGAGCCATGCCCGTAATTCCGCTTTTCGAATGAATGGGAACGATTTCTCCGGATACAGGGAAGTAATTGTCACTGTGCACTTCTTTCATAAAAGAACCTTGAGGTATCTGTACGCTTTCTCCCGTACGGGCTACCCGTTTCAGCATCTTATGAAGGATGTCCTGCCCCTCATTGTAGATATTGAAAATACTGCCTGCCATCATTCCCTCATAAAAACGACCGCCCGCCTCATACGGCAGATGAAGCATTTTCAACAGAGAACGGTTCGTGAAATGGATATGCAAATCCGTGTCATAGGTTATCACACCATCACGGATGGAGTGGAAGACATTATCAAATTCATTACGCTGCTCTACCAGTTTGTTTTGCACCAACAGGCGGGTTTGAGCCTGCATCCGCCGTTTGGATTCGCGGCGGTTGGCGCGCATCAACCATACGATAGATGCTATCAACAGCGCAAGGATGGACGGATAGAGAAGGATAAAAAGGAATTTATATTTTTCCCAATAAGGCTCATTGACAATGATTCCACCGACAGCACTTGCCTTGTCAGGCTCGATATGGAAAAACTCCAATTGCTTGTAGTCGTATATAAATCCTTGTCCGGCTTCTGTCACTCCCAGTTTCAACGGGGAAGTCCCTTTCAAGACTTTGGAAGCTCTTTGCCCTGCTGCCAATGCTGAAGTATAGGCATCACTATCATAGGCGCAGAATACCCCATTTGTCAGTCCTACATTCTGAGTGGAGAACACAGGGGCTTTGGAGTTTTTACCCACAAATGAAAGGAAAGGTGACCACTTGGGAGCAATGACAAAGCGTCCGTAACTATTACGGGGATAACAGATAGCTGAAATGATATGGCTCGTAGTCTGATTCTGGGTGTTATAGACTTTCATATCATAGTCGGGATTATCTTGCCGGAAGATTTCCCACTCCGCCTTAAAATCATCAAGACCTTTATTACTCAAAAAGCTATTGTCTATCACGCAAATAACCTCTTTGCGTTGAGGAAATATTTTTTGCGCATGACGCATGATAATATCAAAATCGGGATTAGCCGTGAAGCCACAGACATTGGGGTGAGCGGTAAGGAGCTTCTCATCAGGATACTTAATACCGAAAAACACGACCGGAACTTGCAACGGCAACGAATCTCCACAGGCAAAAAGGGTATAGAAAGCCTCATCGCCCGATGTGACAATCAAATCGGTCTTCCGCTCACGGGCGCGTTCGCAGAAACGGTGCATTATCACTTTCTCCGACTTAAATGCCCAAAAATCAGCGTCCAGATATTCTGTCGTAATATTCACCTTCACCCCACTTTCCCTGAAACCTTTCACCAGACCTTGATTAAGGTCATTATGCCAAGGAGTCTGTGAAGTATAAGACTGGATGAAGAGTATATTGAACGTACCTTCCGAAGCTGCCGCCCGAACTAGGACAACCCAAAAGAAGAGCACAAACAAACAGTAATATCGTCGATTCATAAGCAAAAGACCTGCATTGTTTTCAAGATTATGCGCACAAAGATAAGTTATTATATTGAAAACAATGCAAATAGCCTTAGATTTTTATTCCTCACGCAATGCTTCTGCCGGCTGAATGCGAATTGCCTGGCGGGCAGGGAACCAAATACCTGCCAGAATCATCAAAGCCATAAGGAAATAGCTGATGGCAAACGTTATAAGGAAACGGACAATCCCCCACTCCATATACCCGTCCGTCAAATCAAGGTAGCCTATATTATAGCAAATGACAGCAGCAGGCAAAGCGGCCAGCGAGAGCAACACTATTCCTTCATTATTCAGACGACCCCAAAGTTGCGCCCGACTGGAACCGACCGCAACACGGAGTGCCAGTTCGGAACGCCGGTGCTGCGTACGGAACCAAAAGGTACCGACAATACCCAGCAGAATATTCAGCAACAGGAAGCCCATCATCCAGAATCGTATTTGTACCTGATTGTAATTTCCCCGTTGGAAATCGTTCCGTATATTCTCATAGTCATGTACTTTCAGAATAAACAGATTGCCGACACTCAACTGACCGGCAGACAAATTCATCAAATGTTCCGGGAAATCTTTGGAAGTCCCCGGTTTCACCCGCAGGCAGACTTCCAGACTGGAAGGATAAAAGTCATCGTCAAATTCAGTCAATACCTTTTCTGTGAAAGCATTAGCTATATAAATATCGCTATAATTAGGCCAAAAATCGTTATAGCGGACTTTGACCGACACACCGCCTATCTTGTGCACTTGGGTAGAGTCGTCCACATTCACCACTTCCCTGCCTAATAAGGCGCGGTCGCCTGTATAATCATCCGGCCAGAAATTCTCACTAACTACCACATTCCCATTTTTCAAAGCTTGTACCAATGGTTCATAGCCACGACCATCCGCACTTTGATAACGGAATACCTGAAAGAATTCAGGAGTCATCGTACGCCGCAACGGATTACGGACTATCGTATCAATGCGCAACATCATACCCGAATTACTTCCGATATAAGGACGTGCATTATTGGATACGGAAACGGCTTCCACTTCCGGCAATCGCCGGAGACGGTTTGTCAGTTCGGTAATATCCTGTCCCAGCGTCGTACTCTTTTTATCTTTCGGGATATAGGAGTCGCTTTTGTTGTTTTTCAGGCTCAGTTCGAGGTAGTAGGTATCGGTAATATCAAATCCTACGGGTTCGTAATAGGTACGTGCCGTTACATAAGTCCAGTCGACTACATACCACAGGACAACAAAAACAATTAATAACTCCGCCCACAACCATCCGTTCGACCGGCGTTCATTCCATATTTGTTTTAATAGTTGCATCTTCTTTTGAATTAAATTAGTTGACTGTTCGGGTTATCTTTCATTGATGGCATCTACAATATTGGTATGGGTGATTCTCCATGCCGGAATAGCCGCACTCAGCAAGTTGAGCAGAAAACAGGCAAGGAATGCCAACAGGAATACGGCAGGATCGAACAAGAGGTCGATACACATCGTCCGTAAATCGTTCACTCCATCGGATACGAAGTCTACGGAGAATAACATTCCGCCAAGAAGGAAGGCGGCAATATAACTCAATACCAAACCAAGGATTCCACCCAAAAGCGAGTAAAGCATATTTTCGGAAAGTACCTGCATCATCAGTTCTCTTCTCGGAGCACCGAAGGCTTTCCGTACTCCTATTTCAGAGAGACGCTTGCGCATGCGTGACAAGGTTAGCCCGGACAAGTTGACCGCAGGGACAATCAGAAGGACGAGCAATGTCAATATGTATTGCCGTATTGCTTCTTTCACGGCCGGAGGATTATTGGCCGAATGTCGTTGCGCGGCTACAAAATAGGTATCGGGTTGCCCGCGATAGAGCAAATCAAAATTAGGGTGTCCTGCCATGAATACGGCTCTCAAGCGGTCTGCTTCATTATGGATGGCAGGGAAATCGTCTGTTGACTTGGCTAGAATTAGTACGGCAACCAGTCCCATGATATTTTCATCTCCCCAAGTCGTTGTAAAAGCATTCGTCGAACTTAAAGGAATCCAGACTTGCGCATAAGCGTATCGTGCCAATTTAGATACAGGGCGCACTACTCCGCTGATAAGATAGGCGGTATGATTCAGCAGGAATGTTTTTCCTACGACTTCCGATGTGCCAAACAGCCGGCGTGCCATGTCTTCGGATATGACGGCTTTCGCCGCTCCGGCATCAAAATCGGCGTTATCATACGGTTTGCCGGATATAAAATCAAATTCGAATACTTTCCAGAAGGCATCGTCCGTTTGCAGTACGCTGCAACTTTCCATTTCGCCTGCCGGCTTGGCTGCCAACATCGTTTCTTGAAAAGCACTGGTGATGCTGACTGCTTCAGGAACAGTCATTTCTTTGAAACAAGCCTTTGCCGTGTTATATCCGACAGGGCCGTTACTCTGCCAGTTCGCATTCGACTTATTCTGGAGTCCGGCATAACGGAAAACAAGCATTCGGTCACGATGGGTTTCCGGCGCAAAAGGAGCAATCGTCGCTCGCAAAGTGATAACAATCACCATTATCATAGCAATGGCCAATGCCGTGCCTATGATGGAGATGGAAGAAAGCAGTTTGTTTTCTTTCAGCAAATGGAATGCTTGTTTGAAGTAGAGTTTTATCATAGCTGATTTATCTATGCTTTATTATTGATACCTATTGAAAACTGACACCTGTTTATTTTACCTGACGACCATCAAAGAAACGGACTGTCCTGGAAGTCTGTTTCGCCTGCTCTTCATTATGGGTAACCATAACAATCGTCCGCCCGTCTTCCTTGTTCAACCGGTGAAGGAGTTCCATCACTTCAGCTCCCATCCGCGAATCCAAATTACCGGTCGGCTCATCGGCAAGGATGATTTCCGGATTGCCTATAATGGCACGGGCGATTGCCACACGCTGACACTGACCGCCGGAAAGCTGTGTCGGGAAATGATTCATACGATGGCTCAATCCCACTTTTTCCAGAACTTCCTGTGCCAAGCGCCTGCGTTCACTGTTACTGACACGGCGGTAGAGCAGCGGTAGTTCCACATTATCCATTACGCTCAGTGAATTAATCAGATGGAAAGACTGGAATACGAAACCAAGCGTTTTGTTACGGAAAGCCGCCAGCTCCCTGTCCTTCATCCCTTCGGTACGGGTTCCGTTAATTTCCACCGTCCCCATGGTAGGCGCGTCAAGTAATCCCATAATATTCAGCAGAGTGGATTTCCCACATCCTGAAGGCCCCATGATACTCAGGAATTCCCCACGTTCCACCGTCAGATTCACATTCTCCAATGCTACCGTTTCAATCTCATCCGTACGATAAATCTTGGAAAGAGAGGTCAATGTTATCATAACTTCTAGTATTTAATTTATTTAATCTTCAGTTTATTTTTGTTCTTATATGCGCTCATGTCGTTGACAACCACTTTATCCCCCGATTGCAGACCGCTCACTACTTCTACATATTCAAAGTTGGAATCTCCTAATCGTACTTTACGTTTGACCATCTCATTCTCCGACGTACAGACGAAAAGTTCATATTCGCCACGTCCCACATAATAAGAACCGTTAGCCACACGCATCACATCTTCTTTCACAGCGTTCATCACATAGACATCCGTTTTCAGACCTGAACGCAGACGGCGGTGATTGTCCTCTTTCAACTGGACTGTGAAAGAGATTACCCCATTTTTTGAAAGCGGCGTCACACTGCTCACAGTTCCTTCCAGTTTGTCACTGCCTATCTTCACAACTGCCTTTCCGCCTGCCGATACACGGTCACCGTACGTATCGGCAATTTCTCCTTCCACCTTAAAGTGGCTCAAATCGGAGATAACAGCCACCTGCTCTCCTTGCGAAATCTGTGCACCAATCTGATTATTGATATAGGTAAGGATGGCCTTACGGGGAGAACGGATTTGCGCGTCTTCAAAGGTACGCTTCATTTCCGCCAGGCTTTTGCGGAAGATATTGAAATCAAGTTCCTGCACTTTCAGTTCGGCTGCGGCTACTTCCTTCTCGTTTTTGTATTGCTGTTGAAGTTGCTCGTATTCCAGTTGGGCGACATTATAGCTCAATTCCGCCTGACGTACCTTGTCCGTAGTTCCGGCTCCGAGGCTGTCCAGGTAGTGCTCATTCCTTAGTTCCACTTTCATCCGGCTCAGTTTCATGGCGGAAACTTTAATCTGCATCGCCATATCGGAGAGTTTGGTCTGATTGTTGACACGAAGCTGGTCGAGTTTATACTGACGCATTTTCTCTTCGTCCAGAAGTTTCTGATATTGTGTTTCCGTACTTTGAAGGTCAAGTTTCAGAATCGGAGTGCCTACATCCACGCTATCGCCCCCCTTTTTATAGATTTCGAGGATACGGGAGTTGATAGGAGAATTGATAATCTCTTCAAATGCCGGAACTACTTTTCCCGAAGCGCTGACGCTCACTTCGATGATTCCTTTATCGACCGTGGAAAGGACGAGGTCTTTCTTCTCTACCCCTGCCCTCAATACGGATATAAGTACACTAATGACAATAACGCCTGCCACCCCTATGGATGAATAACGAATTATCTTTTTATTGCGTTCTTTCTTACGCACCTCTTTGGGAATTTCTCTGTCCATATCTTATCGTTTTCGATTTTATCATATAGTAATCCGACATTTGATATACCAAATCCGTGCCAAAACCGTAAATCATTGATTAATAGATAATAGACAAAAAGAAAGGGTGTCCGAAATCGGACACCCTGTACGAATTTACCGTTCAGAAAATGGTCATATCATCATTATTATTTCGTCTCTTGCGGAGAAGTTTGTTTCTCTTGAATCAGGTCTTTGCCCAAATGGGTGGTCGCTTCTACGCTTTCACGGTCACGGATTTCTTTTGCTTTACGGGCATAGACTATCATACGCATGGACTGGTCGTAGGTGAAATAATTCCATATCCAGTTGAGAAGAACGACTACCTTATTGCGCACTCCAAGGATAGAACGCAGATGGACTACCAACCACATCACCCAGGCAAACCAGCCTTGCATCTTTACCTTACTGAATTCCGCAACGGCACGGTTACGTCCCACTGTCGCCATCGAGCCCAAATTACGGTAATGGAAAGGTTTCATCTCCTGCCCTTTCTGAAGTCGTATCAGGTTCTTTGCCAGCAGTTCGCCTTGTTGGATAGCAACCTGCGCCAATTGGGGGTGTCCGTTCGGATAACTTTCGTCGCCCGACAGAATGCATTGGTCACCGATAGCAAACACATTATCCATTCCTTCTACACGATTGAACTGGTCAACCTTGATACGTCCGCCGCGCCCTATCAACGAAGCATCCAGATTTCCGATAGTTACTCCGGTGACACCGCTCACCCAAATAAAGGTACGCGTAGCAATCTCCGTTCCGTCTTCGAGTATGACTTTATGGTCGCGGTAATCTACGACGCGTTTATTCAGGAGTATATTCACGCCCATTTCGCGAAGAAACTTTTCGGCATGTGCCGATGAATCTTCTGACATTCCGGCGAGCAATCTCGACCCCGCTTCAATCAGATAGATGTGCATCAGGTTGCCGGGCATATCAGGATAATCATTCGGCAGTACGAACCGTTTCATTTCAGAGAGTATTCCTGCCACTTCTATTCCGGTAGCACCGCCGCCGACAATAACAATATTCAGCAACTCCTGTTGTTCCTGCTTTGTAGAGCAAGTGAGCGCACGTTCCAAATTAGCCAGAAGGGCATTTCGCAGTCCCATTGCTTCAGAAACGTTCTTCATCGGCATGGCTTCTTCTTCGATATGCTTATTACCAAAGAAATTGGTGGTAGTACCTGCCGCCAAAACCAGATAGTCGTATTCAGCTTTTCCGATGGAAGTCTGTATCATGTTCTTTTCCGGGAAAATGGCACGCACTTCTGCCATACGGAAGTAGAAATCTTTCCGGTGCTGGAAAATCTTGCGGAAGGGGAAGGAGATGGAAGTCGGTTCCATACCTGCCGAAGCCACCTGATATATTAAAGGGGGAAACTGATGATAGTTGTTCTTATCTATCAGTACGACTTGAAAGCCTGACTTTTTCAACTTGTTAGCCAACTTCAGACCACCGAAACCACCGCCTACTATGACGACACGTTTCTTATCAGTTTTTGCAATGTTAAGACTCATATTCCAACCATGTTTTATCAAGAATAATAACACATAAATGAGTCATTAAGTTTGCTCAATGCGAAACTTTCATGAAGAAAGAAAAGAAGCCGGATTTGTTCCCTGGTGGCGAGACACCCGTTCCCCTAACCTCTACCGCAGGCGCAATCTATCTCCTATTTCAGGGACATATTCTCCGTCTTTACGATTCATCTTATAAAAATTTTTAAGGCGGATACCATATTTTTGGGAAATGCCATGCATGGAATCTCCGTCTTTTACGATATACACGGTATGAGGTTTGGATGCTTTTTTCTTCTTGCTCTTCAAGTAGATGATGTCTCCCGGCATTAATGTGTATTCACGATGCAAGTCGTTATACTTCACAAGCTTCTTCCAGCTAATATCCAGTTCCTTGCCCAAGTCCTGGAAAGTATCCCCGCTACGGGCAACTACATAAGCGATGTCATTGGCAATATAAATCTGATGAGGGTTCATCAGCCACGGGTTCTTCCTTAGCTTACGTTCGGAATAAACGCCTTTGCGGTCATATTTATACAGGTCGTAATCTTCGATAATCGTTATCAGACGGTTGGCATAGGAAGGGTCGGTAGCATATCCCGCTTTTTTCAATCCGCGCGCCCATCCTTTATAGTCGGTAATATCGAGCTTGAAAAGAAACGCATAGCGGGCACCTCTTCTCAGAAAATCGGAATGGTCTTCGTAAGAGTCACGCGGATGCTTATAGGCACGGAAACATTCGTTGCGCGCGTCATCGTCATGGCGTACTGTACGTCCCCGCCAACTACTACCGCATTTGATACCAAAATGGTTGTTGCTCTTTCGTGCCAACTGGCTGTATCCGGCACCGCTTTCCAACAGTCCTTGTGCCAACGTGATACTGGCGGGAATCTTATGAAGCTTCATTTGTTCAACAGCCAAATCACTATACTTATTTATATATTCGGTATATCGGGCATTCCGTTTCTGCGCCTGCGCTCCTACGGCAAAAAAGAATACGATAGTTAGAAAGACAAGTCTATACAATTTGTTCGCCATTTTAATTCAGATGTGAGTTATAGGACACAAAAATCCGAAAAATAATTGGGATTATCAATCTCTTTCCTAACTTTGTAACATTAATTGTAGAAACCAATACCTCAACGCGTATGAAAGACCTCATAATTACCGCAGTTATTAAAGTATATCAATATAATGAGTTGAATGAGGCCGACCAGGCACTTATGAAAACTGCCATGGATGCAACAGCACGCAGCTATGCTCCTTATTCCCGCTTCTCGGTAGGTGCAGCCGCATTGTTGGGCAACGGAACCGTCGTGACAGGAACGAACCAGGAAAATGCCGCCTATCCGTCAGGGCTTTGCGCGGAACGTACGACTCTGTTCTACGCCAATTCCCAGTATCCCGACCAACCGGTCGTCACTCTTGCCATTGCGGCAAGAACGGAAAAGGACTTTATAGACAATCCGATTCCTCCTTGCGGCGCTTGCCGCCAAGTAATCCTGGAGACGGAAAAACGATACGGTCAACCTATCCGTATCTTGCTTTACGGTAAAGAGTGTATTTACGAAATTAAAAGTATAGGCGATTTATTGCCACTATCATTTGACGCATCAGCAATGGAGGATTAAACTATGTTACAGCAATATCACACAAAACTAAAAGGAACACTCGCGCTTACGGATTCTTATCTGGCAGAGAAAGCATTACAAAAGGAAAAAGGACTTTACAAGTTTATATGGGTACGCAACGGAAGTATCACAGTAGAGATAGACCATCAGGAAATGGTACTTACCAAAGATGAGGTGATTTCACTGACTCACCTGCAACATCTCGAATTCAAATCCATCGACGGAGATTACCTGACTTTACTGTTCAACAGTAATTTCTACTGTATTTATGGTAACGACCATGAAGTATCATGCAGCGGCTTCCTGTTCAACGGTTCGTCCCATCTTATCCGCTTTACGCTGAATGAGAAGGAGCGCAAGGAACTGGACACCATCACCGCAGCACTGGAAAACGAGTTCACCGTTTCCGACAGTTTGCAGGAAGAGATGTTGCGCATATTGCTGAAACGTTTTATCATCCAGTGCACCCGCATCGCGCGTCATCGAATGAACATTACCCGCGAAAAAGAATCCGGTTTCGAGATTGTACGCCAGTATTATAATTTGGTTGACGAGCATTACCGGACGAAAAAGCAGGTACAGGACTATGCTGATATGTTGCATAAGTCTCCCAAGACTCTGTCGAACATCTTTTCGACCTGCAAGTTGCCTTCCCCACTCCGTGTGATTCACGAACGGGTGGAAGCGGAAGCCAAACGGCTCTTGCTTTACAGTAACAAAAGCGCCAAGGAGATTGCCGATATCCTGGGCTTTGAAGACCAGGCTTCTTTCAGCCGTTTCTTTAAAAACATGACCGGGCAGAGTGCCGTACAGTTCAGAAATACGCAGGAAGGGAAAAATTGATAAGCGATACGGAAGTATTGCCATTTGGGGAGTATTGGGAATGCACGACCTTTGCGGTGTAAGTTAAACCAATTAAAACCCCAACAAAATGAAAGAGAAAATTATCGCTTTACTGACCTTCACTTCAAGCCTGAAAAGTTTTGGTATCAAGTTTATCCGTGTAGCTATCCTGGTGGTATTTGTGTGGATAGGCGGATTGAAGTATTTCCATTATGAAGCCGACGGGATTGTTCCGTTTGTTGCCAACAGCCCTTTCATGAGTTTCTTCTATGCAAAAGGAGCTCCCGAATACAAGGAACACAAAAACGCGGAAGGTGCTTTCGTCCCGGAAAACCGTGCATGGCATGAAGCAAACAATACGTATGTTTTCTCTTATGCGTTGGGAGCTCTTATCATGAGTATCGGTATTCTTGTGTTTTTGGGCATCTTCTCCTCGAAAGCGGGATTGATAGGTGATACACTGGCTATCATCATGACGCTAGGCACACTCTCCTTCCTCGTCACGACTCCCGAAGTCTGGGTTCCTAATCTGGGAAGTGGAGAATTCGGCTTCCCGCTATTGTCAGGTGCGGGACGGTTGGTGATTAAGGATATTGTTATTTTAGCCGGTGCCGTAGTACTTCTGTCCGACTCGTCACAACGCGTACTGAAAACACTTAAAAAAGAATAATCAAACTACTGTAGAGGGTGCTGACTTCTTTGCGTTACGGAACAAATCGTATTTTCAGACTGTTATATAGTCTCATACAAATCGTTAAACAAAGAAGTTATGAAACAATATGATGCAATTATAATAGGGTTCGGCAAGGCAGGAAAGACACTGGCTGCCGAACTTTCAAACCGTGGGTGGCAAGTTGCCATCGTTGAACGCTCCAATATGATGTATGGAGGTTCTTGTCCGAACATTGCCTGTATCCCGACAAAAACGCTGATACACGAAGCCGGGATTTCTTCCCTACTCTACTACGAGGATTTTCCGAAACAGGCAAATATGTACAAACAGGCTGTTGCCCGTAAAAACCGTCTGACTTCTTTTCTTAGAGGAAACAATTATGAGAGACTGAGCAAGCGTCCGAATGTGACTATTTATACAGGTTCAGCTTCTTTCATATCTCCCGATGCTGTCAAGGTAACGCTCCCTGACGGGGACATCGAACTGCAAGGAAAAGAAATCTTTATCAATACCGGTTCTACTCCTATTGTTCCGGCAATCGACGGCATTCAGCAAAGCCAGCATGTGTACACCAGTGCCACGCTCCTGGATATGAATGTCCTGCCCAAACATTTGATTATTGTCGGCGGCGGGTATATCGGACTGGAATTTGCTTCGATGTATGCCGGATTCGGCAGTAAAGTGACTATTCTCGAAGGCGGCAATCGGTTTATGCCCCGCAACGATCAGGATATTGCCAAGAGTGTCAGAGAAGTGATGGAGAAGAAAGGTATCGAAATCCATCTGAATGCACGTGCGCAGTCTATCCATGATACGAATGATGGAGTGACACTGGCTTACTCGGATGTATCCGACGGTACTCCGTACTTTGTAGACGGAGATGCTATTCTTATCGCAACCGGACGGAAACCGATGATCGAAGGATTGAATCTGCAAGCTGCGGGAATAGAGGTGGATGCTCACGGAGCTATCGTAGTAAACGACCAGTTACGCACTACCGTTCCCCATGTATGGGCAATGGGGGATGTGAAAGGCGGGTCGCAATTTACTTATCTTTCATTGGACGACTTCCGGATTATCCGTGACCAGCTCTTCGGAGACAAGAAGCGTGATATCGGCGACCGTGACCCTGTTCAGTATGCGGTATTTATTGATCCTCCATTGGCACACATCGGCATTACTGAAGAAGAAGCACTGAAAAGAGGATATTCGTTTAAAGTCTCCCGACTGCCGGTAACTTCCGTTGTCCGTTCACGTACATTGCAACAGACGGATGGTATGCTGAAGGCTATCATTAACAATCATAACGGGAAGATTATGGGATGTACCCTGTTCTGCGCTGATGCTTCGGAGGTTATAAATATCGTAGCCATGGCAATGAAGACAGGGCAGGATGCCACTTTCCTACGCGATTTCATCTTTACGCATCCTAGTATGAGCGAAGGATTAAACCAATTATTTGATGTATAAACATTCTCAATCATTCTCACACCTATGAGAAAAAATACTCATCCCTATGAGAAAAAATTCCCATTACAATGAGTATTTTTTCTCATAAGGGTGAGAATAATACCCATCCAGAATAGTCTTTATCCCCGATTTAGAGCAAAGAAAAACAGTTTTTCACTTAAAACAGAAGGAAGTCCGCCGGAAAGTATTATCTTTGCCGCCAAGTTAAACTATATACCTACCGCAATGAGAATTACTGAGTAAGACAACACTTCTAGTAAACATCACTTTTCTTATATGCTTTTTCTATAATGTTAAGCATCACGAATTTCGTGTTGTTTAGCCTGTATTGTGTTTGTCGTTCCCCTATCCCGTGATTATCTTCACTAGTTTTCAACCTCAAACCCAATGGTCAATTATGCCTATAAGTATTCAACAAATCAGCTATATCCATCCGGATAAAGAAGTATTATTCAGTGACCTCAATTTCGCCATCAGCAAAGGACAGAAATTGGGATTAGTCGGTAACAATGGCTGTGGTAAGTCCACTCTGCTACAAATTATCGCCGGACAATTATCGCCTTCTTCAGGTGTCATTGTCCGACCGGACGACCTTTATTACATTCCGCAACATTTCGGACAATATGATTCATTAACTATCGCACAAGTCTTGCATATAGACAGCAAACAGCAAGCTCTGCACGCTATTCTCGCAGGAGATGCCTCAACCGAGAATTTCACGTTACTAGATGACGACTGGAATATCGAAGAACGTTCCGTCGCCGCCCTTGACTTGTGGGGGTTGGGACAGTTTCCCCTATCCCACCCGATGCATCTGCTTAGCGGTGGAGAAAAAACCCGTGTCTTTTTGGCAGGCATGGATATTCATAATCCATCTGTCATTCTTATGGATGAGCCGACGAATCATCTTGATATTTCGGGCAGACAACGTTTGTATGATTGGGTGGAGAAATGGCGCTCAACATTGCTGGTAGTGAGCCATGACCGTACCTTACTCAATCTCCTTCCCGAAATTTGCGAACTGGAGAAACATCAAATCACGTATTATGGTGGGAACTACGAATTCTACAAAGAACAGAAAGCTCTGATGCAGGAAGCTTTACGACAACGTATCGAAGAAAAAGAGAAAGCATTGAGGATAGCCCGCAAGGTAGCCCGTGAAACAGCCGAACGAAGAGATAAGCAAAATGCGCGTGGCGAAAAAGCTAATATTAAAAAAGGTGTTCCACGCATCGTACTAAACGCATTGCAAGGCAAATCGGAGAAAAGTACCAGCAAACTCAACAGCGTCCATCAGGAGAAAGCTGAAAAACTGACTGATGAACGCAACCAGCTCCGAGGTTCACTCTCTCCAACGGCTGCGCTAAAGACTGATTTCAACAGTTCTTCCCTGCACACTGGGAAAACGCTAGTTACAGCAAAAGAGATAAACTTTGGTTATTATGCCAACGTGAACGACCATGACAGTCAATACGAGAATGATTGTTCAAGCGAGAATAATACTTCCGGCAGCAACGGCAACAACCCGCCGGCACAACCACTTTGGCAAACTCCAATCAGCTTTCAGCTAAAGAGCGGCGACCGTCTCCGTATAGAAGGAACCAACGGTAGCGGAAAGACCACTCTTCTGAAAATCATCACCGGACAACTCGAACCACAGGAAGGAACACTCACACGGGCAGATTTCTCTTACGTCTATCTGAATCAGGAATATTCTATCATCGACGAGCGCAACAGTATCCTCAAACAGGCTTACGCTTTCAACAGCCGGAACCTACCGGAACACGAAATAAAGATTATTCTGAACCGTTATCTGTTTCCCGCATCCGAATGGGATAAATCCTGTCGGAAACTAAGCGGCGGTGAGAAGATGCGGCTCGCTTTCTGCTGCCTGATGATTAGTAATAATACACCGGATATGTTTATCCTGGACGAACCGACCAATAATCTGGATATACAGAGTATTGAAATCATCACTACGACTATCAAGAAGTATGCCGGTACTGTTATAGCCATTTCGCACGATAATTATTTCATTCAGGAAATTGGTATCGACCAATCTATTGCATTAAGCTAATGCATTGATATTTTATCTGATAAAGTATTAAATATCAATACAGTTTTTTATACCTTCGCAACGCGAAGCAAAAGAAGACCAATAAAATGAATAGAACAACGCAATCATGGTGGTTTGTCTTTTATAAAGACCAGCTATTACTTGAGAAAAGAGAGGATGGCACATTTGCCCTTCCTTATGGAGAAATACCTCCTATTGTCATCAAAGAAAAAACAACCGTGCACAATATCACAACGCTGGAAGGGAGAAACTGCAAGTCTTTCTCCCTCTCCGCGCCTATTGAAGAAACAGGGCAGTATACGATGATTGGGCTTCGTACCTCTTATGAGTATCTCCCGTTGACTCATTACCAGACAGCAGGAAAAGCGCACGAGATTCTGCATTGGGACAGAAACAGCCAGTTCTGCTCTGCCTGCGGCACTCCTATGGAGCAGAAAGAGGACATCATGAAACGTTGTCCGAAATGCGGAAGGGAAGTATATCCATCCATCTCAACCGCAGTTCTCGTCTTGGTGAGAAAAGAAGATTCACTGCTTTTAGTCCATGCCCGCAACTTTAAAGGAACATTCAACAGTCTTGTTGCCGGATTTTTGGAAACCGGAGAGACACTAGAAGAATGTGTAGCGCGTGAAGTGAAAGAGGAAACCGGACTGGACGTGAAGAATATCACTTATTTCGGCAATCAGGCATGGCCTTATCCCAGCGGGTTGATGGTCGGCTTTATTGCAGATTATGCCGGTGGAGAAATCAAATTGCAAGAGGAAGAGTTAAGCTCCGGAGATTTCTATACACGGGATAACCTGCCGGAACTTCCCCGAAAACTGAGCCTTGCACGGAAGATGATTGACTGGTGGCTGGAATCTCCTAACCAATAACCGGCCATGGAAAACATTATCAAAGGTATCCGCCGGTATTATCCGGTATCTGACAAATCGCTGGAAATACTTTTCAGCCACATGGAAAAGTTGGAGCTTCCCAAA
>ERZ779623.30-NODE-30-length-108705-cov-6.284556_pt1 | contig 108705 bp, 90 predicted proteins | sample MGYA00514189_ERZ779623 | MGnify/ENA primary metagenome ERZ779623 (study PRJEB29562, sample SAMEA4376712) | mouse gut metagenome | isolation source: Cecum | study: EMG produced TPA metagenomics assembly of the A DSS colitis mouse model was used to assess the... | reverse complement strand
TCGAAGGATTGTCCTTGTGCTTTAAGGGGGCTAAAGAACTTACGCATTTCAGTTCGTAATTGTCCTTGTAAAACAGAGTCACTATTACTATCCAATAAAGGTGCATCATATTCGTCAATCAATACGACAACCTGCTTTCCTGTCTGTTGATTAATTCGCTGAAGCAAGCCTGTCAAACGAGCTGCATAACTCGTTTCCTCCTCATTTTTTCCATAAGTCCGCTCCCACTCGCTCAGATAAAGATTCAGTTGTTCCTGCAAATCTTCAATAGTGGTATATTTTGTTCTGCTGAAATCAATATGCAACACAGGATAAACAGTCCATTCTTTCTCTAACCGTTCCATGGCCAATCCTTCGAACAACTCTTTCTTTCCGGAAAAATAGGCTTCAAGAGTAGAGACCAAAAGACTTTTTCCGAAACGGCGCGGACGGCTAAGGAAATAGACAGTACCAGTATGGACTAATTGATAAATCAATGCGGTTTTATCAATATATACACAATCCATATTACGTAACTGCTCAAAATTCTGTATCCCGATAGGATATCTTCTGAATATCTCTTTCATATAAATAGCTTTTATTTCTTCGTGCAAACAAAGGTAAGCAGAAAATGTTTGATTTCAAGTATATATGCTTCAATTTCTTTCTGTCTAAGAATATTCTATCTCCCACTCGCTCAAATTAAAGATTCAGTTGTTCCTGCAAATCTTTGATAGTGGTATATTTCGTTCTGTTGAAATCAATGCAGTTTTATCAATATACACACAATTATTATTACGCAAATCCTCATAATTCTGTATTCCGATAGAATATCTCTTTCATATCTATCAATCTAATGCTTTTTGTTGAAACATGAACTAGGATAACGTTTTTGCACGTATTTTGCACAAATACGATTCGAATTTATTATCTTTGTCCGTATCATTGTTATATTGAAAATGAAAGTTGTTATGAATGCATCCGTTAATATGCTCCGCAAGCTCCCGATAGGAATACAAAGCTTTGAAAAACTTCGCTCCGAAGGTTTTCTTTATGTAGATAAAACTGCGTTGGTTTTTCGTCTGGCACAAGCAGGTGCGCCTTGTTTCCTGAGTCGTCCGCGGCGTTTCGGAAAAAGTTTGCTGTTGTCTACTTTTGAAGCTTATTTCAAAGGAAAGAAAGAGCTCTTCAAGGGGCTTGCTATTGAACAATTGGAACAGAATTGGTTTGAATATCCAGTGCTTCATCTCGACTTGAATGCCGAAAAATACGATAGCAAAGAGCGATTGGAAAAAATGCTAGAGTTTCAATTGGCAAGATGGGAAACACAGTACGGTGTCGATAAAGGAACTATGACTTTCTCCGGCAGATTCGCTACAATCATTCAACAGGCATACGAACAAACCGGACGCAGGGTAGTTGTGCTCGTTGATGAATACGATAAGCCCATGCTACAATCATTCGATAATCCGGAGCTACAGGATGACTATCGTAAAACGCTGACTGCCTTTTATACCGTACTTAAGAGTGCCGACGCTTACTTGCAGTTCGTTTTTATCACCGGAGTGACTAAATTTGCGCAAATGGGAATATTCAGTACACTGAATCAACTCAATGATATCAGCTTCGATCTTGAATATAATGCTCTCTGTGGTATGACCTGCCCTGAAATAAAAGCTATTTTTGCTCCTGAACTTCAAGCACTGGCCGTGCAAACGGAAACGACTTATGACAATATAGTGGAGCAGCTTACCCGGCAATATGACGGATACCGGTTTACTCCGAGCAAAGGATTTGCTCCGATGTATAACCCGTTCAGCGTACTTAGTGCCCTCGATAAGCTGCGCTTCGGCGACTACTGGTTTGCCAGCGGTACTCCCACTTTTCTGGTAGAGATACTTAAGAGAACTGATTTCGATCTTCGTGAACTCGACGGCATCGAAGTTTCTTCCGCTTCTTTAAGTGATGACAGGGCAAATATCAGCAACCCCGTACCGATGCTTTATCAAAGTGGGTATCTGACGATAAAATCCTACGATACGGAGTTTCGTGTCTACACATTGGGATTTCCTAATGAAGAAGTGAAATATGGTTTTCTCAACTTTGCTGCTCCTTTTTATACGCCGGTTTCGTCTACTGATACAACTTTTTATATTGGAAAATTCATTCGCGAACTACGTAATGGTGACGTTAATGCATTTCTTACCCGCTTGAACTGTTTCTTCGCCGACTTCCCTTATGAATTGAATTCAAAAACGGAACGTCATTATCAAGTTGTATTCTATTTGGTCTTCAAACTAATGGGGCAATTTACACAAGCAGAAGTACGTACCGCTATCGGTCGTGCAGACGCAGTAGTAAAGACCGCCGATTACATCTATGTATTCGAATTCAAACTAGAAGGTACAGCCGAGGAAGCCTTACGGCAGATAGATGAAAAAGGTTATATGTTACCTTATAATATTGACGGTAGGAAGCTCATAAAAGTAGGTGTTTCCTTTGATGCCGAGAAACGGAATTTAGGAAAATGGCTCATAAAATAGTGACGCTATCCCGTCAACATAGTGACGGTATATGCTCAGGATAGCGTCACTATCCCGGGCACATACCGTCACTATATTTATGCCGGATATTTCCGGATTATTATCCCCTTAAAATCAACGTTGTGTAGGCAGAGTAAACTCCTGCGAATCGCAAATGATTCCATTCTCGTCCGCCACTGCTACACGGAATGTCACTTCACCGTCTTTCAGCCTTTCGCCTGCATGGATAGATGCCGTATAACGTATACCTTCGCCCGGAAGAATCTCCTCTATCATAACGGAAGGGGAAATGCCGAGATGTTTCACTTTACCAACGGTTTCTACCACAGGAACTACGTTATAAACTGGTTTCCGCCCTTCGTTCATAATTTCAAAAATAATCTTGCTGTTCTCTCCCGCATCAATCACATGGCTGCGGTTATCATCAATAAAGCGGATTCTACGTAATTTCAGTTGGGTAAGCGGGCGCTGAACCTGCGGTTGTTTCTTGTATTTCTGAACACGGACTTCACGCACTTCAGGAATGTAGGCATCTTCTTCAATCTGTTCATGTCTCGGTGCCGTCAACGCATTTCCTATTGCCGCGCCGGCAATGGTTCCTACAATATTTCCGATAGCAGAGCCGCGATAACCACCTCGCCACCCACGATTATTATCTCCGATAAGTCCACCTATCGAACTTCCCAGACTGCCACCGATAGAAGCACCTGCCACGATAGCTCCCGGATTCCCCATACGCCCCGACGCACATCCACTCAAAATCAAAGCGGAAAGCAAAAATACTGTTAGTTGTTTCTTCATGAACCTCTCTATTTAGTGTTACTTCTTATTCTACCACCTTAAAACGAGCGAAACGCAATAATAGTTGCTTGTCACCCGCATTTTTAAAATGAATGGTTGCTTTCGCATTGTCTCCCGTTCCTTCCACTTTTATCACTTCTCCGAGTCCGAAACGCTCATGTTCTATCATTTGTCCGGCTTGTACGCCTGCTACCGATGCCGAACCGGAAGATGCTGCCTGACTTCCCCCACTGCTGCCTATCGTACTCACCTTCTTCAAGTTTCTCGGTACACTGGGAGCTATAATCTGCGCCTTCGGCCGTTCACGCTGTTCAGACGAAGATGTACTTCCGAAAGGTGTACGCGATGGAGAAGCAGAACGGGTAAATCCGCCTTCTATCTCTCTGCGGAAACGTCCCGCACCTTCATCAACCGAACGGCTGACTCCCGATTCATGCGGCATCCGCAAGAAATTAATATCAATATCCCGCAAGAAACGGCTGGGACTTCCAAATTCCATCTTTCCGTAACGGAAACGGGTTTTGGCAAACGACAGATAACAATGTTCTTCGGCACGGGTAATGGCTACATAGAACAAACGCCGCTCTTCTTCCAATGCCCGGGGTGAATCGCCTACCATACCGCTAGGGAACAAGTTTTCTTCCATCCCGACCACAAACACGTTTTTAAATTCCAATCCCTTGGCGGAATGGACGGTCATCAACGTAATCTTCTCTCCATCATCCGCTTTGTCGGAGTCCTGGTCGGTAAGCAGGGCAATCTCCGAAAGGAAATCGGTAAGGGAAATATTCGGATTACCTTCTTCCTGCCGCAAAGCACAGAAGTCGTTCATACCATTCACCAGTTCTTCTATGTTTTCCTTGCGACTCAAATTCTCCGGAGAAGTGTCCTGACAAACATCATTGATAATGCCGGACTGGCGGATAATATCTGTTCCTATCTCGTAAGCGTTCTTATCCGCCTGGTCGGTAATAAAACCTTCTATCAGTTCACGGAAACCCTGAAGTTTCGTATGCGTCCCTTTGTTGATATTCAGTCCGTAGCTTAACGGTTCGCAGAGCGCCGCCCACAAGCTGACTCCATTATCGGTAGCTGCCGATATTATTTTGCCGACAGTCGTATCTCCAATACCACGGGCAGGATAATTGATGATACGCTTGAATGCTTCTTCATCATTCGGATTCACCACCAACCGGAAATAAGCGATAACGTCTTTTATCTCTTTTCGCTGATAGAAAGAGAGTCCGCCGTAAATCTTATAAGGCATTGTCCGTTTCCGAAGAGCTTCTTCAAAAATACGGCTTTGCGCATTCGTACGATACAGGATGGCAAAATCAGCATAGCCGTAGTCATGCTCCCGGCGCAATTCGGCTATCTTATTAGCCACAATATCACCTTCTTCCACATCACTGTATGCCTGAAATACGCCGATAGCTTCTCCTTTCTCCTTCTCGGAGAATACAGCTTTCCGTATCTGACGCTCATTCTTCTCAATCAGGCTGTTGGCAGCACAGACAATGGTCTGTGTGGAACGGTAATTCTGTTCCAGTTTAAAGACTTTCGTGTCGGGATAGATTTTCGTAAAATAGAGAATATTGTCAATATCCGCTCCACGGAAGGAATAGATACTTTGCGCGTCATCTCCCACGACACAGACCCGCTGATTCTCTTTGGTCAGTTGCAGGACAATGCTATGTTGGGCATAATTGGTATCCTGATACTCGTCTACGAGCACATAACGGAACTGCTCCCGATAACGGGCGAGCACATCCGGAAAATCACGAAAAAGAATGTACGTGTATACCAGCAGGTCGTCAAAATCCATGGCTCCCGCCTGGCGGCATCTTTCCCAATAACGGGTATAGATATCACGGATAGCGGGCATTTTGGCTGCCATATCGCCTTCATAGGCTTCCTTATTGGCAGCATATCCCGTAGGAGTGACCAGATGATTCTTGGCATTGGAGATGCGGGATTGTACGATGCCCGGTTTATAGGTCTTTTCGTCAAGCCCCATCTCTTTGATGATGGAACGGAGCAGGCTTTTACTATCCGCCGTATCATAAATGGTAAACTGGGAGGTAAATCCGATATGTTGCGCTTCGGCACGAAGAATACGGGAGAATATGGAATGGAAAGTCCCCATCCACAAATAACGTGCCCGCTCCATACCTACCTGGCGGGCAATACGCTCTTTCATCTCACGGGCTGCCTTATTGGTAAAGGTCAGCGCGAGGATGTTCCACGGATTGTAACCGTTCTCCAGCAAATAGGCGATTTTATAAGTCAACACGCGCGTCTTCCCCGAACCCGCACCGGCTATCACCAGTGAAGGCCCGTCATTATAAGTGACTGCTGCACACTGACTCTCATTCAATTCCTCTATATAATTGGTATTCATAACAGCATTATAAAAACAATGAGGTTTTTTAACAAACCCTCGGCGTTCAATTTTGTTCTCAATACAAAAGTATAACATTCATTCGAGAATGAAGGTATTTTTATGATTTTTCATCACTAACTATTTTAACCTAACCCCCAAAAGCAATGAAAAGAGGTATATTTTTATCAATTATTTTAGGTTTGTGCCTAGTCGCCTGCATTCCACAGGCTATGGCACAGAAACAGAGCCGGTTGGAAAAACTGCTCAGGTATCTGAATGACAACGACGCTGACAAATGGCAGAAGAACCGCGAAAAGGTAGACGATGAAACGCAGGCATATTATGCCGAGGAACTGGCTTTACTGGATGTCCTCAACGACCTGTGGAACAAGCAGAGCGAACAGGCCGCCACCGACTATTTCGGATGCTACGAGAAAGCAGCCAAAGCCTATTTTCCCAACATCTGCGACGAGGAGAAGATACAGCTTTCCAACGTGCAGGACAAGGCAGAGCAATCTATCGTCTATATTTTAGAGGCTTCGAAAGATCGGATTCCTTTCAGCCGGACACTGATGGACAGTATCCGTTCAAGCGGCTATTCCGCAGATTCCGCACTGATACAGAAGTTGCGGGATATCCGCGAAATGGCACTACTGGAAGGTATGCTGAAAGCACCTGCATCCGGCACTTATCAGACGTACATGACCGAGTATCCGAACGGAAAATTCATCCCCCAAGTCAATGCCGCTGAAAACAAACGGCTTTATCAGATTGTGAAGAATAATCCGACACCGGAGAATTTCAAAGCTTTCTTTGATAATCCCGCCATGCAAAAATTCTTCACGGATAAGGATACCCGCCCGTTCCTGGGTGAAGTGCAAGCGTTATACGACAATTACCTGTTCCATAGCATTGACAGCTTACGGGAAGGGGGAAATGCAACGGCTATCCGGCAAATCATCGACGACTACAAGCGCACACCTTATCTGGATACCGCGGCGCGTACGCATCTGAATGATTTGGAATATCTTAGTGAGAAAGCGGATTTCGAGCTTTTAAAGCCGGCGATAGTCAGTTCTGAATCTTTGAGTCTGTTGCAGGAATTTCTTTGTACGCACAAATACAAGGAGTTTCGTGACCAGGCCAATGCGTTACGGACACCGTTTATCCTGCAAACAATCATCTCCACTCCCACTTCCGTGAAATATTATAATGCAGGACGGCTGATAAAGTCTGCCGAAAACGACAGTACGGGGAATATCTCTACCACTTATTCATATGATGATAAGGGACAACTCATCTCCACGTTATCACTGACCATGAAAAACGGGCAGGCAAGCAATGAAATGCAGACAAACAGGCTGTACGACCCGCAAGGTCACTGCATCTTTGAAGTACAGACGAACCCGAAGACCAAGACGGACGTTTACCGGCGGACACGCCGTATCGGTGCCGATGGAAACATCGAGAGCGATTCTCTAAGATATGCGGATGGCAGACTCATCATAAGTACTTATGATAAGCAGGGCTTATTGACCGAAGCCAAAGAGTATAATAAGAACGGAGAGCTCCAAGGCTACACCGCAAACAAATATGATGACAAAGGCAGATTGATTGCCTCACAACATCAGAACTTACTGTTCGCCAACTCGTCCGACCAGATTATTTCACAGAAAGATGCTTATGAATATGACAAATACGGTTACCTGACGCAGATTGTCTACCAGCGGATTATGGGCAACAACCAGAAAACGTCCGGCTGCCTGACTTGCTTGTACGATAAATACGGTAACCGGATTGATGGAAATTCTTACTATGAATATGACAATACGGGACAATGGATTTGCCGCACGAACCGGGACAACCCGAAAGATATGGAACGGATACAGTATATTTATAAATAAAAGAAGATGCTGTGAACATTTTGCAGAAGGCTTCTGTTATTATAGTATAACAAGCCAATTAAAACTTGTAACATTATGAATACTATATTAATGTCTTTAATTATGATGACCATGACTTACGAAATGCCTAAACTTCCTTACGCAAACAATGCGTTGGAACCTGTAATCAGTCAGCAAACGATAGATTTCCATTACGGAAAACATCTACAAACGTATGTAAATAATCTGAACAGCCTCGTTCCGGGAACAGAATATGAAGGTAAAACGGTGGAAGAAATCGTTGCCGCAGCACCGGACGGAGCTATATTCAATAACGCCGGACAAGTATTGAACCACAATCTGTATTTCCTGCAATTTGCCCCGAAACCTGCGAAGAAGGAACCGGCAGGCAAACTGGGAGAAGCTATCAAACGTGACTTCGGCAGCTTTGAAAACTTCAAGAAAGAATTCAACGCAGCAGCAGTAGGATTGTTCGGTTCGGGATGGGCCTGGTTGTCCGTTGACAAAGACGGCAAACTGCACATCACCAAAGAAGGAAACGGAAGCAACCCTGTACGTGCCGGATTGAAACCGCTTCTCGGATTCGATGTGTGGGAACACTCCTATTATCTGGATTACCAAAACCGCCGTGCCGACCACGTTAACGCCTTGTGGAACATCATCGACTGGGATGTGGTTGAAAAAAGAATGTAACCGGACTTACTGACTAAACTATACTAATGAAAAGGTCGTTGTGAAAATCACAGCGGCCTTTTTTTACGACAATAATGAAAAAAAACTACTGATTTAGTGTTTTTCTGTTTCTTTTTCGCTTACTTTGCCCCCGTAAAGACAAAGGGGTGCCCCATGAGGGGCTGAGATTATACCCTAGGAACCTGATGCAGTTAGTACTGACGTAGGGATTGTGTTTCTTCTTATCGCCTTTCCATAAAAGCACGCTCTTTGTATTTACTTTCAACTTATTTATTCTGATAGGACAATGAAAGTACAAGTAAACAACAAAGAGGTGGAAATGATTCCCGACTCTACCCTTACACAACTGACAGCACAACTCGGACTTCCGGTTCAGGGTATCGCTATCGCCGTGAACAACAAAATGATTCCCCGCACCGAGTGGGAGCGTTTCATGCTGCATGAGAATGACAATCTGGTAATTATCAAGGCAGCTTGCGGAGGATAAAGTGATGGTCAGCCTACAATTTATCACGCATCAGACCGAACGGTATTCATACCTCGAATCGGCACGTATGGCACTCGAAGGCGGGTGCAAATGGATTCAACTACGCATGAAGGATGCTCCTCCCGAGGAAGTGGAAGCGGTGGCGCTGCAACTGAAACCGCTTTGTAAAGAGTACGAAGCTATCCTCATCCTTGACGACCACGTCGAACTGGCCAAAAAGCTGGAAGTGGACGGTGTGCACCTGGGTAAAAAGGATATGCCTATCGACCAGGCACGGCAGATACTCGGAGAAGCCTTTATCATCGGCGGCACGGCAAACACATTTGAAGATGTCGTACAGCATTATCGCGCCGGAGCCGACTATCTCGGCATCGGGCCTTTCCGGTTCACCACTACCAAAAAGAATCTAAGCCCTATACTGGGCTTGGAAGGATATTCGTCCATTCTTTCCCAAATGAAGGAAGCGAATATCGAACTGCCCGTAGTGGCTATCGGTGGAATCACCAACGAGGATATTCCTGATATTCTCCGCACAGGAGTCAACGGGATTGCCATGTCCGGCACGATTCTCCGGGCGGAAAATCCGGTAGAGGAAACACGTAGAATCATTGAAAGTGATTAATAATTTGTCAGATGATAAATGAAAATTTAATTCAGACAGAAGAACAAAAGAACATAAAATAAAACAGTAGTTCAATAACAGCAAAATAACTATCTAAGCGCAGCTATTTATGTTCTTTTGTTCTTCTGTCCAAAATTTGAATAATCAACTAAAATACATAAAATGGAAAAGTTAGTAATTGCGGGACGTGAGTTTGACTCACGCCTTTTCCTGGGAACAGGAAAATTCAATTCCAATGAAGTAATGGAACAGTCCATTCTGGCTTCGGGCACAGAAATGGTGACGGTTGCCATGAAACGTATCGACATGGACAATAAAGAGGACGACATGCTGAAACATATTATCCATCCGAATATCCAGTTATTGCCCAATACTTCCGGTGTACGTGATGCGGAAGAAGCTGTTTTTGCCGCACAGATGGCGCGTGAAGCGTTTGGTACGAACTGGCTGAAACTGGAAATTCATCCCGATCCCCGTTATCTGCTCCCCGACTCTATCGAAACACTGAAGGCTACGGAAGAGTTGGTAAAACTGGGCTTTATCGTATTGCCTTATTGCCAGGCAGACCCTGTGCTTTGCAAACGGTTGGAAGAAGCCGGCGCAGCTACCGTTATGCCTCTTGGTGCTCCAATTGGCACAAATAAGGGATTGCAAACCAAAGAATTCCTGCAAATTATTATCGAGCAGGCAGGTATCCCCGTTGTCGTTGATGCCGGTATCGGCGCGCCAAGCCATGCTGCCGAAGCCATGGAACTGGGTGCTTCTGCCGTATTGGTAAATACGGCAATCGCCGTTGCCGGAAACCCGGTAGAGATGGCAAAGGCTTTCAAAGCTGCTACCGAAGCCGGAAGGCGGGCTTACGAAGCGGGATTAGGACTGCAAGCGGACAACTTTATAGCTGAAGCAAGCTCACCTCTGACTGCTTTCCTGGATAAATAATATGAATAAGTAGCTGACTACTAAAAGAACAATTATGGAACAAAGAATAAAATTTCCCCGCTCCCAAAAAGTATATTTACCCGGCAAACTTTATCCGGATATCCGTGTAGCCATGCGGAAAGTGGAGCAAGTGCCCAGCGTCAGTTTTGAAGGTGAAGAAAAGATTGCGACACCGAATCCCGAAGTATATATATATGATACCAGCGGCCCGTTTAGTGACACGGATATGAGTATCGACCTTAAAAAAGGGTTACCGCGAATGCGTGAAGAATGGATTGTAAGTCGCGGTGATGTTGAACAACTTCCCGAAATTACATCCGAATACGGACGTATGAGACGGGATGACAAGAGTCTCGACCACCTGCGTTTTGAACATATCGCCCTGCCTTATCGTGCAAAAAAAGGGGAAGCTATCACCCAAATGGCATACGCCAAAAGAGGAATCATCACTCCCGAGATGGAGTATGTGGCTATCCGTGAGAATATGAACTGTGAAGAATTGGGAATAAAAAGCCATATCACTCCCGAGTTTGTCCGCAAGGAGATTGCGGAAGGACGTGCCGTACTGCCTGCCAATATCAATCACCCGGAAGCTGAACCGATGATTATCGGACGCAACTTTCTAGTGAAAATCAATACGAATATCGGAAACTCCGCTACTACTTCGAGCATTGACGAAGAAGTGGAAAAAGCATTGTGGAGTTGCAAATGGGGCGGTGATACGCTGATGGATCTCTCTACGGGAGAAAATATCCATGAGACACGCGAGTGGATTATCCGCAATTGCCCCGTTCCGGTCGGCACGGTTCCTATCTATCAGGCGCTCGAAAAAGTAAACGGCGTGGTGGAAGACCTGACATGGGAAATCTACCGGGACACTTTGATTGAACAATGCGAGCAGGGAGTGGATTACTTTACGATTCATGCGGGTATCCGCCGCCATAATGTACACCTTGCCGATAATCGCCTGTGTGGTATTGTCAGTCGCGGGGGAAGTATTATGAGTAAATGGTGCCTGGTGCATGACCGGGAAAGTTTCTTGTATGATCACTTCGATGATATTTGCGATATCCTGGCAGAATATGATGTAGCGGTGTCTCTGGGAGACGGACTTCGTCCGGGTTCTATCTACGATGCCAACGATGAAGCTCAGTTTGCAGAACTGGATACGATAGGAGAACTCGTGCTCCGTGCCTGGGACAAGAATGTCCAGGCATTTATCGAAGGCCCCGGTCATGTTCCGATGCACAAGATTAAAGAGAATATGGAACGTCAGATTGAGAAATGCCACGATGCGCCGTTCTACACGCTCGGCCCGTTGGTGACGGATATTGCTCCGGGATACGACCATATCACTTCCGCTATCGGCGCCGCACAAATCGGATGGCTGGGTACGGCAATGCTTTGTTATGTGACTCCGAAGGAACATCTTGCCCTGCCGGACAAAGAGGATGTCCGTGTAGGAGTTATCACCTACAAGATAGCTGCTCATGCCGCCGACCTTGCCAAAGGGCATCCGGGTGCACAGGTACGCGACAACGCATTGAGCAAAGCGCGTTATGAATTCCGTTGGAAAGACCAGTTCGACTTGTCACTCGACCCGGAACGGGCACAGACTTATTTCCGTGCAGGACACCACATCGACGGAGAATATTGTACGATGTGCGGGCCCAACTTCTGTGCGATGCGATTATCACGTGACTTAAAGAAACGATGAACGGAATAGTGATTAGTGATTAACCCGCAAAAGGACATCACTAATCACTCACAGCAACCATTAATCACTAAAAAACTAATCACTAATAAAAATGTTCTCTGACGAATTAGAAAAAATATCCTGGGAAGAGACGACAAAAGCCATCTATTCCAAAACTGATGCTGATGTACGCCGTGCATTAGGCAAGAAAGAACATTTGGACGTCAACGACTTTATGGCGCTGATTTCGCCTGCCGCCACTCCTTACCTGGAAGTGATGGCACGCCTTAGCCAAAAATATACAATGGAGCGGTTTGGCAAGACCATCTCTATGTTTGTGCCGCTCTACCTGACTAATTCATGTACCAATTCCTGTGTCTATTGCGGTTTTCATATCAGTAACCCGATGAAAAGAACGATACTGACCGAGGAAGAAATAATCAATGAATACAAGGCTATCAAACGGCTGGCTCCTTTTGAGAATCTTCTGCTCGTGACGGGTGAGAACCCTGCGGCAGCCGGAGTTCCGTACATCGCCCGTGCACTGGATTTGGCAAAGCCTTATTTCAGTAATCTACAAATTGAGGTGATGCCGCTTAAAGCGGAAGAATATAAGGAACTGACGGAGCATGGACTGAACGGAGTAATTTGTTTTCAGGAGACTTATAATAAGTCAAACTACAAGACGTATCATCCAAGAGGCATGAAGTCAAAATTCGAATGGCGTGTGAATGGGTTCGACCGCATGGGACAGGCAGGTGTACACAAGATTGGCATGGGTGTCCTGATCGGACTGGAAGAATGGCGGACAGATGTCACCATGATGGCTTATCATCTGCGTTATCTGCAAAAGCATTACTGGAAAACAAAATACAGCGTCAACTTCCCGCGTATGCGCCCGTCGGAGAATGGCGGTTTCCAACCGAACGTAATCATGAACGACCGGGAACTGGCTCAACTGACATTCGCCATGCGTATCTTCGACCATGATGTGGACATCTCTTATTCTACCCGTGAAAGCGCGGAAATCCGGAATAACATGGCTACACTGGGTGTAACGACCATGAGTGCGGAAAGTAAAACAGAACCGGGAGGATATTACAGTTATCCACAGACACTGGAACAATTTCATGTCAGCGATGAACGGAAAGCGGTGGAAGTTGAACGTGATTTGAGAAAGTTAGGACGTGAACCGATTTGGAAAGATTGGGATCAGTCTTTCGATTTTAAAAGATAAACGGATGCGGTACGACAGACAAACGATTCTTCCCGAAATAGGAGAAGAAGGTCAGAAGAAACTGTTGGATGCCAAAGTTCTCATAGTAGGCGTGGGAGGGTTAGGCTCTCCCATCGCCCTCTATCTGGCGGGTGCCGGTGTAGGCTGTATCGGGTTGGTGGATGATGATGTGGTAAGCATCAGCAATCTGCAACGGCAAGTGCTCTATTCCGAGAAAGAACTGGGTAAGTCCAAGGCAATATGTGCGGCGGAGCGACTATCCGCCCTTAACAGTGAAATCAAGGTACAGCCCTACTCCACCCGGTTGACCGGGGATAATGCTTTTGATATTATTGGGGAATATGATATGGTCGTGGATGGTTGCGATAACTTCGCCACACGCTATCTGATTAATGATATTTGCATCCAACAGGGAAAGCCGTATATATACGGTGCTATCTGCGGTTTTGAAGGACAAGTTTCGGTATTCAATTTTGGAAAACGGAAGAAAAGTTACCGTGACCTCTATCCTGAAGAAGAAGAAATGAAGCGGATGCCACCGCCGCCGAAGGGTGTGATGGGAATTACTCCCGCCGTCGTAGGAAGCATTGAAGCTACGGAAGTTCTGAAAGTTATTGGCGGATTTGGCGATGTTTTGGCAGGTGAACTATGGACTATTGACTTGCGTACATTGCAATCTAACAAATTTTCACTATAAACGTTGGTTTCTGATATAGTTAATCACTAACTTTGCTAAACAATCCAAGTTAACAAAGGAAAGGAAATGAAATTAATTGTAGTCACCACACCCACTTTCTTCGTTGAAGAAGATAAGATTATTACTGCTCTTTTCGAAGAGGGCCTGGATATCCTACATCTTAGAAAACCGGAAACTCCGGCCATGTATTCAGAACGATTACTGACTCTTATCCCGGAAAAATATCACCGACGCATTGTCACGCACGAGCATTTTTATCTGAAGGAGGAGTTCAACCTGATGGGGATTCACTTGAATGCGCGAAATCCGAAAGAGCCTCACGACTATGCGGGGCACGTCAGTTGTTCTTGCCACTCCGTCGAAGAAGTAAAAAATAGAAAGCATTTCTATGATTATGTTTTCATGAGCCCTGTCTATGACAGTATCTCTAAAGTGAATTATTATTCTACATATACTGCCGAAGAATTGCGTGAAGCCCAAAAGGCTAAAATCATTGATTCCAAAGTGATGGCATTGGGGGGTATCAACGAAGACAATCTGCTGGAAATTAAAGATTTCGGCTTTGGGGGAGCTGTCATACTGGGTGACCTTTGGAACAGGTTTGATGCTTGCTCGGATCAGAATTATCTGGCGGTGATCGAGCATTTCAAGAAATTGAAGAAATTGTCGGATTAAAGAAAGAAGTTTATCAAAATTGATAGTGTACCTTCAATAATATAAGAAAAGCCGTTGCGAATCATCTTCTGCAACGGCTTTCCTTTTCTTTATATCCTGTTCTGTTATCAGAACTTGTATCCTACAATGATAGAGAAGTTCATGTTTTTAGGATTGCCAACTTTTTGTACATCTACCAAACCGAATTGACCATCCAAACCTGCTATGATCTTACCAAATTCTAATGCTACTCCTACACCAAGACCTGCATCAAAACGCTTCAAAGCATCATCACCGAAAGTATCTTCCTTATATTCCACATTACCCATATCAGCTTTCGTTTTTCCAGCAACACCACATGAAAAATAAGGCCCTGCATTAACCACAAGATTCGTATTATCAGCTACATTGAAACGAGCCGCCGCCATTACTGGTAATTCCAGATAATAAGCATTGATTGTAACTTCATCTTTCTTAGCACCTTTACCAGTCAGAAATAGAGAAGGTTGCAATGACCATGTGTCATCAAAAGCATATTCAAAACCGCCACCAAGTTTGAAACCAACTTTTGCATTCAAATCAAGATCACCTGTATAATTACTAAAGTTCATACCAACCTTGGCATTCCAACCTGTAATCTGAGAGAAACCTGCTACTGAAATCAGTGCAAATAATACAAATAAAACACTCTTCTTCATAATTTTAAAGTTTTAAATTAATACTCAAGGATTTTATTTTCCTTATTGTTTAACAATACAAATGTATAATTGTAATTTGTATTAAACAACTTTTTCGTTAACAAATGCGTAAATTATAGAGTTTATACATAAAGAAAGGGAATTCCCTATTTTAGAGAACTCCCTTTCCTATTTTTTGTTCGGTCTTTCTTATCAGAATTCGTAGTGGAATCCAAATGACAAGTCTTCGCTACTCAGTTTAAGACCGAAAGAATCTCCGGAAGTATTTATGTTTCTACGATAGCCCAAGAAACCATACTTGGCAACGAAAGAGAAATGCTTGTTCAGTTTCACGGCAATACCCGGTCTGATACCGATCTGTCCTGCTTTGCTGGTATCACCATCTTTGATTTTCACAAAGCCGAGAGCAGCAGTTCCGTCCATAAACAGACGAACAGCACTGTTCTGATAATAAGACCAACGAACATACGGAGCTACAAATACTGCATTGGCAGTTACGCCTTCATCATATTCATGTGAATAATTCAACTCAGCACCCAATGCCCATGTTTTATTAAAGTTATATCCGATTTCCGGAGCCACTTTAAATGATGTAGTGTTGTCCGTGCTGTTACGCCAAACGTTCAAAGATCCGCCTACGTAAATGTCCTGTGCTTTTACAGCGATAGCCACCAACATGATAACTACCAATAATAAACTCTTTTTCATCTTCTTGTTTTTTTTAATTATACCATTAGACCCCATTTAGATCCGTTTCCGGGGTGCAAAAGTATAACCCTTTTTTCGTTAAAACAACTTTTTAGTTAGTTTTTTATAAAATACACAATTTTCGGTTTGTACAAAATAAAATAGACTGCAAATACTTTCACAAGTATTTACAGCCTATTTATCAGATAGTCAAGTACCTAACCAGTGTATTCAACTATCCCTCAATTGCTGCCTTGTAACAACCATTGCATAATAATTATCAGTTATTTAAGTAAAATCTAGCCGACATATCTAATGTGGAGCCAACAAAGACTGCTTGTTCTGCATGTTCTGATGCCAGTTCATTACGATGAATAATCTGAACTTTTGTTTATGCCATAGAGAATGAAATTCTATTGTTCAACATTAATCGGCCAACATTTAAGGTGCTCGATCGTTTATTAATCCTTGTGTCGGGTAATGATACCCAACCTATCCGCTTTACTTTGTTCTCCTCATGTATGAGGATTGGTACATCACAAAGATGGTCATTTTCTATGCAGCCTATCTGCATCTGAAAGAAAATAACGCTTTACGGCGCAAAATTGCCAAAAGAACAGGGTAAAATTGGCTCTTAAGTCAATAATTTGAGCTAAAACCCACAATTTTTCTGATTTTAGAATGATATTTCAAAAAAAATCATCACTTTTGTACGTGTAGAAACTCAATAAATTGCAAATATGGAGAATAAAGACTTGAATCGCCTGAAGGTAGTTCTCGCTGAAAAGAAGAGAACCAACAAATGGCTTGCAGAGCAATTAGGCAAAGACCCTGCAACGATTTCCAAGTGGTGCACCAACAGTGCACAACCCAGTTTGGAGAATCTTGTCGAGATTGCCAAATGCCTTGAAGTCACAGTCAATGATTTAATTCGTTAACGATAAAAGTTCATATTCATGCACCTTTTTTCGCCATGACAGAGCTTAAGCAAGCTTAGCACTGCTCATCTGGCTTAATGAAAACTTCCCGTTATGCCAACAAACATGAAAAAATGCAGATAGACTGCACTGATTAAACATACATTTGCACAAGAAAATATGAATAATGAACAAAAATAAGAGTCCATATACAGCAGCCATCACCGGTGGAGGTTTCCTTTACGAAGAGACTCTCGCCCTTTTGCCTTCACTACAGGCAGAGGACAGTGAACGTCTGCTACACGAAGAGGCGGTGAACAATAACCTGCTGCATATCAATGCGGAGACATCACGCAAAAAAGCTATTATGGAAATTAAGCGCAGGTATGAGTCTGTGCCCGCTTCCTTCTGGAATGACTTCAAAAAGATGGATAGCAATGACCAAAGGGTCGCCCTGTTTTATGTCATTCTCAAAACCTACAAAATCTGTTTCGACTTCCATGTGAACGTTGCCATACGCAAATGGAACAGTATCTCCCAAAGCATCGACAAGGACGATGTGATGATGGAGTTCAACGAGATTGCCGCTAACGATGCCTTTGTCGATTCATGGAGCGACAACACCAAAGACAAAGTAGCCGGTTCATACTTGACTATCCTTAGAAAAGTGGGTATGTTGACCAACGACAATCGCCTTCAACCGCTCTCATGCGGCAATTATGAGTATTACTTGGCAAAGGGAGAGCCCTGGTTCCTCGAAACCTGCCTCCTTCAGCCATACGAGATAGACAATATAAAGAAAGTAATGACATGACCATAAAGGAGCTTGATGATAAACTGAACAGCCCTGGTTTCCAAGACACGGAGAACGGCGACCTGTTCTACAACTTCTTCATCTACCAATATCCGGCAGAGAAGGAGTACGACATCCGTCGACAGATACAGGAGTTCAAGGCGAACCTCATTCGCCCAATCAACTATGTTGATGTGCTGACGCTTAATCTGTTTGAGGAGTTCTGCAACTTCCTCGACCAAAAGAAGTTCTTGCGCCATCCCTCCATGCTAAAATACCAGCTGGAAAAGGAACAGGCCGACCCCTCAAAGGCCGCCAATACGCAAGATACACTGACGCGCAACGCCCATTCGCCTGAGTTCGTGCAGTATATCCATCAGCGCATCCTCGACCATATCACCATCAAAGACCAATACCGTCGGCCTTATGTCTTCCTCTACGGCATAGGATCGATGTTCCCGTATCTGCGGGTCAATGAGTTCCTGGCTCTCTACGAGGACTACAACGAAACGGGCAAATACAAGATTATCGTCTTCTACCCCGGCCATCGTGACCAGAACTCCTTCCGTCTGTTTGATACCCTACCCGACAATCATACGTATCGGGCAACCCTTCTTATTAACGAATAAAACTAAGTAGCCATGAAGCTAAGAGAATTATATAGCAAACCAATCAACCGTGCAGTCAACCCTGCCGTTAGTGCCACCAAGTTCGATCCCGAGACCGAGCGTATAGAAATACAGGAATATGTATTTACCGATGAGATCATCAACGGCCTCTTCCGCATCCTCGATGCCATCAAGAACAACCAGCCATACGACCATGTGGGTATCTGGATTGACGGTTACTATGGTTCAGGTAAGTCTCACTTCCTGAAATACCTCGACTACTGTATCACGCCCTCTACCCGAGAAGCGGCCATGTCGCGCCTGCTTGAAGCCGTCAAGGCCATCGATCCACTGGACGACAAGCACGTTCTCAGCTTCGACTACGACCAGTTGCTGTCTATCGCCAACTGGCTGAAATGTGCCACCATAGACACCTGTATCTTTAACTTAGAGACCAGCTACGACAATTCCACCGACAAGAAGAAAGCCTTTCTGCATGTATTCTGGAATGAGTTCAACGCCAAGCGTGGTTTCAACAAGTTCAATATCACCCTGGCACAGAACCTCGAAAAGCCGCTCCAAGAAAAGGGCATGTTCGAAGCCTTCAAGCAGCGCATAGCTGAGGAAGGTGGCGACTGGAATGACCCCGGCATGGCTGCCGACCTCATAGACAACGAACTGGACTGGGTGCTCGACATTGCCAAGGAGCTTGCTCCCACACTCTCTGTGGATAGCATCCGTGAGCGCATCATCAAGCGTGACACCACGATGAGCATCGACCGCTTCGGCATGGAGCTGGCAGGTTATCTGAAAGACAAGGGCGACGACTACCGCCTGATCCTTCTGGCCGATGAAGTATCTCAGTTCATCAACAAGGAGCGTGACCGCTATCTCAACCTTCAGGAAATCATCACCAAGCTCTCTGAGGCTTGCGACAACAAGGTATGGGTAGCCTGCACCGCCCAACAAGACCTCTCCGAGATTATGGATGACTGCCATATCGCCGAGGAGAAGGACAAGGAAGGAAAGATAAAGGGACGTTTCGAGGTGAAGGTGTCACTCAAAGGCACACAGCCCGAGGTCATCACACAGAAGCGTATTCTCGATAAAAAAGAAGAGGTAAAGGCCGACCTCGCCGCCCTCTACCAGAAGCACAAGGCTGGCTTCGACCTCCAGTTCAAGCTGCCCACCTCCTACAATAGCTACGACTCAGAGCAGGACTTCGTAGATTACTATCCCTTCGTGCCCTACCAATTCAAGCTCATCATGCAGGTGTTCAACTCATTTCTCAACCTGGGCTATGTAGCCAAGGAGGTTAAGGGCAACGAGCGAAGCATCATTAAGGTCATTCACTCCACTGCCAAGGCCAATGCCGATGCCGAGTTGGGTAAGTTTATTTCCTTTGATGAGCTATATAATAATATGTTCGAAGAGGGTCTGCAGGCTCGTGGTCAGAAGGCCGTGGATAATGCCCTGCGCATGGCCCGCACCTATCAGACCGACCGTCCAGAGAAAACCCGACTGGCCATCCGCGTGGCTAATGTGCTCTTCATGATCTGCAACATATCGCAGACCGACCAGCTGCTTTTCCCAGCTACTCTCGACAATGTAACCTCACTCTTGGTGAACAACATGGAGACTCCGCGCCTCACCATCAAGAACGAGGTAGAGAAGGTCATCGAGTTCCTTTGCGATAACAACATCATTCGTCGTGAGCAGGGCAAGCAGGGTACACCAGACACCTTCACCTTCTACAGCGAAGAGGAGATGAAGGTGGCACAGCTCATCCAGAGTCAGGTGGTGGACAACAACACCCAGGCCGAACAACTGAAGGAAATCTTCAACAAATATATCACCGCCCTCCGTAACAAGGAGCAGTATCACACCCGTTCGTTTTCCGTGGGTCTCACCATCAAGCAGCGCACATTCCTCTCCAACAATCCTGATGTTCAGGTGGAGTTTGTAATGGATACCGACTATGAGACAGCTGACCAACTGGCCTTGCAAAACAGTAACACCAACCGTATGGTCTATTACGTCGGTCCACAATATCGCGACAACAAGCGTCTCTACAATGCCTTCTACTGGTATTGCCAGGCAGGTCGCTATATGGCTACTCCTGCCACTGGTGAGGATAATGCCCAGACACGTAAGGACTTTGCCAAGCGTGCTGAAGAACTCTACAACAGTCTTATCCGCCGTGAGTTTGAAAAGATACTCGACACTTGCCCAATAATCTCCGGTCTGAGCGTCATCGACGATACCGAACTGGGACAGAAGCGTGGCAACGACCGCTACCGCATCGCCATAGACAAGCACCTCTCTGGCATCTACACCAAAGCTGCCCTGGTAGATAACCCAAGCGTACCCCGTACCACAGAGCAACTGAAGAAGGCTATTCTGCGCAATGTTAACCCAGGCGACTACGAGGGACTGAATGCTGCGCTCACCGATGCCGAGCACGAGGTGGAGATTTATCTGAACAAGCAGTTCCAAGAGGTGAATGTTGCTGATGTATTGGCCAAGTTCGCCAAGGCGCCTTACGGCTGGGACAACATCTGCACCTTATATATTATAAATGAGCTGGTGCGTCGCCACAACCGCGACTACTCCTATGCCAACAATCCGAATGTGGAAACATTGATGGTGGCTAACCGTATCGTAAGCGAGAGCAATAAGTTTACGCTACGTCAGGCCAAGGTCATCTCTCCGCAGGTTATCCAGCAGTTCATCGCTGCATGGAAGGATATCTTCGGCATCTCTGCCACACCTTCCACCACCGACAGTACCCAACTTTTCCGTGCCTGCCGTGATATTGAGAGTGAGCGCAGTCTGGCTCGTATCATCAAGGGCTACAAGGACATCGAGCAGCAGATTATCGCTTATCCTTTCTGTCAGCCCATCCGTGACGCTATCCAACTCTTTGAGTCATGGCTCACGGAACGCGACCCGCTGAAGTTCTTCAACCTTATCATCAACGCCAAGGACGAGGCGAAGCTGCTCATCGACAAGTGCAAGGAGGTGATACAGTTCACTCACGACCAGCTGTCCACCTATCAGCAGCTGCTCCAGTTCTTGAACGACAACCTGTACAACTTTCCGTTTGTACCCACGGATTTACAGGAAGCAGTGGGTGATTTCAGCAAAATAAAGGATGACACATGGCCTATTGCCGGACTGCGCGGCTACATCAAGTTGAAGAACCAGCTTTCGGGCATCCTCGATGATGTGCGTGAAAAGCTTCGTGCTAAAATTAAGGTGGCCTACAACGATATGTTCGACTATCTCCGTCAGGTGGCCGAGAAGCAGAACGTCCCCATCAGTGTGCTCTCTGATCGTGATGCAACCATCCACCTCAAGACTTCACCCACCAATATCCTGGTACTCCAGAACAACGTCAATACAGACACATTCTATCAGGAGCAGGTGGATAAGATTATGTCGTATGTTCCACCTACGCCTCCTACTCATTCTGGTGGTGGCGGTAGTACTCAGCCTCCTACACCAGAGAAGCGCATTCGCAAGGCTTCACTTCAGACAAGGACCAAGCTACCTATTACCAATGCTGAGGACATTGAACGTTACCTCGAAGGTCTTCGCCAACAGTTGGAACGTCTGCTTGTTGACCAAGATGGCGTGATGATAATCAAGTAATTTATAATGGATTGTTATGGACACAAATAGAATTAAACGCTTCGCTACTGAAGCACGCAACATATTGAAGGTGGGCATTGCCGCCAAGACTACGACACTTGGCTTTGACAAGAAAGGTCAGGTGGCTGTTCATTTGATGCCGCAGCTGATGCAAGGCGGCTCGGTGTGGAACGGACAACTGCTACCCGAAGGCTTCTACCACCAGTGGATGTCGCTCTACCACCGTGTCTCACAGAAGGGACTTGATGAGGTGTATGAGGAAGCAGCCTACACATGGTTCAACCGCCTCTGCGCCATCCGCATCCTGCAGAAGAACGGTCTCTGCGCTCCTGTTTTGGAGTATGCCGATGCTGCCCGCACGCCTCGCATCGTGGATGACGCCCGCCAGGGACATATGCCCCAGATGAAAGAGAACGTGCGTCAGCGACTCATCGACTTGCTCGACGATGACACAAAAGTGACAGAACAGTTTGCCGTGCTCATCACGGCTTGGTGTTACGACAATCCCATCATCAACAAGTGTTTCAGTGCAATTGCCGACTACACGGAGCTGCTCCTGCCCAACAACATCTTGGCTGAGGGTGGCTTCATAGATCTCCTTAATCACACCGACTTCATCACCGACGAGGAATATCAGTCGCCAGAACTCATCGGCTGGCTCTACCAGTTTTATATCTCCGAACGCAAGGACGAGGTGTTTGCAAAAAAAGGAAAGTTCGAGGCCGATGAGATACCTGCTGCCACACAAATCTTCACTCCCAACTGGATTGTGAAGTATATGGTACAAAATACCGTGGGCCGCATCTACCTTGACAACAATCCTTATGAAACACAGTTGCAGAAGAAATGGCAGTATCTGGTGGAACCATCAGAGAAGCCTGCTACCGACACCATCTTGAAATACAATGAACTGACCGACTTGAAGGTGGCTGACCTTGCTTGTGGCTCCGGCCATATTCTCAACGAGTGCTTCGACCTGCTCTACGACCTCTATATTGCCGAGGGCTATGGCCGTGGCGAAGCCATCGAGAGCATCTTCCGCCATAACCTCACGGGCATCGACCTCGACACCCGCGCCAAGCAGCTGGCCACTTTCGCCCTCTTGTTGAAGGCTTGTCAGAAAGACAGTGCCTTTGCCGATAGCCACTGTCTGCCTAATGTGCTGGCCATGCCGAAAGTAGATCGCTACACTTGGCGCGACACCGGTGGCCACTTCAATGCTTACTATCAGATTCATCAAAGCGATGTCAACGAAGAACTCGACAATGCCTTCCATCTCATGAAGGATGCCGACACCCTTGGTAGCATCATGAAGTTCTCCGTATCTGAGACAACCCGTAACTATCTATGCAAAGCCGTTGATTGCTATGAGCAGAAGCCTGTCCATGAGAAGTGTTTTGCTCTATTGGTTGCAGGCTTCAAGGTTATTCTAACTTTGACGGAGCAGTATCACGCGTTGGTGATAAATCCACCGTATATGGGTGGCGGCAATATGAATGTTACGCTGAGCAAGTATGTGAAGGATAACTATGAGGATGGAAAGGCTGACCTATTCTCTGTCTTCATGGTAATGGGCATGGAGCGTCTTCTCGCCAACGGCAAGATGGCGCAAATCAATATGCAGAGCTGGATGTTCCTTTCTTCATTTGAGCGACTGCGCATCCATTTCTTGGAGGACTACAACATAGACAATATGCTCCACCTCGGCCCTCGCACATTTGATGAGCTATCTGGCGAAGTTGTGCAGAATACGGCCTTTGTTTTCGGCAAGAATGGGACTTCGTCACAAGGTGGCACCTATTACCGCTTGGTGGACGGGAAGAATTGTGCCGACAAAGAGCACATGTTCCTTAATGCACTTACCAACCATACCAAGGGGGTAGAGTATGTTGGTATTGAGCAGAAGAACTTTGAAAAGATTCCTGGCTCGCCGATTGGGTATTGGGTAAGTGAGAATCTTGCAGAGTTACTTGCGTCTGACACAAATATTGAAAGTAATTATTCTGTTGGAAGTGGACTCTCTACATCTGATAATAATCGCTTCTTAAGATTTTTGTGGGAACCGTCAAATAATAAAATATCTAAGAACGGTAAAGACAATAGAAAATGGTTCCTGTTCCAAAAGGGAGGCGAATTTAGGAAATGGTATGGTAATCTGGAATATGTCGTCAATTGGGAAAATGACGGAGAAGATATAAAACATTGGGTAACGCATAATCCCAAAGATCCTAAAACGACATCATGGAGCCGTAGAATTTTCAATACTCATTTATATCTTAGAGATGGCTTAACATGGTCTGTTATTTGTTCCAATAACATATCATTTAGACTATCTACAGCCAATTCTATGATTTCGAATGCAGCTGGTGGAATCTTCGATTTTGAAAAGAATGAGGATGCCTTATACTCTTTAGCTGCTGGTCTAAATTCAAAAGTTTGGTGTATTATATTCAAGATACTTAATCCTACTATTAATTATAGTTCAGGCATTATACAAAAGGCACCTCTTCCACTTGGGAATTCTCGTTTATCCGATTTGGCAAAGCAAAACATCTCCATCTCTCGCCAAGACTGGGACGTTCACGAAACATCATGGGACTTCAGGACCAATGAGTTGCTAGCCATCGACTCGGAGACCTATATGGACAACATCCACGACCAAGTAGAGCAGCACTTCAAGGCTACCGGCAAGCACATCTGCATAGACCCTGCTACGCCCGAATTAGGCAGTTTGGAGTGGCGCACTGCGCAATACAAGCAAAAATGGGAGCGGATGTTCCGTCAGCTTCATGAGAACGAGGAAGAACTCAACCGCCAGTTTATCGACATCTATGGCTTGCTGGACGAGCTGACACCCGATGTCCCCTTGTCCGAAATCACCATCCTCCAGCAAGGAGAAATCAATATCAATGGTGATGCTATGGAGTGGCACGATGAAGTGCTAATGAAGCAACTCATCTCATACGCCGTGGGCTGTATGCTCGGACGCTACCGTCTCGACAAGCCAGGTCTGCACATTGCCCATCCCAACCCGACTGACGAGGAGACAGCACCATATACCTATAACGACCAGATGTGGGAAATCGACGACGACGGCATCATGCCGCTGATGTCCAAGGACTGCGGCTTCAGCGACAACGCCTACAACCGCTTTGCCGACTTCATCCGTGTGACCCTTGGCGAAAGTCGCCAAGTGGACAACCTGAACTATGTGGATCAGTGCTTGGGCAAGAGCATTGACCAATACTTCATCAAGGACTTCTGGAAAGACCACAAGAAGATGTATCAAAACCGCCCCATCTACTGGCTCTTTGCCTCAAAGAAGGGTGCCTTCCAAGTCATCGCCTACATGCACCGCATGAATGCCTACACAGTAGAACGCATCAGATCCAAGTATCTCCTACCCTACATCGAGCATCTGGAGGACGAAGTGAACAAGCTCGACCAACGTCGCGCCGAGCTCTCCACCAAGGAGAGCAAGCAACTGCAAACCTTGCAGAAGCAGCTCGACGAGTGCCGAGAATACCACGAACGTCTACAAGTGGTGGCCGAGCAAGCCATCAGTTTCGACCTCGATGACGGCGTAGTGGTCAATTATGCCAAGTTCGGTGATGTAGTAGCTAAAATCAAGTGAATATAGACCATGACAGAAGAGAATAAGAAGCAGCTACTACAGTTACTCCAAAAGCATAAGGAGCTGAGCATATCGGAGCAGATAGACTACGAAAAGTTCTATCTCTACTCCATCATTACACACAGTACAGCCATTGAGGGCAGCACGGTGACTGAAGTGGAGGCCCAGTTGCTCTTCGACGAAGGCATCACGGCCAAGGGCAAGCCCATGATAGAACAGCTGATGAACCTCGACCTGAAGGCTGCATACGACTACGGGCGTGTGTGGATCAGGCGACATGAAGACATCACGGTGGAGTCGCTCATCACCTTAGCTGCAAAAGTTATGGCAAGGACAGGTGGTGAATACAATTCTCTTGGAGGCAGTTTCGACACATCGAAAGGTGAACTGCGCAAGCTGAACGTGACAGCGGGTGCAGGCGGACGATCGTATATGAATTGGGTAAAAGTACCTATGAAGCTCGTAGCGTTCTGTAAGGAACTCAATGCACGTCGTCGTTCACTCGACCCTACAGATATAGCCGCAGTCTATGACCTCAGCTTTTGGGCTCACTACGAGTTAGTGACCATCCATCCCTGGGCCGACGGCAATGGCCGCACCAGCCGACTGCTGATGAACCTGCTACAGATAGAGTATGACGTATTGCCAACCAAAGTATTGAAAGAGGACAAGACTGAATACATACAAGCCCTTATCGATACCCGTGAAACAGAAGACATTGGCATTTTCATCGATTGCATGACAAAGCTACACATAGCGCATATCCATCAAGACATCGACCATTATGTAGCCTCTATAGGCAAGGAAATGGTCGATAAAGGCGACTTACAGAAGGAAATGGTCAGCAAATGGTCGATAAAGCCCTCTTTAGCAGAGAAACTGGCCGACATACTGCTTTATATGACCGATAAGGATGAGATTCGAACAGAATATGTTGTCAGAGATATGGACATCACCGAGACTACAGCCAAACGCTATCTGCGTCAGCTGACCGAGTTCGGCTATCTGGAAGCCCATGGTGGCAACAGAAACAGATATTATACTAAGAAATAAAAAAAGAGAGTCATGAAAATAGGAATGAGAAAACCTTCGCTAAAGAAGAGTATCAGTGCTCGCACAACAGGACGGGCAAAGCGTGCCATCAAACGTGCAATAATCCCCGGCTATGGTCAGCGGGGCATGGGACTGCTGCACCCCAAGCGAGCACTATATAACAAGGTGTACCGCAAGACCACCTTCAGCATCTTCGACCTCGCCAAGGGTACTAAAGGCGTATCCAACAACGGCTGCTGCCTCACCCTCTTGTTCCTAATAGCACTAACAGCAGCCACATGTCTGTTAGCATGATTAATTCAAAATCGAAAAAGTATGAAATTATACGAAGCAATAGCAACCATAGTTCAAGAGTTTGGCAAGGAGATAGTCACCAATGCCAAAGTGATAAACGTGTCCAGTGATTACAATGCGTTCGAGGAATCAAAAACGTTTAAGGTAATCCTGAAGAACCTTATAGCAGAGGGCTATATGGATCAATTGATGTATGTGCGTGATTGGTCAAGCAGTCAGAGCCGCATCATTAGCAACTTCATTGCAGCCACCAGTTTCAATGAGGCCAATGCCTCGTATGTTATTCAGTCAATTGCTTACGGACTCGGCTATACCAAAACAATTCCAGTATATCAACCGTCGGTTTCAAGCCAGCAGTCAACAACAGTCCCATGGCCACAATATGCACATACTCCAGCTCCACAGCCATCTCAAAACACGGCTTCATATCAAGGAATAAAGCTGGATAAGACAGAGGGTCAATTCTATAACATGAATGACTCTGCCCAGCGGAAGTATAAAGAGGCAGCAGAGGCTTACTTGGAAAGCATAATCGAGTTCAGGAGTGACTTCGAGAAGGAACTTGGCATACAGATGAATACTTATGTAGTGTTCGATGGTTTTTGCATAGAGCCAAAGTTTGAGATTAATGGCAGGATAAAGGCTAAGTATGACTATGCCGTAAAATTCTACGTTGTGCTCTATGATTTCAATAATCGTATGATCTGTAATGAAGAAATATATGTAGGTCAGAAACGTGGCAATTTCGAAGTGGCCGATACCTGCATTTCTTCATCACAGTTCCATAAGGTGAGCAATGTAAAGCGAATGGTCGTATATTATGAATTAGATTAAAGAGGAACAATTATGACAGAAATTGTAACCTGGATTTCGGCCGCAGCAATTGTGATTGTCTTCCTGTTCTTTAGCATGGAAGAATTTAAGTTATATCAAATCAAAGAAGCAATAAAGAAGCTGCTTGATAGCAATAATGTCTTGGATTCCATCAAGGAAACCAAGATAGCGGTGCTTGGTGAGAAATATTGCGAGACAATCAACATACAAACGGACGGCGGGAAAAGAACAAATATCCCTGCATCGGAGTTTTTCAACGACATCAACGTTTGCAAGTGCAACAAACTGAACCTGCGAATGCTCGACACCGGTTCAGGTACTCTGGTCGGATTGGGTCTACTTGGAACATTCCTTGGTCTCACGTTGGGTATCAGCAACTTTGATAGCAGCGATACCACACGCATCAACGAGAGTATCCAGGGATTGCTGGCAGGTATGGGCACGGCCTTTTTAACATCGCTGCTCGGTATGGGATTTTCAATTTTCTTCACCTTTATAGACAAAGCATTGAGACATCGCCTATACAAACATGTATATGGCTTGACAGAGAAATTGGACAGCCTGTACTATATCGATGATATTGAACTTTCCAGCATCAACCAGCAAAAGATTGTTAATCAGTTATACAATGCGCTGAAGACCGATATGCTGCAACAGACATCGGCATTAGTAGACAAACTCACGTATCACAATGCTGAGGGTCAGGATGTTTCTGTAGGTAATGCCATCCGCGAAATACTGACAGAGAATCAAGAGCAGTCTAAGGCATTGAAGTCCTTCTCTACAGACTTGGCTATGGAATTGAACAACGGCTTCGATGAAGTGCTCTCACGGCAGATGCAACAAAAAATCCTGCCGCTAATGGAGAATGTCGATACAACGACAAAGGCTATTGTCGAGCATATAGACCAGATGGCTGCACAAGTATCGTCACCTGCTACCGACATGATGCAGAAAGTGGTTGACGAATTGAAACAAAGTATGCAGTCAATGGTCAGCGAGTTCAGCACTGGCCTCTCGGGTTCTGCCACTTCTGAATTGGAAAATCTTGCTCATCAGCTTGGAACCGCTACACAGGCCATGGCAGACTTCCCGAAGAACATGCAGGATATCTCTTCCACTCTGCAAGTTACCATAAACGAAGTTAAGAACGCTATCTCTGAGATTTCCAATACCTCAGCCAACGCCAGCTCCACGGCCATGCAGCAGATGCAGGAGCAAATCACGTTTGCAACTGGAGCGATTAGCAGCGCTATAGCTGAGGTTAAGGATGTCATGTCGGGCATATCACAGTCATCACAGGAACAGAGTAACCAGATGGTGAGCAAACTGGCAGATGCGGCAGAGAAGATGGGTATCTTCCTCAGTGGAACCATTTCCACACTTTCTACATCCGTTCAACAATCTGTCAAGAGTATTACAGACAATGTCAACAGTAAGCAGGCTGACCTTATCGCCTTGCAAGAAGATACGACCTCGCAGACAAAGGAACTGCTGGAGGCATTCAATGCAGGACTCGATCGCCTGGAGAAAATGAACGAGTACATCACTGGCACAATGAATATGTTCCAGCAAGCTCAGGGACAAATCACGGGCAGCACCGCACATCTGCAAACCATTACAGGCGACATGAAGCTGGCCACGCAGCTCTTCAACAAGAGCCAGAGCGACTATGCCAAAACGTTGGAAGAGATGCAGCGTAACAGTCAACGTGGCATAGACGCAGTAACCGAACTGCTGAAGAACTCCGGCGAACTATCTGATGACTATGTAGAGAAGTTTGAGACCATACGCCAAGGACTGGGCAGCATCTTCCAACAACTGCAATCAGGCTTAACGGAATACAGCCGTACGGTTCAAGCAAGCACTCAGAAGTATTTGGAGCAGTACAGCACAAGCCTGACAAACACTACAGATGCATTGTCGAGCACCATCCAGCAGCAGAATGAAGTGGTCGAGATGTTGGTTGAGTCACTTAATGCTAAGAAGAAATAATGAAGAAGTCTAACATAGGATATGAAAGTAAGGAAGAGAATGCTTTTGCATTATCAACCGGTGATTTGATGGCTGGTCTGCTGTTCATCTTTATCTTGCTGCTTATGGGAGCACTCTTACAAGTGCAGGAAAAAGCAGAACAGGATGAAGAAGTGGTGCGTAGGTATGACCAGATCAAGACTCAACTATACATCGACCTACAAGATGAGTTCCAAGAAGACTTGAAGGTATGGAGAGCTATCATTGACTCCAGCCTTTGTATTCGTTTTCAGGAACCTGCCATGCTGTTTGACAACAACAAGGCTGACCTGAAGCCATTATTCAAAGATATTCTGAATGACTTCTTCCCCCGATACATCAAGGTGCTAAATCGCCCTGAATACAGAGACAACATCGTTGAAATACGTATTGAGGGACATACGGATAGCAACGGTGGTTATTTCCATAATATGGAACTGTCGCAGAACCGTACCCGTTCGGTGCTGGAATATTGCTTCGGACTGATGACAGACAAGCAGATAATATGGGCAAAAAGTCTGATTACCGCCAATGGCCTATCATCCAGTCAACCGATTCTCGTACATGGTGTGGAAAATAAAAGTCTGTCGAGACGTGTAGAGTTTCGTGTAAGAACGAATGCGGAGAAACAATTGGAAGAAATTGCAAATAAAAGATTTAATGTAGAGTAATGAGTGACATTTATAGCATACTGAATATCAATTCGGGCATCATCAAGGATTTTCATCTATTGGCTGACCGTGTTGCTGACCATCAAATAGAAAAGGTGATCAACAAAAACATGAGAACGCTGAAACAGATAGAAGAGCGTATGTTCGTTGATAAAGGTCTGAATGTCACTCAACAATCCATTGACGAAATCATTAGCAAGGTTATCCGCATAGCTTCGTCAGGAGACACGTCGATGGATAATTGGACTATAAGGGAACTGCGTATAGTTTCCTACTACCTGATGAAACTGCGTGATGACAATGCTTGCTATCTGTACGCTCTTGACCTGCTTGATAAGAACTGGAAGAACATGCTCTTCAATGGACTGGCTTTCTATCTTCTCAACTCGTGGCATAGCATAGAGCCTGATTATAGAGAACTGACCAGTCAACTGTTGATACGTAAGCTCAACGCATATACAGAATCCAACCGTAGATATAGTTTGTGGAAAAATAGGGCAAACCTGTTTGATAGCAATGGACCTGTCAGGATGGCTGCTTTGCTTAAAGCCAAAAACATGAGCATAGCTGATGCTCCATCATTACTTGGATTTAAGAATACGTCTATAAAACAAGCATACTACTCTGATGTCATCGTGAAATATGTGGAAAGCAACCATATAACCGACCGCGATAGCATTGAGCAGGTGTTTGAACTGCATAATCTCGATCGAACCAAAAAACTTATATTCGCCTATTTGGTAGAAACAGAAGATAAAATTGGGGACGAGGTGCGTCGTTCTCAACTCTGCCGTTTTGCTAACAGCCAACTGGGAGATGTGACTTTGGTATCATCGTGGGCTCCATTCTCAGGGGCTTCTGAAATAGAAGTACTAAGACTAAAAAAAGCGATGAATTTGGTAAATATGTGGTTTTTACAACAAATCGTAGAGTCTTTCTTCGAAATATGCGTTCAAGACAGAGAACGTAAATCTTTCTGGCTAAAATATGTGCAAAATGGAAAAGTTAGGGGTTTTAAAATCATAGGTTCTACAGCCGTAAAACGCTTATTACAGAGTAACAGTAAGATAGGAAATATGTTCCTACGCCATTTCATAGAGACGAATTCCTATTCCTCTCAAACCTCGGCATTGGTTTTGTTCATTAAGAACAAGATGTTCGTTGAGTTTTCTGATACAGGAGCGTTGTATGTCTATAACCAGACGCACTCTATGGTCAAGAAAGTAACCAATGCCAGATATGGTATCTCTTCTACAAATGAATTAAAGATTCCATCAATGAACGTGTTGATAGAAGCTAACACCTGGGGTGGCTACTATTATTATGAAGAGGGACGTATGACCCACCAAGGATATTGGCAGCAACGTTTGGAAGGATGGCTAAACAAGATGGTGTTGTCTTCAGATAATAATAACGTGTCATTCTTGGATCAGAAACATGATGACATATTCAAAGCAAAGCCATTACCGGCGGAGAACTTCAAGCCTCAGACTGTTAGTTGTGTGGAAACAGATTCTGTAAAACAAGAAGAACGAACAGCCGAACAGAAGAGCGATTACCTTGCTCTGGAACCTGAGGCATCCGAGTTCAAATATAAGATTGCGAGCAAAGTGCTTGAAAATGGAGTTCGTGTGGTCGCCAATACAAAGGGCTTTTACCTATCATTAGGAAAGAAACATTACGAGCTCATCAAACTATTCTCTCCCGAGCAATTGCCTACAGGAAACATTTGGATTAAGAAAGCCTCCTTGGTTGGGTGGAATGAGATACTCCATAACTACTATGGTACAGATACCCGGTCTATAGGCTTCATAAGAATAACAACAGACGAAGTAACCTTTAAAGATGCTTTGTTCGTTGCTGATAAAACGAAGTATAAATTGTATTGATATGCTGAGACTGAATTATAACAATATAGGTATAGTGTTCTCCGTCAACATGGATGGGCATGACATTCATTTCCGGGAATGGGGTGCTACAGATGACCTTATCTATTATCAGCCCCTTGCCGTCCTTGTAGATAATGGCCAAGCCAAGTTCTACAAGAGTGAGTGCACTGTACCCTATGAGAACCTATATCTGCTTGACAATGACGAGAGGACTCTTCTTGGCATCCCTGAATCGTATGACAAAGCCATGAGGCTACATGGAGACGGTATGCTCAATGCTCAGGATTTCAAGTACAAAATTGAGTTTTTGACCCACATACCTGATGGTGACTTATTGGTATGCGAACGAGGTGGTAATATTATTATTACGAAAGATAAGAAGTATCTATTGTCAGAAGCACAATACGAGTTGGTTAATCGGGTTGAAGCATTCAATGCTGTTCCGAATGACCAAAAAACTACAGATTTCAATCTTAGGCAGTTCTCTGACATAAAAGCTCTTGCTATTCAGGCTGGTTGTGAGATGGACAGCTACCTCCAGAACGAGAATGTATATACACCTGAACGAATCAAGATAGAAATAGGTCGTGACGAAGAGGGCTTTACTGTAGATCCCGGTATTGACATAGAAGAGAATGACAAGTTCCGATATACCTTCGACCGTATGCGGAAGGTGCAGGGTGTTTATCCCGTTCAACGTGACAATGGTGAACGGGTACGTGTGGTGCTCAATCCTGAACAAAAAGAGAATCTAAGCCATATAAAGTGTGGTGGCAGGCACAAGACACGAGAGGAATTGCAGACCATTGTCGAACATCCAACGGAATACTTTGACCCGGATGTATTTGACCTTTCTGCTCTGTATAGTGACCGTGTGATAGAGATAGGCGTATATAAGCCCAAATTCTATCCGTTTGTCTGCCCATACCAATCGTGCTGGATTGCTGGTGCTACTATTGAAACACCCCAAAATGGAACAACCAAACTGATCATTGGCAGTGAGGAAGAACTGCATGAATTAAATCAAGCCATTGGTGTGGCTGAGGAAAGGAACAGCGGTATTGTAGAATACGATGACGCACAGATAGACATCGATGATGCAAAATTCCTTGCTGAAACTGCTGCAAAACAGTTGCGCACTCCAAAACAGCCGATCACGGTTGACGAGAACCAAAAGGATGAAAGCCGCAAAGTGCTTATCATCAAAGAAAATACAGAAGATACAGAATTTTCTGTCAAAGAAGGAGTGATTGAACGAGGAGACAAATACACCTTATTCAAGAATCCCTACCTGCATGAAAATTTCCAATTAAAGTCGCACCAGGAAGAAGGTGTGGCATGGTTGCAGCATCTATACAAAAGTAAAGCAAGTGGTTGTCTGATGGCAGATGACATGGGACTGGGAAAGACGTTGCAGATACTATATCTCATCGATTGGCACTCTCGTAAATTTCCGGACCACAAGCCTTATCTGATTGTCGCACCTGTTTCACTCTTGGAGAACTGGGAAAACGAATACAACCGCTTCTTCATGTCACCACGACTGAGTATCACCCGTTTGACTTCCAAGTACGTGCCGCGTCAGTTTGACAAGGAAATAGTGGAGAAGATGCAAGGAGAGGACATCATTCTGACGAGTTATGAATCACTTCGCATTACCCAGCTCAACTTCTGTGCTGTAGATTTTGATATTGTGGCCCTGGATGAAGCCCAAAAGATAAAGTCACCGGGCACACTCGTCACCAATGCCGCCAAAGCGTTGAAGGGCAGATTCAAGATTGCCATGACTGGTACACCGGTTGAGAACTCATTGCTTGACCTCTGGTGTATCATGGACTTCTGTGTGCCAGGACTTCTCGGTAATGCCAAAGCATTCGCTGCAAAATATCAGAATCCCTTAAAGAAAGAAGATACGGACATCGTAACCCTTGGCAATGAGATTCACGACAAGTTGGGCATCTACTTCATGCGCAGACTAAAAAAAGACGCAGCAAAGGATTTGCCTCAAAAGATTGAGCTCAAGCAACAGCAAGAAATGCCTGAGGTACAATCGAATACCTACAAGCGTGTGATAAACGAATATGTTTCAGGTGCTCAGCCTAATATGTTGCTGACCATTATGGATATACGTGAGGTATGTGAACATCCTTACCTCTATGATTCCTCGTTGTCGCAGCACGACTTGACAGAACTGATTGATTCTTCGGCCAGACTTCAAGTGACGATTGCTTTTCTGGATAGAATCAAAGCCAAGAACGAAAAGGTCATCATCTTTGCAGAACGTAAGGAAACGCAGAAGATGTTGTGGCGTATATGTCACAAACGTTATGGTGTAGATGCCAAAATTATCAATGGTGATATTCCATCGATAGTAACAAGGCAGACGACACCCAATAAGCAATCTCGACAAGCAAGTATCGACGAGTTCCAATCGATAGATGGATTCAACGTGATTATCATGTCGCCAATAGCAGCCGGCATGGGTCTGAATGTCACAGCAGCAAATCACGTCATCCATTACAGCCGTCATTGGAACCCAGCAAAAGAGAACCAAGCCACAGATCGAGCTTATCGTATCGGTCAAAAAAAGGATGTATTTGTCTATTATCCCATGGCTATCAGTAAGGAATTCAAGTCGTTTGACAAAACACTTGATGAACTACTATCACGTAAGACATCACTCGCAACTTCCACAATTTTCCCAACAGAACGTGTGGAGGTAAGGCAAGAAGAACTTGGTCAAATGTTATTTGGAGCATAAAAAATATTAGAATATGGTACAAAACAGAATATATAACTACTTTGAGCGCAACCCGCAGTTGCACGTACTCTTCATCTTCGACAGGATGAGCATCATCCAGACAGAGCTGGACGAGGCGACTGATTGGGCAGATGGCTATATATATAAGGTGTTCGATGGCGCATGGTTTAACACCAAGTATGCTATCGAGAACCAGTGGAAGGACAAGCGTGTGGTGCTGCTCTTCCCCTCGGAGCTTTATCCCATGACAGAGGAGCAACAACTGAAGTTTCCACTGCTTGACATGCTTAAAGCCAACATGGAATATAAAGAAGATGACTATGCGGCTTATATGCAACAGTATGGACTACCGGAGAAGTTCCGTGGCTTTGTAAAGAAAAACATCGGCGAAATGATGTCGTCAAGAGTGAGCAACATCTTGAATGGACATGTGGATAATAGCTCGTTCAGTGAGGACTTGGTATGCCGAGCCTTCATCACCAACTACTTGGGTGAGAAAAAGTTACTGGAATGGGAACAACTCATTGTGAAGTTGATTATCCTGGACGGCACAGGCGATGAGAAAAAGCGTATTGATTTTTGGTATAAGCTCGGCAAAAACCAAGATGCGATGAAAGCTCTGGCAGGAAAACTCGATAAACTGTTTGGTCTTACACTCAACACCAACACTTCCCAAAGGATGAAGATGGTGGCAGAGTCCTTGAAATACAACAGCATCACCCAGCTTCTTGACCCAGTGGCTGGCGATACCTATAAGCCATACAAGATTAGCAATTCGGTGATGCTTGACCAAGTGAACAAAATCTATGAGTTGGGCACTCACGACCGTGGACTGAGCGAGAAGTTCTCTCAGGCCATGCGCTCATTGGCTGCCGACATCAAGGAAGAATCCATTATCAGCATCTACGGTATTGACGCCAACTACTATTATCTGACAGAAACCCTCTGCTGGCCAATTCTGGAAAAGATTGTAGAGCAGAAATTGATGACCGACCCTGAAGAGGTAAATGACCGTATGCGTGAGCTGTCACTGAAGTTACCTATAGAAAGCAACATCCAGATAGTCATCCGCTTTATTGAGCAGGCTGCACTCTATTATATACAAGTACGTGGCATCGGCACGTTAAAGCTCAACAGCACAAAGGAGTATGTAGAGAAGTATGTGGGAGAGTTCTACTTGATAGACATGTACTATCGCCGCACGTTGGAAGCCTACCACACGCTTATTACCAAAGAGAATCCATTGGAGAAGACGCTCGGCGACGCCAAACGACAACTGGATCAGGACTATGCCAAGATGACCAATGTACTCAATCTGGAGTGGCTGACCTACGTGGAGGAGAAAGGCAGATGGTTTGAGGAAACCGGACTGAACCATCAGGAAGACTTCTATACCAAGGAGTCAGACAGCAATGTAAAGCAGGTGGTTATCGTGAGCGATGCCCTACGTTATGAGGTGGCCATGGAGCTGATGCAGGAACTGGCCAAGGAGAAGCATGTAGCCACTATCGGGGCCTACCAAGCAATGCTTCCCACAGAAACGAAGTTCTGTAAGCCAGCGCTGTTGCCACATCATTCCTTGGAACTTCAGGGAACAGATATGGCCGTGGATGGCATGGTTTTAACAACGACAGAGCAGCGTACCACCCATCTCTGTAAATACCGCGATGGTGCAGTCTGCGTGCGCTATGAGGATGTGATGAATGGCAATACCCAATCCATGCGTGAACTCTTCAAGCGTCCGTTGGTCTATATCTTCCACGACACCATAGACGAGGCCAGTCACTCACAGAATGTGTTCGAAGTGATAAGCGCTTGCCGCAAAGCCGTTGAACAGTTAGCAGTAATCGTCAAAAAGCTTCACGCAAATTGGAACGTGACGAATGTGTTGCTGACCGCTGACCACGGTTTCCTCTACAACGATATGAAGTTTGAAGAGAAGGACAAGCATAGCATCACGGATATAGCCTTGGAAAAGAAAACCCGTTATTATCTCACAGAGAGCACCGAGACAGTAGAAGGCATCGTGAAGTTCCCGCTCGAAAAGGTGTCGGGCATCCAGTGTGGTAATACCATGCAGGTAGCAGTACCGGTGGGTACCAACAGATTGGCAGCATCTGGAGGCTACAACTTTGCCCATGGCGGAGCCTCATTGCAGGAAATGATTATCCCTATAATAAAGAGTGTGCGTAAGAAAACAGACAAAACCGAGAAGGTGGGTGTAGCCCTGATGAGCCATAACCTGAATATGGTGAGCAGCCGCTTGAAGTTCCAGCTGATACAGTCGGAAGCCGTAAGCATGACAGTGATGGAGCGGAAGGTGGTTTGCTGCATATACAATGGTGATGCCCCTGTGACGCAAGAGAAAGAACTGACACTGAACAGCACTGATGCGGTGAACCTGAACAACCGTGTCTATGAGGTGACGCTCAACCTCTGCAAGTCGGTCAACACAAGTATGCTGCAGCTCCGCATCTATGATGTGGATGACCGACTGAACCCTCTGGTGCGTGAGACAGTAAAGAACAATACAATAATAGAACAAGATTTTTAAAGGAAGACAGTTATGGATTTGCAACAGAAAGTAATGAATGCCTTCATAGGGAAGGTAGTAAGAAAGGACTTGGCATTCCTTGTAAAAGGAGGTCTTCCTGTACCTACATATGTGCTGGAATATCTTCTAAGTCAATATTGCGCCTGCGACGATGAAGAAGTAATCAATGAGGGCCTGGAGAAGGTTAAGCAAGTCATCAAGAACAACTATGTTCATCGCGCCGAGGCAGAGTCCGTAAAAGGTATCATACGTGAGAATGGTAAACATCGCATCATTGACAAGGTAACTGTGGTTCTCAACGAGAAGGACGATGAATACCATGCGACCTTTGCCAATCTTGGTCTGACCGGTGTGCCCATTGGTACTGATTATGTGCGTAAGAACCCGAAGCTGCTTAGTGGCAATGGTGTATGGTGTATCGTGACCATAGGCTACATCAGTGGCGAAAGCATTAAGGTGAGATGGGAGATACAGACATTGAAACCTATTCAGATTTCGAACATCGACCTTCAGGAATACATCGACCAGAGACAGAACTTCACAACGGAAGAGTGGATAGACTTCCTCATGCACACTGTCGGCTTGAACCCCGATACAATGAACCGTCGCGAGAAGTTCATCACCTTAGCTCGTCTGCTCCCTCATGTGGAAAGCAACTTCAACTTCATGGAACTTGGTCCAAAGGGAACGGGTAAGTCTCATGTATTTCAGGAACTGTCGCCCTATGGCGTTCTCGTCAGTGGCGGCGATGTAACCAGTGCCCGACTCTTTGTACGTATGAGTGGAAAACGTGAGGAACTGGGCTTGGTGGGTTACTGGGATGTAGTGGCATGGGATGAGTTTGAACAGCAGAAAGGCCGAGCTGTAGATGCTGTACTCATCGACACTATGCAAAACTACTTAGCCAACAAGTCATTCAACCGTGGTAAAGGTACACACGAGGCCAGTGCTTCGATGTCGTTTGTGGGCAATACAAAGCACACTGTCCCGTTTATGTTAAAAAACAGCCATCTGTTTGAGAGTATCCCAACGTCATTCATCAAAGGAGCTTTCCTCGACCGCATCCACCTTTATAATCCCGGATGGGAAATCAAGATGTTGAAGAAGGATAGCTTTTCTAAGGGTTACGGCCTGATTACCGACTACATTGCAGCTGTGCTTCATGCGTTGCGTAATGACGACCGCACAGCAGCGCTTAAAAATTATGCAAAGTTCGATGGTTCTCTCTCAGAGCGTGATCACTTGGCAATCCGTAAGACCTTCTCTGGTATGATGAAACTGCTCTATCCTGATGGCAAGATGACCGACCAAGAGGCATATGAGCTTGTAGATTTCGCCGCTGAGAGTCGCAAGCGTGTAAAAGACCAACTCTATATCATCGATGAGACCTTTAAGGCTGAGCCAGCCAAATTCAAGTACATCAACCTAAAGACAGGCATTGAAATGACGGTGGAAACATTGGAAAAGGTTAGCAACCAACTTATTGTTCCCATCAATAGCCCATCTTCAACAGCTAATGGAGAGCTATCCGATGCTGAGACACAACCAATGAATGAAGGTATGCCAGAAGGCACAACTCATGAAGAAGATAAAACGGAAGCTGAGCACATAAAGCGTCCTCGCATACCAATGCTTCAAGAAAAGAGCATGACATTCAGAATGGGACAGACAGGCGTAAGTTACGAGAAGTTGTTTACCCCATATATGGCTTCTGCCAAGGAAATCACAGTCGAAGATCCATACATCAGAGCGTCTTGGCAAATCAAAAACTTCATGGAGTTTGCTCTCATGCTTATCAATACACGCCCTGTTGACGACTTGAAACTAAATCTCATCACCAATGAAGAGGAAGAGAAGATTCCAGAACTGATAGACAAACTGGATGACATCAAGGACGACCTTGCCTCCTATGGTATTGAATTTGAATATAAGTTCCGTGATTTCCATGACCGTTGCATCAAGACCGATACTGGTTGGAATATCACACTGGGTAGAGGTCTCGATATATTCGAAAAGTACAACACTTACTCTATCGCATCATCAAGACAAGATATGCGTAAGTGTAAGGAGTTTACGGCCACGTTTATGAAAACCAAAAACGCATAATGAAATGTCAAAGTTAAGTAAAAACGCATTTGCCATTATGGCTATGTGCGAAAAGACAAAAGAACCTTTCGGTATCACCATCGATCCACGAGAGGGATGTTATGCTTTTGCTTGGGCATTCAAAATCAAGAAAGACCAAGCAAAGCGTGAGGGGTATGACAAGACCCATGTCCATGGTGCTGTGATGTATGATGAGAATTTCAACGGCTGTCCGCATTGTGGAGCCAAGAATTTCTACATTTGCAACCGATGTGGAAAGGTGGTCTGCTATCATGGTCAGGAAGTAGTAACATGCCCTAACTGTGGCAGTTCAAGCACTCTGCAAGCAGCAGAGAGCGTGGATTTATCTGGGGGCGGTTTTTAATTGATAATAAAAAATAAGAAATATGTTAGAACTCAAGAATGGAGAAAAAGTTTCATTGACCAATGGGTTGGAAGCAACCGTTGTCAAGGAACTGGGACGAGGCGGACAAGGAATTGTCTATCTCGTGGAAATTGATGGGCAGAAGATGGCCTTGAAATGGTATCTGAACAAGCCGACCGACTGGTTCTATAGAAACCTTGAAGATAACATCGCCAAAGGATCACCGTCAGAGGCTTTCCTGTGGCCGAAGTATCTGACGATGAAACGTCAGGGATATTTCGGTTACATCATGAAACTGCGTCCCCAAGGCTACAATGAATTTGGACAGTACTTGCTTGCACGTGCTAAATTCAAGTCTCTGGATGCTATCATCAATGCAGCCATGAAAATCTGTGAGGGCTTCAAGGCTCTGCATCTGTCAGGACTGAGTTATCAGGATCTGAATGATGGCAACTTCTTTATTCACCCGGAAACTGGGGATGTGCTGATTTGCGACAATGACAACGTTGCACCTGAAGGCGAGAACTCTGGAATCTTGGGCAAGGCACGCTATATGGCACCGGAAGTGGTGACGGGTAGCAAAATGCCAAGCAAACAGACTGATAGATATTCCCTGTCGGTAGTTCTGTTCCTTTTGTTCTATGGCAATCATCCGTTGGAAGGAACACGCGTATTGGCTTGTCCCTGCATGACAGAGAAATACGAGAAGCAGTTCTACGGAAGTGATGCCATATTCATCTATGACACAGACAACAAGACAAACCTGCCTGTTCGTGGCGTACATAATAACGTTATGCGCAAGTGGCCGGCATTCCCTGGCATCCTTCGTACTGCATTCACCCAAGAGTTCAGTCATGAATGTCTGACTAACCCAGACAAGCGTTGCTTGGAACGAGACTGGCAGAAAACGATCCAGAAGGTTCGCGATATGCTTGTTGTATGCCCTCAGTGTAAGGAAGAAACATTTGTTGAAGATGTACAAACATCTCAATGTGTATGCTGTAGCAAAACATTTAATGTAGCCGGTGCGCTGAAAATCAATGACCGCCACATTCTGCTCACTCCTGATACAAAAATCTACTTAGATATGGACAACAAACCTGATGTACAAGTAATTTCTGTCGTTGGAGACCGTTATCCAATACAGCTGAAAAACATTACTTCTGGCAATTGGACAGTAGAGACTCCGAGTGGCAAACTAAAATCCGTGGAACCAGGTCAAATGATGCCCGTCAAAGCTGGACTTAAAGTATCATTCGGTGGAACCATTAAGGGAGATATTATTATCTAAATTGAATTCGTATAAACTTAAATAACAAATCATTATGGGATTATTAGACAACGAGAGCATTCCTAGAAGAAAAATGACGCTCTTCTTTGTGATTGACACATCCGGTAGTATGGTCGGCAGTAAGATTGGTAGTGTAAATGACGCCATTGAGAATGTTTTGCCTATGATAGGCGAAATATCTGATGAGAATCCCGATGCAGAAATCAATGTAGCTGCACTGGAGTTCTCTACCGGTACACATTGGCTTTATGATGAGCCGAAAGAGGCCAAGGAGTTTATTTGGCAAAAAGTCGAGGCTGACGGCCTGACTTCACTTGGCGAGGCTTGTGAAGAGCTGAACAAGAAACTTTCGAGAAACGGCGGCTTTATGTCAAGCCCAAGCGGATGCTTTGCTCCTGCCATCATCCTTCTTTCTGACGGTGGCCCGACTGACAACTTTGAAGGAGGACTGAAAACCCTGCAAGGAAACAACTGGTACAAGAATGCTATCAAGATAGCCATTGCCATCGGCGATGATGCAGACAAGGATGTATTGAAGCAGTTTACCGGTTCTTCGGAGGCTGTCATCACTGTACACAACATTGATGCATTGAAGAAGATGATTCGCATTATTGCTATCACATCTTCACAAATTGGTAGTAAGAGTACCTCAGCAACTGATGTGACAAAACAGGAGCAGGTGATTGACGAGGTTAACAAAGCTGCTGCTGATGTTGCAGGTGCAGAGACTGCCGCTGCTCCCGCACCAGCCACCGGAGACTCTTACGATGAATGGGACTAACCCCTAAGCAATATGAATAGTATTGAACACCATTGCCAAGGGGAAAGCCATAAGTCTAATGACAAGCCTTGCCAGGACTGTGCCTACGCAGAGAGTACAGACAGGCTGAGCATGGCTATAGTCTGCGATGGACATGGAGGAGAACGGTACTTCAGAAGTCAGTATGGTGCACAGTTTGCCACGGAGATAGCAAAGAATGCTATCCGCGAATTTGTGAATAACATGGCAGATTCCACCTTTACTGGCTCTGAAGGGAAGTCCGTTTTTGATGGAGCACCGTTTACCGACTACAGTGCTGCTACGGCTACGGATGAGCAAATCGACAGTCGTGCACACAAGTCGCTGATGTGGTTGTTTTCGTCTATCATCAGCCAGTGGAATGCCAAGATTGCAGACCATGCAAGACAGACAGACCTCACTGACTGGGAGATGAACAACGTAGAAGAGAAATATCGTGAGGAGTTTATCTTAAAGCGTGAAAAGGGCGAAGCAACCTTTGAAAAAACTTATGGCTGTACACTGATGGCATACGTACAGACACCAGACTATTGGTTCGCCTTTCATCTTGGTGATGGCAAGTGCGTATCGATGCGTGTTGTGGATGACCGTCTTGTTTGTGGGCAACCTATCCCATGGGACGAGCGTTGTTTCTTGAACAAGACCACCTCATTGTGCGACAATAATGCCTTGGAAGAGTTCCGTTATTGCTATCAGGGAGATGGGCAGTTCCCTCTTGCTATATTCCTCGGTTCAGATGGCATGGACGACTCGTACGGCGATGGCATCAATCTCTATAATTTCTATATTCAGCTATTCAAGACTGGCATTCGCAATGGAGCAGAAAAAGCACATAAAGAACTGGTAAAGTCTCTTCCTGTGATCAGTAAACTGGGAAGCAAGGATGATATGTCTGTTGCCTGTGTCTATAACGACACTAATCCGACGGAAACATTCTTCCTGCTGACAAAATTTCAAAAAGATGCGCTTGACAGCGAACTGAATAATGTAGAAGATAAGATAAACACTCTACAAAAGAAGATAGAAGATGCAGGAAATCCTGAAACCTTGGATAACAAAGAGCACATTAACTATGAATATGCCCTGAAAGACCTTGCAAAAGCCAAAGATAAAGCTTCGAGACTTGTAAGAAAGCGCAGTGTCTTAAAGGGTGAAGAGACAAAATTCAAGAACAATTTGAAGAATAAAGACTCTAAGGTATCACCTGTTGAAGAAGACAGTTATGGCTTGGGATAAGGTTAAAATAACAAGAGATAATGGCGAAGTGGTTGATGCGCAAGCACCAATCATTATATCTGCTAGCAGAAGTACTGATATACCTGCATTTTATGCAGATTGGTTCTTTAGTCGTTTAGAGAAAGGATATTCAGCTTGGACTAACCCCTTCAACGGAGTTCAAAGCTATGTTAGTTATGAGAAGACCAGATTCATTGTATTCTGGTCAAAGAATCCACGCCCGTTAATTCCATACCTCAATATCCTGAAGGAGAAACATATAAACTGCTACATACAGTTTACTATGAATGACTATGAGGAAGAAAGACTGGAGAAAGGCGTTCCAAAACTAACAGAACGCATAGATACATTCAAACAGCTCGTCAGAATACTCGGTAAAGATCATGTTGTTTGGAGATTTGATCCTCTCATCCTTACCGATACCATCCATGTACCCGATTTGTTACGGAAGATTAAATATATTGGAGATGAACTTCATGGTTACACAGAGAAACTTGTTTTCAGCTTTGCTGATATAACAGAATACAAGAAAGTAAAGAGCAACTTGGAGCTGGGTAATATTCATTACGAAGTATTCACGGAGGCAACGATGCACGAAATGGCTACCGGGCTTGCCGAATTAAATAAAAATTGGAATTATGAGCTTGCTACATGTGGTGAAAAAATACCACTTGAGCAATATGGTATTCTACACAATCGTTGTGTTGATGACATACTGATAGCAAAAATTGCATATAATGATACTGTTCTAATGAAATTCCTTGGAATAGAAGTTGTTTCACATTTCGGAAAAGAATTTGGAACTATAATTCCAGATGGGGCTATTGAACTATCTGACACGATGTATCTCAATAAAAAGAGCGACAACAAGGACAAGGGGCAGAGGCAGTTTTGTGGATGTGTTGTGAGCAAGGATATTGGTCAATACAATACATGTCCACATTTATGCGAGTATTGCTATGCGAATTCGTCCAAAGCTGTCGCAGTTAGAAATTGGAATAAGCACAAATGGGATCCGTTCAATGAAAATATATTAGGTAAAGGAACAGAATGAGTTACATTGACTCCATAAGAAATATAAGCCCACTGTCTTTAGATGACATAATAAAGACAGCAAAACAATACGTGCCCGACGCTTATCGTTGTGAGCCATGGAATTATCCCGGCCTTAACCATGGCACAGCCCTTCTGCAAAATGAAGAGCAGTTATGTTGTTATCTGTCAGCCTATGGAGATATGCACAAAGGTAAATTGAGAGGTGCTTTAAGCCAGTTCCCCTTCAAAAAGCTTGACAATAGCCTTGAAATCATAGATTGGGGATGTGGTCAAGGACTTGCCAGTGTGTATATGATAGACTGTTTGCGGCATTTTGGGCTTATGGATAAGCTGAAAAAGATTACACTTATCGAACCTTCATCAACTGCATTATTACGCGCCAAGCTTAATGTTATACAAGCCATTGGTGAAGAAGATGCGTTCGTAGAATCGCTGAACTGCTATCTACCCTCAATAGATGTTAAGCAAAAAGACAAAGCTATAGGAGGCCTGCATATTGAGGAGCCTATCTGTATTCATTTGTTTTCCAATATCCTTGATATTCCAGAAATCGACTTGAAAAAACTTTCTTTACTCGTCAGTTCTTCTGGTTATCGTCACTATTTCGTTTGTGTTGGTCCTGTAAATTTCGGTAATGAGAGACTTTCTACATTTCCTCGCTATTTTAATATTCAGCCAAACGATTTGTTTGCTGACTTCAAATCTGCTCAATATCGACAGTTACCCAATGGTAAATGGTATAGCTGCATCGCAAAAGGATTTCAGATTGTCAGAGAAGAAAGAAAACCATTCCTTGTCCCACTTTCATACTATCCACCAAAGCAATTCCATGGAGCATTCAGACTTGATGTCATTAAATCAATCGACAAGACAAATACAGATTCCGAAAGATATTGGAATGAACATACTTCTTTTGAAGTACTTGCTCCTTTCGATATAGGAGCAAGCATATATGAGGATATAAACCCTGTACTTGCAGTTCTTAATAATATCGTCACACGTGGTCTTCCAACAAAATGTTCACCATATATTGAGGATAAACTGAATGAGATATTTGACTTCTCAGAGCCAAATGTGAAATATGGCACTATCCGATATAAGATAAAGCCTGGAAAAACACTCGCGAATGAACAATTATTGCGAGAGATACCCATTGCAATAGCGAGAATAGAGAAAGTCATTATAGAGGCTATATTGACAGGTCGAATATCGTTATCCAAAGAAGAATGGAATGTCGTAGTTAAAGAAAACGATGTTCCATGCTCTGCCATTGCATTTGCTGATTTATCGCAAATGTATAACCATTTAACGGCGCTTACATCAGATTATCAGAACAAACGATTCCCCAAGGTAAATCTCCATATTATATCAAAAGATTATGGTTCATCTCCATTACACCTTAATAGTACAGTTTACACAACTTGTAAGCAAGCGAATAGAGAAAAAACATACGACATGGTTGTTGACTTTTCTCTACATGAAATGGCAGATGCCGCTAATGTAGATTTTTCCGAGTTTAAATCCGTCAATGATTGCTACTTCAATGTTCGCTCATCTAAAAATTCATATTCCCCCCGTGAAATATATACAACTGATAGAATTATATACCAGCCACTTACAACGGATAAAGAAAACGGTGACCATGATGTAAATAAAAAGAATGAAAAGCATCTTGTCTATTTCCTCCAACTGTTATTTCGTAAGAAGGGATTTAGAGCAGGGCAGCTTCCTATTCTAAACAGAGCATTGCAGATAAAAGAAGTTATCGGTCTTTTGCCAACAGGTGGAGGTAAATCATTGACCTATCAAATGGCGGCAATGCTCCAACCTGGAGTTACTGTAGTTATCGATCCTCTTAAATCCTTAATGCAAGACCAATATGATGGCTTAATTGCTGCAGGTATCGACTGCTGCACATACATCAATAGTGAATTGGGGACCGATGAACGCGCTTCTCATGAACTTATGATGGAGTCTTCACAGGTAATATTTACATTTATGTCACCTGAGAGACTTTGCATCTATGAGTTTAGAGAAAGATTGCAGAACATGGAAAATCTTCATGTTTATTTCTCATATGGCGTAATAGATGAAGTCCATTGTGTTTCAGAGTGGGGACAGGATTTCAGATTCTCGTACTTACACTTAGGACGTAACCTCTATAGCTACGTCAAAGCCAAGAATGGTTCAATCTCACTGTTGGGACTTACAGCCACCGCTTCATTTGATGTGCTGTCTGATGTGGAACGAGAATTATCTGGGAATGGGGCATTTACATTAGATCCAGATACGATAGTCCGTTATGAGAATAGCAACCGTCTTGAATTGCAGTATAAGGTCGAAAAAATAGAAGTTGAATACAAGGAAGACCAGTATTACGATAAAAATGGCTACCTCGCTTCATACCCGAAAGCTGTAAACATTGGGGATATATGGAGTACGAATGAACAAAAGGCGAAGTTCCTTTGTACGTATCTCGATAAAATCCCAGGTTACATTCGTGAACTTCAGACCGCGGAATCAATAGAAAGAATCCTGAATCGATTCCAAGAAAGAGAAAATCTTGAAGAATTGGACGGGAAACAGCTGTTGGTAGATATGCCTGATGATTATTATGAACAGAGGGATAATTACGAACAGGCCGGTATTATCTTTTGTCCTCATGTCAATAGCAGTGGCATAAGTGTATCAGTAAACTCAGATAACCTCGCAAGAATATGCGAGGTAGGTACATTCACCGGTTCTGCCCAAGATGGAGCTGAGCAGGGTAATGAGTCTATGGAGTATATGAGAAAATTCAGGGAAAATAAGCTCCCTATTATGGTTGCGACGAAAGCATTTGGAATGGGTATTGACAAGCCAAATGTTAGATTCACCATTAACATGAACTATTCAAGTTCGCTTGAAAGCTATGTTCAGGAAGCGGGCCGTGCTGGTCGTGATAGAAGAATGGCTCTCTCAATTATCCTCGTGTCTGATTATAATCTTGCGAGGGTAAATAATAAATGTCCCAATAACTCATATCCATTACAAACAATAAAAGGCAAATGGTTTAAACAGGAAGATCTTGCAAAGATACTACAAGATTTCCACATCACAATAGAACCAAGATACATGGACTATTGTACCCCATTGTCCGATATAGTAAGATTAAAATGTAATACCGATAATGTCACCGAGAATCAGGATGGTACAGAGTCCAAGCAAGCTTGGCGTTGTAGTCCCCAATGTTCAAAGTACAGGCTATGCCAATTACGGCACGTTGACAAAAATATGAGAGGATGGCAGTTTCACCAAGATCTCAAGGATTATCTAAATGCTGAAAACATAAGAATTCCAAAAGAGAACATTGAGTATCAAGGAGCTGACTATAATACAGTTATGTACTTCTTCGACAATAACTTCAAAGGTGAGTTTGAAGAAAAGAGAAAGATGAACTATCTTCTAAGCGAGGTTCAACTTGAATATTTTATCGGGAATGACAGGAAGAACAAACCTGGTCATCATATTCAAGCAAAAGGTTTCCTTAATGCTGTGCTAAATTCTGGTGTTGGAACAGAGGTGGTATCCATTATATCATATCAAGATGATAGCTATGCAGACATTGCCAAAGCTATCTATCGAATGTGTATCATAGGCCTCATTGACGATTTTACGCAAGATTATGCAACAAGAACGTTCAGGATCCTATCCACAAGAAAAAAGAATGGCTCGTATTATGAGCATCTTAAAGAGTTCCTGATGAGATATTATTCAGAGGAGCGGGCTGAGAACGAAGTCGAGAAAGCCAGTGTCAGAAAAGGCGAAAATGAGATTCACAAATGCCTTGGTTATCTTACAGAGTTCATATATGACAAAGTTGCTCTGAAAAGAAAGCGTGCTATTGATGATATACGTAACTTCTGTAATGTGGGTATAGATACTACAACTGGTAAGAACTGGTTGGAAATCAATGAGGATCTGAAGGATGAAATTTATTACTACTTCAATTCCAAATATGCACGCGAAGGATACAAAACAGATAATGATGAAGAGTTTTCACTTCTAGACGAAACCAAACGAGGCAAGATTTCTTCAACAGAAATTCTTTTTAAGTTCATGCGCGTAGTAGATATCGATGTGATGGGTGTTTCGGGTTCTCCAAAAGATAGCATAAAGCATTTACAAGGTGCCGTAAGACTCATCCGTAGAGGAATAGCAGACACAAATGCAACACTAAGTATGCTTAATGCTTTCTGCCTGATTGCTCTAAAAGTAGGTAAGAATCAACATCTGATTCAAGAACTTGATAAGAGCTATATAGAAGGTTATCAGGCGCTAAAAGAAGAAGTTAAAGATTATGATGCATTTCTCAGTTGTATCAAAAAATTCAAGTCGGAGCTGAATAATCATAACCGTAATTTAGCATCAGCTTCAGATCTTGAACATCTATATGAATTAGACATGATTGCGGAACTTGCTAATCATGATTCGTGGATAGATAAGTTCGTTAATAATTATACAAAATAACACTCAAAGATATGGATGCACAAGACATATTGAAAACACTCCACAGACTGGAGCAAAATCTACAGAATGTAGAATCTGCAAGACAGCAGGTCGCAAATACTGTAAATGCGTATGAAGGAGCAAAGAATCAACTTCACGCATTGACGGTAGAGTTTTCGCTCATTTCTTCTGAATTAAAGAACGTATATTCTGCCATAAAGGAGAACGTTGACACAATAGACAATACATTGAGAAAGAAGATAGAAACTGTATTCAATGATGTTAATGCGAAAGCAAAAGCGCTCGAAGATGCAGCTTTTAAGATTCAATCATCTTTTGAAGAATCATGCAGGAAATCCGCTCAGACGCTTTTGGGTTCTATAGATGAGAACATGCAAAAAATCAACGGCGAAATGGATAAATGTATTGTATTATTCAACCAAAAAGCAGATCTTGAGATGGAGGGTATAACTACAGCTCTATCTAAGTTCAAGCTTGCAGTTGAAGAAATACAAGAAGGATTTATTCAATCCATGTCACTTGCGGCTGAAAACAACAAGATAAAACTGGAAAAGATAGTCACAGACTTTGGAGCATCAATTCAAGAGCATGTTTCTTCTTTCACAAGTCTGAAGAATGAGCTGTTTTCCATTATTAAACAGTATAATGAAACAAGCAAAACGCTTACAGAAAAGATAAACAATATCGCATGTTTGTTGACTCAGGAAACCGCTAATTTGCAAGACTTCCGAAATGCACAAATAGAGGAATATAATGAGATAAAAGACATAATTGATAATACCGCTGCAAAGATTATCAAAAATCAGAGTGAAAACATAGAGAAAACGGAATCAAAATTGCTTAGCAGAATTAACTTTCTTGAGAATGAAATCGCAGCCTCGAAGAAATTTACAATTATTTGTTTGGCTCTTTTGGTTATCTCTGTACTTATTAATGTCATTGCTATTATAAAATAACATGCAACTATATCTTTTGCTCGACACGTCCGGTAGCATGGAAGGCGCAAAGATAAGTGCGCTGAACGATTCCATGGAGAACATTATCGTTGATCTGCAAGAAAAAGCATTGAACGGTATTGATATCAAAGTGTCTGTACTCTCTTTTGCGAGGCATATAAAATGGATGTACAAGAGTCCGATCAACATATTAGACTTCGTCTGGAAACCTCTGACGGCAAGCGGAATGACTTCATTGGGGCTGGCTTGTTGTGAATTAGCAAAAGCAATAGTTGTCAATACCCAGGAGGAAAATATTGCGATTGTATTGTTAAGTGACGGATGTCCAACGGATGATTACGACGAGGGGATTAAAGAATTACGCAAACTTCCTCGTTTTAACCAGGCTAATAAGTTTGCAATAGCGTTGGGCAACAATGCTGATATTAAATCTCTTTTGAGTTTTGTTGATTATCAAGAGAATATTTTTTTGGAGAACAAAGCAGACTCTTTACTTGATGTGTTTGACTCCATTATTAGAAATATTATTCCTAATGTTCCACAGCAACCACTATCATTGACTGGTTCTGATGACGACGATTGGGAATAGTCCCATTATGTTCTGGTACGAGGAAATATAGTGGAAGAAGTAGGACACTTTTTATGGGACGACTAGTTCGTTTTTTATAAAATGCACAGTTTCTCAACTTATATAATAAAATAGACTGCAAATACTTTCACAAGTATTTACAGCCTATTTATCAGATAGTCAAGTACCTAACCAGTGTATTCAACTATCCCTCAATAGCTGCCTGCGCCGCCGCCAATCTTGCGATAGGCACGCGGAATGGAGAACAACTAACGTAGTTTAATCCCACTCTGTGGCAGAACTTCACTGAAGAAGGTTCACCACCATGTTCACCACAAATACCGCATTTCAAATCCGGGCGGATAGCACGGCCTTTTTCTGTTGCCATACGTACCAGTTGTCCCACACCATTCTGGTCGAGCACCTGGAACGGGTCTACTTTCAAAATCTTCTTTTCCAGATAAACAGGAAGGAAAGAAGCAATATCATCACGAGAATAACCGAAGGTCATCTGCGTCAAGTCATTTGTACCGAATGAGAAGAATTCAGCAGAAGAAGCAATGCGGTCGGCTGTCAAAGCTGCGCGCGGGATTTCAATCATTGTACCTACTTTGAAGTCGATGCTGTCTCCCAACTCTTCGAACAACTTCGCTGCCTCTGTACGAATCACGTTTTCCTGTTCCTTGAATTCATATAAGATACCGGTCAACGGAACCATGATTTCCGGATGTGTCTCCACTCCTTCTTTCTTCAATTCCAATGCAGCACCCAGGATAGCACGTGTCTGCATCTGAGTAATTTCAGGATATGTATTTCCCAGACGGCAACCACGGTGACCCAACATCGGGTTGTGTTCACACAATGATTCTACACGTTGCTGGATATACTGCAAACTTACGCCCATTGTATCTGCCATCTCCTGCTGTCCCTTCAAATCGTGAGGAACGAACTCATGCAAAGGAGGATCGAGCAGACGTACAGTCACCGGACAACCTGCCATTGCCTTGAAGATACCCTTAAAGTCAGCCTGTTGGTACGGAAGAATCTTAGCCAATGCCTTGCGACGCCCTTCGGCATCTTCCGCCAAAATCATTTCACGCATAGCCTTAATCTTCTCACCTTCGAAGAACATATGTTCCGTACGGCAAAGACCGATACCCACCGCACCGAAATTACGGGCCACTTCCGCATCGTGCGGAGTATCCGCATTGGTACGTACTTGCAGACGGGTATATTTATCAGCCAATGTCATCAATTCGGCAAAGTCACCGGAAAGTTCGGCAGCTTTCGTCTCTACCTTACCATTATATACTACACCCGTACTTCCGTTCAGAGAGATGTAATCACCTTCTTTCAGCACCACACCGTCAATTTCCACCGTACGTGCCTTATAATCAATATTCAATGCGCCTGCACCCGACACACAGCATTTACCCATACCACGTGCCACCACAGCAGCGTGAGAAGTCATACCGCCACGAGCTGTCAGGATACCTTCGGCAACTGCCATACCTGCCAAGTCTTCAGGAGAAGTTTCGATACGGACCATCACTACACGCTTTCCGGCAGCATGCCATTCGGCAGCGTCGTCGGCGAAGAATACAATCTGACCGGTTGCAGCACCCGGAGAAGCCGGAAGACCGCGAGTCAGGACTTTAGCTTTCTTTAAAGCATCCTTATCAAATACAGGATGAAGCAATTCGTCCAGCTTATTCGGCTCAACACGCAGCAAAGCTGTCTTTTCATCAATCATACCCTGACGAAGCAAATCCATAGCAATCTTCACCATGGCAGCACCTGTACGCTTACCGTTACGTGTCTGAAGGAACCAGAGTTTACCTTCTTGTACGGTGAACTCCATGTCCTGCATATCTTTATAATGATTTTCCAGTTTAGTCTGAAGCTCATCCAGCTCTTTGTAGATTTCCGGCATAGCTTCTTCCATAGAAGGATATTTTTCTGCGCGTTCTTCTTCGCTTACTCCGGCCAATTGGGCCCAACGTTGAGAACCGATCTTAGTAATCTGTTGCGGAGTACGAATACCGGCTACTACGTCTTCACCTTGCGCGTTAATCAGGTATTCACCATTGAAAAGATCTTCACCTGTAGCTGCGTCACGTGAGAAACAAACGCCGGTTGCGGAAGTATCTCCCATATTACCGAATACCATTGCCTGAACGTTTACGGCTGTTCCCCATTCATCAGGAATACTTTCCATCTTACGGTAAAGGATAGCACGTTCATTCATCCATGAATCAAATACTGCGCAGATGGCACCCCAAAGCTGTTCGTATGCACAAGTCGGGAAATCTTTTCCTGTCTGTTCTTTTACGGCAGCCTTAAATTTCTTCACGAGTTCTTTCAGGTCTTCCACTTCCAACTCGTTGTCGAGTTTCACACCTTTCGCTTCTTTCACCTCTTCGATGATTGCCTCGAACGGGTCAATATCTTCCTTATTAGTAGGTTTCATTCCCAAAACCACGTCACCGTACATCTGTACAAAACGACGGTAAGAATCCCATGCAAAACGTGCGTTACCAGTCTTGCGGATAATACCTTCCACCACTTCGTCATTCAGACCCAGATTCAGGATAGTATCCATCATACCCGGCATAGATGCGCGGGCACCGGAACGTACAGACACCAACAAAGGGTTTTCAATGTCACCAAATTTTGATTTCATCAAGCCTTCTACATTAGAAATGGCTTTCACGACATCATCTTTGAGCAACTCAACCACTTTGTCACGCCCTAACGTGTTGTATTCCGTACAAACATCTGTAGTTATTGTGAATCCGGGAGGGACTGGAATTCCGATTAAATTCATTTCTGCAAGATTGGCACCTTTACCACCTAGCAAATTCTTCATGTCAGCCTTTCCTTCTGCCTGACCATTACCAAAGGTATAAACTCTTTTTTTATCCATAATACTGTGTTTAAAGTTACATTATGATTATCTTCTGTTCGCAAATCTAAGGATATTTCGCAAATCAGAAAACTTTTTGCGAAAAAACTTTCTATCAAAATGCAATTTCGACATTACAATCTGGAATATTTCTACAGACACGAAAGTTTTCCAAAAAAAATACCTATTTTTGCAGAGTAATTATTAGACTGGTGTAAAAGTGGCAAGAAAGAAAAAAGAGCTTCCCTTATTGGAGAAGGTAACAATCATGGATGTGGCTGCCGAAGGAAAAGCCATCGCAAAAGTAAACGACCTGGTAATTTTTGTCCCCTACGTAGTGCCGGGTGACGTCGTAGACCTTCAGATCAAGCGTAAAAAGAATAAATATGCCGAAGCAGAAGCGGTGAAGTTTCATGAACTATCGCCCAATCGCGCCGTTCCTTTCTGCCAGCACTATGGTGTATGCGGCGGCTGCAAATGGCAGGTGCTCCCCTATCCGGAGCAAATCAGATACAAACAGAAGCAAGTGGAAGATAACCTGAGACGTATCGGGAAAATCGAGCTTCCTGAGATTTCTCCTATTCTCGGTTCAGCTAAAACGGAGTGGTACAGAAACAAACTGGAGTTCACTTTTTCCAACAAACGTTGGCTGACAAACGAAGAAGTGCGCCAGGATGTGAAGTACGATCAGATGAATGCGGTAGGTTTCCATATTCCGGGTGCGTTCGACAAGGTGCTGGCTATCGAGAAATGTTGGTTGCAGGACGATATATCCAACCGTATCCGGAATGCGATACGCGATTATGCTTACGAACATGATTATTCATTCATCAATCTGCGTACACAAGAAGGTATGCTGCGGAATATGATTGTCCGCACTTCTTCAACGGGCGAATTGATGGTAATCGTGATTTGCAAGATTACGGAAGAGCACGAAATGGCCCTATTCAAGAAACTGCTTCAGTTTGTCGCTGATTCTTTCCCGGAAATTACATCTTTGCTATACATTATTAATAATAAGTGTAACGACACCATCAATGATTTGGATGTGCACGTATTTAAAGGTAAAGATCATATCTTTGAGGAGATGGAAGGCCTGCGTTTCAAGGTAGGTCCGAAATCATTCTATCAGACCAATTCGGAACAGGCATATAATCTATATAAGATAGCCCGTGACTTTGCCGGACTGACCGGAAATGAACTGGTGTACGACCTTTATACCGGAACAGGCACGATTGCCAACTTTGTCTCACGCCAGGCGCGCCAGGTGATCGGTATCGAATATGTGCCGGAAGCTATTGAAGACGCAAAGGTAAATGCAGAAATCAATGATATTAAGAATACCTTGTTCTATGCCGGCGACATGAAGGATATGTTGACTCAGGACTTCATCAATAAGCATGGACGCCCGGACGTTATCATTACAGATCCCCCTCGTGCAGGTATGCATCAAGATGTGGTTGACGTCATTTTGTTTGCCGAACCCAAACGGATTGTTTATGTAAGTTGTAATCCTGCTACTCAGGCACGCGATTTGCAGTTACTGGATGGTAAATACAAGGTGAAAGCTGTGCAGCCGGTTGATATGTTCCCTCACACTCATCATGTGGAGAATGTAGTATTACTAGAACTTCGATAAAAGAAAAAAATGGAAAAAAGACCTAGAAAGACACCTGCTGAAAGAGCACGTGCCCAATATACGAACTATGCAGTCAGGGAACCGATGGAACTCATGGATTTCCTCGCTTCCAAAATGCCGGACGCAAGCCGCACAAAGCTGAAATCTTTGTTAAGCAAGCGGGTGGTATTTGTTGACAATGTGATCACTACACAATTCAACTTCCCTCTTCAACCAGGAATGAAAGTGCAAATCAGCAAGCAAAAGGGAAAGAAAGAATTTAATAACAGATTGCTGAAAATTATATATGAAGACGCTTATATCATTGTTGTCGAAAAGATGCAAGGACTTTTATCCGTCAATACGGAGCGCCAGAAAGAGCGTACTGCTTATACAATACTCAATGAATATGTACAGCGTTCCGGACGTCAGTTTCGCGTATTCATCGTTCACCGCCTGGACAGGGACACTTCCGGCTTGATGATGTTTGCCAAAGACGAAAAGACCCAGCGGGTTCTGCGTGACAATTGGCACGAAATAGTGACAGACCGCAGATATGTGGCAGTAGTGGAAGGAAGCATGGAGAAAGACTATGATACGGTAGTATCCTGGTTGACTGATAAGACTTTGTATGTAAGCTCCAGCGAATATGATGACGGTGGTTCAAAATCAATCACGCATTATAGAACCATCAAACGTGCAAACGGGTATTCTCTTGTAGAACTTGATTTGGAGACAGGACGCAAGAATCAGATTCGTGTGCATATGCAGGATTTAGGTCATCCGATTGTCGGTGATGGAAGATATGGCGGAGAAAACTATTCGAATCCTATCGGACGATTGGCTCTTCACGCTTTCAAGCTTTGTTTTTATCATCCGGTAACGGGGGACTTGATGGAGTTTGAGACACCTTATCCGGCAGATTTCAAGAAGCTGTTTTTGAAGAAATAAAAAATAAAAGCGGAACTCTTTAAAAAAGAGACTTCCGCTTTTTATTTATATTAAAACATTCATCTTCTATTGCATTTCCAATGTAAAAGGAAAACCTTCCGAATCTCCTGTCAAATAAAAAATCCCAGTCATTAATCCCCGACGTATGTTCACATCATCCATATAGGAAATTCCATTCCTACCATAATCCAAAATAAGATTATTACTGTAACGATCCTCCCAATACCACTGAAAACGAAAATGATCATATGGGTCACCATTACGATAGTATTGATATTCTTCACCAAAACCATCCGGGTCAAAAGTAAACTCACTATATATATACCTTCCATTGGCAGCACTCATACCGACATCTCCTGCCCATATCCTGCCAAACATCTGTTCTTCTAAGTCTTCATCATCCTCGCACGAAGTAAAGCCAACCAACAAAGTCAGCATCATTAAGATACCTGCATATCTCTTAACCATTTTCATAATCTTCCAGTTTATTGCGTTTATAAATACAAATTTAGCGTTTTTATTTTACTATACACCCCAAGCCATAAGTTTTTTGTACCTTTGCCCTCGATAATATAAAAAATTCCACATGAAACTCCTTTGGCTTGATTTAAATAGCTCCTATGCACACTCCTCACTGGCACTCCCTGCACTCCATGCTCAAATAGCAGACGATACTACTATTGAATGGTGTGTAGTCTCCGCCACGATCAATGAAAATACCGGTAGCGTTGTCAATCAAATCTATCATCACCAGCCGGATATCATTGCAGCCACCAATTGGCTATTTAATCACGAGCAACTGTTACACATCGTTTCACGTACAAAAGCATTATTACCTCATTGTTGTATCATACTCGGCGGCCCCGAGTTTTTAGGAGATAACGCAGCTTTCTTATATAAGAACAAATTTGTAAGCGGAGTGTTCCGCGGCGAAGGCGAAGAAGTATTCCCTTTATGGCTAAAAGTGTGGAATCACCCAAAAGAAGAGTGGAAATCCATAACCGGACTCTGCTACATTGATGAAACGAACCAATATCAAGACAACGGCATAGCCCGCGTCATGAATTTCTCACAACTCATATCTCCTGAAAAGAGCCGTTTTTTCAATTGGAGCAAGCCCTTTGTCCAACTTGAAACAACCCGGGGATGTTTCAATACCTGCGCTTTTTGTGTCAGTGGCGGTGAAAAGCCTGTCCGTACCATTCCTCTGGAAGTTATCCATGAACGCCTGAACGATATTCATCAACATGGCATCAAAAATGTACGTGTGCTCGACCGCACCTTTAATTATAATAATAAGCGTGCCAAAGAATTACTCGACCTGTTTCGCAACTATCCGGACATCTGTTTCCATCTTGAAATCCATCCTGCTCTCCTTTCCGAAGAACTTAAAGAAAAATTATCCGTTCTCCCTAAAGGTTTATTGCACCTGGAAGCCGGCATTCAGAGTTTAAAAGAGTCCGTCCTGCAACAAAGCCGGCGCATCGGAAAGCTATCCGATGCCCTTGAAGGATTAAAATATCTCTGCTCTCTAAAAAACATGGAGACGCATGCCGACCTGATAGCCGGGCTCCCACTCTATCACTTATCCGAGATATTCGAAGATGTCCACACCTTGGCAGAATATGGTGCAGGAGAAATCCAACTGGAATCTCTAAAGCTACTTCCCGGCACTGAAATGCGAAGAAGAGCAGAAGAATTAGGCATCCAATACTCACCGCTTCCACCGTACGAAGTACTGCAAACCCGTGAAATATCCGTAGATGAGTTACAGACAGCACATTATCTGTCCCGCCTTTTAGACGGATTCTACAATACTCCTACCTGGCAAAGCATTACCCGGACACTCATTTTGGAGAATCCTTCTTTCTTACATAAATTCCTCAACCATTTGGTGCAAACAGATGTCATCGACACTCCTTTAAGTTTAGAAAGAAGAGGATTGATTCTATACGATTTTTGTAAAAGTCAATACCCCGATTACTTGACGCAAGTCAGCATCGCATGGATAGAAGCAGGAATGTCCTTAAAGAAAGCCCCCGCCGAAAGAGTAAGAACCAAACGGCAAGTCCCTCCCGAAAGTTGGGAAGTTATATACGGTTCATACCGTGAGAATCTACGTTTATGCTTCCTTCCTACTGACGAAGAAGGGCACGGTTACTGGTTCGGTTTTGAATCGGAGATTCAAAAGATACAACCGGTATTCAAAGCAACAACTTAATAAAAAGCCACCCTCAAAACCCAAAAACTGTCCAAATAAAAAAAGAAAAGTATTCCCATATTTTGTGAAATAATTCCTATTCGCAAATCATTCAAAGCAGCATTTCCTGTTTTTCACCGTCCATACAATAAACTTTACTAGCACACACAGTATGGATGCCCGAAAATATCAGTTGATGATTGTCAGCCTGTCATTACTCCCTTTATCCGTAGCAGGACAAGAATGGAGTAAGCAGGACTCATTGAGATTACAACAAATACTAAACTCTGAACAGGAAATCAAAATAAACAGAAAGCTCATTGAAAACACAGAGCAGAATATATTCCCCAAAAAGTCCTTTATGGATTTTGACCCGACATTGCCAACTATTAAAAGTTCGACCATCTTTTCAAAACCATCCATTAATACCTATAATATACTCCACAAGTCTGCCTCTACCTTTTTACCGACTTATTCTTTAATGAGAATAAATAGAAATCTCATCCTGCATAGCAAAAGTAACTTTGCAGAAAACCCCAGTCACTTCCATATCCAAACTCTTATTGAATATAAGTTCTCACAAAAATGGTCTCTTAATATATACGGCTCACAAAACCTTAATACCCGAAAATACCGGGGACTCCCTTCCGAAGTAGAGCCCACCCAACTAGGCGGCAACGTTGTACTGAAAATAAATAAAAACTGGAAAATCAAAACCGGCATGCAATATCAATACAATGCCTTGCGAAAAAGATGGGAATGGATACCTCAAGTTAGTGTTTCATATGAATGGTAGATACAATAAATCTGTATAATATCTCATCTTCCCGTAAAGACAGAAAAGTTTTAGAAGCCAGGCAAACGTATCTTCCATTTTATTCTCTACCTTTGTAACACGATTAAAAAACATCTTATAATAATGAAGAATTTTATCAAGGGATTCCGGTTTACCCCTTCTAATTATCCGGCAGCAGTAGAAGAGAAAATACAAAAATACAGAAAGCAAGGTTATAAACTCCCTCCACGCAAAGTGCTTCGTACACCCGAGCAACTGGAAGGGATTCGTGAAAGTGCCAAAATCAATACAGCATTGTTAGATTATATCTCAGAGAATATTCGTGAAGGGATGTCTACTGAAGAGATTGATGTAATGGTGTATGATTTCACTACCGGACATGGAGCCATCCCTGCCCCGCTCAATTATGAAGGATTTCCCAAAAGCGTTTGTACAAGTATCAATGATGTAGTGTGTCACGGGATACCAAGTAAAAACGAAATCCTTAAAAGCGGTGACATTGTCAATGTAGATGTTTCTACGATTTACAATGGTTATTTCTCCGACGCGTCCCGCATGTTTATGATTGGCGAGGTAAGTCCCGAAATGCAAAAGCTGGTTCGGGTAACCAAAGAATGCATGGAAATAGGAATTGCTGCCGCACAGCCCTGGAAGCAACTGGGCGATGTAGGTGCAGCGATTCAGGAACATGCCGAAAAGAATGGATATAGCGTTGTCCGTGACCTTTGCGGACACGGTGTGGGGATGAAGTTCCATGAAGAACCGGATGTAGAACATTTCGGACGCCGCGGCACAGGAATGATGATCGTACCCGGCATGACTTTTACCATCGAGCCGATGATAAACATGGGAACCTATGAAGTATTCATAGACGAAGCCGACGGATGGACTGTCTGCACTGACGACGGACTCCCCTCCGCCCAATGGGAAAACATGATACTGATTACTGAAACCGGAAACGAAATTCTAACTTATTGATGGAACTGATTCTACTTATTGTAATTGCCGTATTAGTGATAGTCCTACTGGTATTATCACTGACCAAAGGCAACAATCAAACTCAAGCGGAACAATTACAGATAGCTTTGCGCCAACAGATGCAGGAGAACCGGGAAGAACTGAACCGTAGCATCCGGGAACTTCGCATGGAAATGACGCAAACGCTCAACCAGAATATGCAGCAACTCCAGGATGTACTGCATAAAAACATGATGACCAGCGGAGAGTTGCAACGCCAGAAATTCGACACGATGGCACGCCAACAGGAAGCACTGATGAAATCTACCGAGAAACGCCTGGACGATATGCGCCTGATGGTAGAAGAAAAGCTGCAAAAGACACTGAACGAACGAATCGGCCAGTCGTTTGAAATCGTCCGTTCACAGCTTGAGAACGTACAAAAAGGACTCGGAGAAATGAAATCCCTAGCACAGGACGTCGGCGGACTGAAAAAAGTATTGAGCAACGTAAAAATGCGGGGAACATTCGGTGAAGTACAGCTCGGAGCATTACTCGAACAAATGATGAGTCCTGAACAGTATGACGCAAACGTCAAGACGAAAAAGAGCGGAACCGAATTCGTCGAATTTGCCATCAAACTTCCGGGAAAAGATGATGCCAACAGCACCGTTTACCTTCCGATTGATGCCAAATTCCCGAAAGACATATACGAGCAATATTATGATGCTTTCGAAGCGGGAGATGCCGCGCTGATGGAATCATCCGGCAAGCAGTTGGAAAGCACGATTAAAAAGATGGCCAAGGATATTCACGATAAATATGTGGATCCCCCTTTTACTACCGATTTCGCCATCATGTTCTTACCTTTTGAAAGCATTTACGCTGAGGTAATCCGAAGAACAAGTCTTGTAGAGACGCTTCAGAAAGAATATAAGATCGTAGTGACCGGACCGACGACACTAGGAGCTATCTTGAACAGCCTTCAAATGGGATTCCGAACTCTTGCCATCCAAAAGCGTACCGGCGAAGTTTGGACTGTATTAGGAGCCGTCAAAACGGAATTCGGCAAGTTCGGCGGATTGCTTGAGAAAGTACAGAAGAACCTGCAAAGCGCTGGAGACCAACTGGAAGAAGTAATGGGAAAACGGACACGCGCCATCGAACGGAAACTGCGGCAAGTAGAGCAGTTACCACATGAAGAAAGTCAGAAGATTCTGCCGATTGACGGAATAGATGATGAACTTACAGATGAATAGTCAACGCCCCTGCCCCTTTGCAAGCACCACCCGGAGCACAATATAACCCAATAATCCGGAAAGTATGGAACCCGACAACACTCCAAACTTAGCCTGATTCAACAAGACCGGATAATCAGCACCGAAAGAAAGGTTGGCAATGAAAAGCGATACGGTAAAACCGATGCCGCCTAACAATGCAACTCCGGTAAGATTCATCCAGTTCATTCCCAATGGTCTGGGAGTCAGTCCTGTTCTGATAGCCAACCAGGTGAACGAATAAATACCGATGAATTTTCCCAATAACAATCCGGCTGCCACCGCAATACCCACGTTGCCGACCAACTCGCCGCCCCCGCTAAACACAACGCCGGCATTGACAAAAGCAAAAAGCGGAAGAATCAGGTAATTGACCGCCCCATGCAGATTGTCTTCCAATGATTGCAACGGACTAATCACACGGTCGGAAGCCGACTCCACCTCTTTCAGTTTGGCAATCTGCTCATTAGTCAACACAATACTTCCCGACTCCATTGTCGGGAAGCCGGCTATTATACGACGGATATCTTCAATATACTTTCCTACGTTCAAACGAGGCTTTGCGGGAATAACAAAAGCCAGGATAACCCCGGAGATTGTACTATGAATACCCGATTGCAAAAATAAATACCAAATAACGACCCCAATCACTAAAAAGAAAATCTTATTTGTCGCCCCCCATTTTCCAATAAAGTAAAGCAAAACATAAAGCAATGCAGCCACCAGAAGATAACCGTAAGAGACATGTGAACTATAAAAAATGGCAATCACCAGAATACCGCCAATATCATCAACCACCGCAAAAGCCGTCAGAAAGATTTTCAGACTCAGCGGAACACGATTCCCTAGCAAGCTCAACACACCCAATGAAAAAGCAATATCCGTCGCCATCGGAATGGCAAGTCCCCGTCCACCATCACTACCCGGCGGGCAAAACAGCATATAAATCAACACCGGAAACACCATACCGCCGCAAGCGGCAATAAAAGGCAATGACGCTTTGCGGAAAGAAGAAAGTTCGCCCACCAGCAATTCCCGCTTGATTTCCAGCCCCACCAGCAAAAAGAAAATCGTCATCAAGCCATCATTGATAAACTCAATCATCCGTAGATTTTCCCCGCCATGCGAAAGTAAATTAAAACTACCAATCTGCAAATGAAGCTCATGAGACAGAAACTCCTGATACACCGGAGCCACAGAAGAGTTCGCAATGATGGCTGCCGAAATAGCAGCCAGAAATAGAAGAATACTCGCTGTGATATTCATGGATGAGAAATTCCGCATAGTCCGCAAAATAGTCATAACGAAATGTATTTATAATATTAGACTCGCAATATACGGATTTTTCTAATTAATATAGCTCCTCAAAGCCAGGTTTTTCACCCAAAGCACAAAGATTCCTGTCAAAATCAGGTTCAACACCAAAGTCAGCACAGAAATCACCAACGCAGGTCCTCCCAAATTGTATCCCAACGCAATGAAAATAATTCCGGCACCCACTTCCCCACGGGTAAACATACCGATGGAAAGAGCCAGCCGTTCACTCAATTTCCGGTCGCGATAAAAGAACATCGGGCAGAGCTTTCCTACATTCGACAACAAAGAGACAATCACCACATGAAACATAATCATTCCCCAAGACATCATCTCCTGCGAACCCGTTACGGAATGCGTGCCCGCATGAGTCTCCGCAAAGTTCACCCCGATAAAATGAGGCATACTCATCCCCACCAGGAACATAAACAAGAAAGAGATTCCGGTTGACACCTTCCGTTCCACGGGCGTATCATGCTCCCTATGTTTCATAATCATACCCAGGACAAAAGCCGGCAACAGCACTTCAATATGGATACTCCCCTCTTCTCCATACAATTCCTTGCTGCCCAAATAAAGAATCTGCGTAGCCAGGAATATGATAACCGAATAAAAGAGAATAGCCTTCCAGTCCTGACGCCAGTCATATTTATTCAACTTCTGCCAGCCGACAGCCAACAACATAAACACGACCACCACTACAATAATCAATTGCCAGCGCAATCCGATCATCATTATCTGAAGAGGAATCATCAGGATAATCGTATCCAAATCATCAAAGATAGCCAGCACCTGAATCTTCTTATAAATCCAACTGGACTTCAGCCCGATAGCAGCCAGCATCGTAAATAAGATACCCGCCGATGTCGGCGCCGCAAAACGGCTCAACAACAGATTCTCCTTCCACGCTTCCCAACTATTCCAATAATCGGGCGGCAACAATATAAACACATAATAAATGGCAATCATAAACCACGGCAGGGCTGCCGTCGCCATCGCTATGAAATAATCCTGAGCATAGCTTTTCCACCGAACCTTGTCGAGAACAAATTCCCGGCCCACATTAATCATTATAAAACTAAGACACACATAAAGCAGTACATTCGAAATGGATTTAACGGCTCCATAACCTTGCCCTGCCAGTACCGGCAGGAATTGTGAAAGAATGAGCCCCAACATAAGGAAGCCCGAAAAAGACAGAACTTTTCTCATATTTATAGTCGTTTGTTTTTTAAAAGTGATTGCCAAGGAAAGCTCTGCGGACAGAAGGCGATCACCCTGGTGTATTAAAAAACTAACCGCAAGTCAATTTGTTCAGAATATACTCTGAAAAAACTGCTTGCGGCAATATTCTTAATCCAGTTTCAGTACAGCGAGGAAGGCTTTTTGAGGAACCTCCACGTTACCGATTTGTTTCATTCGTTTCTTACCTCTTTTCTGCTTTTCAAGCAGTTTACGCTTACGGCTGACGTCACCACCGTAACATTTTGCAGTCACATCCTTACGAACTGCCTTAATCGTTTCACGGGAAATAATCTTCGCACCGATAGCTGCCTGAATGGCAATATCAAATTGCTGGCGGGGAATCAGTTCCTTCAACTTCTCACACATCCGTCTGCCCATGTCATAAGCATTGTCAATATGTGTCAGCGTAGAAAGCGCGTCCACAGGCTCACCGTTCAGAAGAATATCGAGCTTCACCAACTTGGAAGTGCGGAAACCGTTCGGATGATAATCAAACGAAGCATACCCTTTGGAAATACTCTTCAGCCTATCATAAAAGTCGATCACAATCTCACCCAAAGGTATATTATAATATATCTCCACACGATTACCGGAAATATATTCCTGCTTCACCAGTTCACCACGTTTACCCAGGCAAAGCGTCATGATAGGGCCTATATAATCGGTCGTCGTAATGATGGAAGCCTTGATATACGGCTCCTCGATATGATCTATCATCGTCGGATCGGGCATACCGCCCGGATTGTGGACTTCCTTCATATTGCCCTGCTTGTCAAATATATGGTAGGATACATTCGGCACCGTAGTAATCACATTCATGTCAAACTCACGATCCAAGCGTTCCTGCACAATCTCCATATGAAGCAATCCGAGGAAACCACAACGGAAACCAAAGCCCAAAGCCAACGAAGACTCCGGCTGGAACGTCAAGGAAGCATCATTCAACTGCAACTTTTCCAAAGACGCACGAAGGTCTTCAAAGTCTTCCGCCTCAATCGGGTAAACTCCCGCAAACACCATCGGCTTCACTTCCTCAAAACCGGCGATAGCCTTGTCGCACGGACGGGCGATATGCGTAATGGTATCCCCCACTTTCACCTCCTTGGAAGTCTTGATACCCGAAATAATATATCCTACGTCTCCCGTACGAAGCTCGTTACGAGGAACCAAATCCATTTTCAGCACCCCTACCTCGTCGGCATCATATTCCTTGCCCGTATTGAAGAATTTCACCTTGTCACCCTTGCGGATTATACCGTTTTCAATCTTGAAATAAGCGATAATTCCACGGAAAGAGTTGAACACAGAGTCGAAAATCAATGCCTGCAACGGAGCATCTTCGTCTCCTTCGGGATGAGGGATACGTTCGATAACAGCCGCAAGGATCTCTTCCACACCCATACCGGTTTTACCCGATGCACGGATCACCTCCTCGCGCTTACAGCCCAGCAATTCCACGATCTCATCTTCCACCTCTTCCGGGTTGGCACTCACCATATCACATTTATTGATAACCGGAATAATTTCAAGATCGTGCTCGATAGCCATATACAAGTTGGAAATGGTCTGTGCCTGTACGCCCTGCGACGCATCGACAATCAGCAATGCACCTTCACAAGCCGCAATGGAACGGGACACCTCGTATGAGAAATCCACGTGTCCCGGAGTGTCGATCAGGTTAAGGACATACTTCTCGCCCTTATAGATATATTCCATCTGAATAGCATGACTCTTGATGGTAATCCCTCTCTCCTTCTCCAGATCCATATTGTCAAGCATCTGTCCCGAAGTCACCTGAATAGTCTTGGTAAACTCCAGAAGGCGGTCGGCGAGCGTTGACTTACCGTGGTCAATATGAGCAATAATACAAAAATTGCGTATATTCTTCATTCGAATTCTTATTATTTTATCTTTTTGGTGTGCAAAGATACGTAAATGGCGGAATAAAAAAAAATGCGTTGATAACATTCTGACAATGTACCAACGCATTTTTTTATTGCTTAAGTGAGTTACTCGCTTAGATCAATTTGATGAAGAGTTCACCTTCAACTTCTTCCACAGAGACTTTGTCTTCTCTCAATAACCAGCCAAGTCCGAGGAACAGGTCTTTGTCAACCAACTTAGTTGCTTTCTTCAGTTGCTTGGCAGTCATTCCTTCTGTTTCATTCAGTGCATTCCAGATATTTCCTGCGATTACACCTGCTTTTTCTTTCAACATTTGCTTTGAAATTTTAGTTAGACATGCTTAAAATCATCCGTGCCATAAAGACTTTCAGATTTTATTTCGGGGACAAAGATAGTTATTTTTATGTTATATAACACTTTATTGAATGTTTTTTTATTGATTTTGTAATAAAAAAGCATTTTTCCGCTCATTTCGGATGCTTTTCGAGGTATTCACACCAGATTCTTGCCGCTTCTTCCACCATTTTCGCGCAAGGGCGCTTGCTATAATATTGAGCAGTACGCTCTTCCGGAACGGTGGAAACCGGTTCTTTTTTCTTTAATCCCAACAATTCGCCGCAAATCAGCGAACCGTTGCGTTTCTTGAACTCAGCCGCCAGTTCCTGCACTACCGCATAGTTGGCAGCCTTGCCTTCCCGGTCGGTTGCTTCCGTCGCCCCTGTCTCCAAGCCTGCAACCAGAAACATTCCGCAGGCAGCTCCACAAGTCTCGCGCATCCGGCCTATCCCGCCACCGAAGGACGCACCCATACGCAAAGCCTGTTCCTGTGTGAATCCGTACATATCCGCAAAGGCAGCCACTACCGACTGCGAACAATTATATCCGCTCTTAAAAAGCTCCACCGCTTTTTCTATTCTGTCTTCCATACTATTTATCGCTTTTTATTTTCATGCAAAAATATAAAAAAGTATCTTTGTTAGCGGAAATTACACCAAGATTAAAATCTAAATTTGAAAATATGGGCAAATCAATATCATATAAGGAATCGACGGCCATAGCCATCCAGGCTATGATGAGTTCCGCACGTAAAGACGAATACGCCGACAGGAAAAGAAAAATCAATTTCCCCCAAAACAGAAAAAAGCGTGAGGTCACACTCAAAGATATACGCGAGTGGAACAAAAGAAGGACATATAAAGAAGATACAGGAATCACTGTGGACGCAATGATGGAGTCAGCCATCAAAGATCCTTATGTGGATTTAAATCCGCCATCCAAATACTAAAGGATAAAACAAGGTGCCTACCTCCGCGAATTTCACGCCTGAGGAGACACCCGTAAGTCAAATATACCATTTTTCAGCTCAACGTTCGATTTCCAGCACCATCGGACAGTGATCGGAATGCACAGCATCATTCAGAATCCGTGCACTCTTCAGCAAAGGACGTACCGGTTCGCTCGTCATGCAGTAATCTATCCGCCAACCCTTATTCTTGGCACGCGAATTAAAGCGGTAGCTCCACCACGTATATTCCTGCTTTTCGGGATAAAGCAACCGGAAAGAATCAATAAATCCCGCAGAAAGGAAACGGGTCATCCATTCCCGTTCTTCAGGAAGGAAACCACTGTTCTTCGCATTCCTCACAGGATCGTGAATATCAATCGGTTCATGGCAAATATTATAATCCCCGCAAAGAATCAGGTTCGGACGGGTTTTCCGCAACTCCGTCACATAGTTCTGAAAATCTTCCAGCCACACCATCTTAAATGCCTGGCGTTCATCCCCGCTCGTTCCCGAAGGATGATACACGCTGACTACCGACAAATCTCCGAAGTCGGCACGGATAAAACGGCCTTCATTATCATAGGCTTCCATCCCCATCCCATATTCCACATGATCCGGTTCCTGCTTGGTAAGTATCGCCACTCCGCTATACCCTTTCTTCTGTGCCGAATACAAATAAGACTTGTACCCCAGTGCTTCAAACACCTCTGCCGGATATTGATCCGGTTGTAGTTTTGTCTCTTGCAGACAAAGAACATCGGGATTCTCCTGCGCCAGCCATTCCGCGAAACCCTTGGAAACAGCAGCACGCAGCCCGTTCACGTTATAAGTAATAATCTTCATTGTCACATATTTATTAATTCATGTTCATTTTATGAGAATAACAGCATGATATTCAGTACCGACACGATGATGGCAATGGTGTACAGCACAAAGGTGCTCCAACGGCTGTTCACATAATCCCCCATCACCTTTCGCGAAGAAGTCAGCCCCACCTGCAAGAACACCGTGAAGGGCAACTGGATACTAAGTATCATCTGCGATATAATCAACCCCTTGAAAGGATCTCCGATAAAGAAAATCAGCAGCAAGGCAATCCCCAAAGACAGAAGAACACCGACTTGCGAGTGGCTGTCCTTGATGTGATACGATTCGCCGAAAATACCCGCGAAGATAGAACCTGCCGCCATCCCGCTTGTGATAGTCGACGAAATGCCCGCCATCAACAGCGCCAACGCGAATACAATAGCGGCATTGCTTCCCAATAACGGTTCGAGCAGCGATTTCGCCTGCTGCAATTCTTCCACCTGGATACCGCTCTTGAAGAACGTAGCGGCAGCCAGCAGAATCATCGCACTGTTAATCGCCCAACCAACAATCATCGAAAACAGCGTATCGAACAACTCATATTTCAGTACCTTCTTGATGGACGCATCGTCTTTCTTATTATACTCGTGGCTCTGTATCACTTCCGAATGAAGGAACAGGTTATGCGGCATCACCACCGCCCCCAATACACTCATAATAATCAGCATACTTCCTTTTGGAAACGACGGAGTCACCCATCCCGCTGCCGCAGCCGGCCAGTCTATCTCCACGAGGAACAACTCATAAATAAACGAAAGCCCGATCACGGAAACGAACGCAATGATGGAACGCTCTATTTTTTTATAAGAATTGGTGAAAAGCATGATAGAGACAAAAACGGTCGTCAATATAGCCCCCCATATGATGGGAATATCCAACAGCATTTCCAAAGCAATGGCACCACCCAGAATCTCCGCCAGCGAAGTAGAGATGGAAGCCAGCACCGCCGTACCCAATATCGGACGGGATACCCATTTGGGAGTATATTTAGTGGCCGCTTCCGAAAGGCAAAGCCCGGTGACAATCCCCAGGTGGGCAACGTTGTGTTGAAGCACAATCAACATGATAGTGGACAAGGTTACTACCCAAAGCAGCGAATATCCGAATTCGGAACCGGCAGCGAAATTAGACGCCCAGTTTCCCGGATCAATAAATCCTACCGTCACCAAAAGCCCCGGCCCGATATATCTGAACACATCCAGCCCGCCCAAATAACGTTTATGATCTTTGCGTTTTAAATCTTGAAAAATATTCTTCATTTCTTGCATAATAGTTTATCCAGTACAAATATACTTATAAATAACGACTGGAGTTCGATTTTGGTTCAAAATACCAACAAATAAGTAAATAAGATTCAGGCACGGATTTCACGGATTTCACGGTTCTAAATCAATCAAAACCGTGTTATCCGTGTAATCCGTGCCTGAATAAAAATCAAAAGGGAGTTTTTTGCCACTCCCTTCTGATATAACTATAAAAAAAGGAAACGTTGTCCGTTAATATCCCATCTCATGCAATGCACGACATAACTGGTCGGGACAAGACGTCGGTCTGCCACCGCAACGCACACCCTCAAGCTTGGTAATCACCTCTTCCACTTTCATGCCTTTTACCAAGCGCGAAATACCTTGTAGGTTGCCGTTGCATCCGCCCCAAAAAGCAACTTCCTTCACAACTCCATCTTCCACATTCAGTTCGATGTTCGTGCTGCAAGTGCCTTTGGTTTTATAAACATACTCCATACCGGCTTATTCTTCGCTTTCTTCAGGTTTCATGTTTGTATAAACAGTCTGCACGTCGTCAAACTCTTCCAGACGTTCAATCATCTTATCCAGAGTTTCGCGTTGTTCGGGAGTCACATCCTTCATATCGTTCGGGATATAAGTGAAGTCTCCACCGACATCTTCGAAACCACATTCTTCCAAGTGCTTCTGAATAGCCGCATAACTCTTGGGATCACCGTAAATAGTGATTGTTCCTTCTTCTTCATCCTCGTCATATTCATCTTCCACATCATAGTCAATCAAGTCGAGAATCAGCTCTTCCATATCCAGTCCGTCTTTCTTCTTGAAAGTGAACATACACTTGTGGTCAAAAAGGAATGCCAGGGAACCCATTGTACCCAGGTTACCGCCAAACTTGTTGAATACCGAACGGACGTCAGCCACCGTACGGGTAGTATTGTCTGTCAAAGTATCCACAAAGACAGCAATTCCATGAGGGCCGTATCCTTCGTAAGTCATGCTCTTGTAGTCGCTCTGGTCTTTACCCATCGCGTTCTTGATAGCACGTTCGATATTATCCTTCGGCATATTCTCACGCTTACAAGTAGCGATCACCGAACGCAGCGTCGGGTTATTCTCAGGCTCCGGGCCGCCCGCCTTCACAGCGATAGCGATTTGCTTACCCAGTCTTGTAAATGTTTTAGCCATGTGGCCCCATCTTTTCAGTTTGGCGGCCTTTCTATATTCAAATGCTCTTCCCATTGGTTTATATTTTTATAATAACAATTCTAAGTTTATCTGATTATCTTAGTTTGGCTCCCAGTTTATCTTCCAGGTTCTTCACCAGTTTCGACATGATCTTGTCAATCATCTTGTCGTTCAATGTCTGGTTCTCATCCTGAAGCAAGAAGCTCACTGCATAAGATTTCTTGCCTGCTTCCAGATTCTTGCCTTCGTACACATCGAAGAGTTCCACTTCTTTCAGCAACTTCTTCTCCGTATCGTAAGCAATCTTCTCGATTTCGGCAAACTGTACATTCTTGTCAAGCAACAAAGCCAGGTCACGCTTCACAGCCGGGAACTTGGAAATTTCCTTGTAGCTGATCTTCACCGAACGGATAACCTTCATAAGCTCTTTCCAGTTCAAGTCGGCGAAATAAACTTCATTATCAATATCGAATGCCTTCAGCAATTTCCTGGTCACTACACCGAAAGACGCAAGACGCTTGCCCCCCTTCGTGTTCACAGAAAGCGCAGCAGCAAAAACATCATCGGTCAGATTACCTACAACCAGATTATGCAAATCCAGTCCCAGACGTTTCAATATATTCTCCACATAAGCCTTCAATTCATAAACAGAACTGTTCTCGTCTGCATGCGCCCACGAGTTGGAAACCTTCTTGCCGGTCACCCACAAGCCCAGATGATAATCTTCCGAGTAAGGAGCCAATACCTTTTCCTCATTCTTCTTGTCTCCGTCGAAATAATAGCAGTTACCAAATTCGAAGAATTTCAGATCGGCATTCTTACGGTTCGCGTTGTGAGCGATGCTTTCCAGTCCACCAAACAACAAAGTCTGACGCATAGCGTTCAAATCCGCGCTCAACGGGTTCAGCAGCATCACCAGGCGGTTTGACGGATACGTCTCCAAACCGTCATAGTATGCGGCACGGGTCAATGAGTTGTTCAGTATTTCATTGAATCCGCAGCCCACCAACTGTTCTGCCACCAGATTCTGTAATTTATTGGATTTATCATGTTCCCCCTTTGTTGTCAGACTAGACTTCAGAGTAGACGGAATCTCCACATTATTATATCCGTAGATACGGAGAATATCCTCAATCACGTCACAATCGCGCTGCACATCCACCCGGTAAGGCGGAACAGCCAACGTCAGACCTTCAGCCGTTTCATTGGTGATTTTCATTTCCAGGCTGGTCACGATACTCTTGATTGTCTCTACCGGAATCACCTTGCCTATCAGTGAATTGACTTTGTCATACGCCAAGTCTACGATAAAATCCTGCGCGGGAGTAGTATATATATCCTTAATATCAGAAGAAATCGTACCGCCGGCCAGTTCTTTCACCATCATGGCAGCCAGTTTCAGGCAATAAATCACGCCGTTCGGATCGATACCACGCTCGAAACGGAAAGAAGCATCCGTGTTCAGACCATGACGTCGTGCAGTCTTACGCACCCATGTAGGATGGAAGTAAGCACTTTCGATGAATACATCCGTCGTAGCTTCCGTAGAACCGGAGTCCAGTCCGCCGAATACACCGGCAATACACATGCCTTCCTCCTTATTGCAGATCATCAGGTCGCGTTCGTTCAGTTTGCGTTCCACTTCATCCAGTGTGACGAACGTAGTTCCTTCGGGCATTGTCTTTACAATCACCTCATTGCCTTTTATCTTGGCGGCATCGAAGCAGTGCAAAGGCTGACCGAAAGCATGAACGATATAATTGGTAATATCCACTACATTATTAATAGGACGCACACCGATCAGTCGCAGTTTGTTCTGCAACCATTCCGGGCTTTCCTTCACCGTCACCCCTTTCACGGTAACTCCGGCATAGTGCGGACAAGCCTCGCTGTTTTCAACCTTCACTTCAATATTCAAGTCATGGTTTTCCACTTTGAAGTCATCCACTGACGGGCGTTGCAAAGTGGCCTGCTTGCCGTTCTGAATCAGATAGGCATACAAGTCACGGGCTACCCCATAGTGTGAGCAGGCATCCGCGCGGTTGGGCGTGATGTCCACTTCAAGCACATAGTCGCTCTTGATATTATAATAATCCTTGGCGAGCGTACCCGGAACAGCAGTTTCCGGCAATACGATGATGCCCGCATGATCCGTACCGAGACCTATTTCGTCTTCAGCGCAAATCATACCGGTAGATTCCACACCACGGATTTTTGATTTCTTGATGGTAAAACATTCGTCACCGTCATAGAGTTTTGTTCCCAAAGTAGCTACCACCACTTTTTGTCCGGCAGCCACATTCGGAGCACCACAAACGATCTGCACCGGATCGCCTTCTCCCAGATTGACAGTAGTAATATGCAAATGGTCGGAATTCGGGTGTTCCACGCAAGTCAGCACTTCGCCGATCACAAGACCTTCCAAACCACCTTTAATGGTTTGCACTTCTTCCACACCACCTGTTTCCAAGCCGATAGAAGTCAACGCAGCCGCCGTTTCTTCGGGCGTCAAATCAAAGTTGACATACTCTTTCAGCCAGTTGTAAGAGATATTCATATCATTATTTTTTTATTGTTTCTCAAAAAGATTCGCAAAGTTAATAAGATTTTTCGGTTGACCGAAAAGGTTCTTAAAAAAGTTGAGAGTTATTTCACCACAGAGGACGCAGAGGACACAGAGGATAGCGGGAAGATGATAAACAAGTGTAAATCCGTAATAAGTAAATGTATATAATTAATTTGTGAACTAATTAAACATGAGTACTTAGTAAAAAGAAAGAACTCTGTGTCCTCTGCGTCCTCTGTGGTGAAATAATGAACAACTAGAATGGCAACGGCCCGTCCCCTCCTATCGGCGCGGCAAACGGATTCTCCGCCTGCGGAGCAAAGTCAGGCGCCGGCGGCGGTGGAACGGAACCCGCTCCTCCTGTATTCATTTTAGAACCCAGCATGGCACCGGCAGGCTCGCCCGGCATCGGGATAACCATGTCGTCTTCCGGATTCGAGAACCGGGTAAACTCACCTTTAAACCGGAGCAACACCTCACCTACCGCACCATTACGGTGCTTGGCTATCACAATCTCCGCCATACCCCGCAAGTCGTTTCCCCTGTCATCCTGGAAAATCTTATAATATTCCGGACGGTGGATAAAGCACACCATATCGGCATCCTGCTCGATGGCTCCCGATTCACGAAGGTCACTCAACTGCGGACGCTTACCGTCGATACCTTCACGGCTTTCCACACCACGGTTCAACTGCGACAGCGCGATAATCGGAATATTCAACTCCTTCGCCAATCCCTTCAACGAACGCGAAATGGTACTCACCTCTTCCTGACGGCTTCCGAATGCCATACCGCTCGCATTCATCAACTGAAGGTAGTCAATGATAATAATTCTCACCCCATGCTCACGCACCAGACGGCGTGCTTTCGTACGAAGCTCGAAAACCGACAAAGACGGGGTATCATCCACATAAAGCGGCGCGTCCAGCAAGTCCTTCAACTTATAGTCCAACTGCTGCCATTCGTAATTCGCCAACTGTCCGCTCTTGATTTTCTCACTCGGAATCTCGCAGACATTCGTAATCAAACGGTTCACCAACTGGACGTTACTCATTTCAAGAGAGAACAACGCCACCGGATTCCGATAATCAACAGCTATATTCTTCGCCATAGAAAGCACGAAAGCTGTCTTACCCATGGCAGGACGGGCAGCAATAATAATAAGGTCGGAATTCTGCCAGCCGGAAGTCATCTTGTCCAGTTTCGTAAAACCACTTTCAAGACCGCTCAAACCGTCGGTTCGTGCCGCAGCCTTCTGAATCAGCTTATAAGCTTCGTCAATCACCGGATTGATCTGCGTATAGTCTTTCTTCATGTTCTGCTGCGAAATCTCGAAAAGCTTGCCTTCCGCTTCCTGCATCAGGTCATCCACATCCAGCGTCTCGTCAAAAGCCTTGCTCTGGATATTGCTTGTAAACGTAATCAACTCACGTGCCAGCGACTTCTGCGCAATGATACGTGCATGATACTCAATATGCGCCGAAGAGGCGACCTTACTACTCAACTGGGTAATATAAAACGGCCCCCCGACCTCATCCAAATCTCCCCGTTTGCTAAGCTGTTCCTTTACCGTCAGAATATCCACCGGTTTCTGGTTGACGGCAAGGTCGGTAATAGCTGCATAAATCAACTGGTGACGGTGCTCATAAAAAGATTCGGGACGGAGAATCTCGCTCACTAGCGAGTAGGCATCCTTCTCAATCATCAAAGCTCCCAACACAGCTTCTTCCAGCTCAGGCGCCTGAGGCTGGATACGCCCATAATCATTTACCGGTTGCACTTTAGTAGACTTTGTATTGCGGGTATTTTTTCTCTGTTCGGCCATGAAGATATTTACTATTTTTCAATTTACTATTTACTATTTTGCGACCGGACAGACTCCTTTATAACAGAGTTCTTCCAGTCGGGACGACAAAGATAGAATATAATCACGAAGAATGAATAAGGAAAAATGAAGATTTTACTAACTTTGCTCCCGATTCACATTATCCAACTATGATTAATGGTAATGTGGAGCACTGTAAACACTAAATTGTAAATCGTAAAAAAGTACATATGATCGCTTTTCCGAATATCAAAATAAACCTGGGGCTCTCCATCACGGAGAAACGCCCGGACGGTTATCACAACCTGGAAACAGTTTTCTATCCGGTAGCCCTTGAGGATGCTCTCGAAATCCGCGTTCTCCCCAAAGCAAGTCTCTCCAAAGCAAGTCTCTCCGAAGCAGACAAGAAAATCACCCTCCACCAGTATGGAATGGAGATAGCCGGCACCCCGGAAGACAACCTGGTCGCAAAAGCCTATTCACTGCTGGACAAGGAATTTCACCTTCCCCCTGTCGAGATTCATCTATACAAGCATATTCCTTCAGGAGCCGGATTAGGTGGCGGCTCGTCAGACGCCGCCTTTATGCTGAAGTTACTCAACGAGCAGTTTCATTTGAATTTATCTGAAGAGCAACTGGAAATATACGCCGCCACCTTAGGAGCTGACTGTGCTTTCTTTATCAAGAACAAAACAGTCTACGCCGAAGGCATCGGCAACATCTTCTCGCCAATCGAACTTTCATTAAAAGGTTATCAGATTATGATTGTGAAGCCGGACGTCTTTGTTTCCACCCGCGAAGCCTTCGCAAACATTCATCCCCATCATCCCGAACATCCGGTCAAAGAGATAATCCGTCGTCCGGTGGCAGAATGGAAGGATACATTAATCAACGATTTCGAAGCGAGCGTCTTCCCGCAACATCCTGTCATCGGAGAAATAAAGGAAGAACTCTATAACCAGGGAGCAATCTATGCTTCCATGAGCGGCTCCGGCTCTTCCGTGTTCGGGCTGTTCGCACCGGATGCTGCGCTGCCGGAAATTGCTTGGAAAACAGGTGCGTTTTGTTTTAAAGGAATACTATAAAATTAATCTTATACTCCCAACACTATTTCAGCATCAATATTTAATTTCCGGCTCATTTCACGAGCGACTTTCAATGTTGGTTCACATCTTCCCGTAAGATAGTCACTGATACGAGAAGGGCTTACGCCAAGCAGTTCTGATAACTTAGCTTGGTTTATTCCCATCTCGTACATTCGCAATTTCATGACATCAACCAAGGATGGTGCCTTTATGGGATAATGCTCATCTTCATAGTCCGCTACAAGCTCTGCCAATAAATCTAATTCGATAAGATTTCTATCTGTCAAAGGGGTATCATCATCTACCAATGGAAGAAGTTCTTCTATTCTTTCCATTGCAGCTTTATAAGCTATTTCATTTTGAATCTTTGCCATAACTATATATTTTTAACATCTAACTTATCATAATCAGCATGAGTACCAATATAACGAATCAATACCGTTTTTATAGTAAACTTAATAACAACTACTAATCGATAATTGTTACCCTTGATATTGAATATATAATGTTGGTTACCTACATTATCAACGCTATTGAATGTTTTTTTCATATCAGCAAAACAAGTCCATTCCGCTTTTTTTGTTTTCTGATACCAATCCTCAAGCGCTGCTTCAGCGTCCGGATTATCAGTATAATAATCTACGATTTTACTTTTAGCTATAATCCTCATAGTACTTTTGTTTATGCAAATGTAGTTATTTAATTCTGAAATACAATACATTCTATTATTTTTCAATAGAAACCCGATTGATAAACTGTGCAAAGCGTTATGCTGGACATACAAAAAACGGTACCACGACTCACGTCGTAGTACCGTCACAACACAAACACAAAATAAAACACGACAAAACTACTATGCAATCACCTGTCTATACCGGGAGGTATAAGTACTGCTTATGTATATTCACATACTCACAACCAGCTTCAGGTCGATTTGCAATTATTAAACAAACCGCATGCACGGTTTGTTTAAACTTTTATGTTAATTAAAACATTTATCTCTTTTACTGAATACCTCTCTCACGGAGCTTCAGTTGCCAGTTCCATGCAGAACGTAAAGTATCTTCCAAAGTTTCTACGGCTTTCCAACCCAGTTCATTATTTGCGAAATCAGGGTTTGCCCAAACCTTTTCGATATCACCTGCACGGCGTCCGACTATCTGGTAATTCAATTTCACACCGGTAGCTTTTTCAAAGCCATTGATTAATTCCAAAACGGAAACACCACGTCCCGTACCGATATTGAATACTTCCACTTTTTCTTTCTGTCCCTTTTCTAGGATACGGCGGATAGCGATTACGTGTGCTTTAGCCAAGTCAACAACGTTGATAAAGTCACGGATGCAAGAGCCGTCAGGCGTATCATAATCATCACCAAACACGCTGAGTTTCTCACGGATACCCATAGCAGTCTGAGTCAGATAAGGAATCAGGTTTTGAGGAACGCCATTCGGCAGTTCACCCAGCAATGCGGTAGGATGCGCGCCAATCGGATTGAAATAACGCAGCATGATAGCATTGATCGGAGCTCCGGAAGCTACTGTATCGCGAATAATCTCTTCATTAATCTGTTTGGTATTTCCATAAGGCGATTCCGCTTTCTTGATCGGAGCCTTTTCCGTTACCGGCAGTTCATCCGGCTGACCGTATACTGTACAAGAAGAAGAGAACACGATACCTTCCACTCCATGTTTCGGCATCAGTTCAAGAAGGTTAATCAAAGAAACGAGGTTGTTGCGATAATAAAGCAACGGTTTCTCCACTGATTCTCCTACTGCTTTGCTCGCTGCAAAGTGAATGATAGCCTTAATTCCTTTATATTTAGTAAACACAGCATCCAGACCTTCCAAATCGAGACAATCCAATTTCTCGAAAACCGGACGAATACCGGATACCTTCTCTATATTGTCAACAACGTCGGCACTTGAATTTGATAAATTATCGATGATGATTACTTCATATCCACTGTTCTGTAGTTCTACTACGGTGTGAGAACCTATATATCCTGTTCCGCCCGTTACTAAAATTCTTTCTTTCATATTCTTTATAAATGGTTAGTTTTTCGGCTTTTTGTCGTTTGAGCTACAAATTTATGGAAATAAAATGGATTTGCAATAAATTGTCACGAAATTATTTATCAAAAAAACGATTTGGTACGATTCGGTGGTATTCAGGTATAAAAAAACAGCATTCAGGTACAAAAAAAGAATTGGAAACCCACAGCCTGTATGTCGCCATACGCCGGAGTTTCCAATCCCATATTTAATTATCAACTGTAAGTCTTACACCACACCTGAGAATCCCATGAATGCCATGGCAAGCAGACCGGCGGTAATCAGGGCAATCGGAGTGCCTTGCATTCCTTTCGGAACTTTCACCAGGCTCATTTGCTCACGCAGTCCGGCAAAGAGTACCAGTGCCAGTCCGAAGCCGATAGCCGTAGAGAACGCATACACAACTCCTGTCAGCAAATCATAGTCCTTCTGAATCACCAGGATAGCCACACCAAGAATACAACAGTTGGTCGTAATCAGCGGCAGGAACACGCCCAATGCCTGATAAAGAGCCGGAGAAACCTTCTTCAGGATGATTTCCACCATCTGCACCAGTCCGGCAATCACCAGGATGAAAGTAATCGTCTGCAAGTATCCCAAACCGAAAACATCAAGGACAAACTTCTGAATCAGGAAGGTAACGATGGTAGCGATGGTCAGCACAAAAGCAACCGCAGCGCTCATACCCATCGCAGTTTCCACTTTCTTGGATACGCCGAGGAACGGACAGATACCCAGGAACTGCGACAACACGATGTTGTTTACAAAGATTGCCGAAATAAAAATCAATATATATTCCATATTCTTTTCTTATTTAATTGAGTTAGGCTTTCTTGAAACTGTTAATCAGCGCAATGAGGTATCCCAAAGCGATGAAAGCACCCGGAGCCAGTACAAATACCAACATTCCGTATTCTTCCGGCATGATTGTCAGGTCGAAAATCTTGCCTGTTCCCAGAAACTCGCGGACAGCACCCAGCAGAGTGAGGGCAATGGTAAAGCCCAATCCCATGCCGATACCGTCGAACATGGAAGCGACCGCGTTATTTTTTGCGGCGAAAGCCTCGGCACGTCCCAACACGATACAGTTCACCACAATCAATGGAATGAAAAGACCGAGCGTAGCATACAGTCCCGGCACATAAGCCTGCATCACCATCTGAAGCAACGTCACGAAAGACGCGATTACCACGATAAATGAAGGAATACGTACCATATCCGGAATCAGATTCTTAATCAGGGAGATCACCACGTTCGAGCAGATCAGCACGAACATCGTAGCCAGTCCCATGCCCATACCGTTGATAGCCGATGAAGTCGTACCCAACGTAGGACACATACCAAGCAGGAGCACAAACGTAGGATTCTCTTTGATAATCCCGTTCATCATTACTTTAAAGTTATTCATACTTGTCTCCTTTCTTATTTAGCACTGATAGAATCAGTAAGTTCAACTTTAATCGTAGCTCCCGTAGCCGCGTCCGCATCCGCATTTTCACCGGCAGCCTTCTGAGAAGCACCGGTGACACCGTTCACTTCCCCACCCTCTGCTTTATATGCCTGGTAAGCCGCATTCACAGCATTCAGGAAAGCGCGCGAACTGATAGTAGACGCTGTGATGGCATCCACCTGTCCACCGTCCTTGCTGACAGTCAGCGGAGCTTCACCCGGATTCATGCCCAGGATAGACTTCGCACTTTCTTCGTGCGACACTGCCTGCTCACCTTTGGCAGGGTCATAAGCGCCGAACCATTTGTCAGCTTTCGAGCCCAGCCCCGGAGTTTCCGCATGAGCCAGCAGGGAGTAATTATAGATTTTACCTTCAGCATTAAAGCCTACCAGCACTTTCAGCTCACCGCCGAATCCCATAGATTTGGCTTCAACAGCCGTACCGACCAGCTCTTCGCCGTTCTTTGCCGGATAGACAATGAAGTCAACGAACTTCTTTCCGTCTTTCTCACCGAAAATAGTATCGCTTTCCACTACCGGATTATTGGTAAATTCGGGAAGAACCTTCTTCAAAGCCTCGTTCAGCGTCTTCGCGTTCGCTTCGGCGATAGGGCCTTTGGTCAGTTCATTCACATAAGCCAGCAACGCTACGGAGACAGCAGTCACACCCGTAAGCACCAGCAACATATTCTTTAAAGATGATTGTAACTTTTTCATTTCTTCTTCGCTACCTCCCCAAAGCGTTTAGGTTTACAATAGGTGTTAATCAGCGGAGTGAACGCATTCATTATCAGGATGGCGAACGACATACCTTCGGGATAGGCACCGAACAGACGGATAACCACCGTCAGCAGACCGATACAAACACCATAAATCAACATTCCTTTCTTGCTCATCGGAGAAGTCACGTAATCCGTTGCCATAAAGACAGCGCCCAGCATCAGACCTCCGGAGAGTAACTGCAACAGCGGAGAAACGTATTTCTCAGGATCCACCAGATGCATGATGCCGGCAAATACGAATACAGTCACCAGGATAGATACAGGAATATGCCAGGTGATAATCTTCTTCCACAGCATATAAACCAGTCCGATCAGCAACGCCAACGCACTGACCTCGCCGATACATCCGCCGTTCTGCCCGATCAACAGGTTCAAAGCATCCGGTATCTGGCTCAGCGCAGAGGTATCGCCATGAATCGCCTGCTTCATCAACGCCAACGGAGTAGCTCCGGTGGTGGCGTCCGTATAAGCGGTCAACTGACCGACTACCGGCCAACTTGTCATCTGCACCGGGAAAGAGAGCAACAGGAACACACGTCCTGCCAACGCAGGGTTGAAAGGATTGCAACCCAGTCCGCCGAAAGACATCTTGCCCACACCGATAGCGAACAACGCACCGAGAATGATAATCCAAATCGGCAGATTGGAAGGTAAGTTAAATGCCAGCAACACACCTGTGATAACGGCAGAGCCGTCGCAGATAGTCGTGGTCGGTTTCTTCATTAAATATTTCCCGATCGCCCATTCGAAGAACAAACAAGCCGCAACGGAAGTAGCTGTAACAATCAGAGCACCCAGGCCGAAGAAATAGAGAGACACCAGAAAAGCCGGAACCAGTGCAATCAGCACGCCGTACATATTCTTCTTCACGCTGTCTCCGCCATGAACGTGGGGTGATAGTGATACGATTAATTTATTTTCCATATTCGTTATTTTTTAGCTTGACGTGCGCGAATCATAGCTCCTACCTTGCCTTTGCCCAGACGACAGTAGTCGAGCAGCGGACGATTGGCGGGACAAGTGAACTGGCAGGAGCCACACTCGATGCAATCCATGATTCTTTCTTTTTCCATTGATTCAAAATCCCCGTTTTCGGACAAAGCTCCGAGCAAGTACGGCTCCAGTCCCATCGGACAAGCGCTCACGCACTTCGCGCAACGGATACAGGTCTGTTCCTCGCCACGCTTGGCTTCCTTCTGATTCATAATCAGGATACCGGAACTGCCCTTCGCAGTGGGAACTTCGATATTCACCAGTGCCTTACCCATCATCGGGCCGCCACCGATTACTTTTCCCGTATCTTCCGGCAGACCGCCGCAAGCGTCAATCAACTGCTTCATCGGCGTACCGATACGAGCCAGGAAGTTGGAAGGTTTCGCAACCGACTTTCCCGTCACAGTAATCACACGTTCAAATAACGGTTTATTCTTCTGGACAGCTTCATAAACAGCAAACGCCGTACCCACGTTCTGCACTACCGCTCCCGTAGAGATAGGCAGTGCGCCGCTGGCCACCTGACGTTTGGTAATCGCGTCGATCAGTTGTTTTTCACCTCCTTGCGGATATTGCACCTTCAAAGGCACAACCTCGATACCTGCATAACTGGAAGCTATTTTTGTCATCAGCTCGATAGCATCGGGCTTATTATTTTCGATTCCGATAAATGCCTTGTTTACTTTCACGGCTTTCATCAGGATAGAGACACCTACCATGATTTCTTCCGCATGTTCCAGCATGAGCTGATGGTCGGCAGTCAGATAGGGTTCGCACTCTACCGCGTTGATAATTACACATTCAGCCTTGAAAGAAGGAGGAGGACACAGTTTCACCTGCGTAGGGAAACAAGCACCGCCCAGACCTACGATTCCCGCATCGGCAATCTTCTTCACGATTTCTTCCGCCGGAAGTTCACATTTCTTCACCAGCGTCTTGCTGCGGTCGATTGTTTCTTCCCATTCGTCACCTTCCACGTCAATGAAGATGGCAGGTTTCGCATAACCGCTGGCATCGACTATCGTATCAATCTTCGCCACTTTGCCACTGACTGAAGAGTGAATTGCTGCCGAAACAAAGCCGGCAGGTTCGGCAATCTTAGTGCCCACCTTTACCACATCACCTTTCGCGACAATCGGTTTTGCAGGCGCACCGATGTGCTGCCCCAGCAGAATAACTGCCTTTGCAGGAACTTCCGCCGTGATAATAGGTTGATGTGCCGACAATTTATTTTCGTGTGGATGAACTCCACCAATTGAAAATGTCTTTAACATACAATTCTGTATTTTATTCTGTTATTTATTCTGTTACTTTCGGAGCTTCTGTAGCCTTTGCAGCAGGAGTTTCCACTTTTGCAGCCGGTTTCGGAGCAGCCGTAGCCTCTTCCGTCTTCGGTTTGCGCGGCGGGAAATTCAACTCGGTAATGGTGTTCTGCGGACAAACTTCCACACACTTGCGGCAAGATTTACACTTGTTCGGGTCGATGTAAGCCAGGTTGTTCTCCAGCGTGATAGCTTCGAACGGACACGTCTTCACACACTTGCCACAGCCGATGCAACTAACGGTACAAGCCTTGCGTGCCACAGCTCCCTTGTCCTTATTCACACAAGAGACGTACACACGGCGTGACTTCTTGCCTTGCGGGCGAATCTCGATAATCGCTTTCGGACAAGCCTTCACACAAGCGCCACAAGCCGTACATTTCGCTTCGTCCACTTCCGGGAGCCCTGTTTCGGGGTTCATGTGGATAGCGTCGAACTGGCAGGCAGCCACACAGTCGCCACATCCCAGACAGCCGTAGCTGCAACCGGTTTCTCCACCATACAGTGAAGCGGCGATAGCGCAACTCTTCGCACCATCGTACAGATTGGTACGCGGACGGTTGGCGCATGTTCCGTTACATCTCACTACTGCTACCATCGGTTCGGCTTCACCTGCCGCCAATCCGAGAATATCAGCAATCTTTGCCATGACAGGTTGTCCGCCTACGGGACAGAACTTGCCATCCAGTGAGCCGGCTTTGACACAAGCGTCGGCAAATCCGCTACAACCGGGGTAGCCACATCCACCACAATTGGCCTGGGGCAAAACTTCCCCCACCTGGGCAATCCGCGGGTCTTCATACACGGCAAATTTCTTGGAAGCCACATAAAGAATAGCGGCCAGCACGAGCGCTATCGCTCCCAATGAAATCACTGCAATCAGAATCAAATTCATAATGTTTTTAGTTATTTATTGGTTTTATAGTAAATGAAAATTTTTGTTTCAGTCGCGTTTTATTGAGCCACAAAATAAAATAATAAGGTACGAGGACAGCCAGAGAAAGAAGTGCTGCATACAATTCATTCCCTATCAGAGCCATAAAAAGAAACAATGAAAAAATCAGAAGTACGAAAGGAATTATGAATGCCAATACCACTGCCATCATGCCCATCGACATTTCGCCGACTACCATCACTCTCTCTCCCACCTGATAGGAAGAAGCCGCAGTATCGATTATATCTATGATTTTGTCCTTACTATCCGCCGAGGAACAGTGCCCCTTTGCGCTACAAGCCGCGCAAGCCGATGTCTGAACAATCCTCACTGACAGATGAGAACCCTGTATGCTTTCCACAATACCTAGATGCTTTATAGTATTATTCGTCATTTTGCAAACTCAACATTACAAATCGCGGCAAATTTAATCATTATTTGTGAACTACGAAGCATTCTCCATATTTTTTCTACATAATAAATTGTTATTTCTTCTGTTTTCGTTATCGCACACGGAAAAAGATATGGCTACTATTTGAAAGACTTATCATCTTATCTCACACATATGCACTCACAACATATACAATATGAATAAAATTCTTTCGGACAGGTAAACACTTTCCTATCTCAAACAATTAGCAAACCTTTTTAGTACAAATCCCTGATTGTAATCTATAGAATGTGAGACACCAGCTTCAAAAGCCCATTGATAGCGATAATCGTAAGGAAGAGACTTTAATGCAGCCATCATAGAGCCATCATCACCTGGAATGTACAACTTTGAGCAAAATTCATCCCAAAGTCCTTTTTTAATCGCATCATAATGTTTATCTAATTCATCTTGTGTAAAAGCTGGTATATAATCTTGAATTTCATATCCTAAATCTTCCAATTCATGAGTTAGCTCTTCTACTGATGAATTAGAATTCATTATCTGATTAGCCAAAACAGTTCTATTAGACAGCACCATTCTATCACGATTGAAAGCCTTCCAATGATTCATCAAAATATCATCAGGGAAAAGGTCCACACCACCATGAAATTCATCAAATATACGTTTGGCAATTACAGAATCATGTTTAAATCGCACCATCTGCAATTTTGAGAGAAGATTAAAGTCTTGTCCTTTTTGTACATCATAGAGAAAGCCACACTGCCTGCCACTGCGTGGAAAGACCTGCAATCCTATCGTAGAAAGTGAATTCATTTTAAAATCACTTGCAATATCCAACGAATAATAATAGAGGACACCCGGTGTATGATTTTCATCCAGAATGGGACAATAACTATCAGTTTTCCAATCATAACAAGTTGTTGCGAAGAATGACGCCACTTGTGGTTTGCTAGTCAAATCTAATAATGAAGTTCTATTATAATAATGTTGAGTCAAACCAAACAAATTCATTTCAAAGCGGAATAGCCGACCATTTAGCTCAACACCAAGATCCAGCAACTGCACCAAAGGATGTGATAACATCAGAAGCATCATTTCCTGACCGGTAGCCAACTCTCCGATGTATCTCTTTTGTTTCACGTTGCGAAATAAATTAGGACTGCACGGAGAATGAAATTCCGTTTCACCACGGAACAAATATTTTCTTTCACGAAGATTGGGCTTCAAAGCATATCTACCTGACGCCAACCGAGACATAATAAAACTATCTGATGGCGCACTGTTAAAATATCCGCTTAAAGGAAAATCTAAATTATCCACTGTTATCTGCCTTTTTGTCACATTTGACGTCTGAAAAGGTGGTCTTATCATAATTGGAGCAGTCTGCCTTTTTGTATCTGCCGCCAACGCTCTTTGTTCATTATCCAACACATAAGCCAATGCGTCATCTATATTTGGAAATATATATTCGTTTCCTGTCACCATAATACCTTAAAAAAATCTTCCAAACTTATTATAAAACAATCTCCCAATCTGCAATCGTCCGGGTCTCCGCACTGAAATTTATCGCAACCTTCACCACCGGAAGCCCGCAGAGAGCGAAACGGTCGGAATATTGCTGCAAGTCAATTTGCTTCATGGCAGCTTCCGCGCTTTGATTCAACTTCAATTCCACCAGATAGAGAGTAGTCCTGGTACGAAGCACCATGTCCACCCGTCCTTTATGCGTATGCACCTCCACATCCGTATAAATACCCAGTAATGAGAATATCACATAAAGCATCTGCTGATAATGCCCCTCATAATCTGTGTTGTCGCAATAAGGCACAGTGGCAAGGAAAGTCTGAAGCAACTTCAAGGCGCCTTCCATATCTCCCCTCACAATGTTACGCGCCAAATTACGCACCACACTGTTCACCTCGTGCGTGTCGCTCATCACATAAGACGGTATCAAGCTTTTCATCAAACCGACTCGTACCTCCTTATTAGGAATATCAAGCATATAAGCGTCAAATTCCAAATCCGCCCCCTTTATCGTAAGATAGCCTGCCTGATAAAGCAACGGCATATAATTGGTAGCCAGCTCCAAAGGCACGTTAAAATCACTGGGTGATGCCTCCTCCCCACCGATCTCTGACGGCAACACGGCATATTTGCGCAGCATCTCTATAATATAAGTGGGTGTACCGCTCTCAAACCAATAGGAGCCAATCTCTCCCAAAGCCATCGCCTTAAGCAAACTGAAAGGATTGAAGACATCGGGTGACGGCCATGCGAAATGATAACCGTCATAATTTTCCTTTAATTTGTCCAACATCTCCTCAGCAGTAATCCCCAGGCGGACAGCCAGACGTTCTACATCCGGAAGCATCTGAGTACGAAGTTCCTCACCTGTAATACCACAAATGGCAGCATAATCAGGCAACATACTCACATTGGTTATATTATTAAGTTCACTGAACACGCTGAGTTGCGAAAACTTAGTTATCCCCGTAAGAAAGACAAAGCGCAAATAAGGGTCACACGCCTTCAACGGACTATAAAAATTACGCATCACGTTACGTAACTGCGGCAGGTTCTTCTCTTCATGAACCACATCGAGCAAAGGGGCGTCATATTCGTCTATCAAGACCACCACTTTCTTGCCGGTCTGTTTGTAAGCACGTTTAATAAGCCCCTCCAAACGCTGATTGACATACAGTTCTTCTTCTACACGTCCATAAATCTCCTCATAAGCCATGAGCTTCAATTCCAGTTCCGCGTTCAGTTGCTCCTTGTCTACATGTTTGGCAGTACTCATGTCGAAGTGTAATACCGGATGCTGTACCCATTCCGTTTCCAATGCCTCCATAGCCAGTCCTTCAAACAACTCTTTCCGTCCTTCGAAATAACAATGAAAGGTACTGGTAAGCAAAGATTTCCCGAAACGTCGCGGACGGCTTAGAAACAAATAGCTGGAAGCCGAATGTGTCAGTCGGTACACATATTCCGTTTTATCAATATAGAGAAAATTATCCTCACGTATCTTCGAGAATGTCTGTATCCCAATAGGGTATAATCTTTGCGAATCTGCCATATCAATCATATTTTTCACAAAGCTACAAAAAATATCCGTTCAGAAAAGGCAGGCGGGAAATTTTTTCCCGCCTGCAACTCTTTCACTTTATCTGTTTTTTCACTGTTCTCCCCGCTCCTCCTCTCTTCTCTTCCTGTACTCCAGATACAGCAACTTCCATTTATCCCAATACGCCTCGATTTCCTCCTCACTAAAGGAGTCAAAAAAGAAATCGACAACTTCTACGTAATGACTCAATCTGCCATCCAGCCCTTTTTTACATCATTATAGGTAGAATGACCGATGCCTATTGCCTTATACACTTCAGGATTCTTCAAACCCAAACGGCCTTGCAACTCTGAAATACAAGCGCCCAAACTCTCATAACAAGCTTTTTCTTTTTTCATTCTTATTTATTGTTAAAAACACACCATAACGATTAATTATTTTAACTTTCATCCCATATGTCGGGATGATGTTTATTTCGTATTTGCTAATTTTACACCGTGTTTTAAAGCACGTTTGTGTTTTTTCGCAAAGGTAAAAATTTAAACTCATTACAGCAAAACAATATGCCAAACAACTACAGAATGTCCTATTTCATGCCACCCATCGCCCCCGTCAGGAATGAAGAAGGACGAATTGTCACCCCCGCCACCCTTCTCCCCTTCTGCGAAATCTCCGCGGAACAAGTTTTCCAGATGATCACCTGCAACGAAGACCTCAGGCTCCTGACCGAACAAGTACGCAACACCCCGGATATGCGGACGGCAAAAGCAACACTCCTGCCTTACGTGACTCCCTGCGGCACCTTCACCCGTCGCAACGGCAAGTGCTTCCTATCCCCCTCACGGCTGATAGTGATAGACGTAGACCACCTCGACTCCTACGAAGAAGCCGCCGGAATGCGCCGCACCTTGTTCGACGATCCCTTCCTCCGCCCCATACTTACGTATATCAGCCCCAGCGGCCGGGGCGTGAAAGCATTCGTCCCGACCGGCACGCCATTTCCGGCAGACGAGATACGGAATGTCACAGAAAGCATCCACAGAGCCATGCAATATGTCGAAATGGCCTACGCCCCGGCAACGGACATCGCCGCCCGGACAACTGCCAAAGGCGTGGACGGTTCGGGAAAAGACCTGGTAAGAGCCTGCTTCCTGAGCCACGACCCCGAAGCCTTATTCAGAAACATCTGATATGACTTATAAGTCATTGCCTGACCATATACGAATTTATATTTCTCAATTGTATAATTCCCAATCCAAGAAAAATGAACGACATTGAATCACTACGCCGCCTCACCGAGACAGTCGAAACGGCAGGAGCGGATATCGCCCCGACTTACATTGAGTACGTACAACTGGCATTTGCCATCGCCACAGATTGCGGCGAAGCCGGGCGCGACTATTTTCACCGTCTCTGCCGCATGTCCGCCAAATATCAGCGTGAACAAGCCGACAGGGTATTCTCCAACGCACTCACCACGAAACATGGCGACATACATCTGGGCACAGTGTTCCACCTCGCCGAAACCGCAGGGGTAACCATCCGCAAAGACGAAGTTATGAACAGCCCGGCGGGTACAAAAGGTACAGCAGGTACACCCCGCAATTTTCTCACACACACGTGCGCGCGTAATAAGGTAAGAAATGACGAAACTTGCGGAAACGGAGAAGAAGAACTATTGCCGGGCAGTGAACCGCAGCATCCGCTACCTACCTTCCCCGAAGCTGACTGGCCGGAGTTTCTGCAACGTATCATAAGCTATGGAAACACTGCGGCCCAACACGACATCATGCTATTAGGAGCATTGACAGCCTTAGGTTCTTCCATGGAACGGTATGTGCGTTGTTCTTATGGCGGTAAATACCAGTATCCCTGTATGCAATGTTTCGTCATCGCTCCTTCCGCTTCCGGCAAAAGTATCCTTTCCTATATCCGGTTGCTCGTAGAACCTATCCACGACCAGATTCGTACAGAAGTGGCCGTACAGATGAAAGCATATAAGAGAGAGAAAGCGGCTTACGAAGCAATGGGCAAAGAGCGTGCTAAAGTGGAAGCTCCGCAAATTCCTGCCAACAGGATGTTTCTCATTTCCGGTAATAATACCGGCACGGGTATCCTGCAAAATATCATGGATTCCGAAGGAACAGGACTTATCTGTGAAGCCGAAGCGGATACCCTTTCCACTGCCATAGGCTCGGATTACGGCCACTGGAGCGACACGCTCCGCAAAGCGTTCGACCACGACCGCTTGTCTTACAACCGCCGTACGGATCAGGAATACCGGGAAGTTAAAAAGAGCTTTCTTTCCGTCCTGATTTCCGGAACACCCTCGCAAGTCAAAACTTTTATTCCGACGACAGAAGACGGTGCTTTCTCCCGTCAACTGTTCTACTACCTGCACGGCATCTGGAAATGGGTGAGCCAGTTTACAGAGGACAAGATAAATTTGGAAGAGGTATTTACCGCTATGGGATTGGAATGGAAAGGGAAACTGGATATGATAAAAGCACATGGAATTCACACACTCCAGCTCACGGTTGGACAGAAAGAAGAATTCGACGCACTCTTCTCCCGCCTGTTCTCCCGTTCGAGCATAGCCAATGGCAGGGAGATGTACAGTTTCGTAGCCCGCCTGGCTGTCAATCTGTGTCGTATCATGGCGGAAGTAGCTGTATTGCGTGCTCTCGAAAGTCCACAGTCTTATCAGTTCAAAGTGTCCCCTGCTTCCAGCTTTACTCCCGACAAGGAGATTCCTACTGACAACATCAATGACGGTATTATTACCCGTTGGGACGTAACTATTACTCCCGAGGACTTTAAAGCTGTGCTTGCACTTGCTGAACCTCTCTACTGTCATGCCACGCATATCCTGTCTTTCCTCCCTGCCGTAGAAATCAGTCACCGTTCTAATGCCGACCGGGATTTCCTCTTCGAACAGTTGGGTGAAGAATTTACCCGCGCACAGTTGTTGGAACAGGCAGCTGCCATGGGAATCAAAGAAAACACTGCCCTCACCTGGTTGAAACGATTGACCAAAAGCGGAGTGTTTATCAGTATAGACGGAAAAGGAACTTACGCGCGCACACGTGTGCGTGTGTAAGGGAGCCCCGGAAAAGTGTACCTGCTGTACCTGCCCGTTATTAACAACGCAGTGATTGGTCTGTATCAAAGCGGCGCTTTACGAGTGCTAAAGCTTAGCTTTACGTCCTCTAAAGCGCCGCTTTAGCAGTTGTAAAACGCTGCTCTCCTAAGGCTCGCCCAACGCATCCACAATCACCCTCACCTCCAACGGTGTGAAAGAACGATGTTCCGGTTGATAACCCAAATCATACAGGCGTTGTAAAAGTCCGGGACACCGTAGGATCCATTTCTTCATTTTCCGGTAAGCGGCAATATCGGTAAGTTCGGGAGAATAGAGTTGCGCCAGCTCCATGCGTCCATACGCACGTATTCTGAATTCTTTCATGATGGATAAGTTTCTGATTTACTGTCACAAAAGTAACAAAATATTTCCACATAACCAACGATTTCCCATTGAATAACCGACCCTAATTGCATATAACCGACAAGGTATGAGCATAACGGTACACAACCGATTTTCCGGTAGTCCGGGGTTGTATCTTTGTATCGTCGAAAGGGGAAAGAATCCCGGAGACACCATGTATAACCCTTTAATTTATTGTTTTATGATTCGTTACAAAATTTATCAGAACCAGCAGAAGAAAGGCTTGAATGCGGGAAAGTGGTTCGCCCGTGCGGTAAGCGATGAGACGTATGATTTAGGCAAGCTTGCCGAACATATGTCGAAGCACAATTCACCGTATTCCGGCGGTGTCATCAAGGGTGTGCTCACCGATATGGTGGACTGCATCAAGGAGTTGCTGCTCGATGGCAAATGTGTGAAAATTGACGACCTTGCCATTTTCGGTGTAGGTATCCGCAGCAAGGCTGCTGAAACGTTGGAAGAGTTTTCGCTGGAGAAGAATATCACCGGTATGAGACTCAAGGCACGTGCCACCGGCAATCTGTCAACGACCAACCTGAAGCTCGACAGCCAACTGAGACAGCAGGCGGAGTATCAGAAGCCTACCACTTCCGGTGGCGGCGGTTCCGGTTCGGATTCCGGCAATACGCCTGAACCGAACCCGGATGATGGTGGAGAGACTCCGGATCCGGCAGCTTAACCCTTGCCTCTATCTCCTGTCTCTCCTATTTTCTGTGAGCCCTTCTTTTTTCGAAGGGCTCGCTAATATTAAATTATTTAATCTTAAAAAATCGACTTATGAGCAATTCATCATCACGCCGCTCCGTATGGAGCCTGGTTCTCAAAATTATCATCACTGTAGCCACCGCCATCGGCGGTGTGTTCGGGGTGCAAAGCTGTATGTAGGCTAATGAGGACTATTACGCTAATTATCATTCATTGCAGTGCTACGCCGGAGGGGAAATCCCTCTCGGCGGAAGCCTGCCGTTCAGACCATATCCACCACCGGGGATTTCGTGACATCGGTTATCATTTCTATATCACACGTGATGGGGAAATCCATCGGGGACGGTCGCTTGAAAAGGTTGGGGCACATTGCCGGAACCATAACGCACATTCGGTAGGTATTTGCTACGAAGGCGGGCTGGATGCGGAAGGAAAGCCGAAGGATACTCGTACCTTGGAGCAAAAGGGTTCGTTGCTTGCTTTGTTGAGGGAGTTGCGGAGACAGTTTCCGAAAGCGTTGATTGTGGGGCATCGTGATTTGAATCCGATGAAGGGGTGTCCGTGCTTTGATGCGGTAAAAGAGTATTTGCAGGTATAAATTAAAAAGACGAATGGCTGACAGAAGATTTCATTGTCAGCCATTCGTCTTATATTTTCTATAATTACCCTGAATTTATTCGTACTGCCAAATATCATCCATGGTAATGGGCACATAAGCACCATCTTTCATTTCTATGATAACAGAAGGTTCATGTACAATAAGAGTGTGCCACATTCCAACGGGGACTTGAACACCATAAACACCTTTCGCGGGATTCAAATCATAACGACCGCATTCAACTCCTTTTTCGTTATAGAAAAGTTCGGTGACATGCCCTCTAAGCAGAATTACGGTTTCACTAGTCGTAGTGTGGCGATGAATGGGAACATGCGTTCCCGGTTGCAAGGCATTGAGCATACGTTGTGAAGTGTCTCCATCGCCATTACGCAAATCCAGATTGACACGACGTCTCTCATTGGTTTCAGCTTGAGACAGCAACTCATCAAGCAATTGGTCATTAATTTCCATCATTCCTTTCGTTAGCTTTAGCACGCAGATACTCTTCGTGCAAATGATAATACTTCTTTTTGAACAATATATAGGCTACACACAGCAATACCAATACCACTACGAGATACAGATACTTGTTCACCGGCAAATAGATGGCACCCAAAGAAATTACCAACTGCAAAGCCATGTAGATGGTAGACACTGTCACATGCTTAATATGCAGTTCATTAGCCATCAGTTGATAAGCATGCTTGCGATGGGGTTGACCAATATTCTCGTGTAGCATGATGCGGTGACAGATAGTAAGCACACTGTCCACACCATATACCATCAACAGCACTATAGCCCAATAGTTTCCGCTCTGTAAAATATAAGAGCCCAGGAAATAGAGCAGAATAAATGCAATGGAGACACTACCCACATCACCGGCAAAGCATTTTGCCCTGGTGCGGAAGTTGAACAGGCAGAACACCAATACACTCAACAAAGTCACAATAATAAAGTTGTTATCGGTGTATTCCTCCTGCATATTCAAGAGCAACAAGGGAATCAATACCGCCAATGAATAGCCACCGGTGATACCATTTATGCCGTCCATGAAGTTATACGCATTGATAATACCTGTACATACTATAAGTGCAATGATAACCACCCACCAATACTCAGGCAGTAAAATGCCCCACTGATAGAACATGAGCGTCATAGCGGCGAAATGTACAATCAGTCGAAATTTATTGGGTACCGAATGAATATCATCGGCAAAACTGATGCCACCCAACATGGTGAGCCCCAACAGGAACCACGGACATGTGAAACCATAAAAGGCGGCATAAAGCCAGGTTCCAAACAAGAAAATAATACCACCGCCACGCAACACTATAGAACTGTGCGATGAACGCAAGTTGGGTTTATCTATAATGTTACACTTATCGGCAACCTTGAAATATGCTAATTCAAGAACAAGCAACAATACTGCTATCAACAGATATACGACCATACTTATTTTGTATTTGCAAATGATTTAATGGTTTGCGCAAGCCCTTCTTCGGCACGTATGGGCATTTTATCTACTCCCAGGGCCCTTTTTATTTTGGCATTGCTCACCACATAGTTTTCGGTAAGTTTCGTCAAACGCTCCGAGTTCAGCGGCAGGTGCAAAACGTCTCCCACTTTTGCCATGCCGTTCATCAATCCCTTGGGCAGATGCCAGATGTGTGCCCTCTTACCCAGCGCATTGCAAATAACTGCAATAAGTTCGTTCGTTGACAAAGACTCATCATCTCCCATATTGTAGATGCCCGAAGCGACATCTTTGGTAAGCAAACCCTCAATGGCAAAACAAAGATTGCCAACGGAAGTAAAACAACGTCGGTTTTCAAATGTCCCCAACGGCCAGGGTATCCCTCTTTTCACTACACCGTAGAGCAGATTGAGATTTCCTTTGTTACCGGGACCGTGTATCATACATGGACGCAAGATATACACTTGCTTACCGGTTGCAGGATGAGACAAGATATACTCTTCAGCCTTAATCTTGGACTCACCGTAAGGCCCCACAGGATTAGGAACAATATCCTCAGTAAGAATATCGCCCGGAACAAAATCGGCAGCAGCCTTTACAGACGAGAAGAAGATAAACTTTCCGGCCGATGACTGAAGGAACCAGTCATAGATTTTCTGTGTCAATCCAGTATTAATCTTGAAATATACCTCCGGCCCCGATGTTTTCTTCAAATCGTGTGCTTTGCCGGCAAGATGGATAACAGCATCTATTTGTGGAATCTTATTTTCGTCAAGGTCGTTCCAGGAAAAGGTCTTGACTACACCCTCTTTTTCCGGAGCAACAATGTCAAGGCCATAAATTTCATGATTCCGTCCCATGGCCTTCACAATATTACTTCCTACAAAGCCGTGGATTCCGGTTATAAGTATCTTCATAATATTTTATTTACCAAATCAACATATTGTTTTGTTACCTTTTCTTTTGTGTAATAGCGCTGTATCACATCATATCCGTTACGCCCCATTTTTTGAAGTTCTTCACGCGATACCGATGCCAGCCATTGTGACATTTCATCTACCTTCTTATCAAAGTCCTTCTCCGTAATGAGCTTTGCACAGTTATGATCCTTAGTGAAGTTTACAATAGGTGTTTTGTCTCCGGAACATATAAGCAACGGTCTCTCACACGCCATAATGGTATAAACCTTAGACGGGAATCCCATCATCTCCATCTCGGGTGCCATAAAGATGAACTGCACGTCACTGTATGCCAATATACTTGGCATCAGATGGCGAGGTTGATAATCGAGTACATGTAACTTGTCCAATCCCTTCTCAATTTTCTGCTCTTCCAAATATGATCGCTGCACCCCCATACCTATCACAAAGTACTCCACATTCAAATCCTTTGTTTTTTCGACTAATGCCACTAGCGGACGCCAATCTTGCGCATGTCCTATATTCCCGGCATAAAGCAACCTCAAAGAATCGGTTTTAGGAAAGATTTTCTCATCAAGAGGTTCTACATTAGTCGGGTTATAGAGGTCAGTATCTACGAAGTTGGGAATGATGTGCAACTTGCCCGGATCTTCAAAACGACCCACAATCGTATTATAGAAAACATCGTCAATGGTAGTGATCGCAGCAGACTTGTTGTAAATGCAACGTTCGACTTTCTTTAAACAAGCAATTATCGGCCCTGTTTTCTTTTTTAAGATATCGGGATAAATTTCCTGCACATTATATATGACTTTGCAACCTTTTAGTTTACCAAGGATGAGATTGAGCATTCCTATGCTGAGGGGTGGCGAGGGTGATACTATTACACTAACATTGCGTATGCACAAACCAAGGATAAATGAAATGATATGCCAATAAACAAAACCAAGAATGCGTAATGCAGTGCTCTTGAACTTCTTCTGTGGCACATGTATCACTTTTATACCATGGAAATTACTTTCCTTATAAATCCCGGGAATTTTCCACTTTAGAGGTTGTTTTGCCAGTTGTTCCTTTACCACATTAAAGTGCGGCGTTGTAGAAAGTACTACTACTTCGTAACCTTCCTTTTGAAATCTAAGTGCGATATCGTTATAGAGATATGCAGTGGAAACACCGTCGGGGCTGAAGATAAGACTGTGAATTAAGACTTTCTTGCTCATTTATCAACGTTTATATTGAATCGTTCTTTAAAATATGTTCGCATCTCTTGCGGTGTAGGGTTCTTTCCTATATAATATTCCATCTCCTCAATCTTGGCATCTATAAGATACCTGTACCAATATGCCTGCAATGTAGCCCAAATAAAACCGGGCTTGCCATCAAGAAAACCACCAAAGCAGATGTAGCGAACGAAGAAATAGATGAACGCGCGCAAGAATTTGGGTAGTTTATAATACTTTCCTTTTTCCTTGTTACGGCTCTCCAATCCATTCCCTCCTGAAACAGAGTCGTTCCAATAGCCTTCATAAGCAGCCACAATTTCACGGTTGGCATAGTTGTTGTGCTTTTGAGTCCATGCGTGTATGCCATTCAGATTCTCATCTATGAAATAATAATTCATGGAAACGACTTCACCCTCAGTCACATAACAGCGTTCATCCATCCAACGCTGTTCCATCATAGCCTTTCCTGTACGCCACAAACGTAAAATTTGAATTTTACGAATCTTTCCATGTTTTAAAGGCTTTCCAAGAAACTTCACCATTAAGGGAAGCATACATCCTGTAACATTAGCAGGCAACAAAGGTACTTTCTCCTCCAACTCTGTTATTAATTCATCAGTTAGATATTCATCGGCATCCATACGCATGGTCCACGCTGTTTTAACCGGACAATTCTCCATCGCCCAAATAAATTGCTGCGCCTGATTCACATACTTGTTTTGTAACACTACCGCACCATGCTCATGCGCAATATCACAGGTTTTATCGGTTGAGTAGCTGTCTACTACATATACCTGTTTTGCTATACGTTTTGCATTGTCAATGCTTCGTGCAATGTGTCTTTCCTCATTATAGGTGAGGATTATTACAGAAAGATCTAACATTGTTATATTAATCTTCAATCAGTTTTCTTGCAATATTAGCAGGTTCCATTCTCTTTGGTATCTTTAACTCAAAAGTAGGTAACGTTTCTATTGCCTTGTGGAATGCCTCGACAATACTCTCCACATTATTATCACACACTATCCAACGCCCTTCAAATCCTTCAATATACTTCATGAAGAATCCGTTATTCTTGCCATCTCCAATATGTACAATAGGTTTGTTGTAACTCGCATAGTAGAATGTCTTTCCTGATGGATGTGTAACACCACTGAAACCAGCAATACTGATAAGGATATCACATTCAGCCTCCATCTGCTCTATCTCATTAGCAGGTCTACGACCGTATTCTATGTCAAGATTAGGATATAACGACTCTTCTATCTCAAAATCTGCATCACCACGCATCACAAACTGCACATTAGGGAAATATTTCAATGCCCCCAAGAAAGGTTCAACATTGCGTACTCTGCGCTGATATGCTCCAAAATTTCCAATACGTACCTTTGCATTATTTGGTTTACCTTTATCCAAAGGATGCTCCACATACGATATGTCACTCCATGTTATCTTATTAGCATCTGTAGGGTGCAGTTGTTTCTCTGTCTCAGCCAGCAATGGATATGAAAACACTGCTTTATCACAGACTTTCAATATACGTCCTTCAAGCCACTTATGCAGAAATCTTGATTTCGGCACATCTTCCACACCGTCACATCTGCCAAGCGACAAAGGATCTGTCCAAAACTGAATAAAGTGAGCCTTCTTCAGCACATTAAGCTTCTTTAAGTCTTTCATTAGTAACCCTGAAATAACAGGAGGCACAAATGACAAAACTGTATCATACTGCTTCGCTATAATTTTATTTACTTTACTCAACGAATAAGGGCGATTGAATGCATCCATCAAAAAATTACGATAGTACGAATACAGCACTTTCCGCCTCTCCGATTTACAATATGTTGTCAACCAACCTTTATTGATTTCAATTTCATAAATATTATTAAAATAGTGTCCATACTTCTGTTTAAACACATCTACAACCTCACGATAACCTATGAAGAATATATCTACATCATAACCAGCCTGTTGCAAACCATTAAATAAAGTACTACTCATAAACAGATTACTGTCTATCTGACGAGTTATGTAAGTGCACAACACCGTTTTTTTTTGCATATTATCTAATTATTAACGACCTAATATTATAAGGTAACTATTCTTTCTTCTCAACTTATTAATACCCAGGCACACAGCAAAAGATATTTATATCAATCCTACCATTAAGACAGAAATCATTCTTGTCTAATCCCAATAAGTTTCGGGTAACGTTTTTTACATAATCTTATAATAGCCAGTGATACAACCATCATCACTAACCCTGTAAAATAATTCACTACGCCCAACTCTGCGATCGGATAAATCAATTTACATAAGCAAATCAATATAGGATGCAATCCTAAAATTACTAATGTACCTGTACTCAAATCTGTAAGCCATTCGCCTTTAATATTAATACATTTCGAAATACCAAAAACCATACAGGTGCCAGTAACGCCACCTAACACACACAATAAAATATTGTTTCCACAATCATTCATATACATCCATGTTGAACCATTATAATACCATACTATATATGTTACGACCAAACACAAAACAGCAATAAAAAGACTCTTAGTTTTCGACAGTCTTTGTAGCAATCCTTTCAAAGCTTTCATCTCAACTCCAATATAAAAGAAAGGATAAGCCATACATACATTCACAATGGAGTTAAAGTAATGTTTATCTGTATAGTTAAGATATTGCGAACCAAACATACACACAACACATATAGTAATATTGATAACCCTATTATTATGTTGTGGTAAAATTTGATACACAAATTTTACAATGAATAAAGTATAGACAAACCACATTCCTCCAAGTGCTGTTTGCCCTCCCCAAATAGCTGACAACCAACGATTTACAAATACACCAATAAGAAAAGAGTCTGTTCGTATTATATCTAGGACAGAGTAAATCAGCATTATAGGAATCAGCCAAAGTAGTGCGGGCTCTACCAAGCGAGCATAATTCTTCTGTCCAAATGTCCTCAGACTATCTTCACGTTTTGTCAGAAAACCTGAAGAAATAAAGAATAAAGGTACACTGAACACATAAACAAATTCATTGCCTGGAGGAAACATATGCCCAACTACAATGAGATACATACCTAAAACTTTAAGCCAATCTATCCAAATTAATCTCTCACTCATACTTTTTTATCAACTGATATACATTTTTCCAAGAACTATTCTGTTCCAATACAATCGGTTTATAGCGCTTCGGTTTCTTATAGACATCTTCAATTTTTGAAGCCCATGCCTTTACGTCATCAAACAAGACGAATTGCACACCATCATATCTTCTTAATACAAAACGAGAAAAATCAATATCAGAAGAAATTATCGGCATGCCAAAGATTGCCGCTTCGAGCATTGGTAGTCCTACAGTTTCTATCGTAGATGGAGCAAGCAAAGCTACACTAGATTTGTAAAAGTTTAATAAGAATTCTCTATCAATGACACCCTCAAAAACAAACACATTACCAGTACCTTCAACATTCACCGTTGGACATGTCACATGGATACGTATTTTCTCAGAAATATTGGGATTTTTTTTTATCAAGTACTTTACTGCATTCACCAAAACTTGAAAATTTCTATATTTGAAATCATCACCAACATATATAAAATGATATTTACCATCTTTCCATTCAAAACCATGATAAAGTTCTGTATCAATTTTCTCTATATCAGGAGGACAGACATGTATATTCTCTTGTGGAATATCAAAATAAGATGCAAATCTTTGTTTAACAACCGGTGTTTGCACAATGAATGCGGTATCTTCCGCCCAACTATATTTTACAATACGGGGAAAAACATGTTTATAGTTGAATAGAACTCTTTCACTACGCTTTAACGGATTGTAGCAACCTGGATAAAGAGGTAATGCTTGATGATAATACACTATTTGCTTACAGTCCTTAAAACACTTATATCCATTATTCTGCAACGAAATAATCACATCAGGCTTCACGCCTATTTTTTGAGCTTCAGTCTTCAACGTACTTCCTTCAAACAGCAACCGTTTTAACTTTGACTGTAAGGGTAAAGATATATACGTCACCCCATCTATCTCTACCTGCGGTAACACTGAATTAATAAATATCCAATATTTATTTTTACCTATATACTTCGGTAAATGAGACAAAAATTGCTTATAAATCGTGACACCGCCACCGACTTGCAGGGTAGTAGCTATTACAAAAATATTCATAATTATTATTTTTAAGCTTTAGAACAAGGTCCCTCTACAATATCACAAACATTTCCACTAAGCATTGAATCACACAATCTATAAAGTTGTTCTGCTGCATTCTGAGGACACCATACTTCATGCATCGTTTTATATGCCTCAATACTCATCCTCTCTCGTTCTTCTGGATGTTCTATAAGCCACAATACTTTCTCTAACAGATTATTTTTTTTCTTCAAATCAAATGAAAATCCATTCACACCATCTTTTACTAAATATGGCGTAGCACCTGCCTCTATAGAACTTACAGGACAACATCCGCTACTCATAGCCTCGTTCAACACAGCTCCCCAACCTTCGTTCTTATCACTGGTTAAGCAATATATATGATGCTTTTTCATTGCATCAAGGACCTTACTATTAGGCATATAACCATGTAAGCAAACATATTTCGATAATCCCATAGAGTTAATTTGTGCCTGTATATGATGAAACATTTTCCCTACACCAATCATATTTATTATAAAGTTTACCCCTCTTTCGCGCAATTGTATTGCAAGTTCAAGCATTTTTTCGGGATGTTTCCAACCAATGAATCTAGCCACCCATAAAATTCTTACAGTATTACTACGTTTTTCCACTTGAACAGACTCAATATCATAATTGTGGACTTCTGTAAAATATCCCCACTTATAGCAGCATCCTTTAAAAGAATGCATTAATTGATAATCTTGTGATGCATATGCACTAGAACACAATGCATAAACAGGTTTATTATGACAATACATATGATAAAATAGTTGTTGTTGGATCAGATTTGGAGACAACAAATTCAATACCCCCTTTTTTAGCCAGCGTTCACTATTAATAAATAAGATTTTCCTTGTACGAACTCTCTCCTTCAAATATTTCAAAGGAGCAGCTCCATATATCATCACATCTGCCTCACGAATTACCTGCATTGCTTTCTCAAAAGAGAATAAATCTCTTGATGCTTGAATAAGATATGGACGTTTTGAAAAATCAGAATCTCCCCCCTTTTTATCATCCAATTCTTTTCCGCCTGTTTCTATAAACCAAAACTGTCCTCCTGTTACTTTAGATAAAGCATCAGCTATATATACTTGGTGGATATTCAATACTATAGAAACAATAACAATTTTCATAACAACATCTATAAGAGAACAACATATAAGATTATATTTTTACAACTCTAATAACTCATAAATCACTTTAGCAGCCTACTTAAATGTGAATCATACTCATTTATTACTTTTAAACGAAATTGTACTATCTAATACTGCTAAAGATGTAAAAAATAAAGTATTCGACATTTCGTTAACTCCCCAAATAAAGCCTTCGAAATAACATACTAAAACTGTGCTTACTACAACAAATAAGTGAAAGCGTTTATATTCATCATTTGTCTTTCTATAATAAAAGAACAAACGTAATGTAGTAACTACAAGAAAAAATATCAATATTCCACCTAAAGGAATGCCAAACCATTTAAGCCAATCCAAATAAGTATTATGTGATCCTAACTCACTAATCCTCATAGCCTGCTCTGTTTGAGGCGTACAAATACCATTCCCAATCCACGGAGATTCACGAATCATTAATATTGCAGCCTCACGTTCCACCTCACGACCTGAAGAATAATTCTGATTTTCGATAGTTTGAGTAAAACGTTCAACAGCCGTTAATTGAATACCAATCATGGGTAATATTATTGTTAATACAAAAAAAACTATGGCAGTTGTAATTACCAATTTTTTGCTTAAACCATACTGCATAAGTATAGCTACTATTACTATACCAAGCGAGGCTCGACTTCCACTTAACATTACTGCAACCAAACATATTAACATCATTCCTCGTGATAACCATTTTTTATTCTTAACAGGATTAATCATAAGTAAACCTGCCACACATATTGAAGCAAGATGTCCCCCTGCGTTTGGATTGCCAAATCCAAGATACTGTCTTCCAGAGGCCACATAATTAAAAATTGTCAATCCTAATATTATCAGTGCAACACAAAAGAACAAGTAGTATTTACAAAATGATGTATGATAAAAAATATAATTTTTTTTCACGGCAATAATCGTCATTAGCAACATTGCCGTTTTGGCAATAATATACATCCATGTATCATCATGAGTTTTGTTTAATCCAAAAGTAAATTGATATATCCATAGAATAAAGATATATGAATAAATAAACTTATAAGCAGATATAGTTCTAAATGAAAATACGGTCGATAAGTTTGACAAAATAGCAATTATACTAAATCCTAACAATGGATAAAAAAATAGATTAGAAAAAGGCGTCAACACCTTATATTGAGCACAGATATTACCTATCAAAAATAAGAAAAGCCAGAATTTTACAATCTTTCCCATGTCATTCTTTTAACAATCATTTTTCTATAACTTATAATTCTCCTTCTTAATGAATCATAAAGACCAAACAAAATTGTAAATTAATTATCACAGAGTCCTATTTAAAGGTAGAAAAAACACGTAAAATACTCATAACAAATAGCTTATTAGTAGTAAGTTAATACTTAACGAATTTAATAATATAGACAGATGCAAATTTAATCTTTCATTTTCTCATTAAATAACTTATGAATAACGGCACAAGTTTATTTATATCTACAGAATATTTCAATATCTGTTTTTCCCGTGTTTTAATGTAATGTTTGATGTTTCGGGCAAGCGCTTTATAGTCATGCGGCTCAATCACCCATTTATCAAAATCTTCTTCTTGTATATATTCCGTAATACCAGACCCCTTAGCAGTCATAAAAGGAACACTACATGAATATGCCTCAGTATAAACACATCCAAAGGAATCCCAATATGATGGTAATACAAATAAGTCAAGAGTATTATAATAGGTATTTAATTGCGAATGATCAACCTCATTTTTAAATTCGAAATAGTTGTTTAAACCATTCTCATTAACGTACCGCTCACACGATTCACGAGTATAGCCTGTTCCAACGAACGAAACTTTAATATTCTTCATACCGTCCTTAATCAGCATCTCTACCGATTTAATCAAGGTGATTTGGTCTTTCAATTCCCAAAAATTAGCGACACAACCTATTCTAAATATATTATCGGCTTTCTTTCCCGTATCTATAGGATAAAACTTAGACGTATCAACTCCATTATAAAGCACATACTTATCCTTCAGTGTAATTCCCTCATATTTTTCAAGATACCTAAGAATTTCTTGGCTAACCCCTACATGCAAATCTATCTTATTGCAAATATTTACACCATAACTAATACAATGTCTTTTATGCCATTCTTTTCCGGCAAAGCGTCCATCAGTCAACCCAAGCACATCATACCCATGATGTTGAAGCACTGTCAAACATTTCGGATTTTTTGATTTGATGAAATTTGCAAACTTACCTAAAGCTGTTACATGTGAATGAACCACCGCTATATTGCCATAATCAATATTCAATCTCTTAAGACACTTGTCAAGGAAACAACAACTCAACCAATCCCCCCATCCCGGCCAAATGTTCGTAGGTAGGTCAAAAGTGGCAAAACGATATACCTTCACCCCACCATACTCATAATTCTCCTCCTTATGTAGCCAACCTGTAGGCTTGAGTACTACCACACGATAACGACCATCACGCTCCAAGACTTTCACTTGGTCATACACATAAGGACCTCGAAATGACTCTACAGTAGGAAAGAAGGGAGTAATTACTAAATATATAGGTTTCATTTATCACCTAAGATAATATTTTTGAAGACTTCTGGCATATCAATCGAAGCACCTATTATTTCCTCAGGCACATTACCAGAAAATATCGAAGGAAAGTTTCGTCTGTAGAATAATGTTGGCACTCTACCAAGGAATGCACCCCAACAGGAGAAAGTTGAGTCTGAAGCTACCAACATCTTGCAACGAGAAATTGCTACCATATCTGCATACGCATTACCATAAAATACCCGTTCTGTATTAGGTAACGCAGTAAGCATAGCTAATTCCTCGTCAGTGCCATCTGAGAATATTAAAAACCTACTTTTTGGATTCAGGTTCTGTGCATTCTCTATAATACCTTTGAACCATTCAATTGGAATACGCCAATTCGCACTATAATCACCCATACGCACGTGCACTGCTATGCAATTCTTCAGTTCTTCTACATTAGGCACTTGAGCAATAGCCTCAGGACGAGTTATTTTACGAAAATACTCAGATATCAACTTGTGTTTTGGTTCCAAATCTACAAAATGAACTCCATTTCCTTGGTATGTCACCAGTTTCGATTTCTGAAACTTCAATATCCATAACTTACGAAAACCAGATATGCCCTTATTATAGAACAAACGGCTATATACACGTTTATCACGTTCACCACGAAGCCAAGGACCGATGCCCCACTTACGCCATGTAGGCGATAACATCTCAAGACCTTGCTCCTTAGCATTAATATATGCACGAGCAGCTACAAACATTGTGTTTGCAAGCCCAGCACCACTTAAACGAAACCACCCCCAATCTTGAGACGATAAACGTGGATATATGTATTTTTTATCAGACATATTATATTAGTTGAAAATAATTTTAGACTTTATAAGTTATTGAGTCAATTTATTAAACGCATAAGCCAATAATGTTGCAGTTATCATCATCACCAATCCCTACCAAATTGATATAACAATCTATTTTTTATTCTTTTTTTCATCAATGAAGATGTAAAATTTGCACTATATGCCATATATCCACTTTTAAAAGAATAAAGGCATGCGAAACAATAAAAACACGTCATTAGAAAGACTATTACTACCCAAAAGAAATAAAGAGACATGACTAAACACTACTAAAATAATAGTCAAACCTCTAAGAAAATCAATATATTCTATTCCCCCGTTTGCAAACTAGAACTTTTTTATTCAAATTAACAGATAAACAAAAATAACAATATCAACCTTTATTTATTATAATACAACTCTTCTATCACCTTTTCCCAATCCTTCACCAATACCTTCCAATCAAAAGATTTAGCTAATTTAATCGCCTCCTCTGCAAGAGTATCCAGTTCCTCAGGATGCTGTTGCAAATGCTTAATAACTGATTCAATCTCATCTATAGTATCAACAACATAACCATTTTTACCTGTAGTAATCCACTCAGCAGCCCCATAATCAGAATAAACTACAGATGGCACACCCATTGCAGCAGTTTCAAGTGTTACTTTTGGGAATCCTTCAGAACGTGAGGGAAAGATATGTAAATCCATATTTTCAACCAACTCTGCAATCTGCTCATGACTTAACACGCCATGATACTTACAATTCATTAAATCCAATCGCTTAATCTCTGATATTGCATCAAAACCTAGTCCTCCACCTACGAGATTAAAAGTAAGTTCAGGAAAACGTTTTGCCAACTCCATTATATCAACTACCCCCTTTCTTCGCATATCCGTGCCAATAAATACGACATTACGCAACTTTTTATGTTTCTGAGGAGTTGCTACAAACTTTTCAACCTCACATCCAAGATATAGCACTTCTGGAGCAACTATACCCATCAGACGCTCGTTTTCAGATGCCATATATTGAGTTATAGAGTATGTTTTAGTGGTGTAACTATATCCTGTTCTAACATCGTTATCTGCTCCATATACATTGCGCATACTTTGAGCGTAAGCATCATCACAGACACCTTCCATTGTAGTAAATGACTTTTTGCCAAACAAACGGAGAATCTTGTCACAAAAACGCCAAAGTTCTCCCTTAGGTAAATAAGCCACATCACACCACATAATCCCTTTAAGATATACCAACCATGCCGATATACGCAATGGTCGATGCCGCTTTATTAATTTCACACCATCAAGGTCTGCATCTACTGTAAGATTACCATTAGGGAACAACATTGCAGCACACTCAAACTTATCTTTATTTAAATATTTTGCCAAAGCACGACAGTTCAAGTTCTGTGCATTTGTAAAATTGACATACCCCCCAAGAAATACTTTTATTTTTTTAGTCATTACCTTTTAATATTTTCAGCATTAAATTCTTATCAAACGGAGCGTATGCACTATCATACCAATTCTTAACTGTTACACAATCCCGTTCATAAGATTCTTTAGAAGCAATCCGTTCCATAACTGACTCCAGTTTCTCATTATGATACAGCGGGTAATAATATTGATGATAGAACGTTGTTTCACCCCAATCCACCCGTTCATTAGTTAGTAAAAAAGATGGAATACTGTAATTTGCATATTCAAATATTGTAGTTGAATTCCAAGTGATTTGTAAAAAAGCTTCTTCTGCCAATTCCTGTATCTGAGAATCCGTATACTCTGCAAATTCATATTTTTGTGTAATGTCACTTAAATCATATACATCATTAAAGCGAGGATGATGCTTCAACAATACTTTATAATTATATTTTTTAAGAACATCAAGGCATTCACAAAGCATATCATGCATATTTGCATGCAGTTCATAACTTCCTTCTGACCTAAACTGCAAACATATTACAATAGTTTTACGTTCTTTCTGCTCTATAACAGCAGTTGTTATTGGATAACCAACAACCTTGATCTGTTTTTCAGCATTAAAAGGTGTTTGCACAGCAGTAAAACATTTCTTGTACATATCCCCCCACAATAGTATACGCCGATTCGCTAAAGTATGAGACAATGTGAGCACATTTTTTTCAACAAAATACCCTTCATGACCATTGTATATAATACCATGCTGATAATCGTAAGCGATACCTTCCGGATTTATTTCCGCAAGTACATCGATCATAGAATTCGACATAGTAACATAACACTTTGCTCTCAGTTTGTGAAAAGTCAAAAAATCTATCACTCTTGCTATCTGTTTGTCAACTACAACCTGCGATTTATTCTGATTACAGCTCCTTATCAATTTTCTCAATGCCGTAACAAACCAAAAAAATACATCAGCCTTCATACATTGAGGGTCTCGAGGCTGTGGTGTTCCTCCATCTGGTTCTTCCATCTCAAGGTAATGCAAAGCATTATCCCTACACAGCTTAACTAATGGTGCAAAATATGGATTAGTACCATCTACAGAACGATTAAAGTGCTGTGGATAAAACAATATAACATCTGGACGCTTACCGAACAATATATGTTTGGTAAACTGTGCAAATGATTTCAATATATCACCTATCATGGCTCGTATGAAATACCCTCTTCTTGTAACCACTTTTCCGTACGGATGATATCATCCTCATCATGTACATCGAAACTTTCCTTAACAATAATAGGTTTGATATTATTACCCATAAATGTCCAAGGCTGCTGTCCCTCCTCTTCGCAGTAGAGCGAGTTCTTTAGATTTAAAGTCCAAAAATTGTGACAAAGCGTAAAGTTCATTGGCAAATCTTGACGATTGGTAGAAATATTTCTGCCCTTAAAATCAAACCATGTACCAAGGCACCCATCTTCACGAAGGCACTTTGAACGATATGGATGACTATCCATTTCAAGCATAACAGGACATGATGCTGAAAGGTCGGGATTCTTAAGAAGATTTTGTATTGACTCTTCAATCCACTCAGTCTTAATAATTCCAGAATTGGCAAGAAGCACGACAAGAATATCTGGTTCAACCCCATCATTCTTCATAACACTCAGTGCATGAGTGATCGCATCTACATGTTGCGCTGTGGGCAAAGCTAACTCAGACGGACGTACAATTTTTTTATATCCGCATTCCTCGGCCGCATTAAGAATCTTATCACAGTCACTACTTACATAAAAATCGGTAATCAGACTACAAGTCTTAGCTGCCATAGCAGGATAATAAAGTAAAGGTTTGCCCAATACTGTTCTCACGTTCTTGTCTTTCATCGTGTTGTTACCACGACCTGTTAAAAGTGCTACGATTTTCATAATAATTTTCTATATTAATAACTATAATATTCTTGGCTTTTGCGACACGACTATAGTATTGTCAGGTATATCGTTCGTTATTACCACATTCTGTCCTATTATTACATTATTCCCAATATGTATATTCCCTATTATTTTAGACCCTGCTCCAATAAAAACATTATTTCCTATCTTAGGAGCTCCTTCACCGGGATTTTTATGTCCAATTACAACCATTGGATTGAGCGTACAGTTTTCACCAATTCGCGCATTAGGATTAATGATAATTGCCCCCCAATGCCATATTACTAACCCTTTTCCAACTGTAAAAGGTGGAATTTGAAATTGTGTAATATATGACAGTTTTCTTAGCCTCGACAGCCAATAGAATGATTTTATCTGATAACAAACTTTTGAGAAAGGATTACGAACAGAACTAATTCTATCTATACAATATTCTGTATGACGAAGGGCAAGCATATACTTAACAATATATCTTCTATCACCAATTGGATCTATCCATAAACAAGCCCATATTCGAGTCAAAAAAAAATTAGAACGAACTTTTTCTTTTCGCAAATCCGCTTTAATATAATCTTCAAGCTGATACATTTTTATTCTATAATCTTTTGATTTACGAGATATTCAAAAGCCAGCCTTGGATCTGAGCGGAATGGTAGTTTTACAAGTGTACATGGTACGTCTTTAAATATCTTTTCAATAGTTATTCTTGTTTGTGAAATAAAAGCATCTACACTTTTAAGATTCTTATATCCTGGTATAATCAAAGCATTATTAGCAATTTGGATACCAAGAAACAATTCACTAAACAGCATATTTGCATTTAAATCAGCAAAGTCCGATACAGACATGGGTGTATGTTCAAAAGTGTTCTTTCCATGATTGGTGAGATATACTATACCACTTACCTTTTTGTTCGTTGCTATATGATTCGGATATATATCTTCAGGTGCAGCATATCTATGTAAACCTCTTTTTTTTAAAGTAAACCATTGCATTCTTTGCCAAAACGACATATCTTGGAGTTTGTCTTTTAGTTCAGGGAAATATTGGATCTGATGACTTTTTATTGCCATAGAACGACCTATCTGATGGGCATAACCTTTAGCATCTATGCAAGAAAAATCATCAGATATGAAATGTACGTCAACCTTATTAGAAAATGCCATAGATAAAAGTAACGAACTCTTTCCCGCTCCTGGGGTTGCTGCCACAATATAGCCATTTTCACCAATAGAAAAACCACATGCATGAAGAAAAGTACCTCCGTTCTGAAGATTTACAAGTTGCATTGGATGTAAAAAACCTCGTGTATACATTGCTGCGACTTGCTTTTCTATATTTGATGCAAAATCTCGTGAAACA